>JAEEGL012594814.1_pt1 | contig 106869 bp, 86 predicted proteins | sample 9134231 | NCBI WGS metagenome assembly JAEEGL01 (sample SAMN16246548, study PRJNA631951) | gut metagenome | biome: gut microbiome; feature: rumen; material: fiber-attached | host: Bos | place: Iran: Karaj | collected 2018-10
GAGCCACACGCCATACAATCCCATGGACTGAACCATGATGGCAGACAAGCCAAGGCGCACAATCCACATGCTCACCAGGTTAATGCCGCAGGGCAGCAGGGTGTTGCCTGATCCGACAAACACGCCGTAGCTGATGATTGCGGCGGCAAACAAGGGCTCGGCCCAAGCCTCGACTCGCAGGCAGCGCGCCCCCAGATCCACAATCTCTTGGACGGGTGACATGATGGCCATCATCTCCGAGGCGAAAACAAACATCAGCACGGCCATCACTCCCATGATAACCATTCCCGACAAGATAGTGATCCATGCGAAACTGCGGGTGAGCCGTTTGCGACCGGCACCCAAGCTTTGACCAATGAGCGTGGTGGCAGCATCGGCGATGCCGTAGCCCGACATGTAGCACAAGCTCTCGGCTGTGATGCCGAATGAGTTGGCGGCGAGTGCGATACTGCCCAGAGGTGCCACAATGCCGGTAATGACAATCGAGGCACTGCACATCATAATGTGCTGCAGACCCATGGGGGTGGAAATCTTGACCGATTTCTTAAAAGTGCTCCAGTTGGGCTTGAATGAGCCGCGATCAATGGTGAGCCGCAGTTCATTGGAACGCATCACGAGATAATACATCACGAGCAGCGATACCACAAGTCCTGCACATGCGGTGCCCAATGCTGCGCCCACAACGCCCAGTCCTGCACCTGGCATGGTCACAGGGTGACCCATCAGGGAAATCTCACGGGTTGGGAAGATGAAGAAGAAATTGAAAATCACATCCAACACACACATGAATATATTAAGCAGGCTGGGGACTCGCATATTGCCGCTGCTGCGAAGCATTGAACTGGCAACAATGTCAAGCATGAAGAACGGCACAAACAGCATGAAGGTGCCAAAGTAGAGCGTCGCATTGCCCCTGATGTGGGGCTCAGCCCCCAACCACACAGGTAAAGGACGGCACAATGCCAGACCTAATCCAGCCAGCAGCAGACTGAAAGCAAGGCACACCACAATTGCTTGGCGCACTACTTGTCGCGCGTCACGGTCGCGTTTAGCGCCCAGCAGATGAGCAACCTGTACGGCATATCCCGCAGCAAACGCGCTGAGTACGCCCTCAAAAAGCCAGTTGGTTGTGCCCATCAGTCCCACCGAGGCCGAATCGTCGGCACCCAGTTGCCCCACCATCGCGGCATCAATGAATTGCATCACCATGGCCGACGCATTGGCAAGAATCGCCGGCAGACTCAGGGTGAAAGTGAGTTGCAGCTGCTGCTTTAACGACAGTGGCTGACCTTCACGGATGAGCTGTAATAATGAATCTTTGCCCGAAGTAGCGGCCATTTGTACGATTACCTATTAAATATAATGAGAGATGGTGTGATAAAAAGATGTCCCACTGCATGAGTGGAACATCTTTTTTATGACATAGTATGTCAGTGTCTAGAGAGATTACTTGCGGTGGATGGTCACGGCGCGGTCAAGCGATGCACACTTGGGACCATAGTTGGTCAAGTTGCCGTCGTTGATCTGAGTCTCAAGGCGGTTAGCGCTGACACCCTTGCTGACGAGCTCTTTCTTGACGGTAGCAACACGGCCCTTGCGCAGGCGGGTGTTGATCTGGTCGTTACCCGTGTAGTTGTCGGCCCAGCCGGTGAGCATGTAATCGCGGTTCTCGTTCTTCATCACCTCGGCAACTGCATTGACAACGTTGCGCTGGATGCCCAGCACGTCGGTGCGGTTGATGGGGAAGTAAACGGTAGCAAGAGGCTGATCGGCGGGTGCTGCAACGCTAGCTTCGGGCTTCTTCTCCAAGCACTTGCGCAACTGCTCCTCGAGATCGCGGATCTTGCGGTTGGCGTCATTCAGACGTGAGGTCAGGTCATCACCTTCAGCATCGGTGTATTTCCACTCGGGGCATACGGCCTGAACAGGTGCGTTCCACTCGCTCTTGCCAATCTTGTAAGCAATACCTACCAGCAGGTTGGGATACTCGTTCCAAGTCCTGTAGCCCATACCGGCACCGTCGGTGTGCTCCTGGATGAAGTCGAAGCGCATGTCGAGCAGCAGGTCGAACTTCTTGCTCAGCTCAAAGCTGTGGAGCAAACCAGAGTGGATGCTGTAGTTACGGCAGTGGTCGGTGTCATCGTTTGCACCATATTTCCAAGGACCGTCTGATACGGGGCGGGCACCACTACGTGCATATACCCAGTTAGCATCAGCACCAACGTAGAAAATCAAGTTGTAGAAACGGTGGGGCTTATAACCTGCCAGCCAGTTCGATACATTGAACAGCACATCACCGGTCAAACCAAAGTTGTTGAACTTGGTGGGAACATAACTACCGTTCTTGTAGGTACGAGGCCAGTTACGGTAACCCAGGGCAGCATAGTTGCCGGTCCAGGTTGCACCCTTCAACTGCTCGAACTCACCACCAAAACGCAAACCCAGCAGCGGAGAGAACCACTTACCAACGTGAAGGTTTGCTTTCGGACCGATGCGGTGACGGATGGGGGCGTTTGAATCATAGGGCGAGAAGAAAAGGCCAACACCACCTTCAGCGTCAATGAACCAATTGTCCCTCATGCGGTTGAACAAATAACCCTGAGAGGGATCTTCAACATACGTTACCTCCTGAGCATTGCTCGGGAGAAAGTAAGTCATGCACAGAAGCGCCAATAAAGCAATTTTTTTCATAATTTTTGTATATTTTATGATTAGTTATTATAATCGGTTTTTGAGGAGGGATTTTTGCCTCTTTTATCCTGCAAAAGTAGTCATTTTTCTGAACTCAACGAAATTTTTGCAGGAAAAAAAGCAAAAAAGTTAAAAAAACTTTATTCCTGTGACGAAACAATGCACTTGGCAACGGCCTCAGGGGTGAATCCGAACTTCTCATCAAGTACCTTATAGGGCGCCGAGGCTCCGAAATGATCTAACCCGAAAATGGTTCCTGTGGGAACCACGCTGCGCAACGTGCTTGGCAGGCCAGAAGTGAGACCAAAGGCGGGAACGCCTGTGGGAATGACGGTATTGCGATATTCGGTATCTTGATTGAGGAACAAGCCGATAGAAGGCACCGAAACGACTTGAGCTTTGATGTTCTGTTCTTTGATGATTTCGGCAGCAGCGACAAGTGTTGCAACTTCCGATCCGTTACCCACCAGCACGACGTCAGGTTTCTCCTGCTTGATGACGATGTAACCGCCGCGCTCAGCGCCCAGGGCGTCGGCATAGCGGTTGCCCGAAGCCGAAGGTAGGTCGTCGATGTTCTGGCGCGAGAGAATGAGTGCTGTGGGGGTGAGGTTGTTCTCCATAGCCATCTTCCATGCTACCGAGGTCTCGGCTGCATCAGCGGGACGCAACACGAGCATGCTGTTACGGCCATGGTGGTTCTTCAGCTCTTCCATGAGGCGGATTTGTGCTTCTTGCTCTACAGGCTCATGGGTGGGGCCGTCTTCACCCACGCGGAAGGCATCATGGGTCCAGATGAACTTCACGGGCAATTCCATCAATGCCGACAGGCGTGCTGCGGGTTTGATATAGTCGCTGAAGACGAAGAATGTGCCGCAGGCAGCGATGACGCCGCCATGCAGGGCCATGCCGTTGATAATGGCGGCCATTGCAAGCTCCGACACGCCGGCATGCAGAAACGCACCACTGAAGTCATGCCTCTTGAAGGCTCCACGCACTTTCAGATAACCATCGGTCTTGTCACTGTTAGCGAGGTCGGCCGATGAAACAATCATGTTTTCGACACTCTTGGCGAGTGCAGCTAGTACGTTGGCCGAGGCTGCACGGGTGGCAATGCCGGGTTTGTGTTCGATGGCTGCATAGTCCACCTTGGGAGCCTTGCCGTCAATGAAGTCTTGTAGACGTTTCATTGATTCGGGATTCTGCTGTGCCCACGCGTCGATGTCCTGTTGGCGTCGTTTGACGATTTCACGTTGCTCCTGAGCGCGCTGGGCATACAAATCGGCTGTTTCGGGGAATACAACCCAAGGATTCTCGGGGTCACCACCCAGGTTAGCTATGGTCTTGGCATAGTCGGCACCCGATTTGCTCAGCGGGTTGCCGTGAGTACTGCATTTGCCTTCGAAGTTTTCGCCTTCGGCGGTCACGCAACCACGTCCCATGATGGTATGGCCGATGATGATGGTGGGGCGCTCTGCCTCAACGAGAGCTTTGTCCAAAGCCTCGGCCAATGCAACAGGGTCGGTACCGTCGCACTCGATGACGTTCCAGTTCCATGCGCGATACTTCATTGCGGTGTCCTCGTTGCTCACAGCATCGCAATCGGTAGAAAGCTGCACCTTGTTGCTGTCATAGAACATGATCAGGTTGTTCAGTCCCAGATAGCCGGCGATGCGTGCCGCTTCTTGTGAAATACCCTCCTGCACGCCGCCATCGCTGATAAAGGCGTAGGTTTTGTGGGCAAATACCTCGCTATAGTGTGTGGCAATGAAACGCTCGGCAATGGCTGCACCAACGGCCATCACATGGCCTTGTCCCAGTGGACCCGATGTGTTTTCCACGCCATGCTCTACATCAAGTTCAGGGTGACCGGGTGTGATGCTGCCCCAGGAACGGAAGGCCTTTAAGTCATCAGTAGTGTAGCGCCCTGCCAGATGCAACACACTGTAGAGCATGGGTGACATGTGACCGGGATCCAGGAAGAAACGGTCACGGGCAAACCATGCAGGGTTGTCAGGGTCAGTGACTAAGTATTTTGAAAACAGGACATTGACAAAGTCTGCACCACCCATGGCGCCACCAGGATGTCCGGATTTGGCTTGTTCAACCATCGAAGCGGCAAGAATGCGGATGTTGTCTGCCGCGCGTGTCATCAGTTTGGAGTCGATCATAATTATAGAGGTTTTTAAAGTTTTCTAATCAACAAAAATACTGCTTTTATTTTAATAAGTAATGGTTGAGACTCACATTTTTTTTGCAAATAATGAAAAATGTGGTTGCACCATCATGGTACAACCACATTGATGTGATTGGTTATCAGTGGATAACGGTTATTCTTCAGTCTTCTTGGTGGGTTTGCTGCCAATCAATGCATAGAACAGGATGTAGGCGGCGCAAGCCACGGGGATCCAATAACTGGACAGGATGCTCACCTTGTCGGCAACGACAGCTTGCAGGGCGACCATCACGGCACAACCAAATACCATCGTCATGAAGATGCCACTGGCTGCAGCAGTGTACTTGCCCAGACCCTCAACAGCCATGTTGAAGATACCGCCCCACATCACCGAGGTGCACAGTCCCACGAGAATGAAAGCGAATACACCCACGGGAACGGGAGTCCACATCACACTCAGGTTGCCCCAATCGATGCCGGGGACGCTCACCTTGACATCGGTGGGTGCGAACATGCCGAACAGCAAAAGCACCACAGCAATAGCAGCTACAACCGATACCATGGCACGGCTGCTCACCTTGCCGCCGATGGCACCGCCAATCGAACGACCGATGAACATCATCAGCCAGTAAACCGAGGCAATCAGCGCTGCAACACCTGCAGTGACACCGATTTCGGGAGTTTGCAGATAGGAAATCATGTAGGTGGGAGTACCGACCTCAACGCTCATATAAAGGAAGATGGCCAATGCACCAAGTGCGAAATGACGGAATTTGAGGGCTCCGGGGATAAGGCTCATCTCCATGGGCGCCTGTTCGGGTTCTTCGATCTTGGTGAACAAAAGCACAACAAATGCCACGATAAAGATGCCCAGTGCGATGAACATCGCCGGTGTGGCATCGGCAATCACGGTGTCCTTGGTGACCTCACCGATGAGTGCGCCCATCAGAATGTAAACGGCCACGGCTGCTGCCGAGTTGAATGCACCACCAATCTGGATGAGCTGGTTGCCGGTCTTGCCGCCACCGCCCAGCACGTTGAGCAGAGGATTAACAACAGTGTTGAGCATGCACATGCACATGCCGCTAATGAAGGCGCCCAGCAGATAAATCCAGTAAGCACCGCTACCACCGATTTGGCCGCTCAGGTACTCGATCACCAGACCGATGATACCCACGATGAGCGCAGCCAGTGCAGTCTTTTTGTAACCCATTTTTGTGATGAGCATTCCGCTAGGAATACCCATCAGCAGATAAGCGATAAAGTTGGCGTAGTTGCCGATTTGTCCAGCGGTTTCCGACGCGCCGAACTGATTCTTGACGATGGTTGCCATGGGTGAACACAGGTTGGTCACGAAGGCAATCATGGCAAACAGAGCGATCATCATGATAATCGCTGCCCATTGTTTGGATTTTTGAGCCATTGCTACAATAGTATTTTAATGATTAATAATTGTTCTTTCTTGAAAATTGCTGTCAAAAGTACAATATTTTTTAAAAACAAGCAACAGATGGCCGTTTTTTTTCGGTCATCTGTCGCCAATTGCCGCTGATAAATACGGTTCCTGTCAATATTTTCGGGGACCGAAGATGGCGGTGCCGATGCGGACCAGCGTAGCGCCATACTTGACGGCGACTTGCCAATCGTCGCTCATGCCCATGCTCAACTCGTTGAAGTAGGGGCTCTCGTCAAAGCAGCCGTCCTTCAGGGTGATATAGGTGCGGCGCACCAGGTCAAATTCTTCGGCGACTTGTTCCATGTTGTCGGTCAATGACGCCATAGCCATCACACCGCATACATTCACATGAGGCAGTCCCTCGGTCAATTGACCTGCTTCTCCAGCTTCCAGCACCTCATCGATACTGAAGCCGCTTTTGGTTTCTTCCTGGGCTACATGCAGTTGCAGCAGCACGTCAACGGTGCGGTCGATGCGGGCTGCTTCTTTCTCGATGAGTTGAAGCAACTTGACACTGTCCACGCTTTCAATCACGCTCACATGGGGCATGATAGCGCGCACCTTGTTCTTCTGTAGGTGGCCGATGAAGTGCCAGCGGATATCCTTAGGCAGTAAAGGCGCCTTAGCGATGAGCTCTTGGGCGCGATTCTCGCCGAAGAACCTCTGCCCGGCATCATAGGCCTCCTGCAATTCTTCAACAGGATGGAATTTTGACACGGCGACAAGATGCACGCCTTCAGGCAGTTGTGCCGTTACCTTGTCAAGACGTTCCTTGATGGTTGACATGATGGTGATGATTTAATCTTGGTTCTGTGCTTTTTGGCGTGCTTCACGGTCGGCACGGGTTTCGCTCAAGTCAACGGGAAAGACATCCATGATGGCAGTCTCGACAATAGAGGCTATCTCAAAATCGGCCATTGTGTCTTTCATGCCTTCCATGAAGGTGGCAAGTGCACGTTTGAAGTCACTAGCCTGTACGAGCTGATAGCTGGCTGTGCGTTTCTCGACGGCGGTTTTCTCGTCGATGGTGATGAAATTGGTCTTAACTTTGTACCAACGGTCACCTGTCTCGTCATAGAAAATATCGCTCAAGTTCACGCGTTTCACGGCATCAACTTTGAACTCACCCGAGATATAAGGCTGCATCTTGTCGGTGATGCGAGCCTCTGCTTCGGTGAATGACAGGGCATCTACTAGATAAGGTTCTGAAACGGTTTTCTGGACACCGTTTTCCATCATGCGGTCATACTTTACTTTGCATTCAAACCACTGTGACATAATTTATTATAAATCTATTTCTAAAGTGAATATATAAATAATTTTCGTGATTAGTCGCCTGCTTTTGGCAAGCAGCCGTTTTAATCACCGATCACAATACTCAAACTATCAGTTACAAAGTGGATTGGACCACTTTATGAACTGAAGATTTACATTAAAGTTCTTCTTGAAATTCGTTCCTCCATTGCTTGGTTAATGAGCTGTTTGCGCGCTGAATAATATTCATACACAAAACGCTCCATCACTAATTCAACGGGTTCAATCTCACGACCCTTGAGCAGGCTTGCAGCCTGTCCGATTTCAAGTTCGCCGTTCTCGACGTCGCCTTCAAAGATGCCTGTGCGGGTCTTGCCGATGCCGATGAGTTCAAGCAACTCTTCTTCGGTGGCTCCACGGTTTTCGGCTTCTTGCACGGCGTTCTGAAAAGCGTTTTTCACCAGTCGGGTGGGCGATAATTTCCTGAAATGGAGCAATGTGCCGCCTTCGTCAAGGTTAAGGCACAGCCGCTTGAAGTTCTCGTGTGCCGAACTTTCCTTGGTCAAGGCAAACAAAGTGCCGATTTGAACACCGTCGGCACCCATGGCCTCAACTGCCAGCATCGCGTCACCAGTGGCTATGCCTCCGGCGGCGATGAGTGGCAGGTCGGTGACGCGGCGCACTGCAGGAATCAGGCACATGGTGGTCGTTTCTTCCTTTCCGTTGTGTCCGCCAGCCTCAAAGCCCTCGGCCACAACAGCATCAACTCCTGCTTCTTCGCACTTGGCAGCGAATGCCGACGACGAAACCACGTGGGCCACTTTAATACCATGTTTGTGCAACCAGTCAGTCCATTTCTTGGGACTGCCGGCCGAAGTGAACACGACCGGTACCTTCTGCTCGGCGATGACTTCCATCAGCTCTGCAGCTTGGGGGCGCATGAGCGGCACGTTCACGCCAAAGGGGTAGGGTGTTGCCTTGCGGCATTTGATGATGTGATCACGCAATTCTTCGGGAGTCATCGACCCGGAGCCGATCAGTCCCAGTCCGCCAGCATTGCTCACTGCTGCAGCAAGTTCCCAACCGCTGCACCACACCATACCACCTGAAATCACCGGATAGTCGATTTCAAACAGTTCGGTGATTCTTGATAACATTGCCATAATTAAATCTTTTTCAGGTATATGAGAATGAAGTAGAAACTAGGGAATCAAAATCAAATGATTCCGAAGGCTACATCCATCATCTGCGTGAAATTGTTCTGGCGCTCCTCGGCGGTAGTCACCTCACCGGTCACCAGCGAGTCGCTGATGGTGCACAAGCACAGGGCACGAGCTCCGCAGCGTGCAGCGTTCATGTACAGTGCGGGGGCCTCCATCTCTACGGCGAGAACACCCATCTTCTGCCACTGGTCGGTGTCGGGGGTGTCATCGTAGAAGACGTCCGATGAATACACGTTGCCCACCTTGTAGCGATAACCCAGTTCTTCGGCTTTCTCTACGGCGGCGCGCAACAGACCGAAGTCGGCTATCGGAGCATAGACGCCAGGCAGATGGAACTGCATGGCATAGGCGCTGTTGGTGCAGGCGCCCATCGCCATCACCAGGTCGCCGATGTGCAGGTCGGGATGCATCGAGCCAGCCGAGCCCACGCGGATGATGGTCTTCACATCATAGAAGTTGAATAACTCGTAGGAATAAATGCCTATTGAGGGAATGCCCATGCCGTGACCCTGAACCGAAATGCGTTTGCCTTTATACATACCGGTGTAGCCCAGCATGCCGCGCACTTGGTTGTAAAGAACAGGGTTCTCCAGATAACGTTCGGCCATCATCTTGGCGCGCAAGGGGTCGCCAGCCATAATCACTGTGGGAGCAATCTCGCCATATTTGGCGCCGATGTGCGGAGTAGGTGTTTTGTCTGCCATATTGTTATAATTTATTAATGTAGTCTAACTGCAAAGGTAAGGAGTTTTTCCCACATTTCCCAAATATAGTGCGATTATTTTACATGCCAATAATTATTTGCTTGATATGTTGTCCCAATGTCAGATAATGTGTAAATTTGCAAGATGTAATTAATGTCTGACAAAATGGAAAATGAGTCTGGGAAAAAGCGTTTCTCTCTAAAAAAGAGAATTCTAATTGCATTTGGTGTCCTCCTGGCATTGATTATCGCTGCCGTGTTGACAGTTGCATGGCCGTTATTGAATCCCAAAACTTACACTTCAGCGGACGCTATTGCCGACATTGATTCGCTGGTCGTTTATATCGAGCGTGTTCATCCTGACCCTTACCGGCAATTGAGCAAGGAGTTTTTTTATGAGGCTGTCAAACAAGCCAAGCAGCGTTTGTCGTCAAAGGAGAAAGTGACTCCTCTGGAGTTCTATTACGAGGCCTCTCGTTTGGCTGCAATGTTCAAAGAGGGGCATCTGTCAGTTCAGTCGGATTTCTTTTTTGAGAGGAACTTGAAGCTGTTTCCTTATTTCACGGCTTTTCGACTTGAACCGGGAACTCACCGCCTTTTCTTGAAGAAAGATGCCGAAATAGGGGGACAAGCGTTCAATGTGGGTGATGAATTACAAGAAATCAACGGAAAATCTGTTCGTGAGATTGTGGAAGGGGCACTTGAATGCGTTTCAGGAGAGAGCGATGGATTCCGTTGTGCACAGGTTGAAGAATATACCGGCATCCCCGACATCATCAACATTTGGATAAATCAGAACATGCCTGCCGATGTGTATCGGGTGAGGATAAGTACGGCTAGTGGTGAACAAAAAAGCGTCGATGTGGAATCGGTAGGCCTGTTGAAGTGGTTCAAAATGAATCATGAACAGACTATCGATGAATCTTTACGGGTCAAAGCTCCGTTTGAAAGTAAAATGCTTAATGATTCTACGCTACTGTTCAGCTTCAATGAATGTGTGACCGATGGGCTGAAGGAATTCTTGAGTGATATGTTCGCCAAGGCCAAAGCCGATGGTGTGCGATACCTTATCATTGATAATCGTTATAACACTGGTGGTACTACCGAGGCTGGAGACGAGTTAGGTCGCTATCTGACTGATGAGCCATTTATCTCGGTTTCCAAGGTGGTGGTGCGCTTCTCCGAACCCATCCGCACACTGGAACGCGAATACTTGGATGGCGTGATGCCGCCTCGTGACACTATCGTGACCAGAACTTTCGATCCTGCCACCTGGTGTCAGCCCTATGGTCCTGATAAGCGCTTCAATGGTGAGGCTTATCTGTTGAACAGTTATCTCACTTTTTCGGCAGCTACCGACTTCGCATCACAATTCGCCTATTTCAAGATGGGAACCATTATTGGCGAGGAGACTGGTGGAATGACGGTGTCTTCGGGTGACATCATTTCTTTGAAACTGCCCAATACAGGCATGAGTGTGGTCTTGCCGTTTAAATTGTTCTGCAACATCGGTGCCGATGAAAACGCTCCTGTCCAGGGTGTGAAACCCGATGTCGAGGTTGCGTCCGGTAAAGCACTTGACATTGCGCTCGATTTGATACAAAAAGGCAAGTGAGAGCTGTGGCGATATTAATTGATTGAAAAAGAACAAACTAAATAAGATATATGAGGAATATTATTTTGATGATTTGCATTTTGGTCTCCTTGTTCCAGACCAATGCTCAGGGCTTTATTTCATGCAATGAATGTGAGCGGACTGTGGGTGACAGTTCTGCCGTTCAAGAAGTTCTTGAAGAGCAGATTCCACTTGTTGAGGCTGTGGCAAATCCAATTGACAACCCTGTGACAGAAGACAACTCATGTCTTGCCGTTACCGAAAACGGCGAACACCACTTGACTTTGTTGCCTCCAAGGTCAACAATGGCATTCAATAACGATTCGTCAAAGGTGTTGCAAGGGGCCTATGAGCCGCACCATGGCATGGATTTTCGCTTTTTCAAGATAGTGACGAATCCCAATACCAAGCCATACAAATTCTTGGATGACCAGACCTGGACGGGTATTCCTGTATTCCTGTCAGGCATGATAGCCAAAGCCGAGAAAACGGCCTTCCGTCAGGACTACAACAATAAAAACACATTGATCAGGCTTGTCAAGTATGATTTTCACAGCGAGGTGGATAATTACACTCAGTTTGCCCCTCTGGTGTTGACTGCTGGTTTGCATTTGGCAGGAGTGGAAGGTCGAAGCGACTGGCCGCGTCTTCTCGCATCAGGAGTGATGTCGGGTGCCGTCATGGCTGCTTTTGTCAACAGCATCAAGTACACGACCAGTGAGATGCGTCCCGATGGCACGACGCGCAATTCGTGGCCCAGCGGACACACGGCAACGGCATTCATGGCGGCAACTGTCCTGCACAAGGAGTACGGTATGACGCGTTCGCCCTGGTACTCGGTGGGCGGCTATGCCGTAGCAACCGCTACGGGTGTGATGCGTGTGCTCAACAACCGCCATTGGGTCAGCGATGTGCTCTCGGGCGCTGGAATCGGTATCCTGTCCACCGAATTGGGTTACGGCATTTGCGACCTGTTGTTCAAGGGGCGTGGTTTGCTGCGCAACGATTTGAGCTATCATGCCGATTTGCGCACTCAACCATCTTTCTTCTCCATCTCGATGGGTATTGGATTGGGCAACAAGAATCTGGAACTGCCTGCATTCGAGTTCACGATGCCGACCGAATTATTTGGTGATGATTATGAGACGTTTTCGTCTGAACCCTTACATCTCAATTTCCGCTCGGCGACGGTGGTAGGGGCCGAGGGCGCCTACTTCTTTAACCCTTACATCGGCATTGGCGGACGTTTGCGCGTCAAAGCTACACCCATCAATGGCTGGAGCCAGTTCCGGCTCAGTGAGGAAGAAGGAATCAATGGGTTACTGGAAAGCGATCCCGATCTTTCTCAGGCAATGGGCAAAGTCGAACTGGTGATTGAGAGCGACCACATCACCGAGTTTGCGGCTGATGCTGGTTTGTACTTCAGCCTGCCATTGTCCTCTCGTTTCGCCCTGGGCTCCAAATTGCTTGTGGGTCGCAGTATAATGGATGATATCTACATTAAGGGTATCTATAAAGGAGAACAGCTCGATGTCAACTTTTTCGGCGACGATATGTTCACACCTAATGGCCAGTACACAGACTATGAATGGGACTACATCGATTTGGGCGCGAGCAACTCGATGAAATATGGAACAGGCCTCTCCTTGACCTATGCGCACAAGAATTCTTTTTCATGGCGTGTCTTCTGTGACTATGACTATGCTCGCAAGACCTTTACGGCCAAATATCACCCCTTTGGCGTGATTGAGGGCGCATCTCCTGACACTGTTGAGTTTATGAAAATCTTAGATTTTGACTTGAGCCAGCCGGTTGTGTCGTCAGCTAAAAAGACGCTCCATCAGTGGGTGCTGGGTGCAGCACTTTGTGTGTCTTTCTGATTTCATGATGAAAAATAACTGAAAAACACTTTGTTTGTTTCTGTTCAAGAAAAAAGCAGTATCTTTGCAGCCGTTTTTTATTGATAATTATGAGAATGTGATATGATTAAGATTAACCCTAAGAGAAAGTTATGGCAGGAAATGCTTGCCTATGCCCTGCTCACCATCGGTAGTCTGTTGTTTGCCATTGGCGACGTGATGTTCGTGAACCCTTACTTAATGGCACCTGGTGGAACCTATGGTCTGTCTAACGTGTTCAACACGCTGTGGCCCTGGAAGATTTCGTTATATGCCATTTGCATGGATATCCCTCTGCTCATTATCGGTACATGGATTTTGGGTCCCAAGTTCGGCATTAAGACTATCGTATCGACAGCGCTGATTTTTGTGTTTACCTTTATCCTCGAGAGTTGGTGGGGCTACAATCCGGTTATTCACGATGGAGCCATCACAGCGACTGCCGATCCCTCAATGGTCAAGTCGATGGTTGAGATTCCTCATCATGGCGGTTGGTTCCATCCCGACTATTTCCTCAATACCGTGGTTGCCGGAATCATATATGGTCTTGCCATCGGTCTGATTTTCCGCTCGGGGGCTACTAGTGGCGGTTCGGATATCATCTCGATGATCATTCACAAGTACACCAAGATCTCGTTGGGTACACTCGTCATGATTGTTGATGGCGTTATCACCTTGAGCACCCTTGTTGCCTTTGGTGACATTCGTCTGCCCATTTACTCCATCATCATCATCTTCATCGAGGGTAAGGTGATTGACCTCGTGGTCGATGGTATGAAGAGCTATAAGACGATGTTCATCATCACCGACAATGCCGAGCAGGTGCGTGACTACATCATCAACGACATCAAGCGCGGCGGAACGCTCATCACGGGCAGTGGCCTTTACAAGGGCACCGAGCGCAAGATGCTCTACGTCACTCTCGATCGTTCCGACATGATTAAGCTGCGCTCTGTGCTTTACCACATCGATCCGCATGCGTTTGTCAACATCATGGAGAGCAACGAGATTCTGGGCGAAGGCTTCCGTCGCCTTCCCAAGGAGTAACTGATTAAAACGACTAAAAAGAACAACGGGGCTCAAAACCCCGTTGTTATTTTAAAAATGAGTGTTGATAACAGACAGTTCTTATCCGCAATCCCAGCAATAGTAAAGACGGGTGAAGTCTCGGGCGGCGAGGTCTTCATGGTCCGCGAAGATGAAACCGCTGCCCATGTCACCCCACATGACCAGTTCCTTCCGGTCCACGTCCGAGAATTGTGAATCAAGTTGGAACAGCAGCGTGTCGTGAGTCGCGATGTCACGTCGTGCGTCCTCTTGTGAGAACACAGGATATCCCAGCATCTGGTGGCGTGGACGTTTCATGCCCAGGTGCTGCTCAAAATACAGGCAATCTTCATTGCTCAAGTATTGATACCACATCTTGTCGGTGTGCTCCACCCCCGTGATTTCCTTCACGATGTCAAAGAACAGTCGGTTGAAGCGACCGTCATTCACCCCCATTACGGTATCTTCTTTCACCACGTCGAGAGCCATCTCGCGCTTGACGGGTGTGAACATCTCTTCCACCGAGGCATGAGTGGGCGCATCGGGCAGGGTAGAGTCGGCAGTCACTTCTTCATGATAGACAACGGCAAAACCGCTGCCGTCATCGTTATAGTTGCCTTGGCAACCGTACATGCGCTCGGGGTTTATGCTGATGAACCACTGCAACATCCCCATCTCGGGCAGAGGTGCTTTCAATCCCGCCTCAGCACAGTTGATCTGCATGAGCAACATCATTTTATTTCCTCGCTCATCTGTGGGGAAATCTTTATCAGTTGGCCAATAGGGTTTTCCGCCGATTTTGCTTCCCGTGATAGAGGCTTCACGTTCTTCGTTAAGCACCAATCTATAGTGTTCAGTAGCAGTCCGCTTGGCAATCTCCTCGGCAATGTACAACGCACGTTCACTCACTTGTTCCATATCAACAGTATCTTTATTGTCTTCAGTACCTAACCATTAAAACCTAACGCCTAAAACCTATAGCCTAATGCCTGACATAAAACCCCTCAATGTTATTGATGCACGGACATGCACGGCTGTCTAGGATGCGCACGCGCCACTCCTTGGCCGTTTTCTCGGCAAAGCGCACGAGACGTTTGTAACCGATAGTTGTCGTTTCTTCATCAGCAATCACTGGCACCCAATGACCGCAGCACGTCTTGTACTCGATGACAAACGCCTTAACGCGCTGGCCCAACGGGATATATTCTTGCAGCATGATGCAGTTGAGCGTCACGTCCTTCTTGGTTTTAATCTCGATGTCGGCAGTGGTAACACCGTCACCAGGCGCCCAATAGGTGTCCCAATCACCGTCACCCATCATTGAAGCATCAAAACGTTTATTGCGCGTGTCTGATGTGCTGAACTTTGCTTTTTCTAACAGGTTGTGGCTCAACTCACGGTTGATGCGCTCATGCCAGGCAATGAGGGTCGCCGAGTCGGTGGGATGGATCAAACCCTCCCGGTCCACAGGGAAATTCAACAGGAATGTGCCGTTGTGGCCCACACTGCGGTAGTACAGGTCAACCAATTCGTCAACCGACTTGACCTTGTCATCCTCACTTTCGTGATAGAACCATCCCGGACGAATGCTGGTGTTGCATTCGCTGGCGCACCATGCGTCACCGTCGGCATGGCCCGATTGCAGTTCCTCATATTGGGGGTAGCCAGGATAAACCTCATTGATGCGCAGGAAGGACCAGTTTGTCGGGTTGGCATAGCCTTTCTCGTTGCCCACCCAGCGGCAGCCGGGGCCGCCGTCCGAGAAGATGACAGCCTTAGGCTGCAGTCTGTTCACAATGCCCCATGCCTTGGGATAGTTGTAATAGGTGCTGCGATCAATTTCTCGCTTCTCGCTTGCGCCGCCATACCATCCGTCACCGCCATTGGCGCCGTCAAACCACACTTCAAACACGTCGCCATACTGGGTCATCAGTTCCTCCAGTTGGTTGTAATAATAGATGACATATTCGGGTGTGCCGTAACTGGCCTGATGCCGATCCCATGGCGAGAGATAGACGCCAAACCTGATTCCATACTTCTTGCATGCTTCCGACAATTCACGCACCACGTCGCGCTTGAAGGGCGAATTGGCCACGCTATAGTCAGTATATTTCGAGGGCCACAGGCAAAAGCCGTCGTGGTGTTTGCAAGTGAGGATAACACCTTTCATGCCACCTTTGACGAGCGTTTGCACCCATTGCTCGCAGTCCAGTCGGGTGGGGTTGAACACTTCGGCAGGCGTGTCACCATACCCCCATTCCTTGTCAGTAAACGTGTTGGGCCCGAAGTGTATAAACGCATACGTCTCCAACCGTTGCCAGGCAATCTGCGCCTCGGTCGGCACTGGCCCAACAGCATCAGGAGCCTTACTGTTATCAGCCACAGCACAGCTGATTCCCAGCAGGGATGTCATTATCAATAGGATAAGTTGCTTCATGGGTCGAATCAATTAACTAGTTTCACAGTGTCGCCCAAGGTGACTTTCTGCTGCTTGTAGAGCAAGCCAAGGGCTTTTTTGAAGTCTTTCTTGCTGCACTGGAAGGCATTGTTGATGTCATCGGGTCCGCTCTTGTCTGTGAGGTTCATTTCACCGTTATGTGCCTTGAGGTAGTCAATGATGCGGCCGGCTAGATCGTCCACACGCATTTTTTCGATTTTGGCCAGAGTGACATCCACTTTACCGTCGGGGCGCACCTGCTTGACGAAGGCGGTCAACCGGTCACCCACGTTCACTTCCTGATAGGTCTCGTTCTGGTAAATCTGTCCCCAGTGAGCATTGTTGACAATGACGCGGTATCCCAAATCGCTGCGCTGGACCACAAGCACTTCCACTTTTTCGCGGTGATAGTAGTCGGGTTCAGTGCGGTTGAGGAACTTGGCGAGTTTGGCGCTGGCGACTATACGGTGGCTGGCCTCATCGAGGTAAACGCGCACGATGTAGCTGCGACCGGCTTTCATGTCTACGCGCTGCTCGCTGAAAGGTACCAGCAGGTCCTTGGCCACCAGTCCCCAGTCCAGGAATGCACCCACCTGATTCACTGCCTTGACACGCATCAGGGCAAAGTCTCCCACCACGGCATGGGGCACCTCGGTGGTCGCTACAGGACGGTTCTCGCTGTCATTATACACAAACACGCGGATTGTTTCTCCCTCTTTCATCTCGGATGTGAGGTAACGTTTGGGCAACAATACCTCGTGGGTGTCATCATCAATCAGATAGGCGCCGAAATCCACCATACGGTTGATGCGCAACTCGTTGTATTCTCCAATCTTCATTGTCTTAATATTTTTTGCAAAAATAATGTAAGTCAAGGACAGAACAAAATGAAAATGCAATTTTTCATTTTTTGTCTCTCGGCATTGCCCGTTTTTTTGAATCTCATCAAAAAAATCCATTCCTCAAGTTGCTTATTGATAAATTTGTACTAATTTAGCAAGATTAAAAACATATAACCAAGCGAAATGATGATGAAAACCAAGTCACTCACATTATTTATATTATTGTCAATCACGGCAATACTCTTCTCTTGTGGCAAGAATTCAAAGGCCAGCAAGGGTGATGGCCAACCTGCGGTCATGGTGAAATCCAAGCAGTTGAATGACAATTCATCTTTCACGATGTCAAATGGTGAGCGCTGTACCATCACGGCCGATGCCGTCATCGATTATCCGGTGAGTGCTGGTGAAGGTATGTCGGTCGACAGTCTGCAGCGGTTGTTTGCTGCCTATGTGCTTGAGTCGGGTGACTCGTTGTCGCTTCAGGAGGCCATGCGTCAAGTGGTAGCCAACAGCATGCACCAGTATGATTTCATGCAGGAGCCGGTGAACAAGGACGAGGCTGACGAAAGTGAGGATCTCACGACGCTCAAGTATGCGACAAGCACGCGCATCACACCGATATATAACAAGAACGGGGTGGTGACTTTTGAGCGTGTCGACGTCGTGAAAAAGAATGACAAGGTGACTTCAATCACCCATCGCTACTACAACTTTGATGTTGAAACACAGACCTTTATTGATGTGAACCGCCTCTTCCGCGACGATGCGGTCGCCGATGTGTGCCAGTTGCTCAAGCAACAACTGCTCGCCCAGAATAATGTCGCGGGTAATGAGCAACTCAACGACCTCGGCTATTTCAATGTCGAGAACATCATGGTAACCCGCAATTTCTATTTTGACGACAAGGGTGTGACGTGGAGCTATCTGCCCAACGAATTGGCTGTTGAAGCAGTCGGAGAACCCAAGATCACGATTCCCTATGGTGATTTGGAATCCAGCCTGTGTGAGAACAGCATCATTGACCGTTTGAAATGACACAATGGAACATATTCTGAAATATTTCCCCGAACTCACCGATGTTCAACGCAACCAGTTAGCACAACTGGAAACCTTCTATCCAGAGTGGAATGCCAAGATCAACGTCATCTCTCGCAAGGATATTGAGAACTTGGAAGTGAATCACATTCTGCACTCGCTTGGTCTGGTCAGGTTTGTCAAGTTCACGCCGGGCACACGGGTCATGGACCTGGGGACCGGAGGCGGTTTCCCTGGCATTCCATTGGCAGTTTATTACCCCGATGTGACGTTCCATCTCGTGGACCGCATCGGCAAGAAACTCAAGGTGGCGCAAGACATTGCCGAGCGCATTGGGCTCACCAATGTCACTTTCCAACATGGCGATGTCAAGGAGGTCAAAGGCAAATTTGACTTTGTCGTGAGTCGCGCAGTGATGGATCTGGGTGACATGGTGCCCCTCGTGAAACGCTTCATCGATAGCGAGGATCGCAATGCAGTACCCAACGGGCTCCTGTGCCTCAAGGGGGGTGACTTGAGCGATGAAATCTCAAAATACCACAACAAGGTGCTCATTGATGAGCTCTCCAGCTATTTCAAAGAAGAATTTTTCAAAACAAAAAAAATACTGTATCTGCCGTTATGATCAATGCTACAATGATGACCGTCAATCTGTTTGGCGAAAACCTGTATATCTTGTGGGACGAGAAAACCCGCGATGCCGTGGTCGTTGATCCGGGCATGATGCGCGATGCCGAGCGCGAGATGGTGACTAATTTCATTGAGGGTCAGCACCTCAACGTTCAGCACATCTTGCTCACCCACATGCACATTGACCACATCACTGGTGCACGATGGCTCGCCGGGCAGACTGGCGCCGACGTGTGCGGTAGCCCATATGATGCACAACTGGGTTTGGAACTGCCCGAGCAGGTGGCACAGTTCCATCTCAAGATAGAATGTGAGCCGTTAGTCATCGACCGTGAACTCCAGGATGGTGACATGATTCCCTTGGGTGACGAGTTGATTCAGGTGCTTCACGTTCCTGGCCATAGCCCTGGTGGATTGGCTTTTTATCTGCCTCAAAGTGCATTGCTCATCAGTGGGGATACCATCTTCAACGGCAGTGTGGGGCGTACCGACCTTATGGGCGGCGACATGGCGCAACTCATCAACAGCATCCACGAGAAGATTCTCCCATTGCCCGATGAGACCGTCATCGCCTCGGGCCACGGTCCAACGACCACCATCGCCGACGAGAAACGCATGAATCCCTTCCTGTAAAAAATGAGGAGATTACCGATTTCGGCAATCTCCTCATTGCTCATTTCGTTGTTTCGCTGGAATCATAAGGCGATGGCCACGCCCAGCATCCAAGTGTTTTTGATTTCGGGACCGTAGCCTTTCTTGAACATGTCACAGGGGCTGTAGCGGCAGTAAATGCCGATGTGATTATAGGACAAAGCGCCATAGACATCAAAGGTCAGTTTGTTCTGCTTGATTCCGCGGTAAGACACGTCGTAGTGGGTCTTGTTGACCTTATAATGAGTGTTGCATTTGGCATAAACGTTCCAGTTCATGGTTCCGCCCAGTGTGAAGTGGAATTTTTTCCCGAAGAACTGCTGAAATTGGAGCGGAAATTGGATGGCCCTGACCGACAGGACCGATGAACGGTCAAGGGTACCTTCGGGATAAGAGTCGGTGCCCACAATGTTGGTCACTTCATCCATGACAAAGCAATTGGGTCGCTTGAGCGAGAAACGTTTGTTGTCATAGCCCACGCCAATCGAGAATTGCTGCCCGTGCAGGGTGTTGTAATTGAGGCCGGCAAAATTGAGGATACCCCAGTTGAAGCTGTTGTTGACCAGATCATAGGAAGTGCCGAGCCCTGCTCCGAAGTATAATCCTGAACAAACAATGCTCCAATGGTACTCCTTATTGCTGCTTTTCATGAACGGCAGATTCAGCTCCCAGTCGGTGGACTGCGAAGTGTGAACCGTGTCGTTTCCCGAGTGTTGCATCTGATAGGTGTAACTGTAATCCTCTTTTTCTTTTGATCCAATCACCTTTACCAGTGAGCCTGTCGGTGTCTCGGTGATGATGACTTGGTTGGGCTGCTCGATGACGGTCACTGTATCGGGGGCCGTGGCATGTGCTTGCGACATGGCAAGCATAGTTGCAAATAAAAGTACGATCTTTTTCATTTCCTTATGTTTTTGTTTAGTGATTATTTACGAATGAGTTTCTTGATTTCATCTGGGCTGGCAAGCCCTTCCATATAGATGAGCGTCACGATGTTTTTGGGAGATTTGCGAGCCAGGTTCTGATTCAAGTAGAAGATGTAGCGATTGTCGCGTTTACTCTTTTTCATCGTGTAGAAGCCGTAATAGAGTTGCCCGTTGCGGTATTCCACTTCTTTGTCGACAGCCTGCACACCGTCTTTTACAACTAGCCCCTCGACAAGCTCCGCCTGGTTTTTGTCTGTCAGACTCAGGCTGTGATAGACGGTCAATCCGATTTCGCGGGCCTGAACTCCGGTGACGATAATCTCGGTGGCGCCAGCCGCTTTTTTGTATCGCCCGTCAAAAAGGCGGTTGATATTCAATCCCACCTGCGCCATTGCTGTCGATGCAAACAGCATGCAGATCATCATGATTGTTGTAATCCGTTTCATATCAGTAGGTTTTTTAATTATTATCCAGTTCAAGGGCTTCACCCAGGTTTGACAGTTGAGCTGACATTCCGTTTGATGCCTCGTCCATTGCATTAAGGTCATTCTCGATAAGCGCAAGCACGGCATCATCATTGTTGATGGCCTTTCCGTTGACATAGGCGATGCACATGTTGTTCGTGTCTTCTTGATAGTGCCACAAGGCAAAGACTCCAGCGCCAAGGATGATTGCGATGCTGGCAGCGATACCAATGGCGCGGCTGCGTCGACTTTTTTGTGCAACGCGCTGTTGTTGCTGACAATGGGCGACGAAATAGCCCATTGTGAAGCGAGCCTCGTCGATGGTCTCACTGCTCCAGGTGCAGTTGGCGAGAGTTTTGCGCAGTAGCTGCTCCTCCTGAACGCTGGTCTCGCCGTCAAAGTAGCGGTCGATGAGTTGCTCCAGCTCGGCTTGGTTTGTTATGTGATGAAAAGTATTCATGCGTTCATCTCCTTTATTCTTGCTTGGTAAATTTCTCTCACGCGTTTGCGTGCTCGGCTCAGTTCCACCCGCACATTGGCGGCTGTCATGTTCATGCGGCTGGCGATGTCTTCAAACTCCATTCCCTGCATCTCGCGCATGTCAATGATCATTTGCTGGTTTCGTGACAGGTCGTTGTCAATGATTTTGCGCACTTGTTGATATGCAAGGCTGCTTTCGTTGTCTGTTACTTCATCAACGGTCTCAACTGCTTGCTCAACAGGGACAACCGAGCGATGACTGTTGCGTCGTGCCATGTCAATGCTCGTTGTACGAACAGTCATCATTCCGGCACCCTGGGCATGGTGGGCGCTCTCAAATCGTCCTCGTTGCTGCCACAGTTTCACGAAGGCGTCCTGTACCGCATCGGCGGCATCGTCACGGTTGCCCGTGATGCGTTCAGCCAGTGAGAGCATTTGTTCCCTCAGTGCAGTAAATGCGCTTGTGATGCGGTCAGATTGTTTCATTGCGATCTCCGTTTCTATTCAATAAACGCAGAACTATACTGTTTGTAACAAATAATCATTTAAAAAACGAAGAACCCAATATCTTTGGACTCTTCGCTTTTATTCAGTATTAACAGTTATCTCTGTCGATTAAAGACCAAGGGTGAGACCCAGGGTCCAGGTGTTCTTGATCTCGGGTCCGTAACCGTCCTTGAAGAACTTGCTGGGAGTGTAACGGCAGTAGAGACCAAATTGATTCCATGTGAGTGCGCCCATGAAATCGAAGTTCACCTTGTTCTGCTTGAGGTTTTTATATTTTGTGTCAAATTCCACTTTGTTCATTTCGTAGTGGTTGTCCACGCGAGCATAGGTGTTCCAGTTCAAGATGCCGGCAACGGTGATGTCAAGTTTTTTGACGATCTTTTGGGAGAACATCAAGGGGAACTGAACAGTCCAGGAGTTCAAGTTTGATGTGCGGTCCTTGATCTCATCAATGAGGAGGGAAGGGTAGGTGCCAATGGTGACAATCTGGTCGTTCTCGCCGCGCTCAAGCATGTGAGGGCGTTTGAAGCTGTAAGAGCGATGGTGAATACCCACACCCAGCGAGATGTTCTGGCCGTGCAGGCTGTTATAGTTAACGGCAGCGATATTGAGCAAACCGATCTCGAAACTGTTGTTGATCAAGTCCAGACTGTGGCTAACGCCCATACCGAAATAAAATCCGCTGGTCGTGAGTGACCAGTGAGTTGTGCTCTCGTCATCGTCCTTGAAAGGATGCTGGTATACTGACTCTCCGTCTTCATCAGCTGCAATGGTCGGAGCCTCAACAGCAGAAGCAGCAGCTTCACTGCTAACGGCAGCATCGGTCGCTGCGTTCATCTGTGCCATGGTGAACATGGCGGCAATAATTAATGCAATTTTCTTCATAATCATTTAAAATGTAAAAATCGTATGAAATTTGGCCGCAAAAGTAGTCAGTTTTTCTGATTTGTGCAAGAGCCAGGTGTCAATCTTCAAGATTCATGACTTTGGCGAAGCGCACTTGACTCTTATAGACTGGGAAATTGAGAGTGAGGATGACGCCGTTCTCAACGGTGGCCTGCACATCATTTTCAATCGGTTCCATGGTGGCGTCTATCCAGGTTGCGTCATAGTTCCCGCTGAAGATGGTCTTGCTCATATGACCCTTCAACATGCCTTCGTGCCACATCGATTTCTTGACCTGTGCACCGTCGATGTATATCAGGTCATAGCCGTCATCGGCACGCACTACAGCGAGAGTGTAGCGACCGCCCAGGCGTAGCCATTCGTCAGTCATGTCACGGTCCAGATACTTCCAATAGCCTTCCAATGGATCACTTGTGACATTAAAGTACTCGTCAAGTGCTTCGCGTGTCCATCTCGACGTCGGTGCAACTTGTTTCTCATTTTCAATGGTGAGTACAGCGCGTTCAATAGCGACACGCGACCCAGGTCCGACAAGGTATCCCACAGTTACAGCTCCATCAGGACGTGTAATAGGGGCCTCCAGCACATGCTGCAGCTCGTCTTTTCCGATGGATACGTTTACACCGCGGTCATCAACATCGACGCACAACGTATTCATCCCGTCCTCGAGAGCAACACCCTTGGACAGAGTGGCCTGTGCCAATTCAATGGTTGACTGCCCCTTGCGTTGAATGAGTCTAACCTGCATCGTCCGTTGGTCAGTGATGTCATCAAACGGGGTGCTGTTGTCGCAACTGAGCACAACGGCGCAATAGTCGCCCATGTCGTCGAAGTTGAAGACCAATCCCCAATCAAAGCTGGTCAGCGTTGTTTTGTCGCCTGTCATGGGGTTCTTGATAGCACGCGTCTTGCCCTGCTTGTTATTGAGGTTGGCAAAGCGAAGTTGATAACGGTAAGCGGTACTGGTGATGTTCGTCGTGTCAAGGCTCACAGCAGTTCCCATGGTGGCGTTCTCCTCGATTAGCCATTCTCCATCGATAGCCTTGTAGCGGCCTTGCATCCGCATCCCAGGATGGGCAAACAGCCCGCCGAAGTTGTTGCTCACCGTGTTGAAATAGGACTTTCCGTCGACCATCAGTGATGACAGTACAACCAATAGGATCAATATTCTACTCTTCATAGTTATTCCTCATTTTATTCATGATGATAGGGCTCATGACGCAATATCGTGAAGGCACGGTATAATTGCTCCACAAAGATCAGTCGCACCAGCTCGTGGGGAAACGTCATTTTGCTCAGTGATATCTTCTCGTTGGCACGGTCATACACCTCCTGTGAGAATCCGTATGGTCCTCCCACAACGAACACCAGCCGTTTGCTGCCGCTTGCCATGCGACGTTGCAGCCATTGACTGTAATCCATCGACGTGCGTTCAGTGCCGTGTTCGTCAAGCAGCACCACGTGGTCACTGCTATCAAGTGTGGATAGCAACGCTTTGCCCTCAGCAACCTTTTGTTGCGCTTCGCTCATGTTGCGGGTGTTGCGCACGTCCCCAATGTATTGAATGTTAAAGGTCACATAGTGCTGCAACCGTTTCACGTACTCCTCAATGCCTTGGCGCACAAAGCCCACCTCGGTTTTACCGACAACAGCGAGAGTGATCTTCATTTTCGATGTTTTTTTATGTTTTTGGCTACAAAATTAGATAATCCACCGAAATTTCCCTACTTTTGTAGTCAAGAAAGTAATTAAATAAAAGTTTTTATGAAGACAAGAGAAGAACTGATTGACGGATTGATTGATCTGGCCTTTGCCGAGGATATCGGTGACGGTGACGCTACAACACTGTGCTGCATCCCTGATGACGAGATGGGACGTCAGCGCCTGATTGTGAAAGAAGAAGGCATCCTGGCTGGCGTTGAAATCGCGCGACGTGTGTTCGAGAGATTTGACCCCAAGTTGCAGATGGAGGTCATGATCGAGGATGGCGCCCATGTCAAGCCCGGCGATATCGCCTTTGTTGTGACCGGAAAGGTGCGCTCGTTGTTGCAGACCGAGCGCTTGATGCTCAACATCATGCAACGCATGAGCGGTGTAGCAACAACCACGGCACGCTATGCCAAGTGCCTGGAAGGCCTCAAAACTCGTGTGCTTGACACTCGCAAGACCACGCCGGGAATGCGCATCCTGGAAAAAGAAGCCGTCAAGATTGGTGGTGGCTGCAATCATCGCATCGGTTTGTTCGACATGATTCTGCTCAAGGATAACCATGTGGATTTTGCCGGTGGCATCGTGCCCGCTATTGAAAAGGCTCGTCAATGGTGCAAGGATAACGGCAAGGACCTGAAAATTGAGATTGAAGTCCGCAATTTCGACGAGTTGCAGCAAGTGCTTGACCACGGTGGCGTGGATCGCGTGATGCTCGACAATTTCACTGTTGAGAACACCCGCAAGGCGGTAGAAATCATCAATGGCAGGGTAGAGACCGAGTCCAGTGGTGGCATCACCATCGACACCCTCCGCGCCTATGGCGAGTGTGGTGTGGACTACATCTCGGTGGGGGCTCTCACTCACTCCATCAAGTCCCTGGATATGAGCTTTAAGGCCTGCTGATGCCAACCCGCTCTTTACAGGATATAGTGCCCTTGCATGATCTTGGGGAACCCTTGATCATTGCAGGGCCGTGCAGTGCTGAGTCCGAACAGCAGACACTTGACGCCGCCAGGGCGTTGAGTGCCATCGGTGTAAAGGTGTTCAGAGCAGGCATCTGGAAACCGCGCACCATGCCCGGCGGTTTTGAGGGTGTGGGTGATGCTGGCTTGACGTGGCTCCTTCGGGTCAAGCAAGAGACAGGCATGACGATTGCAACCGAGGTGGCAACTGTCGATCATGTGCATGCCGCTTTGGATGCGGGTGTTGATGTCCTGTGGATTGGTGCTCGCACCACAGCTAATACCTTTGCTATGCAGGACATTGCCGATGTGTTGCATGGCAATGACAAGGTGACTGTATTGGTGAAAAACCCGCTGAATCCCGACCTTGATTTGTGGCTGGGGGCATTGCAACGCTTGGCCTATGCAGGTGTCACCCGTTTGGGGGCCGTGCATCGTGGCTTCAGCTCGGCTGGTGCGCATTTTTATCGCAATGACCCGCAATGGCACATCCCATTCGAGTTGCGTCGCTGTGTCCCTGAACTGACGATTCTGTGTGACCCGTCACACATCGGTGGTAAGAGAGAATTTGTTAAGTCCCTCTCACAACAAGCATTAGATATGGGTTTTGATGGTTTGATGATTGAGTCTCATTGCAATCCCGACCAAGCCTTGAGTGACAGTGCCCAACAAATCACTCCTAATGATCTGAAGGAACTCCTAGACAACTTGGTTATCCGTTCAGGTGTGCCCATCGAGGATGAACTGGCCTTGTTGCGACAGCAGATTGACGATTGTGACCGCGATTTGCTTGCCGTGCTAGCTCGTCGCATGGGTGTGTCGCGTGAAATAGGCAATTTCAAGAAAGCCCACAATCTGCGCATCGTTCAGCCGGCACGTTATCAATCAGTCATCAACGAGCGTATTAAACTGGCATCAGCATTAGGACTGCCCAGTGAATTTGTGAAACAAGTCATGGAGGCTATTCACGCTGAGAGCGTCCGTCAGCAACTAGACATCAACAATACTTCTGAATAATTGAAAAAGGTTATAATTATCGGTGCCTCGTCAGGCATGGGAAAGGAAGTGGCAAAACTGCTGCTTGCCGAGGGGTGCACTCTGGGTGTGGCCGCACGTCGTGTGGACCGCTTGATGGATTTGAAGCAGTTAGCGCCCGATAGGGTAGAGGTAGAAGTTGTTGATGTCACTGCCGATGATGCGCCTCAACGATTGCGTTCGCTCATTGATCGTCTTGGCGGAATGGATCTGTTCTTCTACTCCTCGGGTATTGGTAAACAGAATCGACAGTTGGAACCCGAAATAGAACTGAACACGGTCAATACCAACGGCATGGGCTTTACTCGTATGATAGGGGAGGCCTACCGATACTTTGCCAAGCGTGGCGAGGGCCACATCGCAGCCATTACCTCGATCGCTGGCACCAAGGGGCTCGGCCCTGCACCCTCTTATTCGGCTACCAAGGCGATGCAGAATGTCTATCTCCAGGCTCTTGAACAGCAGGCCAATGCTCGCGGTCTTAAAATCCGTTTCACCGACATCCGTCCTGGCTTTGTCAATACCGACCTGCTTGCCGGTGACTTCCGTTACCCCATGATGCTCAAGCCCGAGAATACAGCACGTCAAATCGTCAAGGCCTTGAAAGGCAAGCGCCACGTCAAGGTCATTGACTGGCGTTACAGCGTGTTGACAGCCCTTTGGCGTCGCCTCCCACGCCCTCTTTGGCGTCACCTCAAACTGTAGACTGTCCCGTGGTCCGAGGCTCTGCCTCGGGGAAAAAAACAAAAACAATCTGCTGCAAAGCAACAGATTGCCGTTAGCGTCTTGTCTTTTGTGCTATCACTTGCGCGTGGTGACGCGGCCAGCCGAGTGGAAGTGGGTGGCATAGTAGTTTTGCCGCAGGTCATCCACAATGACACCGCGTGACGATGATGCATGCACGAACTTGTTCTCCTTGAGATAGATGCCTACATGAGAGACGCGTCCATCACTGCTGGTGCAGAAGAAGACCAGATCTCCCTCCTTGAGGTCATCAAGGTCAATGACTCGGCAGTTCTGCTCAAGCATCTTGGCCGAGTTGCGGTTGAGCTTGATGCCGTAAACCTCTTGATAAACCATCATCACCATACCCGAGCAGTCGGTTCCTGTGCCCTTGTCCTGTCCAGCGTGAGCGTATGGTGTTCCTAACCAGCTCTTGAGCTCCTTGTAGAGCTTCTTGTTCTCATGGCGTCCGAGTTTGACGTCAAGTGCTGCCCATTTCTCGTCAACCAGATCATAGCCGCCTGGAACAGGCTTATGGCTGTCGGTCGTGGATGAAATGTCGTCATTTGGAGCCCCGCCACGGTTCCGTCGCTCGTGATAGGGGCGATAGGTGTGTGTGTTGCTGCTGGTGCTACGGCATGATACCACCGGCAGCGACAAGAGTATCGCCGCTGCCAGGTAGAGTATCTTTTTTATAGCCATAGTGTTTCAGCTAAAAGCTTATTCTTCGGTGGCGGGGGTGTCCTCGGTGTTTTCTTCCTCTTCGGCCTTGGCGGTGAAGTCAGTGAAACCGTTCTCCACAAGGATGTTATACCACGCGATGACTTTCTTGATGTCACTGTTGTGGACACGTTCGCTATCCCAGTTCTCAAGCACCGAGCCCATGAATTCATGGAGTTGATCGGGTGTGCTGTATGCTTTGGTGTCGATAGCTTTGTTCTCGAATTTCTTGCCCACGTTCTCCAATACTTGGCTCAAAGGCACATCCTCGCCCTCGGTGTAAATCGAGATATCACCCAGCGACATCACGCGTTCGCGAGAATGGATGGGCAGACGCTTGCCGTCAGCAAGGCCCTCAACGAGCAACATATTCTTACCGTAAGCCACGAGCTTGAAGAGTCCGGGACGTCCTGAAATAGATAAAATTTTCTTCAGCATAATAAAATAATGATAGTATTAATATGATTATTATTAATTAGTTACTTGTTTTGTTCAATCAGCTTTAGTACTTGGGCGAGCAAGGAAGTGTCGCCATCGTTGACAATGACGTGTTCACCAGCGGTGACTTCTTCTTCGGCGGTCTGCGAGGCAATTCTGGACTGAACTTGCGAGGCGGTCAACCCGTTGCGAGCCATCACGCGCTTGATGCGCACATCGGTTGGCGCTGTCACATGCCACACCTCATCCATCAAGCGGTCCAGGCCTGCAGTGCGCAACAACGCGGTTTCGACAAATGCCATGTCGGCTCCTTGCTGGCGCTGCTCTTCGGCCCAACGGCACATATCGCGTGCTGTAGCAGGGTGGACAATGCCGTTGAGTCTTGCCCGCGATAAATCGTCAGCAAAGGCGACCTCGCTGAGGTATGCACGATTGATGCTGCCATCGGCTTGATAAGTCTCCGGTCCGAAGGCCTCTGTCAGTTGGCGACGCACATCTGGATCATGTGCCATCAGCGACTTGGCACGACTGTCACAGTCATACACGTTGTAGCCCATGACTTGCAGCATGCGTGACACCACACTCTTGCCACTGCCGATACCTCCAGTGATAGCAATCAGTTTCATGTCAGTGTTTCTCGATGATGTACTCCACACTGTCATGTGAGAGTTTCACGTCCTGGTAGGCTGCCGGTATTTCTCCAATGATCACCTTGAGCTTGTTGCTTCGCGGTGCAGCGCTGATGGAATTATAGTCTACCACAGCGGTGATACCCGACTCATCGCTAATGCGGCTCGCCGGTGAGCGATAGGTCACATCCACATCACCTGGGAACAATAACATCTTGATCCCTGCTGGCGCGTTGCGGACAGCAATTTTCACCGACCGCGTTTGGGTGATGAGTTTCTCGATGGGCACCATAATGTCGATGGCGCGAGGCTCGACGACTGCATTGTTGATGGGCGCAATGGTCACTTTGCGGCGCAAGGTGTCGGTCAAGTCGGTGACCTCAACATGATAGGTGTAAACCTCGTTGATCTCACTCAAGGTCTTCGCGTCACTGAACACCAATACCGAGTCTTGACTCTGAATCAATGCGCCATAGAGGGTGTATCCTTCGCGCGGTTCCACCAGGATATCTGTTTTGATGGGAACTTTCTTACCAGGCAGGTCGGTGTACCGCAAGGTGATGGACTCGGGGAGCACGTTGATGATCGATACGCTCCTGTATAAAATGGGCATAAGCGCTTTTCTCAGGTTTGCTTGATCAATCTTGAAGTTCCCGTTGCCATCGCTGTAGTCACTGAGGCGCAGTGTCAAGGTGGGTGTATTGTGAAAGATATAAGAGAAGAACCGATAACCGCGGTCACGCACGGTGACAGTGAGCGTGTCAGGCACTTTGGACAGCAGGTGCACATTGTCGGGAAGGTTCATCTCGACGGGCACCTCCAGGTCCATCTGCACGTCCTGGTTAAACGTCAGGAAACTCCAGAACACGGCCGAGATAGCCACAAACGTGAGGTAGAGGAAGATCGACCTCGTGCGTTGCGACCCTTTGAAGCGGTCTCGCATCTTTTCTAGGAGCTTCATAACGATTACCTGATTTAGCTGATCTGTTTAGTGGTTATTTCTTTACATCACTGCCAGTTTCGACAACATCCTGCATCGACTGATAGATGGAGTTCTTGTCGATTTTGATGGTCACGTTGTTATCGATTTCCAGCATGACGTAGTTGTCCTTGATTTCGCGGATGCGGCCATAGATGCCACCAGCAGTCATCACCTTGTCTCCCTTCTGGAGACTGTCGCGGAAGGCATTGATCTTTTTCTGCTTCTTCTGCTGCGGTGCAATCATGAAGAAATAAAAGATTGCAATGATCAGGATAATCATGAGCATGCTGCTCCAACCAGCTCCGCCGGCACCACTAGGTGCTGCCTGTAATAAAATCGTGTAAAGCATAATGTTGTAGTTTTAATCAGTTGATATTGTTATTCTTTATTTGAGTTATCGTTTAAGGAGCTTGCCCTCCTTGCGCAACTGCTTGACGGCGTTGTTGAGGATGCCGTTTACAAACTGGCCGCTGCCAGCGGTGCTGAAGTTCTTGGCCAACTCGATGTACTCGTTCAGTGTCACCGAAATTGGAATCTTGTCAAAAGTGCGCAACTCGGCAAGCGCAGTGCACATGATGATACGGTCCATGAGCACGATGCGGTCACTGTCCCAACGGCTCTCTTGCACCAGTTCATCAATAATGGTATTGCTATCGGGCATCATCGTCACAGCGGCTTTGAACAATTCCCGACCGAACTCGCTGTCCTCCTCATCCTTGAACATGGGCAGAATAGCGTTCTCATCGCCCTCGGCGATGCGTCTGAAGGTTTTGCAAACAAACTGTCCCAGCAAGTCCACATCGTCCTCGGTCCAGAAGAGTGACCTTTGTTCGATGGCGTCCGACATGTTCTCGTCGGGCAGGATGACTTGTTTCATCAATTGTTGCCACAGTTGGCTGTCGGCTTCAAAGCTATCCTCGGGAGAATTCATGTAGTCGTTGTAGATGTCACTCTTGAGCACTTTGTCGAGTATCAGGCGCTCAAAGATGGGATCATCGTTCCAGGTCACGGTGTGGTCTTGGGCAAACTGCTGCAACTGTTCGTCTGATGCAAGCGTTTCAACAAGCCTGTTGTTGACGAACTTCATGTTGGGATTGAGATCCTCCTCGGTGGGCAGATATTTGTGACGGGCCTCGTCGAGACGCACATCCTGGATGTGGGTCAATTCCACGGGTAACCTCAACAAGTAGTGATACAGTTCATAGGTCTTGTCCAGGCACGTGTCCAGCCCCTTGAGGGCGGTCGACAGGGTGCAATCGGGACGGGTAAGCATATAGGAGTACAGGTTTTGTACTACTTTTGTTCGGATGAGTACGCGGTTGATCATATTGTCAAAGTTTGAAATTGCAAAATTAACGATAATTCATAGTGCGGGCAACTAAAACGCGAGTTAATTCACTTCCTGGTTATCACCGAGGCGTTGTCTCACGACTTCATAAATCATGATGCCACCGGCAACCGACACGTTAAGGGAGTTGATGTGACCGAACTCGGGGATGAAAACTTGAGCATCGCACAGCTTCATGATATCGGGCGAGACACCTTTATCCTCGGCACCCAGCACGATGGCGACAGGTCCGGTGTAATTGTCGTTGGTATAGGATACCTTGCTCTTGTCGCTTGTGCCCACAACCTTGAAACCGCTGTCACGCAACAGCTTCACCGCTTTCACGAGATTGCGCTCGCGGCACACGGGCAGATAGTTCAGCGCTCCTGCCGATGTCTTGACTGCGTCGGCGTTGACACTCACGCTCTCATGGTCAGGAATGACAATGGCACTCACACCGGCACATTCACAAGTGCGTGCCACAGCACCGAAGTTGCGCACATCGGTCACTCCGTCAAGAACCACGACAAACGGGTTCTCTCCGTTATCGAACAGCTGCGGCACCAGGTCCTCGACACGGTAATAGGTCACTGCGGCCATCATGGCCAGCACGCCCTGGTGGTTGCGACGGGTGATGCGGTCGATTTTCTGTACGGGAACGCGTTGCACCGGAATGCGCAAAGCGCGAGCCCCGTCGGTGATCATTTGGGCCGTCTCGGTATTCAGGGTCTTGCTCAACAGGATCTTGTCGATGTCTTTGCCGGCCTCAATGGCTTCAAGCACAGCATGGATGCCGTAGATGTATTGGCTCTTGTCTATCATTTTGTATTCGTTGTTTTAGTATTATGACTGATGAGTGATTTGGCGTTTTCGATGGCAGCCTGATCAAGGCCCTTGCCACTTAACATGCGTGCAACCTCCATGACACGTTCTTGTTCGTCAAGCTGCTCGACACGCGTGAGCGTCTCTACATCGGTGTCGGTCTTGAACACACGCAAGTGATGGTTACCGTGGGCCGCCACCTGGGGCAGGTGAGTGATTGCGATTACCTGAATATTGTCAGCGATTTCGGCCATCATTTCGCCGATTCGGTTGGCGATATCGCCGCTCACACCAGTGTCCACCTCGTCAAAGATGATGCTTGGCAACTTGATGTGGCTGGCGACAATCGTCTTGATGCACAACATCACGCGGGATATCTCGCCACCCGAGGCGGTATCCTTCACGGGCATGGGACGTTGGTTCTTGTTGAACGCCATGATGAACTCCACACGGTCTACTCCGCTCTCGGTTAGGTCGGTGGTATTGAACTCAACGTCAAAGGCGATGTTCTTCATGCCCAATGGTGCCGCCATGTCCAGCAGCTCTTTTCCGAAACTGCGGGCTGCTTCATGACGTTTGGACGAGAGCTGTTCAGCTATCTTCAATGCTGTTGAGCGGTGAGTCTGCACCAGTGCTTCCAATTCGGCAAGGATGCCGTCATTGTGTTCAATCTCGTTCAGCTGCTTTTCGAAATTTTGCTGAATCTCAATTAATTGGTTGACTCCTTGTGCGTTATGTTTGTGCTCAAGTGCATATATGTTGCTCAATCGTTCATCCACGCGCGCTAATGCCGCTGGGTCATCCTCCAAGGTCTCGACTGTCGCACTCACGCTGTGGGCGATATCCTTTAGGTCGATCAGGGCTGTGCGCACGCGTTCATGTGTTCCGGCAATTTCGGGGAGGTTGCGTTCGGCCTCCTCAAGTTGCGCAGCTATCGCCGAGAGGCGCTCGAGGATGTTATTCTCATTGTTGTTCAACTCGTTTTCAACGTTCCACAAGCTTTCTTTCAGCCATGTGACATTGCTGAGCTTCTTCTGCAAGGCTTCCAACTCTTGATCCTCGTCGGGTTGCAGTTGCATGGCCTGCAATTGGTTGAGCTGGAATCTGATGTAGTCTTCATCGTTGCGCAGTTTCTCGATGTCCCTTCTTGTGTTTTCCAGCTGTGTCAACGTGTCACGATAGCTTTGGTATGCCTTGCGATAGTCGTTCAGTAGACTGTCGTTGGCGGCAAGACTGTCAAGAATGGACAACTGAAAAGCGGGACTGGACAGCAGCATGTTGCTGTGTTGTGAGTGGATGTCAAGCAGACGGGTGCTCAATTCGCGCAATACGTTGAGTTGCACCGGCGTGTCGTTGATGAAAGCGCGTGAACGGCCGTTAGGTGACAATTCACGCCTCAACAGACACTCGCTTTCAAACCAATCGATGTCATTCTCCTTGAAGAACGGCTCTAATTGATAGCCTGTGATGTCGAATGTTGCTTCAACTATGGTCTTTGCCGATGTGTCACGGATAGCCTTGCTGTCGGCTCTTTCGCCCAGGATGAGTGACAGGGCGCCCAGGATGATGGACTTGCCGGCACCGGTCTCACCGGTGATAATGGTCAACCCTTCGGCAAACCCGATATCGAGTGTGTCGATGAGTGCATAGTTTGAAATGTGCAGTCGCTTGATCATTGGGTTGAACGAGCGTCAATTTTCAGTTTTCTTGATGTTGTCAAGTCGTGTGGTCTCGCTGGGGTACACCTGATAGAGCATCTCATAGACGTTCTCTTTCTCGGTGGCGTTGGCCTTGCTGTAGATGTTGACAAGTTCATCGAGTTTGGCGTCTTTGAACATGGTCAGGCACACCGACATCGGTGCTACATCATAAATCTTGGCAAGGTTTTCCAGCGTGTGAGTAATGGCCGAGCGTCCTTTGTCCACGGTCACTACCATCTGGTCAAGACCCATGCGGTGATAGTCATAGAGCATCTGGTGAATCGCAGCGGTGTTGTTTTCGGTGAAAGCACTCAGCACAGCGCTGCGGTTAGTGTTATCCTCAAAGGCTTTCCAGCCGCTCTCGCCTGAGCTTTGAGCCAGACGCACTACTTGTGCAGCGCGTTCATAGTACGGGGTGCCACCGTTCAGTTCAAAGGTGTCAAAATCCATGCCGATGATCATGTAGGCCCAGAAATTGAGGATTGCTGTGAGATTATCCTCCATTTCCAACTCCGAGAATACGAGTTGTTGCCCTGTTTCGAAGTGGAAATCCACCTTTGTATCCCTGAAGTTGATGACGGCGGTGGTGTAAGAGCTGTTGAACACTGGACGTTGAGACTGAATCTGCAAGTCGCCTTTCATCAATCCGGTGGCATCGTCCCACGAGCTGAGCGTGAGCATCAGTTTGCAGTATATTCTCTCGTTATAGCCAAATGTCGCGTTGGTCCATTTGGTAGTGTTCATGTAGTCGGTGATGGATTGCTTGAGCTCCTTGAAGATTTCTTTGCTTCCGTTAGTTATCTTGTCGGAGTTGACTTCCACTTCACAATTCAGTTCGGTGGCTTCTTCATCAGCAACTGCGCTGAAGGAGAACAACAACGCAGTGATGATGAATAGCAATAATCTATTTTTCATGTCTTTGACAGATACTTGTGTAAAACATCAATAATGTCTCGAGCAACGTCTCGTTTGCTCTTGCACTCTCCGTCGATAATCTCTCCCTTGTCGGTGAAGATGGTCACCTTGTTCGTGTCGACTTGGAATCCGGCATTCTTGTCACGCAAGGAGTTCATGACGATGAAATTCAAATTCTTGCGTTCGAGTTTGCCTTGTGCGTTGACGGTTTCATTATCGGTTTCCAGTGCAAAACCCACACTCACCTGATCTTGCCGCTTAGCTTGTCCAACGGCACGGGCGATGTCGGGGTTGGGCGTGAGTTGAATGACGGGATTTTCGGTCTTTTCGCGTTTAATCTTGCTGTCAGCGACGTTTTCCACACGGTAGTCAGCGACAGCGGCACACAGGATAATGGCATCGCTTTGGGGCAGTGCCTGCATGACGGCATCGTGCATTTCAACGGCTGTGGTCACGTCAATGCGCTCAATGAGGCTGTTGTGCGTCTTGAGTGTGACAGGACCGGCGACAAGCGTCACTTGGGCGCCGCGGCTAGCGCATTCCTCAGCAAGGGCAAAGCCCATCTTGCCTGAGGAGAAGTTGCTGATGTAACGAACCGGATCTATCTTTTCGACAGTGGGGCCGGCAGTGATGAGCACGCGTTTGCCCTGCAAGTCTTCGCCCCTACTGAAGAAGTCGTCAAGTGCTTTGACGATGTTCTCAGGCTCTTCCATCCGTCCCTTGCCGATGAGGTGGCTGGCAAGCTCGCCCTCGGCAGGTTCGATGATGTGATTGCCGTAACTGCGCAATAATTCAAGATTGCGCACAGTGCTCGGATGGCGCATCATGTCCAAATCCATTGCCGGGGCAACAAACACGGGAGCTTTGGCCGATAGATAGGTTGTCACCAGCATGTTGTCGGCGACTCCGTGAGCCATCTTGCCGATGGTGGATGCCGTTGCCGGGGCGATGATGAGCGCATCGGCCCACAACCCCAAGTCAACGTGGCTGTTCCATTGACCCGTATTGGCGGTGAAGAACTCGCTGATTACGGGTTTGCCGCTCAAAGTGGATAGGGTGAGCGGTTGGATGAACTGCTTGGCATTGGGGGTCATGATGACCTGCACCTCGGCACCGGCCTTGACCAGCAACCGCGTTAGGGTGGCACACTTGTAGGCGGCGATACCACCGGTGATGCCCAGGATGATGTGCTTGCCTGCTAACATGATGTGTCTGATAAAAAGTTGCTTATTTTTTCTTGAATTGGATATACAGTTTGGTGATGACTTGCTTGGTGTTCTCGGCAAAGTCACTCTTCATCATCCAGTCATAATACCCGAGGTCGAGTTTGGTGAACACGTCTTCAACCAGTTTTCCCTTGTGCTTGCCGAAGTTGAAAACGGGCTGCTTCTGCTCGTTGAGAATGATGCGGCCAGCAAGGTCAACATTGCGGTTGTGGGACGAGTACTGCGACAGGAATTCTACATCGTTCTGCAAGGGCTCGGCATCATTGGCATAATGGTCGAGTTGTGCTTTAAGCACCTCGAGAGTCGTCCTTGCGTCGTCCTCGGCCGAGTGATGATTCTCCATCGGATGTCCGCAGTAGAACAGGCATGCAGCCTCCAGGTCGCGCTTTTCGCGTTTGTGGTAGATGGTCTGCACATCAATGAACTTGTGCTGTGACGGGTCAAACGGCACTCCAGCCTTGCCCATCTCCTGGGCAAGCAGGGGAATGTCAAAGTGGTTGCTGTTGAAACCAGCGATGTCGCTGCCTTCAAACACGCGGGCGATATCATGCGCACGCTCTTTGAACGTGGGCTCTCCCACGAGCATGTCATTGGTGATGCCATGCACCTTGATGGCCTGTTCGGGAATCTCCTTCTCGGGGTTGAAGCGGTAGGTCTTTGCCTCCTCATGCCCGTCGGGAAAAACCTTGACATAGGACAACTCGATGATGCGGTCCTCGGTGATGTTCAATCCAGTCGATTCCAGGTCAAAGACCACAAGAGGACGTTTCAGATTCAATTCCATTTCAAATCAGGATAGTGGTTCAGAAACTAGTGAATAGTGTGTCTATTGACTAGATCATCATGGGCATCTGCAGGACGATGAGGTCTTCACCGGGCTGTTGCTCACTGGGCACGAATACACCGGCACGGGCAGGATCGAGCAGCTTGAGGTAGACGCCCTCGCTGTCGATGTTGCTAACCACGTCGACCACGTCGGCACTCTTGAACCCGATGTTCATGGGCTCGCCGTTGTATTCACATTGGATAGTCTCCTCGGCCGCTGTCGAGTGGTCCACATCCTGTGCGGTGAGTACCACATGGTCGGCGCTCAAATCCAGGCGCACCAAACCACCGACATTAGCAAACACGGCAACGCGGCGCACAGCATTCAGCAACGTCAGGCGATCCACTGCCATGGTGAAGGGGTTATCCTCGGGGATGACCGAATTATAATTGGGATAGCGACCGTTGATAAAGCGGCAGGAGAGCTGGAAATCGTTGTTCTCGAACGTTGCACTGTTTTCATCAACGGTGATGCTGATGGGCTCCTCGCTGTTGCGGTCGATGATGTTCGCAAGAATCGATGCAGGCTTTGCGGGCAGGATGAACGAGCGCTCAAAGTCGGGTTTCACGTTAGTCTGGCGATAGCGCACAAGCTTGTGAGAATCACTGGCGACGAAAACAATCATGTCGGGCTTGATGTCCCAGTAGATGCCCGTGAATTGGGGGTGCATATCGTCTTTTCCGACAGCGAACAAGGTGTGGCCGATACCCGAGGCAATGTTCTTGGACGGCAGGGTGAACTGCTTCACTTCGTTGGCATTGGCTGCTTTCTCGGGGAACTCGTCACCGTTCAAGGCAACGGCGTCATAGTAACCGTTCTGATAAGTGACCTTGACAGCGAGGGTTTCATCATTGATCTCGAAACTGAGGGCGGTGTCGGGCAACTCTTTCAAGGAGTTGATGGTGCGTTTCACATCAATAGCGAACTTGCCAGTACCTTCCACGGCTGTCACTTCAATATTAGTGGTCAGACGGGTTTCCATGTCGCTGCCGGTAACTACCAGGCGGTCGCTTTGGAGTTCGAACAGGAAATTGTCGAGGATGGCAAAAGCGTTGTTGTTGCTCACCACTTTGCTCACGGCATTCAGACGCGAGAGCAATAATTTACTTTGAACGTTGAATTTCATACAGTTAGCTCTGTTATTATGTTATTATGTTTTTTGTGTTATATTTTAATCTACAAAGATAGTGATTTTTTTATTATAATGTGACGTTGTTGATAAAAAAACGAAAAAAAGCGCCATCGATTGCCTCGATAACGCTTTTTAAGGATTTCAGTCTCCTGTTTAGGAATCCACTGGAGATCTCATTAGTCCAACTTGTGGATGATAAGACCCGAGCGCAGCTTGGGCTCGAACCAGGTGGCCTTGGGAGGCATGATCTTGCCGCTGTCGGCGATGTCGATGATCTGCTTCATGGTCACGGGATAGAGTGCCAAAGCCATCTTCATTTCGCCGCTGTCAACACGCTGCTTCAATTCGCCCAGGCCGCGGATGCCGCCCACGAAGTCAATGCGCTTGTCGGTGCGCAAGTCGGTGATGCCCAGGATGTCGCGCAGGATGTAGTCACTCGAGATGGTCACGTCAAGCACGCCGATGGGATCGTTGTCGTCATAGGTGCCTTCCTTGGCGGTCAATGAATACCACTTGCCACCCAGGTACAGCGAGAAGTTGTGCAGCTTGGCGGGTTTGTAAATCTCGGTGCCCATGTCCTCGACGGTGAAGTGCTCGCGCACCTTGTCCAGGAATTGTTCCTCGGTATAGCCGTTCAGGTCAACGACCACGCGGTTGTAGTCCATCACCTTGAGGTGGGACTGTGGGAAGCAAACTGCCAGCAGGTAGTTGTACTCCTCGGTGCCGTTGTGGTTGGGATCGGCTTTAGCCTTCTCCTCGCCCACGTGGGCAGCGGCAGCGGTGCGGTGGTGACCGTCGGCGATATACAAGTAAGGAATCTCACCGAACTCCTTGGTGATGGTGTCGATGGTCTCCTTGTCCTTGATGACCCACAGGGTGTGGCCGATGCCGTCCTCGCTCACGAAGTCATACTCGGGTTGGGTCTGTGCAGTGCGGTCGATGATGTCTTCAAGGATGCGGTTATCGGGGAATGCCAGGAACACCGGCTCGATGTTGGCGTTGTTGATCTCGATGTGATGCATGCGGTCGGCCTCTTTCTCGCGGCGGGTCAGCTCATGCTTTTTGATGCGGCCAGTGAGGTAGTCCTCAACGCTGGCACCCACAACGAAGCCGTATTGAGTGCGGCCGTCCATGGTCTGAGCATAAATGTAGTAGCAATCCTGATCGTCTTGAACAAGCCAACCTTTGTCTTGGAACTTCTTGAAGTTCTCAACGGCTTTGTCATACACCTTGGGCTCGTGCTCACCGGTGCCGGGTTCAAAGTCGATTTCAGGCTTGATGATGTGATACAGACACATCTCGTTGTCACCAGCCTCGGCGCGGGCCTCTTCACTTGACAGGACGTCATAGGGTTTGGATGCGACTTTCTCTACATACTCTTTCGGCGGTCTTACGCCACGAAACGGTTTTACGTTTGCCATGATAAATTAACGGTTTTAAAAGTGTTAATAGATTAAAAGTTATTATCGTTTTTTGTTCTTCTCTTTGGTGCTCTGATGTGAGCGCTTTAGCTTTCGCGCACATGTGCTGCATGTGCCATACACGTACAGGCAGTAATGGTCGCTGTTGAACGCATTGAAGCGTTGAGCATTCATGAAGGCGGCAAAGTTCTGGTCCCTCACTTCCTTGACCTTTCCGCAAGTGGTGCAGATCAAGTGAGTGTGGGGCAGGGTGATGCGTTCATACTGTGCCTGCATCCCCTCAAAGACGTGACGTCGCAACATCTTGGCCTCCATCAGCAATTCAACCGTGTTATACACGGTCGAACGGCTCACGTGAAAACCATCCCCCTCGATGAGCTGTTGCAATTCCTCGATAGTGAAGTGACCGCTGATGTTCATCACGCGTTGCAGGATGGCATAGCGTTCGGTCGTTCTGCGCATCCCATGAGCATCAATATACTCATTGAATTTGCGCACAACGGGATTGTTGCTGGCAACAAAGTCTTCAATATTCGGGTCGGTTTTCATCTGTGTGACAAAAGTACAACGTTTTTTGCAATCAAGCAAAGAATTTCGTGGCTTTTGGACTCTTTCCCTCATGTTTTCATTTGCGAGGGCAGGAAAGCATCTGCTCGACAGTCAATTGGCACACGGCGTCAATGGTGAAGTCACTCAACTGACTGACCTCGGCTCTACTCAAGGTGGTGGCAACGCCAATGACACGGGCGCCCGAATCACGGGCAGCAATCAAGCCGTTGCGCGAGTCTTCAAAGACGATACATTCCTTGATGTCGATCCCGATTTGTTGGGCAGCGGTAAGGAAACATTCAGGGTCGGGTTTGGCTTTGGTGACCATGTCGCCCGTGATGATTTGGTCAAACATGGCGGGGAATGCTGGGTGCTGCTCAAACAGGGCTTGCATTTTCTTGCGGTCGCTGGATGTGACGATGGCCATGGGAATACCGTTGTCACGCAACTGTTCAACGAACTCCAAGGTGCCAGGGAAGAACTCAAAGCGCATATTGCGCTCAAATTCCAGCAGCTTGTCTAACACTTCTTTGCGCACCATGTCATCCGAAAAATAGCCCAGGATGCGGGTAAGGTGAAATCCTTTGATGTAGCTGGCGAATTCGGGAATTCCGGTCGGGTATTCCTTTTCCATGCCTTCCCAGAAGATGCTGTATTGGCCCTCGCTGTCAAGCAATACGCCGTCAAGGTCAAAAAGCACGCCGCAACGTTGATTCATATTTTCGCTCATGTCAGTTTGCGTCTTGTGATGATTTGTGCCACAAAAGTACGCCAATTTGCCAAGATTTCCCTAATTTTGTGCCATAAAAATGAGAACATCATGATTCAGGAACTTCAACTTCGAGTGCATCCTCGCACGGCGTCCAGCCACAGCGAGCTCGTCCGCCACCTTGACAAATACAACGATATCCCTGCCGACAGTATTCAAGGCATCAGGATTTTGAAACGCTCCATCGACGCGCGACAGCGCAATGTGGTGGTCAACCTCAAGGTGCGTGTCTACATCAACGAACCGATGACTCAAGACTATCTGGTACCTCCCATCGACTACAAGCCGATTGACGGCAGGCGTCAGGCTATTGTTGTGGGTATGGGGCCTGGTGGGTTGTTCGCGGCATTGAGGCTCATAGAACTGGGTGTGAAACCTATTGTGCTTGAGCGTGGCAAGGAGGTGATGGAGCGTCGTGTTGATGCTTCGCGCATCCAGCGTGAGGGCATTGTTGACCCCGAGAGCAATTATTGTTTCGGCGAGGGTGGGGCGGGCGCCTACAGCGACGGCAAGCTCTACACCCGCAGCAAAAAGCGCGGCTCGGTGGACCGTGTTCTCGGTATCTTTGTGCAGCACGGTGCACGCGAGGATATCCTCATCGATGCGCATCCCCACATCGGCAGCGATAAGTTGCCAGGCGTCATCAAGGCGATGCGTGAGACCATCCTGCGTTGTGGCGGTGAGGTGCATTTCCAGACTCGTGTGACGCGGCTCATTGTTGAAAATGGTAAGGTGACTGGTGTGGAAACGGCTGGTGGTGAGAACTTCTCAGGCCCTGTGATTCTCGCGACAGGCCATTCGGCACGCGACGTGTATCAGATGCTCTATGACAGCGACATCACCGTCGAGGCTAAGGGCATTGCAGTGGGCGTGCGATTGGAGCATCCGCAGCGCATCATCGACCAGATTCAGTACCATAGTGTCTTGGGCCGTGGCGAGTACTTGCCAGCAGCAGAGTATAATTTCGTTACCCAAGTGGACCATCGTGGGGTGTATTCGTTCTGTATGTGCCCTGGTGGCTTTGTCGTGCCTGCTGTGAGTGAGCCCGATGGACTTGTTGTCAATGGTATGTCGCCCAGCAATCGTGGTTCGCATTGGGCTAACTCGGGTATGGTGGTGGAGCTTCATCCCGAGGATTTGCCCGACCGGTATAAAAAATATGGTGTGCTGTCGATGATGTGTTTTCAACGCGACATGGAACAGCGAGCTTATGCCGAAGCTGGGAACTCGCTGATTGCAGGGGCCCAGAGGATGAAGGATTTCGTTGATGGCAAGTCTTCGCGCAATATTCCGCCGTCATCCTATCTGCCTGGAGTGCAGCCATCGCGACTCGACCAGTGGATGCCACCGTTTGTCGCCAACCGCTTGCGCAAGGGTTTTCAAGTTTTCGGCAAGAACGCTCGAGGCTTTCTCACCAACGATGCTGCTGTCATCGGAGTCGAAACACGCACTTCGTCTCCTCTGCGCATCCCTCGCGATTTGGAACTGATGCATCATGTCACCTTCGAGGGACTATATCCTTGCGGTGAAGGAGCAGGCTATGCCGGCGGTATTGTATCAAGCGCTATCGACGGCGAACGCTGCGCCGAAGCCCTAGCACGTGCCTTCGAGTGCTAAAACAACATAAATAATATAATTTTCGACATTTTTTTGCAGCCTTTGCACAATATGGCGCGTTTTTTGCAGTTATTGATGCGATTAAAGTGTTTATCATAAACTCATAGCACAATTATGAAAGAGAAGATGATTATTTCGGCAGCCCTCATCGCGCTGAGCGTGTTCTCATTGGGCTGGTTTATCAAGGCTGGCATTGATGACTTTGCCAGCAAGGACCGCAAGGTCAGTGTCAAGGGACTCGCCGAGCAGGAGGTGCCTGCCGACAAGGTGACGTGGCCCATCGTCTCTAAAGAGGTGGGCAACGACTTGCCGGGCTTGTATGAGCGCATTGGTTCCACTCAGGCCAAGATCAAGGCGTTCTTGATCAAGGGTGGTGTAAAGGAGGCGGAAATCAGCATGAACGCTCCACAGGTGGTTGACTTGACCGCGCGCGAGTATGACTCGGGTAACAGGGCCTACCGCTACATTGTGACTTCGGTGCTTACCGTGACGAGTAAGAATGTGGACCAGGTGCGCCAACTCATCGCCAAGCAGGGTGACCTGTTGCGTGAGGGTGTGGCTATTACTGGTGACAGTTATGAAAACCAAGTGCACTATGAGTTTGTCGCATTCAAGGAGATGAAACCCAAGATGATGCAGGAAGCCATTGAGAATGCTCAAGTTACGGCCGAGCAGTTCGCCAAGAACTCCCACAGCAAACTCAACAAGATCGTGAGTGCCGACCAAGGCCAGTTCTCTATTGAGAACCGTGACGAGTACACGCCATGGATCAAGAAGGTGCGCGTCGTCACTACTGTGACCTATTCACTCAAGAACTGATTAATCATTGCCATCATTTCAGGGGGCGGCGTTAACCACGTTGCCCCTTTGCTGTTTTTAGAGTGAACCAAAATGCACTAAACTGTCGTTTGATAGCGAAAAAATAACTACCTTTGCAGTCTTAGAATCAAAAAACTGATACAGTAATGCCTAATAACAGCCGAGAAAAGAAATTGGAAGCCTTCGGGCGACTGCTCGACATCCTTGACGAGTTGCGCGTGAAATGCCCGTGGGACCGCAAACAGACCAATGAGAGCCTGCGCCCTAACACGATTGAGGAAACCATGGAATTGGCCGACGCCATCATGGGAGAGGACACCGAGAAAATCCGCAAAGAGCTGGGCGATGTACTTCTCCACATTGTCTTTTATGCCAAGATTGGTGATGAGAAAGGTCAGTTTGACATTGCCGACGTGTGTGACGCATTGTGCGAGAAACTTATTTACCGACATCCGCATGTCTTTGGCGATGAGAAGGCTGATACCGCTGCCCAAGTGCTCAAGAACTGGGAGCTTATCAAGATGAGTGAAAAAGACGGTAATAAGATGGTGCTCAGCGGAGTGCCTCGCAGTTTGCCGTCACTCATTAAAGCCGAGCGTGTTCAGGAAAAGGCAGCAAATGTGGGTTTTGACTGGCAGAAACGCGAGGACGTTTGGGACAAGGTCAAGGAAGAATTGGCCGAGCTGGAGGCTGAGCTGCGCGGCAACGATGAGGCTGACCGCGAAAAAGAATTCGGTGACCTGTTTTTCTCGCTGGTGAATGCGGCTCGCCTCTATGGCGTGCGTCCTGATAATGCCCTGGAGAGAACGAACCGCAAATTCATTGCCCGTTTTAACTACATCGAGGAGAAAGCCAATGAGCAAGGACGCCATATCAACGAGTTGACACTTGCCGAGATGGACGAGCTTTGGAATGAAGCCAAAAGGCTTAAATTAGGAGAATAAAAACCATTAATTTAAAGCGATACTTTAAAAATGAAAGTATGCGTTACTGAGAAACCCAGCGTGGCCCGTGACATCGCCAAGTTGCTCGGTGCCAATGACAGGCATGATGGCTATTTTGAAGGAAATGGCTATCAGGTGACGTGGACTTTCGGCCATTTGTGTGAACTCAAGGAGCCCAATGACTATACCGACCAATGGAAGTGGTGGAGTCTTGGACAGCTGCCCATGATACCGCAACGTTTTGGAATTAAGCTGAAAAACGATAAGGGTATCGAGCAACAGTTTAATGTCATCAAGAGCTTGATTGCTAACGCTGATGAGGTTATCAACTGCGGTGATGCTGGGCAAGAGGGCGAACTCATCCAGCGATGGGTGTATCAGAAGGCAGGTTGTGACAAACCGGTCAAGCGCTTGTGGATTTCATCATTGACCGATGAGAGTATTCGTAAGGGTTTTGACGAATTGAAAGACGCCAAAGACTTTGATAATCTGTATTTTGCTGGATTGTCGCGTGCTATCGGTGACTGGATTCTGGGCATGAATGCCACTCGCCTTTATACCCTGAAATATTCACGCTCGCGCGATGTGCTCTCGGTGGGCAGGGTGCAGACGCCCACTCTTGCCATGATTGTTGCTCGTCAGCGCGAAATTGACAATTTTGTGCCCGAGAACTATTGGGAACTCAAGACTAAATACCGTGGTGTGACGTTTAACAGCACTCGCGGACGATTTAAGACCGAGGGCGAGGCTAGTGATATCGTCGCAAAGATCAACGAGTTGCCGTTTGTGGTGACATCCATCGAGACCAAGAAAGGCCGTGAAGCGCCACCTCGGTTGTTTGACTTGACGAGTCTGCAGGTGGAGTGCAATAAAAAGTTCGGCATGTCGGCCGACGATGCGTTAAAGACCATTCAGTCGCTCTATGAGAAAAAGGCGACCACCTATCCGCGTGTGGACACTACCTATCTGAGCGACGACATCTATCCTCAGGTGCCTGGCATCATGCAGGCAATGGTGCCCTACGCTAACCTGACGGCTCCAGTGCTGGCTCTCAACAAGTTGCCTAAGAGCAAAAAAGTGTTTGACAACAGCAAGGTCACTGATCACCATGCGATTATTCCCACTAACGTCAATCCCGCTACCGTAGCAATGACCCCCGACGAGAAACGCGTCTATCACCTTATTGCTCTGCGTTTTATCGCTGCTTTCTATCCTGATTGTGAGTTTAACACGACAACTGTGATGGGCGAGGTGGGTGAGTATGGCTTCAAGGCAACCGGCAAGGAAATCCTCAAGCCGGGTTGGCGTGATCTCTATAACAAACCGGGTGACAAGAGCCAAGAGGATGACGAAAAGCAAAAGCTTGAAGATGAGGATAATGGTGTGATGCCGCACTTCGAGAAAGGGGAGAGCGGACCGCACGAGCCGTCGGTGCTCAAGCGAACCACACAACCGCCTAAGCCCTACACCGAGGGCACCCTGCTGCGCGCTATGGAAACGGCTGGAAAAACCGTTGACGATGAGGAGCTGCGTGATGCAATGAAGGAGAACGGCATCGGTCGCCCTTCGACGCGTGCCGCTATCATCGAGACTCTGTTTAAGCGTCGCTATATCCGCAAGGAACGCAAGAGTTTGGCTCCCACCATGGCCGGTATCCAACTTATTGATACGATTAATGAACCATTGCTTAAGAGTGCTGCTCTCACTGGTCTGTGGGAGAAAAAGTTGCGTGAAATTGAGCGAGGTGAGTACAGCGCCTCAAAATTCATCGATGAACTCAAGCAAATGATCGGAGAAATCGTGCTTAATGTGCTGCGCGACAACAGCGGAGGAGCCATTGCTGTTGAACCGGGCGATAAAGGCAAACCTAAGGCTCCGGCTGCAGGCAAGAGCGAAAAGCCCAAGAAACCGCGTCAGCGGCTGAAAAGCATTGAGGAAATACCTTGCCCCGTGTGCGGTAAGGGACATCTGGTCAAGGGACGCACTGCATTCGGTTGCAGTGAGTTCAAGAACGGTTGCCACACGTTGTTGCCCTTCACCGAATACCCTGCCGACTCGACACCCACCAAGTTGTCTGGCATGGTCAAAAAGAATTTCAAGACAAAATAACTTTTTCGTGCTAGCGTATATAAATAATGTATTACAATACGTCCTTGCTGGGTTGATTGTGGCGGGGGCGGTAATCGCTGCAGTGAGGGCAATTTTAGCGGCATTAAATGGTCGCAAGACGAAGCTAACCGCCTGTGCTGGTTGTAAATTACAGGAGTTTTGTCAGAAGCCAGAGAAAAATTCTGCGAAAAAATGTGCCGATAAAGTTGCACAAGTCAAAAATCGGCAGTAATTTTGCACCGCTATTTACGAAAGGTCGCTTGGATGAGTGGTTTAGTCACCGGTCTGCAAAACCGGGCACAGCGGTTCGAGTCCGCTAGCGACCTCTAGAGATCACCGATTGGCTTCATCGCTGGCCGGTGATTTTTTATGAAAGCTCCGATTGACGAGCATCAGGAAAACCTTAAAGTATTACTTGAAGTCCATACGAGTGTTATTTGTTTACCCCTAAAAACATAAACTGAACAGAATTGGCTGTTAATTTTTTGTAATAACGTTTAATTTGTATAAAATTTAACGCATTTCTTTTTGATTACTTGTTGTTTTTACCTAATTTTGTGGGTGTAAATAAGGGGTGTTGATTGGCACCAGGCGATGATTATCGAAATCAATTGTGTGTGTGGGTGCCATAATTTACTGAACCCCAACGATATATATTTCTATCTCCACTAGCTCATTGCTCTGCGGTAATGGGCCCCTGTTATTGCATATTAACAAAAACAACTATAATGATAAGTAAATGGAATTACTTACCTCTAACATCCGACGAACGCATTGCCCAAGAGCAGTTGGCGGCCCAGTTCCCCAACTGCCCCGCTATCGCTCGGCTGTTGGTGCTCAGGGGCTTGAAGACCGCGGACGATGTCCACGATTTTCTCTACCCGTCACTCCAACAGTTGCACGATCCATTCTTGATGAAGAACATGGACAAGGCTGTGGCAAGGCTGAACAAGGCGTTAGGGGCCAAAGAGAAGATTATGGTGTATGGAGACTACGACGTGGATGGTACCACGGCCGTAGCGCTCGTGTATAAGTATCTTCAAAACATCTACTCCAACCTGGAGTACTATATCCCGACCCGTGATGACGACGGGTATGGAATATCGATACAGAGCATCGATTATGCTGCATCGATTGGGGTAAGTTTGATTATTGTGCTTGATTGCGGAATTAAGGCAATCGACGAAATCGCCTATGCCAAGGAGAAAGGCATAGAGTTCATTGTGTGTGACCACCATGTCCCTGATGACGTCTTGCCTGATGCCGCTGCAATTCTGAATCCCAAGCTCGTTGACGACAACTATCCCTACAAGGGCTTGTCGGGATGTGGTGTGGGCTTCAAGTTCATGCAGGCGTTCTCCAAGAGTAACGGCTTGGGGTCCATGTATAACCTTGAGGCCATGCTTGACCTGGTGGCTGTGAGCATTGCTGCCGACATCGTGCCGCTCACGGGCGAAAACCGTGTGATGATGTTCTACGGTCTGCGCCGTTTGAACAATAACCCGAATGTGGGTTTGCGCAGCATCATCCGCACTTGCGGACTCAACAGGCATGAGCTGACTATCAATGACATCATTTTCAAGATCGGTCCGCGCATCAACGCATCGGGCCGAATGGAGTCCGGTCAAGAGTCGGTGGAGTTGCTTGTGTCACGCAACATGCAGAGCGCCATGGAGATTTCCAAGCGCATCGACCAGTACAACAGCAACCGCAAGGAACTGGACAGCCAGGTGACGGTCGAGGCCAACGAGATTATCGAGAGTCATGCCCAAGTCCTTGACGGCAAGAAACCCATCGTCATCTATGACCGCAACTGGCACAAGGGTGTTATCGGCATTGTGGCCGCTCGCTTGGCCGAGTTGTACTTCCGTCCGTCGGTGGTGCTGACTTATTATGCCGACGGCATCGCGACGGGTTCATCACGCTCGGTGCGCGGTTTCGATGTCTATACTGCCATCAAGTCATGTCGTGACTTGTTGGAGACCTTTGGTGGTCACACCAACGCTGTTGGTTTGTCGATCAAGGAAGAGAATATTCCTGAATTCCGTCGCCGTCTCACCGAGTACGTCGAGCAGCACATCCATGACGAGCAGGTGACACCCGCTATGGACATTGACTGCGAGATCAAGTTCAGTGACATCAACGGTGCGTTGCTGCGTTACTTGCGCATGCTCAACCCCTATGGTCCCGGCAACAGCAAGCCTGTCTTCATCACTCGAGGGGTCTATGACATCGGCACCAGCAAGGTGGTCGGTAAGAAAATGGAGCACATCAAGCTTGACCTGCGTGACGAGGAGGGCAACAAGGTGCTCAACGCCATCGCTTTTGGCCAAGCTGGTTTCAGTGATGCCCTCAAGGCAGGCAAGCCCGTTGACATCTGTTACACGATAGAGGAAACGCGTCACCGCACCAGTTCATCGGTGCAACTCATGGTCAAGGCCATAAAACTGCACGAGGATGCCGACCAGTCCCAAGGCAATTCTTGATGTCCTCAAGAAGTATTGGGGATATGATTCTTTCAGGCCGCTCCAGCAGGATATCATCAATTCGGTGCTCGAGGGGCGTGACACCTTGGGCCTGATGCCCACAGGCGGAGGCAAATCCATCACTTTTCAGGTTCCCACGATGGTCATGGATGGCATGACGCTTGTCGTCACGCCCATCATCTCGTTGATGAAAGACCAGGTGGATCGTCTGCGCTCCCTGCACATCAAGGCGAATTACTTGTATGCAGGCCTCTCTCGTGGCGAGGTGAACCGCGTCTATGAGAAGTGCCTGTACGGCAATTGTAAGTTCCTTTATGTCTCGCCCGAGAGGTTGCAGTCCCGCTCTTTCCTGGAGCATCTGCGCCAGATGCCGGTTTCGCTGATTGTCGTGGACGAGGCACATTGCATCTCACAATGGGGTTATGATTTCAGGCCTTCGTTTCTGCGCATCGCTCAGGTGCGTAAACTTTTCCCTAATGCTCCGGTTCTTGCATTGACGGCTACAGCCACTCCTGTCGTGGTTGAGGATATCCAGCATTGCTTGGCTTTCAAAGCCTCCAATGTGTATTCCATGAGCTTTGCACGCGACAACTTGTCTTATGTAGTACGCGAAGCCGAGGAAAAAGTCACCGAACTCATTCACATCCTTCGCTCGGTGCCGGGGACGGCTATCGTGTATGTGCGTTCCAGAAAGCGCACAAAGCAGATTTGTGACGAACTCAATCGGGCTGGTATTCATGCCGACTTCTATCATGCGGGGCTTTATGTGGAGGACAAGGAGGACAAGCAGAACAAGTGGACCACCGACCAGTGTCGTGTGATGGTGGCGACCAATGCCTTTGGCATGGGAATCGACAAGCCCGATGTCAGGCTTGTTGTCCATGTTGATATACCCAATTCCTTGGAGGAGTACTATCAGGAGGCAGGCCGAGCAGGGCGTGACGGCAAGCGCTCCTATGCAGTGCTGCTTGTCAAGCACACCGACCAGCGCACGTTGCGGCGCCACATCACCGAGTCCTTTCCTGAAAAGGATTTCATCCGCAGGGTGTATGAATTGGTGAGTGATTTTCTGGGAGTATGTGTGGGCGAGGGCTACCAGCAGATGTTTGATTTCAATTTCAACCTCTTCTGCCGCACTTATGACTTGCCGGTTTTGCCCACACACAATGCGCTCAAGATCCTAACCCGTTCAGGCTATATCGAGTTTGTCGAGGAGATTGAGACGCAGTCGCGTGTGATGATCTTTGCCCGCAAAGAAGAACTGTATGACTTGGATACCAATACTCCTGGCGCCGATCAGGTCCTGCAGGCCATCTTGCGTCTCTACACGGGCTTGTTCGCCGATTATGTGTTCATCAACGAGGATGTCATTTCATTCAGGACAGGCCTTTCGCAGGAGACGATTTACAATTCCCTGCTGGAATTGACGAGGATGCACATCTTGCATTATGTTCCCCGCAAACGCACACCTTACATCATTTACACCACCTCGCGTGAAGAAGCAAAGCATGTACTTATCCCCATCAGCGTGTATGAGGATTTGCGCGAACGCATGTCACAGCGTGTCGAGGCGACTATTAACTATGCCTATAGTGATAAGGGGTGCCGGGAACGCATGCTTCGCAGCTATTTTGGTGAAACGGTACCTGAAGATTGTGGCCACTGCGACCTGTGCATCGACCGTCGCAAGCGTGAGGACCATGTACCCGAAGATGTCCAGCAAGGGCTCCTTTACATGGCGGGGCAGCGTCCTCGCCGTCTAGAGGACTTTCTGAGCACTTTGTCTTTCCGTCGGGGCGAGGTGATAGCTATGCTTTCATTTTTGGTGGACGAGGGCTATATCGAACATCTTGACGATGACACTTACCGCACTGTGAAATGAGTGTCGGCTCAGTTGCTAAGGTTAATCACCACATACTCTGAAGAAGTGCCGATGCGGAATTTACCGCCCCAGATGCCTAATCCCGAACTCACATAATAATCGGTGTTGCCGCGTTTCCAACTGCCGTAGTCACACTCATACATCGCATGGGTGACCAAGTTCAAGGGCCACACTTGTCCACGGTGGGTATGGCCACTCAGTTGCAGGTCGATGTTATTCTGTTCTGCTTCCTCAAGCTGGAACGGTTGATGGTCAAGCAGGATGGTATAGTTAGTTGAATCCGTGCCCTCGGTCAGTGATGAGACACTTTTGCGATGACGATTGCTGCGGTCGTCACGGCCGATGATGGTCAGCCCATGGATAGTCATAGCCTCGTCACGTAACAGTTTAATTCCAGTTTCCTCAATCAAATCTAATGCTTCTTTGATGCCGGTGATGTACTCATGGTTGCCCAAGCACATGACAGTGGGCGCATTCAGTCGCTTGAACTCCTCGGCAGTACCTTGTTCCCGCAACGGTCGAACGTTTCCGTCAATCAAGTCGCCGGCGATGAGCACAAGGTCGGCATGTTCGTCGTTGATCATGTCTACCCATCGGCCGATCTCGCTGCGACGGTTATGGAATCCTGCATGTACGTCGCTCAGCATGACAATTTTCAGTGGTCGTTCAAGATGTTTCTCGGTCTTGAGGTTGATTTCCTGTCGTGATTTGTTGTGGTAGTGGATGTTGCCAGCGATAAAGGTCACCAGCATCACAGCGGTGATGATCATCGTGGTGGTGCCGTTGTTTTTGAGCCAGGTCGCGGGCACCAGATGAAAGAGCCGACCGATGTCCAGCAGCAGGAAGGTCATCAGCAGATAGAACAGGATTACAAGCCAAGAGTTGCCGATTTCGTAGGCTGCGGTGGCCACGCCTAGGGGCAGGTTGTCGCTCCTGAAGTGCAGTACCATGCAACCGACGGCCGCTAGCATCAGCAGGAGGATGACCGTTTTGACTGGTGCAGAGAAAGGCAGAAGCCTCCACACGTGCCAGGAAACATATCCCAACATTGATAGAATCACGGTCAATGCAACAATCAGAAATTTAGCCATATCTTTTTGGGTTATTTGCTGTTAAGTGTGCAAAGATAAATCTTTTTCTTGAATAATAACGTTTTGTGTGGCTGCTGTTTCTTGAGTACAGGAATCAACAACGGGGATGACCACGATGGCCATCCCCGTTTATCAATTCTTTTTATGTCAATGTTTTACTTGGGCTGCTCAATCAGCGTTGAAGCGGCCTTTGCTGCATTGATGGAGTCGTTTTTGGCTTTATAGGCCTTGGCTGCCTCGCTGTCGGGCTTCAGCCATGTGTCAAGCCAGTTGAAGAACTCACGCTGCCACAGGATGCTGTTCTGCGGTTTCAAGATCCAGTGGTTCTCGTCGGGGAAGAGCAGCAACTTGGCGGGCAAGCCCTTGATCTTGGCGGCGTTGAAAGCTTGGCATGCCTGGGTGAAGACGATGCGGTAGTCAAGCTCGCCTGCTGTGCACATGATGGGGGTATCCCAGTTTTGTACATAGTTCTTGGGATTGGCCTGGGTGTAAGAGCGCTGTGCGACGGCGTTACCTTTCTCCCAGTACGGACCACCCAGATCCCACTGTACGAACCACATCTCTTCGGTCTCAAGGTACTGTGCCTCGAGGTTGAAGATACCGGCGTGTGCCAGGAAGCAGGCGAAGCGCTTGTTGTGGTTTCCGGCAAGGAAGTATACTGAATAGCCGCCATAGCTAGCACCCACAGCACCGATGTGGTCACCATCGATGTAAGGCTCCTTCTTCATGTAATCCACTGCGCTTAGGTAGTCACGCATGTTCTGGCCACCATAGTCGCCACTGATCTGTGCGTTCCACTCGGTGCCGAAGCCAGGAAGACCGCGGCGGTTGGGCAGAATGACAATGTAGCCGTTGCTGGCCATGATGTGCATGTTCCAGCGATAGCTCCAGAACTGGCTGACAGGAGATTGAGGACCACCCTCGCAGAAGAGGATAGCAGGATACTTCTTGTTGGGGTCGAAGTTAGGCGGGTAGCACACCCAAGTGGTCATCAGCTTGCCGTCGGTAGTGGGAATCATGCGCTTCTCAATGCCGATGCTGTCCACGCTGGCCATCATCTCGTCGTTGACGTGGGTCAACTGAACGGGCTCCTTGCCCATCTGTACCGAGAAGATCTCGTTGGGCGTTTGATAGCTGTGGCGGCAGGTGATGACGGTGTCATTGCCGGCAAATGCCAGACCATCGAAGTCACACACGTCCATAGCAATGGTGTCGATCTTTTGAGTAGCGACATCCATGCGGAAGATGGGTTGCACGCCCTGGAACGGGCAGATGAAGTAGATGGCCTTCTCGTCGGGCGACCACGCGATTGCGTCTACGCTATAGTCCCAGTTCTCGGTAAGGTCCTTCTTGTTACCGGCGGCGTCCATGAAGAAGATGCGGTTCTTGTCGGCCTCATAGCCGTCATGCTCCATCGAGAGCCATGCCATCTCACCCTTGCTGTTGATGATGGGGTAGGTGTCATAGCCCATCATGCCTTGAGTCAGGTTATCGGTTTTGCCGGTCTCGAGGTCATAGCGGTATAAGTCACTGTTGGTCGAGAATGCATATTCTTTGCCGGTTTTCTTGCGGCAAACGTACACGAGGCTCTTGCTGTCGGGAGTCCAAGCCAGCGATTCGATGCCACCCCAGGGTTTCATCGGTGACTCGTAAGGCTCACCCTCAAGCACGTCCTTCACGTTACCGGCCTTGCTGCCGTCAAAGTCAGCCACCAGGGGATGAGGAATTGTGGTTACCCATTCATCCCAGTGCTTGTACATCATGTCGTCATAGATCTTTCCTGTAGTCTTGTCCAAGTCGGGATAGATGTCTTGAGCGGTCTGTCCATACTTCACTTGAGTAATCATCACGACGCGTTTCTCATCGGGCGAGAAAACGAATCCCTCGATACCGTCTTTCACATCGCTCACGCAGTTGCGGCCGCCGCCATCGGCATTCATTGTCCACAACTGGGGAGTCTTGTCTTCACCATCCTCGGTGTAGATGAAGGCGATTTTCTTGCCGCCGTCAATCCACACATAGTTGCTCTCGCTCTTGGGCGTGTTGGTGATCTGGCGCACGTTGCTGCCGTCAATGTCCATCACATACAGGTCGCAATTGCCCTTGTTGGTGGCGATGTCATAATAGGTCACGCCATAGAGCACTTTCTTGCCGTCGGGCGACACTTGCGGTCCTCCCACGCGGCCAAGCTGATTCAGGAATTCGGGAGTGAACTCTTGCTTTTCCATTTTACCGGAAGTTTTCTCGGTAGCAGGTGTCTTTCCTGGAGCTGCAGCCTCCTGCTTGGAGCAGGTCGAGGAACTCAACAGGGCCAACGCCGCTATCGACATTGCTGTTAACTTTGCTAATTTCATAGTGTTGTACTGTTAATGATGTATTGAGTTAAAATTGGTTTTCAGACATTTCAACTTGCAAATATAAGCAATTCTTAAAAACTATCGTCAATCAGGCCTGGATTTTTCTTACAAAATGATTATATTTGCAACCTGAATACTTAAATTTGGAGATATGATGAAAAGAATCCTGTCAGCACTACTGATAATTGTTGGCTTTCTGACGATGGCCGGTGAAGAGAATTTCACGCAGTGGGTGAATCCAAGAATTGGAACAGGTGGTCATGGCCATGTGTTTCTTGGGGCGAATGTACCGTTCGGCTACGTCCAGTTGGGCCCCACCCAGCACACGCGTGGCTGGGACTGGTGCTCAGGGTACCACGATAGCGACTCGGTGCTGATAGGCTTTGGTCATCAGCATTTGAGCGGAACGGGCATTGGTGACCTTGGTGATGTGGCTTTGCTGCCTGTCATCGGTCCCGAGCAGCGCGAGGTAGTGTTTTCTCACAATGATGAAGTGGTGCGCCCTGGCTATTATGCCGTGATCTTGCGAGATGGCGGCATCCCCTATGTCAATGTGGAACTAACCGCCACGCAACGCACAGGTATGCACCGCTATACATTTTCGCCCTCACAGACGACATGCCAGTTGTTACTTGACCTGGGTCAAGGTATTGGTTGGGATTCACCCAAGCAAGTGAAGATGAAGCAGTTGTCTCCTCGCATGATTGCGGGTTACAGGCACTCGATGGGATGGGCGAGAGCGCAGAAGGATTTTTTTGTCATGGAGTTCTCTCAAGACGTCAAATTGGAAAAGCTCAGCCGTGACACCGTGGGGCTGATAACTGCATCTAACACTGGTGAACCGTTGTTGGTTAAGACGGGCCTCTCGGCAGTGAGCATCGAGAATGCCATCGGTAACCTCATGAGCGAGAATCCCGATTGGGACTTCTATCATGTCATGTCAGCGGCCGACAAGGCGTGGAACAGCGAGTTGAGCAAAATCGTCATCGACACCGAAAATTCTGATGACCGTACGGTGTTTTACACGGCACTTTATCACACGATGGTGGCACCCTCGGTGTTCAATGACGTTTGCGGTGAATACCGCGGTGCAGATGGCGAGGTCCATGAGGGCGATTTTACTAACTACACGACCTTGTCGTTGTGGGACACCTATCGTGCAGCTCATCCCTTGCAGACGCTCATACACCGCGAGAAACAGAAGGATATTGCTCAAACCTTTTTGCACATCTTTGAGCAGCAAGGCAAATTGCCCGTGTGGCACCTGATGGGAAACGAAACCGACTGCATGGTGGGTAACCCTGGTGTTCCTGTATTGGCTGATTTGGTACTGAAAGGCTTCGACGTGGATGCCACCGCTGCCCTCAAGGCGATGACAACCAGTGCGATGCTTGACGAGCGCTCAATGGGCTTGTTGAAACAATATGGCTATATACCTTATGACTTGGAGCCTGACAAGGAGACAGTTGCACGAGGACTGGAATATGCCCTTGCCGATTGGTGCATCGCTCGTGTGGCCCAGACCGTTGGCGACAAGCAGAACTATGATTATTTCCTGGATCGCAGCAAGTCTTACCGTCATTATTTTGACCCCAAGGCGCGTTTCATGCGTGGCAAGGACTCGATGGGGAATTTCCGTGACGTTGCGGATTTTGACCCGCTCTCGACCAAGCATCGCAACGATGACTATTGTGAGGGCAATGCTTGGCAGTACACTTGGCTGGTGCCGCATGATGTCCACGGACTGGTGGGCCTTTTCGGTAGCGAAAAAGCGTTCACCGCCAAACTTGACTCGCTTTTCATCGTTGAGGGAGACATGGGTGAAGAGGCCTCGCCTGATGTGTCGGGCCTTATCGGGCAGTATGCCCATGGCAATGAGCCCAGCCATCACATCATTTATATGTATAACTATGTGGGGCAGCCGTGGAAGGCGGCGCGCCTCGTTCGTCAGGTCTTGCGTGAGCAATACCGCAACGACCTTGATGGCCTGAGCGGAAACGAGGATGTGGGCCAGATGTCGGCATGGTATGTCCTGTCTTCTGTCGGATTGTATCAAGAAGAGCCTGCGGGTGGTAAATATATCATTGGTTCGCCATTGTTCAACGAAGCAAAAATTAACGTGGGTGATGGCAAGACATTTACCGTTAAGACGGTGAACAACAGCGACAAGAACATGTACGTCCAGAGCGTTACACTCAACGGCAAACGCTACGATAAGAGTTACATCGACTACCGCGACATTGTTGCCGGTGGTACTCTCACCCTGGTTATGGGCTCTCTGCCCTCAAAGTGGGGTGTTAAAGCCAAGAATTGCCCTTGATTTAAACATAAAAAATGAAGACGAACGATATCTTGAAAATAGCAAGTGACCGCATGGGGATTGATTCGCTCAATGAGATGCAGGTCAAGGCGCTTGGAACATGGAAATCGGGTGGGGGTGATCTGGTTCTCTATTCACCAACAGGTACAGGCAAGACGCTCGCCTTTGCCTTGTGTTTGTTACAAGCCATGAAGCCCCCCATGCAACAGTTGCAGTCAGTGGTGCTCGCCCCCTCGCGTGAACTGGTGATGCAGACTGCCGAAGTGTTACGTCTGCTCGCGAGTGGCTATAAGGTGACTCCGTGTTATGGCGGTCATGCCGTTGGCGACGAGAAGGCTTCGCTGACTGTCATCCCTGATATCATTGTCGCCACCCCTGGACGCTTGCTTGATCTGCAACGCCGTGACTTCATCAATTTGAACGGTACACGCTTGCTGGTGCTTGACGAGATGGACAAAGCACTGGAGCTAGGCTTTGAGGAAGAAATGCGTCAGTTGCTCAAGCGCATGCCGCGACTGAACCGTCGCATCCTTGCTTCGGCAACCGTTCTTGAAATCATACCTGACTATGTTCGTCTGCACGACCCCGTCACCATCAATGTTCTTGATGAGTCGGCCCAGCCTGCCGATCGCATCAAGGTTTGGCAGGTGAACTCTGCCAGCAAGGACAAACTCGACACTTTGCGAGATTTGTTGCTCTCACTTGACGGTGGCAAGGCCATCGTGTTCGCCAATTATCGTGAAAGCGCCGAGCGCATTCACCAATGGCTCACACGCCGCGACATTGACTCGGTGCTCTATCATGGTGCCTTGGACCAGCAAGAACGGGAATGTGCTGTGGCCATGTTTAATAATGGGAGCGCTAATATTTTGATATCCACCGATTTGGCTTCGCGTGGTCTGGATATTGACACGGTGGAGCACATTATCCACTATCATGTTCCCGTGAGTGAGCAGACCTACGTCCACCGCAACGGACGCACGGCGCGTGTGGCAGCGACAGGTGAGGCTTATGTCATCGTCGCTCCTGATGAGCAGTTACCAGCATGGATCAGCATTGATGAGCCACTGATCCTCAATCCTGTAGCCACTGCCTCAAGGGCGCCCATGGCTACACTCTATTTCCAAGCGGGAAAGAAAGAAAAGCTGTCGCGTGGTGACATCATGGGTTTCATCGCCAACAATGGAGGTATTGAGGCCAGCGAGATCGGTCGCATCGACGTGCGTGATCACTATGCCCTTGCTGCTATTCCACGTCAGCAGGCCCAAGCAACGCTCAAACGGCTGCAAGCAGCCAAGGTCAAGGGGCGCAAAGTGAGAATTTCACTGCTCAAATAATATTTTTTAACTATTATCGTTATCATTATAGATATCTACCTTAAACTTAGTAAAGCTATAGCATCACTATGAAACCCAAACAAAGAAAACGAGACATTTATTTCCTGAAGCTGCTCTCTCGCAGTTTCCCGAATGTGGCTACTGCTAGCACCGAGATTATCAACCTCGAGGCAATATTGAACTTGCCCAAAGGTACGGAACACTTCTTGGCCGACCTGCACGGTGAGTTCTTGGCCTTCCAGCATGTGCTGCGCAACGCCAGCGGTAGGATTAAACGTAAGGTGAACACGATCTTTAATGACTCCCTCAGCGCCCGTGAGCAGAAGGACCTGTGCACCCTCATTTACTATCCTGCCGAGAAGTTGGAATTGGTGAAAGAAGAGATTACCGACAAGGAAGATTTGGAAGACTGGTACTTCATCACCATCAACCGACTGGTGAGGGTTTGTCGCCACGTTTCGTCCAAATACAGTCGTTCCAAAGTTCACAAGGCATTGCCCGAGGATTTCTCTTATATCATCCAGGAGCTATTGCACGAGCACAGCAGTGACCCCAACAAGCAGGCTTATGTCGATGTGATTATCAAGACCATCATCTCAACGCATCGAGTCGATGAATTCATCATCGCCATGTGTAACCTGATCCAGCAGTTGACCATCGACATGCTGCACCTCTTGGGTGACGTCTATGACCGTGGTCCCAGCCCTGATAAAATCATGGACATCCTGTGCAACTACCACAACTTCGATATCCAGTGGGGTAACCATGACATCCTGTGGATGGGTGCAGCTGCCGGTAATGATTGCAGCATCGCCAACGTGTTGCGCATCGCCCTGCGCTATGGCAACCACGGCGTGCTCGAGGATGGCTATGGCATCAACCTCCTGCCGTTAGCTACATTCGCTATGGATACTTATGCCAACGATCCCTGCGAGCGCTTTCTGCCCAAGGACGGTAGCGCCAAGGATCCGGAGCGAGCCCGCACCGCACAACTCGTTGCACAGATGCATAAAGCTATCAGTATCATCCAGTTCAAACTCGAGGCTGCTGCCATCAAGCGCCGTCCCGACTTTGACATGAAGGATCGTCTCTTGTTGGATAAGATGGACCTCAAGAAAGGCATCATTAAGATCAAGGGCAAGGAATATGAGCTGCTCGACACCAATTTCCCGACCGTGGATCCCAAGCATCCCTTCAAACTAACTCCCGAAGAAGAGTCTATCGTGACTAAGCTTCACCAGTCGTTCACCGAGAGCGAGAAATTGCGCAAGCATATGAAGTGCATGTTCCGCAATGGCTGCCTCTATACGATAGCCAATGGCAACCTGCTCTATCATGCTTCAATCCCCCTGAACGAGGACGGAACGCTGAAGGATGTGGAAATCCGTGGCGAGAAATTCCATGGCAAGGCGCTGCTCAAGCGCGCTGGTACACTTATTCGCAGTGCTTACTTCGGATGCGATGATCCCGAGGAGCGTGCCTTTGCACTTGACTATCTTTGGTATCTGTGGTGCGGTCCCGATTCACCCGCATTTGACAAGAGCAAGATGGCCACCTTTGAACGCTATTTCATTGCCGATAAGGATACGCACAAGGAGATCAAGGGCGCTTATTACACCATGCGTGACAATCCCGAGGTGGTTGATGCCATCCTGGATGAATTTGGTGTCGAGGGCGAGCACCGCCACATCATCAACGGCCATGTGCCCGTCAAGACCATCAAGGGTGAGAATCCCATCAAGGCCGGTGGCAAACTCATGGTGATTGACGGCGGCTTCTCCAAGGCTTATCAGCCCGAGACAGGAATCGCCGGTTATACGTTGGTATATCACTCTCAAGGTTTTGAGCTCGTGCAGCATGAACCGTTCTCATCGATTGACGAGGCCGTGAGACTCGGTCAAGACATCAAGTCCACGCGTAACATCATCGAGCACACTCATCAACGTATTCTCGTGAACGATACCGACATCGGCACCGAGCTTAAGTCCCAGATCGAGGATCTCAAGGAGCTGCTTGATGCTTATCGCTCGGGTGACCTCAAGGAGCGCAACCTGCGACCCATCACCAACAAGCGTTAACACGGTATTAAATAGTTGATAAGCAACAGCGAGGCACTTTGTCAAGAGTGCCTCGTTGCTGCTTTTTGCCTGAGCCGCGAATGTGTTTGCAATGCTAAAAAGGTATAATAAAACTAAATCTTGCTTGCCGACCGCTCAATTTGCACTATCTTTGCACGTTATTGTGGCTTGAAAAGAGCTTTGACAACGAGAAGTGTCCATATCATTTTACTGCTGGTGGCGGCAATGTTGCTGTTTCCGGCATTGTTGCATGGCCAGCAACAATCGGGTGAGGTTGACCTTACCCAGGCTGTGGATTCCATTGTCAAGAGCGAAAGCGATTCAACTGCCACCGCTCCTTTGTTGAGCGATACCAGCCGTTTTGTGCGCAAGCAAGTGGACTTGGATCATGTGGTGGAATTCAATGCCAAGGACAGCATTATCCTGTTTGGTCGCAACCATGCAGTCATGTATGGTGGCGGCAAAATTATCTATGGTGACATCGATATGAGCGCCATGCAAATCAGCATGGACATGGATAGCAGCCAGGTGCAGGCCATCGGTGTTGCTGACAGCGTGGGCGATTTGAAGGGGAATCCGGTCTTCAAAGACAATAGTGGTGAATATGAGTCACGTATCATGAAATACAATTTCAAGACCAAACGCGGCTATATTACCGACATTGTCACCGAGCAGGGCGAAGGTTTTCTTACCGGTGGCATCACTAAGAAGACCGAGGATGACTATTATTACATCAAGGACGGCCGATACACGACCTGTGACGACCACGATCATCCCCATTTCTACTTCCAACTCACCAAGGCAAAGGTGAAGCCCAAGAAAAATGTGGTGACAGGTCCGGCCTATATGGTTCTGGAAGACTTGCCGCTGCCCATTGCAGTGCCCTTCGGTTATTTCCCGTTCAGCGAGAAATACCAGAGCGGTATTCTTGTACCCACCTTCGGTGAAGACTATAATCGAGGTTTCTATATGCGCAACGGTGGTTATTACCTTGCGTTGAGCCAACATGCCGACTTGGCCATTACTGGTGAGATATACACGCGTGGCTCATGGGGTTTGTCTGCACAGTCTTCCTATTCATGGCGCTACAAGCATTCGGGCTCATTCAGTGTTAACTATCTCACTACGGTCACTGGTGAGAAGGGTGATCCCGATTATAACAAGATGCACAATTTCCAGGTGCTGTGGAGCCACACTCAAAACCAGAAGGCGAACCCCTATCTCTCTTTCTCGGCAAGTGTCAATTTTGCGACAACAGGATATACGCGCAACAGTTTGAGCACATACTATACCAATGCTTTCACCGAGAACACCAAAAGCAGTACGGTGAACTTGACATACAAAATCCCCAACAGCAAATGGAGCATCTCATCCACAGCCAATGTCTCACAACGCACGGCCGATTCGACCATCACGGTGTCGTTCCCTAATTTCACGATTACCATGAGCCAAACCGCGCCTTTCAAGCGCAAACGTGTTGTGGGAGAAGAGAGGTGGTATGAGAAAATCAAGGTGAGCTATTCGGGTCGCTTCCAGAACTCGTTAACAGCCAAGCAAAATGAGTTTCTGCACAAGAACCTGATTAAGGACTGGCGCAACGGTATGAGCCATACAGTCCCTGTGCAAGCCACTTTCAACGTGATGAAGTATTTCAACGTCACACCCAATCTGACCATGAATGACAGGATGTATTCCAGTAAGATACGCCAACAGTGGGATCCTAACGCCAGCGCGGTGGTCAGGGATACTACCTACGGTTTCTACAATATCTTTGATTTCAGTTTTGGTGTCTCGTTGAGCACCAAAGTTTATGGTTTCTTCAAGCCTTTGAAGTTTTTGGGCAAACTCAGCGAGAAACTGCAGATGGTGCGTCATGTGATGACACCGACAATATCCTTCTCGGCAACTCCGGATTTTGGCAATCCTTTCTGGGGATATTACGGTACATTGGATTATGTGGACAATGCTGGCGTTCACCGCAATTCACGCTATAGCTATTTCCAGCATGGCTTATACGGCAACGCACCCAGTAACAAGTCGGGGACCGTGTCATTCAATATTGCCAATAACTTGGAAGCCAAGGTCAAGAGTGAAAACGACAGCACGGGTTTCAAGAAAATTTCGTTGATTGAGAATTTTACACTCAGTCAGTCCTGTAATCTTGTTGCTGACTCCATGAAGTGGAGCAACTTGAACACGAGTATCATGCTGCGTTTGACCAGGGGCTTCAACCTCAACTTGAGTGCCACATGGGACGTTTATAAGTATGAATTGAACGAGGCTGGAACACCAGTGAGGGTCAATAAGTTGCGCCTGTTCAACGGTGGTGGTTGGGGTCGTCTATCAAGCACTGGCACCTCGTTTTCTTACACGTTCAATAATGACACTTTCAAGCGCAAAAAAGACAAAGATAAGAAAGAAGGAGAAAACAAAGCACCCGAAGAACGATTGAACAGGGACAAACAGGGTGAGGAAGACAGTGAGGAAGAGCCCACGGGCCCGACGACCGATCTGGAACTCATTGATGGCTATGCCAAGTGGGACTGCCCATGGAGTCTAACCGTCAATTATTCGTTGTCCTATGGTTACGGCAAGTTCAACTACAAGAAGATGGAATACAATGGCAAGTGGACTCAGAATTTGAGTATGAACGCAACAATCCGCCCAACAAAGAACTGGTCCTTGCAAGCTTCGGCAAGCTACAATTTCGACACCCACAAAATAGCCTACATGAATTGTTCCATCTCTCGCCAAATGCACTGTTTCGAGATGAGTGCCAGTTTCGTTCCCGTGGGACCGTATAAGAGTTATAATTTCCACATCGCCGTCAAGTCGTCGATCCTCCAGGATGTGAAGTATGACAAACATTCAAGCTTCAACAATGGTGTCACCTGGTACTAAATCCTTTTTCATCCTGCTGTTTCTCCTGTCTTGCTTTTCTCTTTCATCTCAACAATTGCGGGAAGGCGACTTGTTGTTTTGTTGCAGTGACTCGGCCAATGCTATCACGGCAGTGACTAGTGGGGTAGAAGGCTTGCCTATTGACCATGTGGGTATAGTCCACCACGTTGGTGGTGATGAAGGTCCGGTTTTTGTAATCGAGGCGGTTAAGCCGGCCGTTTGTCTCACACCCATCGACTCTTTCTTGTGCGAGAACGGCACGGTGCTCGTCGGCCGTGTAAACGTGGAATGTGATATTGCTGCATCAATCACTGGCTGCCTTGCGATGTTAGGGAAGCCCTACGATGATCTTTATTTGCCTGGTGACAGCGCAGTCTATTGCAGCGAGTTGGTGCAAATGAACTATGTAAATGCGGCTGGTGAACTGATTTTCACCCCGGTACCCATGTCTTTTAGAGATTCAACAGGGTGTATAACAGATTATTGGATAGACTTTTATCGCCAACACGGCATGAACGTACCTGACGGTGCACCCGGTTCAAACCCTGGTGAACTTTCGCGCCGTTCACAAGTCACCATCATTGGCCGTTACCCTTAACCGCATCACTTTTTAGAGAAAATATTAAAAAACCGAGGGTAGACGCCCATTGGGTAGAATTTTTGTGCTATCTTTGTAGGTTATTATTAGAGAAAACCTCCTGTAGTGGGTACTATCATATCCATAATCATCGGTTGTGTGTCGATTGGCATTTTCCTTTCGGCACCCATGGGCCCTATAGGTATCTTGTGTGTGCAACGAACACTCAACAAGGGACGCCATTCAGGGTTCTTCACGGGCGTGGGAGCTGCGGCAAGTGACCTGTTCTATTGCCTGCTCACAGGATTGGGTATCTCGCTGGTGACGGACTTTATAGCCGATCATGTGAACATTCTGCAAATTGTGGGTAGTATTATCCTCATTGTCTATGCGCTATACATGATTGTCCACAACCCCGTGAGCCAGATTAAAGAGAATATTGACCAGCGTGATGACTACTTGCGTGACACGGTCACCGGTTTCTTGTTCACGTTGAGCAATCCGCTCATCATGTTCCTGATCATCCCGTTGTTTGCACGATTCGGTTTTCCGTTGCCCGAATACAAGTGGTATCACGTCATTATGGGTTATGCCTTCATTGTGGTCGGGGCTTTGCTGTGGTGGGCGGTAATCACTTTCTTTGTCGATAAGGTGCGCACTCACTTCAACATCCGCTCAATGTGGCTCATCAACCGCATTATCGGTATCATCATCCTGCTACTTTCAGTCTATGGTCTTGTTACTGGCGTATGGGCTTATCTGCAGGAAATCAACATCATTTAAATTGACTCAACAGTAAAAAACGAGAGGACAACACGTTGTTGCTGTCCTCTCGTTGCTATTTTTTGATATCAGTTTAGCCTGCTGAAAATCAGTATTTCTTTACCTCAAGTTCGCCGTTAAGGACTGCTGCTGCGTTGGCTGCCAAAGCCGACATCTCATCCTCGCCGGGATAAACGTGAACAGGGGCCATCCAGCCGATGCGCTTCTTGAGCTCGTCAACCATGTACTGCCAGTAGGCGATACCGCCAGTGATGATGATGGCATCGATATTGCCACACAGCACGGCGCCCTTTTCGGCGATGGCCTTGGCGATATGATAAATCATGGCGTTAATCACGAGCTTGGCGTGCTCATCGCCATTATTCATCATCTTCTCGGCTTCGATCATGTCGGTCGTGCCCAAGTGTGAGAATACGCCACCCTTGCCCGAAATCATCTTGAGAATCTCGTCTTGGGTGTATTCACCGCTGAAGCACAGGTTTACCAGGGCTTTAGCGGGAAGGCTACCTGCGCGTTCGGGTGAGAACGGACCTTCACCATCCAGAGCGTTGTTCACGTCAACGGCACGGCCATGGTCATGAGCTGCAACCGAGATGCCGCCACCCAGGTGTGCAACGATGAGGTTCAGGTCCTCATAGCGCTTGCCATTCTCCTTGGCAAAGCGGCGGGCGATGGCGCGCTGGTTCAGGGCGTGCCAGATGCTCTCGCGCTTGAGCATGGACAAACCGCAGATGCGGGCATAATCGTTCAATTCGTCGGTGACGACCGGATCGGCGATGTAGCAGGGGCATCCCAGTCCCTTGGCAATCTCGTTGGCAATCACACATCCCAGGTCGCATGCGTGCTGGTGTTCGCTGGCATAAGTAGCCTGAATCATGTTCTCGTCAACAGCATAGACACCGCCGGGGAGCGGCTTGGTCAAACTGCCACGAGCAACAATTGCGTCAAACTTAACGGGAATACCGGCTTTCTCCAGCTCACCAAGAATCATCTTGCGGCGGAAGTCAAATTGGTCAGTGATCTTGGCGAAGGGTGCCAACTCTTCGGCTGCGTGACGAATCACCTTGATCAAACGGGGCTCGCCGTTCTCAACGACAGCCATTTTGGTGGAAGTCGATCCAGGGTTGATGACTAAGATAATCATGTGTTAAATTGAGTTTTAGTTAAGATTTTGTTTATTCAGCTGCCATGGTGGCTACAGCGAGGCTGTAGAACTTCGACTGCGCACTGTCGGCGCGAGAGGGAACCACAGCGGGGCACTTAGCACCCAGCAGCAAGCCAGCAGTGCTGGCACCAGCAAACAGGGTGATGGCCTTGTAGAAGACGTTGCCTGCCTCGATGTCGGGCATGATAAGGATGTCGCTGTCGCCCTCCAGAGGAGAGGTCAGACCCTTGGCTTCCATGGCATGCATGCTGCATGCGCACTTGGCGTCGAGCGGTCCGTCAACGATGCATTTGCCCAGTTCGCCATTCTTGCACATGTCGATGATTACGGGATAATCCTCGGTGAAGGGGAAATGTTTGCCGTTCACCTTCTCGGTGCAGTGGATCAGCGCCACCTTGGGCTCCTCGATGCCGAAGTTGCGGGCCACGTTGGCCATGTATTTCACCATCTCAATGCGTTGCTCACGGTTGGGATAGGGGATAACAGCAGCATCAGTAAAGATTAGGAACTTGTGATAGCTGGGGATTGAGGCAACAGCAGCATGAGTCAGCACGTTGCCCTTGGGCAGGATGCCGGTTTCCTTGTTCAACACAGCACGCAACAGGTTGTCGGTGTTGATCAAACCTTTCATCAGTACGTCGGCTTTGTCCTCACGAACGAGTGCAACAGCTTTTGCGGCTGCATCGTCGGCATCAGTAGCGTCAACATAGCAGATGTTGTCGACAAAAGGCTTCAAAGCATCGTTGGCACGCAACTTCTCCTCGCAGCCCACAAAGATAGGCTGGATAAAACCAGCCTCGAGAGCGGCAGCGCAAGCAGCGGGAGTCTTCTCGTCGGCAGCCCACACGACAGCAACACGTTTCTTCACATTGTTCTCTTTGAGATGAGCGAGAAGCTCATCAAAATTCTTAATGGTATTCATTTCAAACGGTTAAAATGTCATTAATGGTTTACGATGCCCAAAAGTACTACTTTTTCGCAACATATCACAACTTTTTTATCAACAACTTGAAAAAAAAGACTACATTTGCACTCAATAATAACAATTAATCAATTAAGAATCATGACACTGAACGGAATATTGGCTTGGATGTTGGGCACTGGTGAGATTATCGCCATTGTCTTGGTTGTTCTGCTTCTCTTTGGCGGTAGGAAGATTCCTGAGCTCATGCGTGGTTTGGGAAAAGGCGTCAAGAGTTTTAAGCAAGGCATGAATGAAATAGAGGAAGAAATCAAAAAGCCTCTGGATGACCTTGACAAAAAAGACGAGTAATATTGTTTTTTCTATACACCTTATTCATCAGCGCTCTTCTGTGCCGTGGCACTACCACGGCCGCTTTTGACTTAATCTTAATAAACTAACTTGATGCCTGACGAGCAGTTACAGGAAATGTCGTTCTGGAATCATATCGACGCTTTGCGGTCGGTGTTGATTCGCATCATTGTGGTGCTCGTTGTAGTGACTTTCGGGCTCTTTTGCGTCATGCCCACCTTGTTTGATCAGGTGATTCTGGCTCCTTGTCATGGAGATTTTGTGCTCTATCGCTTATTTGAACGCATGACATCATCTTTGCCTTGGCTACCTCAGTTCGATGCCTCGGGGTTTCATGTCGAACTCATCAACATTAAGTTGGCCTCTCAGTTCTTCATCCACATGTCTACATCTTTTTGGTTGGCACTGGTTCTTTCATTTCCTGTTTCGCTATACCTGTTGTGGACATTTGTCGCTCCCGCGCTGTATCCTCATGAGAAGCGTGGTGTCAAGACAGCCTTTTTCATTGGTTGTATGATGTTCTTCATTGGGGTAGCTGTGGGCTATTTCATCGTTTTCCCTGTTACTCTGCGTTTCTTGGCCGATTACCATGTGAGCCAGTTCGTACCCAATCAAATTTCGCTCGATAGTTACATGGACACGTTCCTCATGCTCATTTTTGTGATGGGTATTATTTTTGAGTTACCGTTGTTGGCATGGCTGCTTGGGTCATTGGGAGTGTTGCACCGCAGTTTTTTCCATACCTATCGTCGTCATGCCGTCGTGGCATTGCTGGCTCTTGCTGCAATCATCACACCTACGGGCGATCCGTTCACCCTGATGGTCGTTTTCCTTCCCATCTATTTGCTCTACGAACTGAGTGCCTATCTGGTGCCTAAAGAGATTTCTGAACCAATCGCCTGATTCATATTAATTCTATCTGATGCTTATCCTTAGTAGTTTCACTCGTTTTTACGAAAGAAACTTCAAGGATATTTTGTATTTGTAAAAAAATACTATCTTTGCAACACAATCACATGACTACCTATCCTTTAAAACCTTTGAAAAGATGGAAAAGAAAAGAATCCTGTTTATGATGGCTTGTTTTCTGATGATGAGCTCAGCATGGGGCGCACCAATCAGTTTACAGCATGCTAAAACTGTTGCTGGCGATTTCATGGCAAAACGTGTCAAGAACGCTGGTAACATGAAACTGACGCATCAGGCGACTCGTCACAGTGCGGCGACAATCACCGACAAGCCTGCGTACTATGTGTTCAACACCGAACGCACTAATGGTGGTTTCATTATCGTCGCCGGTGATGACCGTGTGCCCGCAGTGCTTGGCTACAGTGATCACGGATCATTCGATGAGGGCGAAATGCCCCAGGGTTTGATTGACATGCTGGATGCTTATGCTGCTCAGATTGCAACGCTTGGCGAGAGCGAAACGCTCAATTTGAGTGGAACCCCACGTGAGCCCATCGCTCCGATGCTGACTGCCCAGTGGAGTCAGCAAGCTCCCTATAATAATCGTATACCCATAGCTGGCTCTAGTCACGGAATGACGGGTGCCACTTCAATTGCTATGGCCGAGGTCATGCATTACTACAAGTGGCCCGAGCAGACAACTTACTCAATCCCAGGCTACACGACCTCGTCTCTTTCTCTTGTGCTTCCCACTTTGCCGGTCGGACATTTTAACTGGAATCTGATGAATGATTGCTACATGAAGAACGATACGGCAAGTATGAGCGCTCAGGCGGTTGCCGAGTTGCTGCTGTATTGCGCACAGGCACAAAAATTGGATTTTAAGTCAGGCTCCACCAATTCTACGATATTTACGATACCGAGGATGATGTCCTACTTCTTCGGCTACCAGCCCAGTGCTTACATCATCAGCCGTATCAACTACTCCACTAACGAATGGGAAGACCTCATCTATAACGAGCTGTCTCATCAGCGCCCTGTCATTTATGGCGGTAAAAAAGATTCCTTTACTCAGGTCTTTGTGTGCGATGGCTGTGACGACCAGGGCTTGTTCCACATCAACTGGTGCATGAATGGCCAGTATGATGGCTATTTCTCGCTCAACGTGCTCAATTTCGATCACATGGGAACTGGCAGCACATCGTGGAACTCGGGATTTGTCACTAATCAATATGCTGTTATGGGTCTTGAGCCGGGTAGCGGAAATGACAAGTCCTTTGAGCTCACAGCAGCCCAACTGGCGTTGAATAGCTATATCCCGACCCGTAGTCCATCGACTGGTAATTTTAAAGCATATGTCTCGGGTCGATTCTACAACTACACTTCTCAGGTGCTTACAGGTGTTGACTCTGGCTGGGGCTTCTTTGAGGGTGATAGCCTCATGCGCACCACCACGCTTGGCGCTCATACCAAAAACGTTGAACCGGGAGCTTATGTGGAGTATCAAAACAGAGCCATGGAATTCGGTCACAGCATAACTGAAGGAGTTTATACCATCAGGCAGATATATAGTGCTTACTATGCCAACGATTGGCATCTGTGCCCTGGCGGTGACAAGAACTACCTGGAAGTGGAAATCCGCGGCGACTCTTGCTTCATCACACCGCATGGTAATGCTACTGATGCCGATTTCACGTTTAACGGTATCACCACCGACGGCAATATGCATCCTAACCGTCCTGTGGACATTAACGTCAATTTGACCAACAATGGTGATTGTGTGCACTATATGCTGTATATGCATGTCAACGGTTCCAAAAAAGCCTCAGGTATTGTGAGCGCCATGCAGGGAGAAAGCACAAATGTCAATTTCCGTTATATGCCTACTGCAGTTGGGGATTATGTTTTGTCGTTTTCGTTCAACGAGGATGGAAGCAACCCCATCGCCACAGAAACGCTGCACATTACAGCGATGCCAACGGCCAAGTTAACGGCACAGTCAACGGTGCTGAATGTTACTGACGAGAGCCAAAAGATTATCACGAATGATAAGTTTGCGTTTGAGCTGGTAGTGACAAATACAGCATCAACACCCTATCAAGAGGATATTTCGGTTGCTTTGTATAAAATGTATGAACCAGGCAACCCGCTCAAGCAATATGCTCTCAATAAGTATGTTGAATTGGCAGCGGGCGAGACCGATACGCTCCTGTTTGAGTTGGACGGTGTGGTGGATGGATGGCAATACTATGCCAAATCGTTCTACTACAGCAATGGCAATCAAGTTGGACTCAACACCACGCCCACTTACACAATTCGTTTCCCTGGTGAGTTGATGAATAGCTACGAAGTGTCTGCCGTCATCGAGCCCCAGGAGGGTGGTGTATGTAACTTTGAGGCTGGTGTGATTTCTGGCGTCGCTTCAGCAGGTCAAACGGTTGTATTTTCTGTCAATGCCAACGATGGTTACAGGCTGAAAACCATTTATGTGGTCAGTGAAGCCAGTGATACAATCATCCCCACATTGCAGAATGGCAACTACCAGTTCACTATGCCTGAATCGCCCGTCACTGTCCATGTGGAGTTCATGGCTTCTCATGCAATTGACATTGCAGACGAGATTATGGCAGGTGGCCAGGTTAGCGTGGCTGGCGATCTTGCATTTATGGGTGACAATATTTCGGTAACAGCACAACCTAATGTGGGCTGGCGCTTAAATGAGGTGATGGTGACCAGTGGCGAGGATACAGTGCCCGTGAACTATGGCGCTGGAGGCACTATGTCCTTTATCATGCCCGATGCTGATGTGGTGGTTTCTGCAGTCTTTGAACGTTCAATCGGTGACCGCTTCGAATTGGTGAATGACCTCAATGATATTACCGCCGATGGTATCTATATGATTGCAAACCGCCAGTATGGCCGAGCCATGAAATTCTTCGAGTCCGATGAGGATGAGAAAACGTTCATGGGTACTGCTGCAGGGGAATGGATTGATGAGAATCAGTCAATCCTTCTGGCCAATGAAAAATCCTGCCTGTTCTCTCTGGACAATATGAGAATCGATAGCCTCGTCGTGAGTGGCGTCAACCAGAAGTTTGCAGTAGCCGACTTGAACACGGGTAACGGCTACTTGATTGCCAATGGCGAATTTGTCGTGACGACTCCTGACCCAAGGAACCGTCGTGCCTACTTGTCTTTGGACGATAGCGCTTGTCTGATGCGCTTCATTGAGAAGCCGTCGCAGCTGGCTTCTGCTCCCACTGTTAGTTATGTATTGGAGGGTGACGAGTTCCGCTATCTCAATGCAGGTGCTGCCGAACAGGTTAGCCTTTACAAACTTGTGGATGCCCATGCAGTGAACGTTGCTGCCACCACCAGCGGTGTCGTCACTGTGACAAGCGAAACCTTGGATGATGGCACGGTGCAGCGTGGTTGTGAGGTGAGCTTCACCGTGGAGCCGGGTGAGGGCTATATCGTGAGTGACGTGACCGTCACTACCACAACAGGCGACACGATAGAGGTGGTGCTCGATGCCGAAAACGGTGTTTACACTTTCGTGATGCCTGGAGACGATGTGACAATTACCGCAACGTTCGAGGTGCCTGTTCCCGAGTTCATTCGTGGTGATCTGAATAACAGTGGTGGTGTGGAAATGGATGACCTCACCGATCTCATCAACTATCTGCTCACTGGCAATGGTGAAGACATCAATCTGCTTGCTGCTAACTGCGACCAGATTGGTGACGTGACAATGGATGATTTGACATGTCTCATTAATTACCTGTTGACTGGTACTTGGTAATGAGATTCCCGAAATGATACTGAAGAGGGGGAGCCAACACCTGGGCACCCCCTCTTCAGTCTTTTATTCAGATGATAATGGTTGCTCTTGTGGTGACGGGCCAGTGTATATCATGCCTGTGAAAAAGTGCAATGTTTTGCTGTTGGTATTGAAGTGGTTTTGAGTGGGCGCCCATTCGCCACGTTGAATGCCAGGGGCGAGTTTGACCGAACGGGAGCCATACATGTTGTTGATGTCGTCGATGCTGTTCATCAGGCGTCGCAGTTTGCCATGATCTTCAGGGTCAAAAAGATTGAGTTGGATGGCTGTGGCGGGCTGGATATCAAGTGCCATTACGCCTGCTTTGCGATAGGTGAATCCATCGCGCCAAATGTTGTTCAAAGCATTGAGCGCCTGGCGTGCGAGAGTCATGGTGTCATTAGATGGCGTCTCGAGCTGCAGTTGGCATGAGTTGGAGTAGAAAGGCAGGTCTTCACGGAAGCGATCACCGCGGACATAGGTCATGATGCTGCCTGCCACACCGCCCTCGTTTCGCAACTGACGTGCCGTGCGCTCGGCAAAGCTGACTATGGCATCGGCAATCTCGTCGCGGCTGGTGATGACCTTACCGAAGGTGCGCGACGTCATGATGGTTTTGTGAGCAATGGTCACGGGGTTGGCAATCTGGCAATCGTGACCCATGAGTTCACGCTGCGTGCGTTCTAGCGTCACCGAGTATTGTGACCGCACCAACGAAGGCGGCATTTTCACGAAGTCGGCTGCCGTTCTGATGCCTCGTGCCTGCAAAGATGTGGACAGGCGTCGCCCGATACCCCACACATCCTCGATGGGCGTGCGTCGCAGGATGATGTCGATGGCCTCGGGACGCACCAGCCAATAGACGCCGTCGGTGATGCGTGGGTCGCGTTTAGCGATGTGATTGGCAACTTTGGCAAGTGTGCGGGAAGGGGCAAACCCAATGCTGACGGGGATGCCGACATATTGTTTTACTCTCTTCACGACTTCGGCCATCGCGCGATGGCTCGTTTCCACGTCTTCATGCGGCAAGTTGAAAAAGGCTTCATCTACCGAATATTGTTGCACGTTCTCGACTTCTTGACTCAAGATGTTCATCACACGGGTTGACAAGTCACGATACAGAATGTGGCGGGCCGACAACTGAATAACCTTGTCAGGGTCGGTATGCTCCTTGATTTTGAAGGCGGGACAACCCATGGGTATGCCTGCCGCTTTGGCCTCGTTGCTGCGTGCGATGACACAACCGTCGTTGTTCGACAAGACAACAACTGTCTTGCCGTTGAGCCGTGGGTCAAACACTCGCTCACAGGATACAAAAAAGTTGTTGCAGTCAACAAGTCCGTACATTTTTGGTGTATAAGTGTATGGTGTATAAGTGTATGGTGTATAAGTGTATGGTGTATGAGTGTATGGTGTATTCCTAACTCTCAGAGAGTTCCAGCCAGCGCATCTCTTTCTCGTCAAGCAAGTCTTTGACCTCTTGATAGCGAGCCGCCTTTGTCGCAACGTCATCAAGGGTCTCGCCACTGGCAAACAGGGCGTCTAACTCGGCCTTTTCCTTATTGAGCGCTTCAATGTCAATGTTGAGTTGTTCTAGTTCACGCTGTTCTTTGTAAGTCAAGCGTTTTTGTTCGCTGCGGTTGGCCCAGGTGTTCTCTTTGGGTTTAGCGACCTCTTGCTCCTTAGCAAGTTGAGCCGCTTCCTGCTCATGCCGTTGTTTCCAGGCGCGGTACTCGCTGTAGTTGCCGGGGAAGTCTTTGACGTGACCGTTTCCTGTGAAGACAAAGGTGTGGTCTACCGTTCGGTCCATGAAGAAGCGGTCATGACTCACGATGATGACACAACCGTTGAACTGTGACAGATATTCCTCCAAAATCTCTAATGTCGAGATATCAAGATCGTTAGTTGGCTCATCGAGGATGAGGAAGTTGGGCTTGGTCATGAGCACTGTTGCCAGATACAGCTTGCGACGTTCTCCACCGCTCAACTTGGCAATGAACTTCTGTTGGTCTTGAGGCGAGAACAGGAAATGGTTGAGCCATGCCATGGCGGTATAGTGATGCTTCTCGTCAAAGTAGACATACTCTGCAATGTCCCTCACGGCATCAATCACGCGCTTGCCTTCGTCAAAATGTTCACCCTCTTGACTGTAGTGGGCAAACTTGACTGTTTCGCCGATCTCAAAGTAGCCGCTGTCGGGTTTGACGATGTCCAGCAACAGTTTGATAAAAGTGGTCTTGCCCACACCGTTGTCACCCACGATGCCTAATTTCTCGTAGCGGGCAAATGTGTAGTTGAAATCGTCAAGAATCACTTTGTCGCCGAAGCGTTTGCTCACATGATGGGCGGTGAAAATCTTTTTGCCGATATAAGCGCTCTTGACATTGAGTTCTACTTCACCGTCATCGCGACGCTGCTGGGCGCGTTCTTGCAAGTCATAGAATGCATCAATGCGGTACTGCGCCTTGTGGGCGCGCGCTTGAGGCTGGCGGCGCATCCAGTCCAGCTCGGTGCGCAACAGGTTGCGGGCACGTTCCACCTGGGCATTCTGTGCCTCGATGCGCTCGGCGCGTTTCTCTAGATAGTAGTTATAGTTGCCGTTATAGGAGAAGATGCTGTGCTGGTCCATCTCCAGGATGCGGTTGCAGATGTTGTCCAGGAAATAGCGGTCATGGGTCACCATCAGCAAGGTCACACGGCTGCGTTGCAGGTAGTTCTCCAGCCACTCGATCATGTCGATGTCCAGGTGGTTGGTAGGCTCGTCAAGGATGAGCATCTGCGGCTCGTCAATCAGCAACCGTGCCAATGCGACTCGCTTGACTTGACCGCCGCTCAATTCTTTGACAGGCTGATTGTAGTCAGTGATTTTGAGTTGGGTGAGGATTTGCTTGAACCGTTCCTCATAGCCCCATGCCACATTAGCGTCCATCGCTTGGATGGCAGCAGTCATGGCATCACTGTCGCCGGTGCGCAGTGCGTCCTCATACTGATGGATGGCACCTGACCGCGGGTCATCGCCATGCAGGCAGGCATCAAGCACCGTGTGCGCTCCTCCCAAGTCGGGCAACTGCGGCAGATAGCCCACACGCAGGTTGTTGCGGTAGATGACAGTGCCACTGTCTTGAGACGCAATGCCGGCAAGGATATCGAGCAGGGTAGACTTGCCGGTGCCGTTCTTGGCGATAAGACCGATTTTCTCACCCTCGGCAATGCCGAAGGTGATGTCCTCAAAGAGCACATCGACGCCAAACGCCTTGCTCAGGCCCTCAACCTGCAAATAACTAACCATATAGTTTCAATTATGCCGTGTCATGCCACGGCATTCAGATCAACTGAAGAACTGTTTCATTACCTTGATCATGTTCACGTGGTCATCGCATGATCCAGTCTCGCGCACCGAGTGCATGGCCAGCACAGGATTGCCCACGTCAACACCCTCAATGTCCATCTGTCCGGTGAGGATATTGCCCAGCGTGGATCCGCCGGCGACATCGCTATGGTTCACGAAGTATTGGAAAGGAGCACCTGCACGCTCGCACAGGCTCTTGAAGATGGCTGCTGAATGGGCATCGCTCATGTACTTGCAGTTGGCATTAACCTTGATGCACGGGCCGCCACCCAGCGAAGGATGGTTGGTCGGGTCATATTTCTCGGGATAGTTGGGATGGAAAGCGTGGGCGTTGTCAGCCGAAACCATGAAAGAGCGGTGAACGGCGCGGCCAAAGTCCTCAAAGTCTCCGCCCAATGCCATGACGAGGCGCAGCAGCATGTTGCCCAGCACGGGCGAGTGAGCGCCCTGCTTGGTGCCGCTACCGGTTTCCTCGTTGTCAAAGATGGCGGCAACAAGTGTTGCGTTCTTGTCCTCGGCCTCGGTGATGGCTGTGATGGCGGCATGGACCATGCTCAAGTCATCAAGGCGGCCTGCCGAAATGAATTCGTTGTTCAAGCCAAACAGGCTGGCCTTGCTCACGTCATAAAGCATCAGGTCAAAATCAAGGATGTCTGTCGGCTCGACCTGCATTTCCTCAGCGACAAGGTAGAGCAGGGCGTTTTGCCATTCAAAATCTTTGTTGATCTTAGCAAGGATGGGCAGCATGTCTTTTTGCTTGGAAAGTGGATTGCCCTCGTTGACGGCGCGGTTGAAATGGATGGCAAGATGCGAGATGCACATCAATGGGCGGTCAATCTTCAGCAACTTGGTTACGGGATGCAACGCATCTTTTCCTTTGAGCAACACGCGTCCTGCCAATGACAAGGGACGGTCAAACCAGGTGTAGAGGATGGGGCCGCCATAGACCTCGGTGTTCAGGCGCAGGATGCCGCCGTCACCGGGAATCTCGCTTGCGGGTTTGATGCGGAAACACGGCGAGTCGCTGTGTGCTGCAATGATTTTGAAACCAGTGTCGGCGGGTTTCTTCTTACCCACTTGCACAGCAAACACAGCACTGTCATTTTTGGTGAAGAAGAATTTATCACCAGCCTTGGCTGTCATTTTATCGTCGATTTTCTTCTCCTTGAAGCCATTAGCGGTCAAGATTTTCTTTACGGTGTCCACAGCCAGGAAGTTGCACGGGCTGTTATCCAAGAACTCAAGCAGTGAGCCCACATAGTCTTTTGTCTTTTTCATAATCAGTTGTGTATTTAGTTGTGTTTACAATCCGTAATAAATTGCATTCAGCGCACGCAGCACGTTGCACAGGGTCTGGCCCCAGTAATTGATGAAGTTGATTTTGCATTGGCACAGCATCTCGTGCTGAGTTTCGGTGAGCGCATCCTGAATTGAATGAATCAGGTTGAAGAACTCCTGATACAGGTCGGCAAGATTCTCGGACACCGATGCCGAGATGGGTGTGTCGCTGTATTTCATGTCCTCAAGGAACACTTCCAGATAGATGTCTTCTTCGGCCATGATTTGTGCAACACGGTCGCGCACCATGTCATACACATCCTCCTCCAGTGCCTGATCGATGAATTCCTCGCTGTAGGTGTCATCACTGATGTCGCCCACGGTGATATACAAGCGCGGCAATAACTTGAGCATCTGAGCCACAAACTGTTCGCGTGACTCACATTCATTTGCGCGCTCAAGCGCATGGCAATATTCGTTGGCTAGCGCGATAAACGCCAGCTCATTTGGTGTCAGTTTATCCATTATCTTGATGTTTTTGTTTGCAGTACAGGTTTTTGCGTTCAATATATCCCAAGACCTCGTCGGGGACATAATAGCGTGCGCTCTGCCCGTTAACGAGGCGTTCGCGGATTATTGTTGAGGACAATTCAATGATGGGGGCATCCACTGTCATGACACGGTCTTTTATATCGTCGGGGATATTTACCTCATAGCCCAGGCGGGGGTAGATGAGCACATGATACTTGGCAAGGATTTCGTCGCTGTTGCGCCATTTTCCGAATAGTTCCCAATTGTCAGCTCCGATAACAAGATAGAAATCGTCGTCGGGAAATTTCACTTGAAGCGCATTGAGCGTGTCGATAGTGTAGGACGGGCGTGGCATCGTGAACTCAAATGCCGACGTCTCGACACCTTCCATCGGGTGAGTTACCATCTCCACCATACGCAGGCGGTCGGTGTCGGCGACCTGCTGTTTTTTGTCTGCCTTGAGCGGGTTCATGGGCGACACCATGAACCACAACCGATCTACCGCACCACTGCCGATGAAGTGTTGTGCAATTATTGCGTGCCCGATGTGTATCGGGTCAAACGATCCCCCAAAAATGCCGATTCTCATGATTAATTGCTCATTATTCTTATTACGCAGATGCAAAATTAGCATTTTTCACCCACTATAACAAATAAATCCACTTAAACCCCATATCAATAGTGTTTTTTGTGGTATTGATCAAATAATAAAGTGCTCTATTGCATTTTGTTAAAAAAAAGCAGTATATTTGCAGCATAAATCTTTTATTAAGTTATTTTATTAATCTAAATTCAAACCAAAATGAAGAAGTTCTTACAATCTTTAACTTTGCTGTTGGCGGCGCTGATGATGCCCGCAATGGCTGTTGCTGAAAACGGTTATGTTCAGGGTGATGCAACCGGTGAGGGTGTCGTTGACATGGACGACCTGACCATGCTCATCAACTACCTGTTGACCAATGAATGGACCGAAACAGGCATGCCTGAGAACTGCGTTGACCTGGGCTTGCCCAGCGGCACGCTGTGGGCAACTTGCAACATTGGTGCCACCAGTCCTGAGGAAATTGGCAATTACTACGCATGGGGCGAGATCGAGCCCAAAGAGACCTATACATGGCTTAACTACATCTGGAATACCCCCGGGAGTGGTACAGTTACAATCAACAAGTACAACGCCGATGACAATTTAACGGAGTTGCTTCCTGAGGATGATATTGCTTATGTCAGCTGGGGATCAGGATGGCGTATGCCTTCCTATGATCAATTCAATGAATTGAAATCAAAATGTACTAAGCAGTGGACCGAGGTGAACGGCGTGAAAGGTCACATGCTCACTGGTCCCAACGGCAACACGATATTTATTCCCGCCGCTGGTACATATGCAAACTCAGCTAACCAAGTGGGCACACAAGGCAACTACTGGTCGCGTACCCGTGCAACTAGTGGAAGCAACGCCCAAAACAACGCCCACAAATTGTACTTCTCTCAATCAACCCTTACAGTAATGACCAGTGGCCGCAATACCGGCCTTCCGGTACGTGCGGTGCATGCTCCTGTAATGGATATAGTGGAAGGCGATTTCTTGAGAGGTGATGCTACTGGTAACGGTATCGTTGACATGGACGACTTGACCGTGCTTATCAACTTCCTGCTGACCGAAACTTGGCCCACACCTGATCCTGATGACTACTACGTTGACCTGGGCTTGCCCAGTGGCACACAGTGGGCGACACGCAACGTGGGTGCCCTTAAGCCCGAGGACATTGGCAACTACTACAGCTGGGCCGAAATTGCACCCAAAGAGACTAATACATGGAATAACTACATCTGGAACACCCCTGGAGCTACAATTACTATCAACAAGTACAATGCTGATGACAATTTGACGGAGATGCTTCCCGAAGACGATGCTGCTTGTGCGAACTATCCCGAGGGACGCACACCGTCTAAAGAGCAAGCTGAAGAACTGATCGCTAATTGTACCAGTGAGTGGACTCAGTTGAACGGCGTGAACGGTATGATGCTCACTGGTCCCAACGGAAACACGATTTTCTTCCCCGCTGCAGGTTACCAATACCAAAGTGTTAGTAACATGGGCACACAAGGCAACTATTGGACGCGCACGCTCCTGCCTAATTCCAATTGGCATGGTGCCAATAAATTCTACTTCACTTCATCGAATATCCAGATGGGTGGTAGTGACCGCGATCTTGGTTATTCAGTGCGTGCCGTGCGTGTTCAGGAATAACATCTAATTCTCGTACACTTAAGTAGTTTAAGTGATACAAAACTCACGCCGCTTGTCAGCACCCGATAAAGGGTCGACAAGCGGCGTTTTCATGATGAATACACAAACAACTCATTCGTGAGAAGTGCAGCCTAGATGGACACCCTCAGCGACACAGCTCAAGACCATTCAGTTGTTGAATTAAGAAATGCGGATGCCATAAAAATCCTTAGAGTCTTCGCGTCTTAACGTGAAGCGGTTTAATGGCCGATGAAGTTGGCAATGAGGCCGTGAACTTGGGCTACGGCAGTGTCAAGGTCATCATTAATGACTGTGTGGTCAAATTGAGGGCCGATTGAGATCTCAAACTCTGCCTTGTCCACACGGTTCTGGATGTCCTCCATGCTGTCGGTGCCGCGGTTGATGAGTCGTTGACGCAACACTTCCACACTGGGTGGCTGGATGAAGATACTGATGGCGCGGTCGCCATACATCTGCTTGACATTCACACCGCCAAGCACGTCCAGGTCGAGTACCACATTCTTACCCATGTTGGTGATGCGCTCCACCTCGCTCTTGAGAGTGCCATAGTAGCGTCCCTCATACACTTCCTGATACTCCACCAGCTCGTCATTGGCTATTTTCTCCTTGAACTCCTCAAGAGTCAAGTAGTAATAGTCCACGCCATGCACTTCCTGGCCACGGCGGGGGCGGGTAGTGGCCGACACCGAGAATGCCAGTCGCAACGACTCGTCTTGCATGACGCGTCCGATGATAGTGGATTTTCCCGACCCCGACGGAGCCGAGATAATAATTAGTTTGCCTTGTTCCATGCGCTAATGCCTAAAACCTAGAGACCTAATGACTAAAATGTATACTTCAAACCCAGCGCGGTTACCGACTGGTTGAAGTCCTTCATGATCTGGAAGCGCTCTTCGCTAAAGAAATACAAGCGCGGCTTGATTTGATATTGTGCACCCAGACCCACGTTAGCACCGCAACGGTCAATGTTGCCAGGACCGTCGGGCATGTAGTGGGCATAGGTAAAGCCGACCAGCGGATAGATGGCAAACGAAGCGCTGGTGGGAATAATGTAATGTACATTGAGGTTGACATTGAGCGCACTCAAACCATCGTCCTTAAAGAAGTAGATGAACTCGGGAGCAAAGCGCCAGTTGGTGATGGGCTCATACTGTAATTGAGCTCCCAAACCCGCCATCGAGTGCTTTGAAGCATAGACAAACTGTGCGGCTGCCGAGACATCGCCTTGTTCGGCATGAGCGTTAAAAACTGCTGCGATGGCGATTATCGCCATAAAAATATACTTTTTCATATTCATTATTTTTAATGAGTTAATAATGATTTCCTTGATATTCACGACAATAGTCTATGCTACGCATTTCTTGACCGTAGTCTGCTTAGAGCACATTGAGCACTTGCTCCTTGATTTGCTCCAGATGGTCCTTCATGCGCACAACTAGATTCTGCAGGTCGGCTTGGTTGGCCTTGGAACCCATGGTGTTCACTTCGCGGCCTATTTCTTGGCTGATGAAGCCCAGTTTCTTGCCCTGACCGGGCTCATCGCTGTGCAGGGTTTCTAGGAAATAATTCAAGTGGTTCTGCAGTCGGATTTTCTCTTCGGTGATGTCGAGTTTCTCAATATAATAGATGAGTTCCTGTTCAAACCGGTTTTTATCGTAGTCCACTTCCTTGATTTTGGCTAGCGCGTCAAGGATGCGGCCCTTGATCTTTTGGATGCGAGGTTCCTCAAAGCGGGGGACTTCGTTGAGCAAGGCTTGGATAGCGGCGATTTTCTCCTCAAAGAAAGTGGCCAATCTGGCGCCTTCTTGACGACGGAACTCAATCAATTGCTGGGTGGCTTGGGTGACCACTTCTTTCACGATTCTCAGCTCTTCCTCGTCGGCTTCAGTCGATTTGGCGTCGGTTTTCAAGGCATCGGGCATGCGCAGTAGCGTGGTGTACCAGTCCTGGGGTTGCGGCAAGTTGAGTTGTGTCGCCATTTCCTCGATTTGGGCCTTGTATTGCTGCAGCATGGGTATGTTGATTGTTCCCGAAGTGGCGCCCTCAATGGGCTCGCAATAAACAAACAGGTCTATCTTGCCGCGCATCAGGGATTTGGAGACCTGGTTGCGCAGTTCCATCTCAATCTCACGATGGTTTTGAGGCACTCGCACCCCAAAATCCAGTTGTTTGCTGTTCAAGGATTTGACCTCGGCAGTGATTTTCTTGTTGTTATACACTTTCACAGCCTTGCCAAACCCAGTCATGGATAGTATCATTGCAATTTGGGTTGGTTTATGTTCAATCTGCAAAATTACTGCAACTGGGACACAAATGCAAGATTTTTTCCACTTTTGTGATGGCTCTCATCTTCAAATTTTCATTAAATCTGGCATCCAAAAAGGAATAAAAAAAGCACTTCGTTATCACAACGAAGGTGCCCTAGGAAAAAATAGTATGAATAAAAGTTGATTTAAGGTTCTGCAAAAATAATTATTCTTTTCTTAATGGACAATTTTTTCGCCAAAATATGCGTAATTATTGCTCATTTTTTGAAAAAAAACCGCATATTTCCTCTCCTTTGTGTTGGCTTTTTTGCACAGTTGCAAAATACTATGAATTACCACCCGTGCACTTCGTCGAATGGATAGTTTTCAGTGAAACTGGCAATAAAAGTGGAGGCGCATACAATCTTGCGTCTCCACTTTATCGTGAGTTTTCCCAATGTAATTGGTGATTGGTTACATGGATTTATTCAACTTGCCAGGTGTCGCCGGCCATGATGACATCTTCCAAGCAGGTGAAGCCGTGCATAGCCTTGGCTTGCTCAACCTGTTCGGCAACGGCGGTCTCATAGGTGGGAGCCTCTACTGAACGGATGACGCCGAGAGCCACGGGCAGGTCGGTGCCGTCCATCATAGCCAGCATCTGGTGCAGGAATGAGCTCTCGCAATGGGCGTCATGAACGAGCACGTCATCGAGGGTGTAGCCATCCTGGCCGATAGTCACGGCCTTGAGGCCGAAACCGTCCTGAACGAGTCCGCGATTGTTGTCTTTACCGAAAATCATCTTCTCGCCGTGCACGAGGTGGATGGTGCGGTCGGGGCGGTTCTCGCGGTCGGTGATATAGCTGTGGATGCCGTTGTTGAAAATCATGCAGTTTTGCAGAATCTCAACCACCGAACAGCCTTTGTGTTCGGCAGCCGCCATCATCACTTCCTGGCTGATGTTCAACTCCACGTCAAGGCTGCGGGCAAAGAATGTGCCGCGAGCGCCGAAGGTCAATTCGGCGGGCACGAACGGATCCTCGGTTGTGCCATAGGGCGACGATTTGGACTTGAAACCGCGTGCACTCGTGGGTGAGAATTGGCCCTTAGTCAGACCATAGATGCGGTTGTTCAGCAACAGCAGGTTGAGGTCCACGTTGCGGCGCACCTCATGGATGAAGTGGTTGCCACCGATGGCGAGGCAGTCACCGTCACCCGAAATCTGCCAAACGGTCATGTCGGGATTTGCTGTCTTGAATCCTGTTGCAACAGCGCCGCCACGGCCATGAATGGTATGGAAAGCGTAGGTTTTGGTGTAGTAGGGTAGACGTGAACTGCAGCCAATGCCCGAAATGACGCAGGTCTTCTCGGGGGGAATACCCAGTTGTGCCATTGCTTTGAGTAAGACGTTGAGCACAGCGTGGTCACCGCAGCCAGGGCACCAACGCACAGGCTGGTTGTTCTTGTAATCGAGAGGCTTGTGAGCCGTGGGCTGATTATTATTGTTCTGTTCCATTACAATTCCTCCTCCATCATGATGTTTTTAACTCCGTCAACAATTTCCTGAACAAGGAACGGTTGTCCCTGCACCTTATTAATATGGCAGATGTTCAGGTTAGGAATCTTGCTCTGCAGATAGTTGGCCAGTTGTCCGGTGTTCAACTCGGCGACAATCACCGTCTTGTAGCGGCTCAGGAGCTCAGCGGTGTTCTTGGGCAACGGGTTGATGTAGCGGATGTGGGTCATCGCGATTCTGAAACCGTCTTCATTCAAGCGGTTGACAGCATCAAGGATGTGTCCGTAGGTGCTTCCCCATCCCAGGATGATGGTGTCGGCACTGGCATCGCCTTTCAGCTTGAGTTCGGGGATGTCGTTGGCGACATTGGCAATCTTCATGCGACGGGTCTCGACCATGTGAGCATGATTGATCGGGTCATTGCTCAATACGCCCAGGTTGTAGTCTTTCTCCAGACCACCCACGACGTGTTCCAGTCCGGGGGTGCCGGGGATGGCCCAATAACGAATGCCCAGGGCATTGCGCATGAACGGTGTCCAGGTGGCTTTCAAGGCTTCGGGGACATAGTTCGGCTTGATGACAGGATATTCACCCTCCTCGGGGATACGCCAGGCTGAAGAGCCGTTGGCGATGAAGGCATCGGTGAGCAGGATGACAGGCGTCATGTGTTCGATGGCGATGCGTGCTGCCTGGAAGGCCATCTTGAAGCAGTCGGTGGGCGATGCTGCCGCAAGCACCACGAGAGGGCTCTCACCACTGCGGCCGTACAATGCTTGGTTCAAGTCGGTCTGCTCGGTCTTGGTGGGCAGTCCGGTTGAGGGACCGCCACGCTGCACATCCACCAGGACCAAGGGGAGCTCGGCCATCACGGCAAGTCCCAGAGCCTCGCTCTTGAGCGCCAAACCGGGACCCGAGGTGGTTGTTACAGCCAGATGTCCGGCATAGGCGGCGCCAATGGCTGAACAGATACCGCCAATCTCGTCTTCCATTTGGATGGCTTTCACGCCCAGGTCGCGGCGCTTGGCCAACTCGTGCAAGATGTCGGTGGCAGGAGTGATGGGGTAGGAACCCAGGAATAAGGGGCGTCCGCTCATTTCCGAGGCTTTGATCAGACCCCAAGCAGTGGCCTTGTTGCCGCTGACGTCGGTATAGGTGCCGGGACGCACCTCATCGCTCTGGATGCGGTAGGTCGACACTGTAGCATGAATGTTGTGGCCATAGTTGTAACCTCCCTTGATAACTAGCTCGTTGGCGGCATACACGTCGGGCTTCTCGGCAAATTTTGCCTTGAGGAACTTCAACGGGGCCTCCATGGGGCGGTTGAACAGCCAGCACACCAGACCCAGTGCAAACATGTTGCGGCACTTGAGTTGTGCCTTCAGGTCCATGCCGGTGTCCTTGAGCGCCTCCTTGACCATCGTGGTGATGGGGGCTTCAATGACTTGGGCCTTGAGGTTCAGCTCCTCGTAGGGTTCATTAGTCGTGTAGAGGGCCTTGTCAAGACCGGCCTGGGTGAAGGTGTCGATATCAACAATCGCAGCACCACCCTTGCGCAGGAACTGAGCGTTCATCTTGAGCGCAGCGGGATTCATTGCCACGAGGACATCGCACTCGTCACCGGGCGTGTGAACACCGTGACCGATGTGGACTTGGAAACCAGACACACCACCCAGGGAACCCTGTGGTGCGCGCACTTCGGCGGGATAATCGGGGAATGTCGAGATGCGGTCACCGAGGCCCGCACTCACGTTTGAGAAAATGTTGCCAGCTAACTGCATGCCATCACCACTGTCACCCGAGAAACGGACGACAATGCTCTGACGGAACTGGACTTTTGCTTTTTCTGCCATTTCTTTTGAATGATCTATCTCGTTGATTAATCTGAATTCGCCGCAAAATTACAACTTATTTCTCTCACAAAATAATATTTTGTGAATATAATTGCACAGTTGGCCGTGAAATGCTGATTCTGCATAAACAAACAGCCTTCTTCAAGAGGCTTTTTGCCCGCTTGTGGCAACAATTTTTGTAAATTTAACATGGCAAATCAGGATAAATTGTTAATTTTGTCGTTTGATTGTTATAAACCATTTGGCTTAATGGCAGTCTAAAGGCAGAATTAACTCAACTACTATTAATATAATGAGTAAAAATCAAACAGGAATGGTGCAGAGTGTGAAGATGTTTTTTGGCTTCTTCATGGTACTGGTCTATGTGGGTGTAGCGATCATGATGGCACTCAACTTGCTGGATTGGCCCAATACTCCGATGTGGAACACGATACGCTGGATTTTTGCAGTGGTCTTTGGCCTGTACGGCATCTATCGTGGCTATCGTGAAATCAAGGGAGAGCACACCTACGGGATGCGTGTCTCAGATGAAGATGAGCGTTATTCAACCTATGATAAATCCGACAACAGCAATGAACAAGAGTAATATCTTATTGATAGGTCTGATCGTGCTGCTCATGGTGTCATGTGGTGATCACAGGCCCAAGAGCACTAGCACACGTGGAATTGCCAAAATCATGTGTGACGAGTCTTTCCAGAGTGTGCTGGAACAGGAAATCGCCGTGTTTGAGTATCAGTATCCCGAAGCGAGCATCATGCCTGAGTATATCAATGAGCATGATGCGTTGGATTCGCTTTTTCACAACAAGGTGGACCTAATCATTATCTCACATGACCTGACACCTGAACAGAAAAAGAGTCTCAAGAAGATTGGTCGTGGCTATCGCACCAAGATGATTGCCGTTGACGCCATCGCTGTGATTGTTAACAAGCAGAATGACATTGACGAGTTGTCGATGGAAGACTTGCGTGATATTTTCACAGGCAAGGTGAAACGTTGGGGTGAAGTGTTCCCCACTAAACTCAAGAATGACACTATCAAGGTGATGTTCGATGGTTCGGGCACCGGCGTTGTTCACTATATGAAGGATAAATTCCTTAATGGAAAAGAATTCGGTCCAAATGTATATGCCCGTGGTTCTAGCGCCGAGGTGTTCAATGCTGTGGAAACCTACAAGAATGTCATTGGTTTCATCGGGGTGAGCTGGATCACCAGCGACTTGAAGTCGGTTGAGGTTCCTATTGAGCAAAAATTTGAAGATCTCAAGAACAAGAACGAGGTGAGTGTCATCGACTTCACCGACCGCATCAAGGTAATGCCTGTGCGCGACGATGATAAAATCCAGGGCGTGAAACCTTATCAGGCTCACATCAATAGCGGTGAATATCCCCTGGTGCGCACCATTTGGGCCATTGACGCTTCCTATAATGGTATGCTCGATCACGGTTTCTTTACCTTCTTGACGGGTGTGATTGGCCAAAAAATTATTCTGCAAACTGGCATTTTGCCCGCTGCTGAACCTGTTAGATATGTTGAGGTTCAATGATTTAGCAGTTTGGCACAGAATTTGCAAAGTGAATATTCAAACGAAACTAACTCATAAATATTAACATTAAATTGTTACTGCAATGAAACGTAAATTCTTTTTTGCATCACTCATGTTGATGGGTGCATCCCTGATGATGAACGCACAGGGTTACAAAGACGGTATTGAGTACTACAAGGTTGACAAACTGGACAATGCCAAGGAGTTGCTGGAGCGCAATCTGAATGCTGCCAGCACCGACAAGGCCGAGGCATTCTACTATCTGGGTCAGATTGCTCTGCACCAGGGTAAGGTGGCTGAAGCTGCTGCCAACTTTGAGAAAGGTATCGCTGCCAATGCCATGAATCCTTACAACTATGTGGGACAAGCAGCTATCGCTCTCAAGAACGGTGGTGACGTGAAGACACTGCTCGAGAAGGCTCGCAAGCTGTCCAAGAAGGATGCAAAGCTTGAAGTGGAAATCGCTCGTGCTTTCTATGATGCCAATCCCACTACCTATGCCAAGGATATTGAGAAATGCATCAAGAATGCCCGCAAGTGGAATCCCGATGACCCTGACAGCTACATCTTTGAGGCCGACACCAAGGCCGACAAGAAGGATTGGGGTAATGCCGCCGGAATCTATGAGCTGGCGTTTGACAAGGATCCCAACAACATCGAGGCCTATGTGAAGTATGCCGACACTTACTTCAATGTAGTTCCCGAGATGGCTATTGGACGCCTCGAAGAGCTCCAGGCCAAGGTGCCCAACTCGGCTCTTGTTCAGCGTGAGCTGGCCGAGAAGTACTATGCCGACAACCTGGGTGCCAAGGCAGCCGAGCAGTATGGCAAGTACATCAAGAACCCCAACCACTTTGCTCAGGACGAGGTGCGCTACGTGCAGCTGTTGTTCTTCGGTGAGAAGTATCAGGAGTCTCTTGACTTGGCCACCAGCCTGGTGAACAAGCTGAACCCCACCGACAGCAAGGTGTTCTATATGAAGCGCATGCAGCTCTACAACCTGGTGCAGCTTCAGAAGTGGGCCGAGGCCGTTGAGGCTGGCAAGGTTTTCTTCGCCAACGCAGTTCCCCATGGTTCAAACTACGAGGTTCGTGACTACACTGACTACGGTCAGGCTCTCCAGAATGCCGGCATGCCCGCCGAGGCTATCACCGCTTACGAGAAAGCGCTGCAGATCAACCCCAATAATGTGGACCTGATTCGCTTCATGGGTGACAGCTATGCCGACAATGAGGACTTTGTAAAAGCTGCCGAGTATTACCAGCGTCTGGTGGATAGCGGCAACAACAAGTCAAACGACCTGTTCACGCTGTCGAACTACTATCTGGGTATCGCCAGCACCGAGGGCATTGACGCTGCAACTGCTGCTGACGCGCTTGCTAAGTCACAGAAGTACATTGACGAGGTGGACAAGCTCGTTCCCGAGAATGTACAGATTGTTAACCAGAAGGCAAAAATCGCCAAGTTCCGTGAGGGTGACACCAACAATGGTGCTGCATTGGCTGCCTACAACGAACTGCTCTCAATCCTTGACAAGAAGGAGGACAAGGCCAGCTATGCTCGCTACTTCAAGTATGCTTACAACTATCTGGCTACCTACTACTTCACCAAGGGTGACAAGGCAACTGCCAAGACCTACTACCAGAAATGGCTGGAGTATGATCCTGAAAACGAGCAACTTCGCAATTATGTGAATAGCATGAAGTAAAATGAAAGGCTGGTGATTTAGTTCACCTGTTAGAGATAAATGAATGGTTCGAGCGACTGGGTTTCCCGGTGGCTCGAACTTCTTTTTAGTGCCCGCTTTTTCAAGCATAATGCGTTTCATTTTTGGCATTTTGTCATGAAAACCATTAAAATATTATTTAATAATGTGGTCAGAATGATTTTTTTATTAATTTTGTAGCTTGATAGAAATTTTAAGGCAATGGTTAATATATTTGGTATTAAGTCTTTAAGGCGACTTTCTTTATGCCTTTTTGTATTCACATGTGGCTTCATGTGTCATTTGTCGGCTTTGGCTCAAACTTCGAGCAACGCGCTTCCCGAAGCATTTATCACAGTGGATGACAACGTGGTGAGCCTCACTCAGTTGCGTGAAGCAGGGCTTGTGATTACTGCGCGTTACGATGGCTTCCTCGTCGCCCAATTTGGTGAGGGTGTCCAAGTATCAACAATTCGCACATTACCCGGTGTGGAGCACATCTCATGGGCCATGCCCGTGGAGACCTGCAGTGATTCGGCGCGTTATTATTCTCGTGTGGATGATGTGCAGTTGGGCAACAATTTAGAGATGCCCTATACTGGAAAGGACGTGATTGTCGGCATCATCGACTGCGGCTTTGACTTCAACCACATTAACCTGTGCGATGAGCAGGGGAACACTCGTGTCAAGGCGGTGTATATGCCACTCGACAATAGTGATGAAGGCAATTCTCCCATCATCAACAGGATTATGCTTCCTGGCAAGTGTTATGAAACGCCCGATCTGATCAAGAATCTTACTACCGATGACACTGTTTCAAGCCATGGCACTCAAGTGGCAGGAATTGCTGCCGGTAGCTATCGTGAAAACGGGTGGTATGGTATGGCGCCCGAAGCCGATATTGTGGTGTGTGGTATCCCCGAGAGTGAATTGACCGATGCGCGCGTGGCCTATGGCATAACCTACATCAATGACTATGCCCGTCGCAAGAATAAACCATGTGTGGTTAACATCAGCCTTGGAACCAATGTGGGAATGCATGATGGCAGTTCATTCCTCCCTCGCATCATGGAACAGATGTCAGGCCCAGGCATGGTGTTTGTAGTCTCGGCAGGCAATGACGGCAATAACGCCGTGTGCATGCACCGTGTGATCGAAAGTAAGCAGGATACCGTTTACGCATTGTTGAGTGGCTATTTTGGCTCAAGAACTCGCATGGGTAAAGTGTGTGCATGGAGTAAGGATAAGAAAGTGTTCAACACTCGCTTGATTGTGGCCGATACTCGAAACGGGAGCATTGTGTACCGCTCTCGTGCATATAGTGCCACCGTAGCGGGTTCCGAGGGCCTGATATCTAGCGATGAGGATCCGCAACTTGCCCAGTATTATACTGGCTCGGCTAGGATTACCGGTGCGGTAGATTCCAACGGGGTTCCGTACTCGTTGTTCGATATCAGTTCACTGGACGCCAATGAAGGCAATTATGTCATTGGTGTGCAATACTATGCTCCTGCGCCTACCGAACTTGCGGTATGGGGCTCGCAGCATGTCTACTTTTCACGATATGGCTATTCCTGGGCTGAAGGTGGTTCAGCAAAAGGATCAATTAATGACATTGCGACAACCGACAGTTGCATCTCGGTCGGTTCCTACAATTCTAAACAATATGTCATCCTGCGTGATGGATCATTGTATTTCCGATACCTGAGTACTCCCGAGCAGATTTCCTATTATTCGGCTTATGGCCCCGACGAAAACGGAATCCAACGTCCTGACGTGTGCGCACCGGGTAGTGTTATCATCTCTTCGGCAAACCGCTACCACGCAAATCCATCCAATTATGAATACTGGCAGCCATCGGCATTTGTTGATGGTGTGGAATATCCTTATTGCCCAGACTTGGGTACATCCATGTCGACTCCTGTAGTGACAGGTGCTGTTGCCTTGTGGTTGCAGGCCGATCCCACATTGTCTGCCGCTGATGTCCGTAAGGTTCTCAAGAACTCCAGTTACACCGATTCGCAAATCACCATGGCCAATAAGACGCGTTGGGGAACTGGTAAACTTGATGTCAATGCGGGCATTCGTAACATTTTGCGCCTGGACGAGATTCGCGGGGATGTCAATGGCGATAGAGAGGTGAACATCAGTGACATCAATGCGGTAATCAATGTTGTGCTCGGTGTGCCTGTAAGTAGTGACATTCACCGCAGGGCTGATGTCAATGGTGACGGAGAGGTGAACATCAGTGACATCAATGCAATCATCGCTATCATCCTGTAAAATGACTGATGAAGAGGGTCTCACTGACAGTGACATGTCTCATTTTGTTCGCTTCAACACTTTGGGCGATCGAAGCGTTCAACGCTCGGTCTAAACTAATGTTAGCCCATCGTGATGGATGTGCTGGGACTCTGAATTCTAGGTCTGTCGATTCCTACAAGGCTTTCATCACTGTGCAGAGCACCCATGTGATTGATGCCTTGTGCAATATGGGAGTGAAGGTGCTGGGTGTATTTGATGGCTTTGTCATGGCCGAGATTCCTGTAAACCGAGTTCAGCGAGTCGCTTCAATAGGTGGAGTGCGTCAGGTCTCTTTGGCTCAACCCCTTCGCCTTTGCAATGACAGCGCTCGCTATCTCTCAAATGTGTTTCCGGTTCATCAAAGTGGTGATTTGCCGGTCGCTCTGCTTGGTGAAGGCGTGATTGTGGGTGTCATTGACACGGGTATTGATTTCAACCACATCAATTTCCTTGACGACAATGGTCGGTCAAGGATTTGTGCTGTTTATATGCCTGAAGATTCTAGTGGAATATCCCCCGTTGTGAGTGGTCGCACATTACCTGGAAGCTGTTATGAAACCAGGGAACAAATCTCTGGATTGATGGCTGATTGCTTCACATCCTCGCATGGTACTCACACGACTGGAACGGCTGCTGGAGGTTATCATGACAATGGATGGCATGGTGTGGCTATCAAATGCGATATCGTTGCCTGCGGAATGCCCGAGGATGCACTCACCGATGTCAATGTGGCATGTGCAGTTTCCTATATTTTTGATTATGCTGCTAGAGCTGGAAAGCCTTGTGTGATCAATATGAGTATTGGCTCCAACGATGGGCCTAATGACGGTACTTCATTTCTCTGCCGTGTTTTTGAAGCCCTGACTGGACCGGGTCGCATCTGTGTGTTGTCAGCCGGAAATGATGGCAATGCACCGGTTTGTTTTCATGCGTCTTTATCGGTACTGGAGGACACGGTGACAACACTCTTGCGTAATCAGTGGGGCGGAATGCAGCGCAATGGCTATGTGAGCATGTGGAGCGATGGCCCTCAAGCTCACCGCTCGCGAGTGGTGGTGATCAATCGTCAGACAGGAGCGATAGAATATGCTTCGCCCATGATGGACATTTTGCCTGCTGATAGTGTTTTCACCTTATCAAGCGAGACTGATCATGATTTTGCTCAATTCTACACTGGAGATTTGGTGTTTGCCAGTGCTGTGGACAATGGATCTGATGATTGGGGGTTACAGCCAGGCAACGGCCGTTTTCATTCTTATTGGGTCTATGATGTGACCTCGGTAGCTGCCGGGCATCTGCTGGGACTTCAATATGTAGCCGAATCGCTCACCATGCTTTCAGGATGGTGCACCAAGAGCGCTTATTTCTATACTTTTGGACTTGAGGGAATTACCGGAGGAACCACAGCGGGTTCTATCAGCGACTTGGCGACAACCGACAGTGTCATTTCGGTGGGAGCCTATTGTTCACGGACATCTTACGTCGATGTGTCGGGCGAGCAACATGTTCTTTCTAGTAATCCGGTAGGAGAAATTGCTGCTTTCTCTTCTTTTGGCCCTGATGAGCGAGGTATTGGCAGACCTGACGTTTGCGCCCCAGGCTGTGTGCTTATCTCTTCGGCCAACCGATTCAATCAGGAAACTGACGAATCTTCCTACTTTACTCCTGTCATCATCGATGGCACGAGTTATCCATATTACGCAAATCAAGGAACCTCAATGTCGGCACCGGTTGTGACCGGAGCTGTTGCAATGATGCTCGAGGTGAACCCGTCACTTGGGGTGGCTGATGTGCGTGAGGTGCTTAAACGCACCTCAACAAGAGATGTTTATGTTGAATCAGGTGACCCGTCTCGCTGGGGGTATGGCAAGTTGAATGTGGCAGTGGCAATTGATGACGTCATCAATAACACACTTATTAGGGGTGATGTGAATAATGATGGTGAAGTGAATATAGCCGATGTCATGGCGATTGTTGAATTGATTCTTGCGCCATCGTCCAATCGTGATCCGGCTCGTCTGGTTCGTGCAGACCTGAACCGCGATGCCGAGGTCCAAATTGCCGACATAAATGCAGTGATTAGAATAATACTAAACCAATATAATTTATGATAGATTACATCAAAGGCGATATCGCTGAACTCAATCCCGCTTACGTCGTGATAGACAATCATGGCATGGGCTACATGATAAACATTTCTCTATCAACATTTGAGGTCCTTAATGGGGTAGGGAAAGGCGCTACTTTGCTTTACATTTACGAGGCAATCCGCGAAGACGCTCATTTGCTCTATGGCTTTGCCACCAAACGTGAGCGTGAAGCTTTCATGTCACTCATCTCGGTTTCAGGAGTTGGGCCTAATACTGCCCGCATGGTGTTGTCCTCGATGAGTGTCGATGAATTTGAGCAGGCCATCGTTAACAACAATGTGGCGATGTTCAAGTCTGTTAAAGGAGTTGGTGGAAAAACGGCTCAGCGCATAATAGTTGACCTTAAGGATAAAATAAAACTGGTCAATGTTCCGTTATTAGAACATAAGGACCAAGCCGATAACGAAGCATTTGACGAAGCATTAGCGGCTCTCGTCATGTTGGGCTTTTCACAACAAGCTTCCAATAAGGTACTTAAGTCATTGTTTTCCAGTCATCCAGCATTGACTGTCGAGCAGGCGATCAAACAGGCCTTGAAGATGATGTGATTGAAGACCATTTGAATGGCAGACTGAGTTTTGGCTCCGATGACATGATTGATTAAAATGTTGAACCGAAAAAAAGTCATATTTTCATTCATCATTGGCATCCTCATTGTGATGGGGTTGTTCAATGCGCCCATACTTGCACAGTATGTGACAAGTAAATTCCCGCCCCCACCTCCTCCCCCCGACACCCGTCCGTCTGTCCAACAACAACAGTTGCCACCGATTGACCTGCATTATAATGTCAAGCCGACCATTCCCCAAAACTATGACGATGTACAGGGTAATGGGGAATATGCCGCTGACTTGAAGACGCCGTCGAATATCACTTCGGAAGTGGAATATGACCCCGAGACGGGATGCTATGTTGTGCACACTCGTTTGGGTGACTATGACATAGTCACTCCTTATATCATGTCGGCCGATGAGTATAGCAATTCCGATTTCAGAAGGTCTATGATGGAGTATTACCGTCAAAAGAATTCCGAGAGTGCACAGAATCAGGAGAAAGACCCGTTCAATTTCCTGGATATGCAATTCGGCATGGGACCACTTGAATCTGTGTTCGGTCCCGGTGGCGTGCAACTCAAAACAACGGGTTCGGTGGTCATTAACATGGGCTTGAAGAGCAATTCGACAAACAATCCTGCTCTGCCTGTCTCACAACGCAAGAAAACTTATTTTGACTTCCAGCAGAAGATACAAGCCAATATCACCGCCACTGTGGGTGATAAGATGCGCTTCAACATGTCTTACAACACTGGAGCGACATTTGACTTTGACTCCAAGAATCTTAAACTGGCCTACGAAGGTAAAGAAGATGAAATCATCAAGAATATTGAGGCCGGTAATGTGAGTATGACCACGGGATCGTCGCTCATTCGCGGTAGTGCGGCGTTGTTTGGTATCAAGACAAAACTGCAGTTCGGAAAACTCACTGCAACAGCATTGGTTTCACAACAGAACAGTGAAACTCAGACTGTTAGCAGTAAGGGTGGTTCGCAAACCAGTGAATTCTATATCACAGCCGACAAGTATGACCAGAACCGTAACTTTTTCCTTTCCCATTACTTCCGCGATCATTATGATGAGTGGTGCTCAACTTTTCCTGTGGTATCCTCGGGTATGCAAATCAACCGCATCGAGGTGTGGATAACCAATAAGCGAAACAACTACAACGAGTCGCGTCACATCATGGCATTCATGGATGTGGGCGAGGGAGATGAAATCCACATCTGTAATCCCCATTGGATCGGAACTGGCGCTGGTATGCCCGCTAACAATTCTAACAACTTGTTGAGCGAGATTAAGGAGAATTATCCAGATGCCCGTTACATGAGCAAGTCATCAACCGCTCTGTTGCCATTGAAGGAATATGATTTTGAGGGTGGTAAAGACTACGAGAAGATTGAGAGTGCCCGCTTGCTTTCCTCATCCGAGTACACACTCAACCCAAGTTTGGGTTACATCATGCTTAAAACCGCTCTGGCCAGTGATGAAATCTTAGCGGTGGCCTATGAATACACCTATGAGGGTCGCACCTATCAGGTGGGTGAGTTTTCGTCCGACATTACATCGTCCGATCAGTCGTTGTATGTCAAAATGCTTAAGGGAACGACATCTTCACCCGATTTCCCCATGTGGGACCTTGCGATGAAGAATGTTTACGCTTTGGGTGCTTATCAGATTCAGCGCAATAACTTCAAACTTAATATTAAATATCTGAGTGACACCACGGGTAATGAACTCACCTATATACCTGCGGGAAACAAAGACGTGAATGGTGTGCAGTTGTTGCAGGTGATGAATCTCGACCGCTTGGATGCTAACCAGGAGCCAAATATTGACGGTAAGTTTGACTATTTGGAAGGCCTTACTGTACAATCTTCAACCGGCAAGGTCATTTTCCCTGTAGTTGAGCCCTTCGGTGAACATCTGCGCAAGAAATTCAACGATGATGAAATAGCCAAGAACTACATTTATACCGAGTTGTATGACTCCACGCTCATCGTTGCACAACAATTCAGTGACAAAAACAAGTTTGTTCTGGCAGGTGAATATCAGTCCAGTTCGGGCAGTGTCATTAGGCTGAATGCTACCAATGTCGCAAGGGGGTCGGTTGTCGTTACAGCCGGAGGTGTCCAACTGACAGAGAACAGTGATTACACCGTCGACTACACCATGGGTACAGTGACGATTACCAACCAGAGCATTATTGATGCAGGTACTAACATCAGTGTTTCGCTCGAGAATCAGTCGACGTTCAATATGCAACGCAAGACGCTGTTGGGTCTTGATCTGGATTATGCATTCAACAAGAATTTCCATGTCGGGGCCACTGTGATGCATTATGGTGAAAAAGCCATCGGTGATAAGGTCGCCATTGGCAGTGAGTTGGTCAATAACACGATTTGGGGTGCAAATGTCTCCTATAACAGTCAGTTCATGTGGCTCACCAATCTGCTCAATAAGATACCGACGGTTAATGCAGTTGCTCCGTCGAGCGTGACCTTCCTTGGTGAGTTCGCTCAATTGGTGCCCCATCAGGCAAAAACAGGATCCAATTCAGGTAGCTCTTATATTGACGACTTTGAGTCAACGCAGTCGGGTATCGATGTGAAGGCACCGTTCGCATGGGCGCTGGCTTCAACTCCAACTTCATTGTTCCCTGAGGCTGCGTTGAACAATGATATCAACTACGGCAAGAACAGGGCATTGCTCTCGTGGTACTATATTGACCGCCTGTTCACGCAGCGCGGTTCGTCCTATGCTCCTGGTTACATCAAGAATGACCTGGAGGCTTTGTCCTATCCTTATGCTCGTGAAGTGGCCTTCAGCGAGGTGTTCCCTGGTCGTGAGCTCAATTATGGTGAATCTTCAGTGATTCAGACGCTCAACCTCTCATTCTATCCTCGCGAACGCGGCCCCTATAACTTGGACTTGAATGTTGATCAAGATGGTTATTTGTTGAATCCCGAGGATCGGTGGGGTGGTATCATGCGCAAAATCGATAACACCAACTTTGAGCAATCCAACATCGAGTACATTCAGTTCTGGATGCTGGATCCATTCATGGACGAGGAATTGAACAACAGGGATGGTGGTTCGCTCTACTTCAACTTGGGTGAGGTGAGCGAGGATATCCTCAAGGATGGACTCAAGAGTTATGAGAACGGTTTGCCCATCAACGGTGATACCACTTATGTCACTACCAATATTTGGGGTAGGGTGTCGACGCAGTCTTCATTGACCTATGCGTTTGACAACGGCAACGGTGCGCGCATTTTGCAGGATGTGGGTTTGAACGGAATGTCAGACAGTTTGGAGTTAAAGCATCCAACCTATGCTAATTTCTTGAAAGAGTTGAGTATGGTGTTATCGCCATCAACGGTGGCCGAGATGAGTGAAGACCCGTTCTCACCCTTCAACGATCCTGCATCCGACGATTATGCGTTTTACCGCAACAACTACTATGACTCAAAGAAGTTCACCATCAACGATCGATATAAACATTTCAATGGCACCGAAGGCAACTCTCTTTCGCAGAGTGAAGCCAAGGATTCGCAATACCAGAGTTCGCGTTCGACACCTGATGTTGAGGACATCAATCAGGATAACACGCTGAATGAGTATGAACGTTATTTCCAGTACCGTGTTGCGATTCACCCCGATTCATTGAAGGTGGGAATGAATTACATCACCGACAAGCAGGTGGCCAATGTTCACACACGCAATGGTCAGACCCAGCCGGCAACATGGTATCAGTTCACCATTCCTTTGTCTGATGGGAAGAAGGTGGGCTCTATCCAGGATTTTTCCACCATCCGCTTCATGCGCATGTTCATGACGGGATTCAAAGGAACGACTCACTTGCGTTTCGCTTCCCTCGAGCTTGTGCGTGGTGAGTGGCGCAACTACAAGTATAACCTCAACATGCGTGGTGATCAACCCGCTAATGGCTCAATCAGCATCAATACCGTAAACATCGAAGAGAACGCCTCTCGTGAGCCGGTCAACTACGTTTTGCCTCCTGGTGTGTCGCGAATCATTGACAGTGGTCAGTCACAGATCACCCAGCTCAATGAGCAGTCCATGCAGCTCACCATCGACAATCTTGATGCCGGTGACGCACGTGGTGTCTATCGCAATACCGATTTGGACCTGCGCACCTATAAGCGCCTCCAGATGTTCGTCCACAACGAGGCAACCATCAATAATGAGACAAACCTCCGCAACGGCGAAGTCTCGCTGTTCGTCCGTCTCGGCTCTGATGTGAAGAACAACTATTATGAGTATGAGATTCCCTTGTCGTTGACCCAGCCTGGCCGCTATAGCACGAACAGTACTACTGACCGCAAAAAAGTATGGCCCGAGGAGAACATGCTCGACATCAATCTGGATGTCTTGGTCAATGCAAAGAAGAACCGTAACGCCGACAAGATGGCTGGTGTGGCCGATGTGGGCTACTCTATCCGTTATCAGGATGTAGATAACGATCATCCCAATAACAAGGTCTATGTGGTCGGTAACCCGTCATTGAGCAAGGTGCGTGTCATCCTCATCGGTGTGCGCAACAACTCACCCACAACCAAGAGTTGTGTTATTTGGGTGGATGAATTGAGGGTAACCGACTTTGATAGCGAGGGCGGTTGGGCTGCTAAAGCATCCATGACCCTGAACATGAGTGATGTCGCTACGGTCAATGTCGGCTTCCACAAGGAGACCGAGGGCTTTGGGTCGGTGGATCAGAGCCTCTCTAACCGCCGTCTGGATAATTACGACCAGTACAATGTCGCTGTCCAGTCCGACTTGGGACGCTTCGTTCCCGAGAAGGTCAAACTGCATGCACCAATTTACTATTCCTACAGTAACGAGAGAACGACACCGAAGTATAATCCTTTGGATCAGGACGTTGAACTTGACGAGGCTGTGGAAATCTGTGAGACAAAGCAGCAAAAGGACAGTATCATGAACTATGCTGTCACTCAACGCACTGCAAGCAACTTCTCGATTTCAGGCCTCAAGTTTGATGTGAAGACCATGAAGGATCCCATGCCTTGGGATCCCGCAAACTTCTCATTCAGTTATTCGTTTAACAAACAGCACTTGAATGATCCCGATAATCTGTATGAGAATACCAATGACTATCGCGGTAGCCTGCAGTATAGCTGGACTCCTTATGCCAAGCCTTTCAAACCCTTCTCGTCCTTTATTGACGAGAAGAACAAGGACATGAAGTTCTTCCACGATTGGGAATTGAGATGGTTGCCCAGCAATGTGTCTTTCAGCACTAACATCTCCCGCTACTATTATGAGCAGCAGACCCGCAACGAGACTGGACTGAACATTAGTCTGCCAGTATCGGTCAGCAAGAATTTCTTGTGGGACAGACAGTTTGCGATATCATGGGCTTTCACCAAGTCTCTCACGGCTTCATTTAACAGTAACACAACGGCTCACATCCTTGAACCTGTGGGCCAAGTGAACCGTAAACTCCTCCCTGATGAATATCGCAACTGGCGTGACTCGGTGATGATGTCTATCAAAGATTTGGGTACGCCTTGGGCCTATAACCAGACGTTCAATGTCTCTTATAAGGCTCCGTTCAATCAGATACCCATTTTGAGTTGGATTACCGCCAACGCTACCTATAATTCTGTTTATCGTTGGGATCGTGGTACTGTTATCGGTACTGAATCATCAGGTAACACCATCGCTAACCAAACGACGAGATCTCTTGACGGACGTTTGAGCCTGGATCAGTTCTATACCAAAATACCTTATCTCAAGAAGGTGGAAGAACGTTTCTCCAGCAAGAGCACTCAGCGCAAGAGGCCTGAAAAGAAGGAGAAACCCAAGAAGTTCTCGCGAACCATTAAATTGAGTCCTGACTCGGCAATTGTTATCAACCACAAGATGGGAACCAAAAACGTCAAGGTTTCGGCGACCACCAGCGATGATAAGCCGTTCAAGGTCGAGTACAAGGTCAAGGACAAAGATAATGTGACTATTTCCACACTTGGTGAAGAGAATCTCAAGTTCACTATCACCGAGGTGCAGAAAGCCGAAAGACATAACTTCTTCACCGAGGCGGCTGAGTATACGACCCGTCTGCTCATGAGTGTCCGCAGTGTCAATCTGCGACTGAAGAATACTACTTCGCTCAATGTGCCGCAGTTTATTCCCGAGATTGGTGATGCTTTCGGTCAGACTAACGACTATGATATCTTGGCTCCTGGTTTGGACTTTGCCTTCGGTTTCGCAGGCCAATCCTACATTCAGAAGGCCTTGGATCAAGGATGGCTCAAGGGTGACAAGAGGCAGACAACACCGGCAATTTATGCGCGCACCAATGAATTTAGTGCCGAGGTGCAACTTGAGCCTATCGCCGGCCTCAAAATCACTTTGACCGGTAACAGGACGGATAATCGCACCAGCCAGATCCAGTTCATGTATGCCGACCCGATCATTACCTACGGCGGTAGTTACACCAAAACTCACATGGCAATTGCCACGGCGCTCAAGGGCTTTGATCCCAACGACAATTATCGCAGTGCCGTTTTTGACAAGTTCTTGGAGAATATCCCCATTGTCGCTGAGCGCTTGCAGCAGCAGTATATGGGAACAACCTATCCCGATCGTGGTTTCTTGCATGAAATTGGATTAGGTGGAAACACCTACAGCCTTGAGAATGGAGCCATCAATCCATCCAGCAGCGACGTGCTCATTCCTGCGTTCCTCGCAGCCTACTCAGGAAAGGATGCATCAAAGGCAAGTCTCAATCCATTCCCGTCATTGAAGGAGATTTTGCCCAACTGGCGTATTACCTATGATGGCTTGATGCGCATTCCGTTCTTCAAGCGTGTGTTCAAGTCTTTCAACATCACTCACGCTTATCAGTGTGTTTACAGTGTTGGCTCATACAGCTCATTTACCGATTGGATAACCATTGGTAATGGACTTGGTTTCACACAGGACGCTGTTTCGGGCGGCGCCATCCCAACATCGCCCTATAACATCTCGTCTGTCACGTTGACCGAGAAATTTGCGCCTCTCATTGGTTTCTCTGCAACTTTCTTAAACGACATCACGCTCAATGTTCAGTATGATGACCAGAGGACGCTCACGATGAACTCTGCCGCAGGACAGTTGGTGGAAGCTGCTTCCAAGTCGTTTACTTTGGGCGGCAGTTACAAGATTGCCAACTTCAATAAGGTCCTTAAACTCAAGACGCAGCAGCAGAATGTGAACAATGACCTCACGTTCAATCTCAATGTCAAGATGTCTAATAACACGGCATTGATTCGCAAGATTGAGTTGAACACAGCTCAACCCACAAGCGGAACGCGCACCTGGAGCATGAATTTCACGGCCAACTATGTGGTGAGCAAGCGCATCTCGTTAGGAGCCTACTTTGATTATCAGAACAATTTCCCGCTTGTGTCAACAAGCGCCTATCCGACGTCAAGCAGCAATTATGGTTTGACGATTACCATGTCACTTGTCAAGTAACCACGATGAATGAGGCCCTCTTCAGTCTTGTCGTTTACACAGCCACCGCACTTGTTACGGCGGGACTGGGATGGCATGTGAGCCGTCGTGAGGCTGACCGCCTGCATTCGGGTGGAGGAGAGTTGCCTCTGTTGTCTTGGGAAATCGTGATGATTGCTCTTGTTTTCATCACCGTTTCATCCTTGCGCTGGCTCACGTCTTGGGACTATAACATGTACTATGGCTACTACTTCAGCATGCAGTCCCTTGGAGAGTATTCGCGAGAAAATTTTGAGCCGCTGTTCGCTTTAGTGACTTACGCTATATCCCATCTTGGGGCTCATTTCTCCATCTATTTCGCCTTCTGGGCGATGATTCAGATTCTACTCTTGCTCTATGCGATGAGGCATCGCAAGGCGTTGTTGCCTTGGCTGGCGCTATGCATCTTCCTTGGTCCCTATTACATCTTCTGGATGGGATTCATCCGTCAGGCGATTGTCGAGACAATGTTTGTTTTGATGGTGGAACTGATCATGCGTCGCAAATTTTGGATTTACTTGCTCGTTACCTTGGTGGCCATGGGCATACATCGCATGTGCATCCTGTTCATTCCCCTCTACTTTGTGCCGCTCATCCCGATGCCCAAGCATCGCCGTTGGCTTCCTTTCGGCCTGTTGGCATTGTGCTTTGGCTTGGGTTGTTTCCCGCAGTGGCTGCGTGTGCTTTTTGATCATCTGGGACGCTTTGCCGACCTGTTGGGTTACGGACACTACTACAGGCTGTTCATGAGTAATGATTTGGAGTATGCCTTTCGCAATATCATGGGACCGGCTCGTCTGTGTCCGTTGCTCTCTTGCTTGTTGATGATGTGGTATTATCCAGCCATGAGAAGCAAGTTTTCTCAGGACCCTTATATCCCGGCAATGTTCCGTTTTGCGGTGCTGTATATGTGCTACATCAATCTGTTTGCCAACACTACACAGTACCTCACACGTCCTGGTGAACTCATGCGCACAGTTTTCTTGGTGATGGTATGTTACACCATCCATTTTTTGTGGCGTGAACGCAGGTGGCTGCCATTCATTGCTATCTCATTATTCAGTTTCTATTACGTGTTCTATGAGATGGCTAAAGCCTATTTGTCACCATCCAGCATATACGTCCCGGCGATGTATCACACCTTCCTGTTTTAAGACACAAAAAACCGCTTCACTGACGAAGCGGTTTTTCGTTTTGGCGTGGCCAAATGGCATGTGTTACTCTTTCTTGCCGCCGAACTTGTTGTAGCTGATGTTCTCCTCTTTGAACTTGTTCTTGGGCTCAGGTGACTCGTCGGGATAGCCGATGCGCACTATAGCAAGCGGAATGATGTTCTTGGGACAGTTCAGCACATTGGCGGTTTCGGCAACACGTTCCATGATGGGATAGCAACCGGTCCACACGGCGCCCAGTCCTTGGGCATGGGCAGCAAGTAACAGATTTTCGGTGGCTGCCGATACATCCTGTACCCAGAAGTCGGGCAATTTACTTTTGCCATCAGGCATGGTGGTCTTGTCGGTGTCACCACAGATGGCAATCAGCAGCGGGGCGTTGGTGGGTTGCTGACCAGAGAGAAGATCGATGGTCTTTTTGTCGTTGATGACAATGAAGTGCCACGGTTGCAGGTTTACTGCTGTCGGGGCTGCCATAGCGGCCTTGAGCATGATGTCGATTTTCTCCTGTTCCACGGGCTGATCCTTGTATTGGCGGATGCTCGTGCGCGTCATGATGTTCTCGATAGCTGCCTGATTCTCGGTCGCGTCAGTAGTGGCTTCTTGTTTCTCGCCCTCCTGAGTCGTACAAGCACCCAACATCAACATGGCAGTGGCCATAACTAAAACTAATTTCTTCATACTTGTGCAATTTTGGATAATAATGATATTAATTGACTAGCTCTGCAAAAGTAGATAAAAACATTGTTTTTATTGGGAATTCAGCAATAAAAATCACCGTTTTTATGTAATTTTGTCCCCATGATGAAAAAAGTTTTATTGATTGTGGTGATGCAGTTTGCTGTCGTCGCCACCATGTTTTCACAAGACATGACAAGAGAAGAAATGAGTCGTCGCATCGACGAGGTGTTTTCAGCGGTTTATCATCCCGATGAGCCAGGTGCCGCTGTGCTGATCATGCAAGGTTGTGACACGCTCTACAGCCGCTGCTTTGGCTTGGCCGATATGGTGACCCGTGAACCGGTGTCGTTTGAGTCAAATTTCTGTATTGCATCGGTATCCAAGCAGTTTTCGGCTGTGGCATTGTTGCAACTTGCCGAGCAAGGAAAAGTGTCACTAAAGGACTCGCTTGCAAAATTCTTTCCTGAGTTCCGAGCTCCGTTCTTCAAGAATATCAGGTTGCATCACATCCTGAGCCACACATCGGGCATCCCTGATGCACGTTCACGCGACGACCGCAACTTTGTGCTTTACAGTACTGATGTCGAGTCGGTGGGTTATATGAAGACACTTGATCATCTGAACTTTGAACCGGGCAAGCAATATGAGTATATCAATCCCACATTCCAACTCATTTATCAGATTGTGGAGCGGGTAACTGGTGTGCCCTTCGAGGAATATATGCAGCAAAATGTCTTTGATAAGGCAGGAATGAAGACTTGTCGCTACTTTGAGCCTGACAGGGTGATTCCTCATTTGGCACATGGCTATGAACGCGATGACAGTGGGGTTTGGCAGGAATATGACTATGGTGAGGAGAGTTTCTTTGCCACCAAGGCCGATGGCGCTCTTTATTGCTCAATCAACGATTTTGTTCGTTGGGAACATGCATTGCGTGACAATAAGGTATGGTCTGCCGCCAGCAAGCTTCATGCTTACCATTCCTGGATCAAGATTCCCGCCGATGCTAATTATGGCTATCAGCCCCATACGGGCTATGGCTATGGCTTCTTTGTGCAGGAAGTTCCAGGCAAGCCCCTTCATGTCTATCATTTGGGTGATAACGGCGGTTTCACCATCTATGCAGGCAAGATTCCCGAGCGTGACCTCATTTTCCTTTTCTTCTCGACTCGCCCCGATATCGAGCGACTTGCGATGGTCAATCGAGTATATGAAATCTTGGGCCTTTGATTGTGATTGTGAAATAGATGAGTCAAAATGCCGTGTGCTAACGGCTTTTTGAGTACCTTTGCAGCCAAAATCTATCGATACAATGGCAGAGAACACTTTATTACAGCGCCTTGACGGACTGGATGCCCGATTTGAGGAAATCGGCACACTCATCACCGACCCTAACGTCATTGCCGACCAGAAACGCTATATCAAACTCACCAAGGAATACAAGAGTCTGGAAACACTGCTCAACGCGACTCACCGCTACCGCAAGTTGTTGGAGGATATTGAACAGGCAAAAGCAGTATTGGAAACCGAGACCGACGAAGATCTGCGTGCTATGGCACGCGAGGAGATTGATGCCAATCAGGCCGAGGCACCCAAAATGGAGGAGGAGATCAAGTTGCTGCTTATCCCCGAGGATCCCGAGGACAGTAAGAATGTAGTGCTTGAGATTCGTGGTGGAACCGGTGGCGACGAAGCTGCCTTGTTCGCCGGTGATTTGGCGCGCATGTATACTCGCTACTGCGAGACCAAAGGCTGGAACGTGCAGATGTCCAGCTGCAGCGAGGGCGCAGTGGGCGGTTTCAAGGAGATTGTGTTCAGTATCACGGGCGATAATGTCTATGGCACGTTGAAATATGAATCGGGTGTTCATCGCGTTCAGCGTGTGCCCGTGACAGAGACCCAGGGCCGTGTGCACACCTCGGCTGCCAGTGTGGCTGTTTTGCCCGAGGCTGAGCCGTTTGATGTTCACATCAACGAGGGCGAAATCAAGTGGGACACTTTCCGCAGTGGTGGTGCCGGTGGCCAGAATGTGAACAAGGTGAACAGTGGTGTGCGACTGCGTTACATGTGGACCAATCCTAACACTGGTGAACAGCAGGAAATCCTCATCGAGTGTACCGAGACCCGCGACCAGCCCAAGAACAAGGAAAGGGCATTGGCTCGACTGCGCACGTTCATCTATGACCATGAGCACCAGAAGTATATGGATGATATCGCTTCACGTCGCAAGACCCTCGTCTCGACGGGTGACCGCTCGGCTAAAATTCGCACTTACAACTATCCGCAAGGTCGAATCACCGACCATCGCATTGGCTACACCATCTACAATCTGCCAGCCTTCATGGACGGTGACATTCAAGACTGCATCGACCATCTCATCGTTGCCGAAAACGCCGAGAAACTCAAGGAAGCAGAACTGTAGGAATCATTAATTGTGTTAATGTTGTGTTAAAATCGCGTTTTGTTGAAGCAAAACGAGGCTTTCATGTGTCTATAGAGTAAACGAGAATCTATCAATGAAACCCTGAAGACACAGCTATAGTAAAATTAGTGATGTTTAATGAAGAGTCAGGGAGGCCGAAATGGTCTCCCTGTTTTAGCTTTTATTGAAGAATTCCTGCATCTTTTTGATGATGACAGCAGGGTCATCCACGTCTCGGCTCAACAGTTCCATGGGGCACCAACCGGTACCAGCTCGGTTGATGATATGATTGACCAGTTGGCCATATTCGGCCGTTATCCCATGAGCCTGCAACAGTGCTAACGCTGGTTCACTCATCACATCGGCATGGACTCGGTTGACGCTGCCCACGACCATACATGCTGCGGCAGCTTTTCCCACTGCTTTATCTGCAATCATGGCTTCGTTCAGCAGTTCTGGTGCATCTTGAACCAACGTCAACAAATCTTTGACGCCGCGCTGGGTAAAGCAGTGAATCATGCCGTCACGGCTTTTAATGACGAGGGTAAGTCCCTCGTTGTGCAGGATGTCAATCAGTTCTTTCATGTCACAAAGATAGTTCAATTAAAGAAAATTGAGTAATTTTGTCCCAACAAACGCTATAATTTATTTTGAAAATGAAAATTGGTATTATCGTGGCGATGCGCAAGGAGCTTGATTTGCTTCTTCCATTGTTGAACGACAGCGAGGAGAGCCGTATGGCCGGCTTCGAGTTTCACCGTGGCAAGATGGGGAAGCACGACGTGATGGTCATGCAATGTGGAATCGGCAAGGTCAATGCCGCCATGGGCACGCTGACCCTCATCAATGCATTTTTGCCAGATTTTGTCATTAACAGCGGAGTAGCTGGTGGCGCTGATTCTACTGTCAGTGTGATGGATATAGTCGCTGGCGCTCGTGTGGCCTATCACGATGTGTGGTGCGGTCCCGAGAGTGAATTGGGACAGGTGCAGGGTTTGCCGCTATATTTCGAGGGGGCAGAGCGTCTACTTCAACTGCTCCCAGTTCAAGACAATTTGCACAAGGGACTGATTTGTTCAGGAGACCAGTTCATCGACACGATGGAAAGTGTAAAGCGCATCAAAAACAACTTTTCTGAAGCGCTTGCGGTAGATATGGAATCCGGAGCGATCGCTCAAGTGTGCTATCTGTGCAAGGTGCCGTTCCTTGCATTGCGCGTTATCAGCGATTCTCCTGGAGCAAGCCATGACAACACGCGTCAGTATCTGGACTTCTGGACTGATGCTCCACGTGAATCCTTCACTATAGTAAAAGACATGATCAAAAAACTGTAAGGGTATGGAAAAAATCGCAAGTTTCAAGATTGATCACACCAAGCTGTTGCGTGGCATCTACGTTTCACGCAAGGATTATTTGGAGGGTGGGGATGTGGTCACCACGTTTGACATCCGCATGAAATTGCCTAACCGAGAACCGGCCATTAGCCAGAGTGCGATTCACACAATCGAGCATCTGGCTGCGACTTATCTGCGCAACCATCCACAGTGGAGCGACAAAGTGGTTTATTGGGGACCGATGGGCTGCTGCACGGGTAATTATCTGTTACTGAAAGGTGACCTTGAGAGTCATGACATTGTACCGTTGATGCAGGAACTTTTCAGCTGGATTGCCGACTTTGACGGTGATATTCCTGGGGCAAACGCGCATGACTGTGGCAACTATATGCTCAATAATCTGCCCATGGCAAAATGGGAAGCACGCAAATATTTCATCGAGGTTTTACAGAATATCAAGGAGGAGAACCTCGTCTATCCTGAATAACATCTAGATTGCGGCTTCTTTAGGTAACTGTAAAAGAAACATTGGCTCCCGAACTCATGAGAGTTGAGAGCCAATGTTTTTTGATTAAATAAAGAACGGGGTTCTTTATGCTTCGGGAGCAGCCTCCTCGGCGGGAGCCTCGGCAGCAGGTGCCTCTTCAGCGGCGGGAGCCTCTTCGGCAGCCTCTGCCTGTGCAGCCTTGGCAGCTTCGGCCTCTGCCTCTGCCTTAGCGGCAGCGATTTCGGCTTTCTTCTTGGCTACGGCCTCAGCCTTTGCCTCGTTCTTCTTAGCCTCCTCGGCGATGGCCTTCTTGTCGGCAGCCTTCTTGTCGTCGCGAACCTTGTTGCGGATAGCGTCGAGCTTAGCCTGCTTCTCAGCCTTCCAGGCCTCGAAACGCTTCTGAGCCTCTTCCTCGGTGAAAGCGCCCTTCTTGACGCCGCCCTGGAGGTGCTTCATCAGCATCACGCCCTCGCGAGAGAGAATGTTACGTACAGTGTCGGTGGGAATTGCACCTACGTTGATCCAATAGAGTGCACGCTCGAAATTCAAACTGATGGTAGCAGGATTAGTGTTGGGGTTATAAGAACCAATCCTCTCAATAAATCTACCATCTCGTGGTGCCCTGCTATCGGCAATAACAATGGGATAGAACGCATAGTCC
>JAEEGL016571950.1_pt1 | contig 106783 bp, 82 predicted proteins | sample 9134231 | NCBI WGS metagenome assembly JAEEGL01 (sample SAMN16246548, study PRJNA631951) | gut metagenome | biome: gut microbiome; feature: rumen; material: fiber-attached | host: Bos | place: Iran: Karaj | collected 2018-10
CGCGCTGGTTGAATACCAGACCCTGATCGGCCTGAACGGCCTGACCAAGGAACAGGTCGCCAAGATCATTATCGCTTACGAGCCCGTGTGGGCTATCGGCACCGGCCTGACCGCCACCGATGAGCAGGCGAATGAGACCATCGGCGTCATCCGCGCGGCTGTTGCCCGCAAGTATGGCAAGGGAACTGCCAACAAGGTCCGTATCCAGTACGGCGGAAGCATGAATCCCAAGAACGTGAAGGGTCTCATGGCTCAGCCCGAAATCGACGGCGGCCTGATCGGCGGCGCCAGCCTGAAGGCTCCCGATTTCAGCCAGGTTGTCAACTACGACAAGTAAGAAACGGATATGAAAAATCCGGGAACGGAAGTTCCCGGATTTTTTGTTTGTTTATTTATTTTACAGGTTCTTGGTAATCTTCAGCACGTTCTGTTTGTCCTTGTACTCATAGGTCATCCGGTCCATGGTTTTCTTGACCATATAGATGCCCAGGCCGCCGATCTTGCGCTCCTCAGCCGAGAGGGTCACATCAGGATCTTCCTTGGCCAGCGGGTCATAGGGAACGCCGCTGTCGGTGAAGGTGATGGTGACGGAATGAGGAGCGTCTTCCGTTTCAATGGAAATGGTCACGGGGCCGGTTTTCGGAGCATAGGCGTAGCTGGCGACATTGACATAAATCTCCTCCACCGCCACGTCGATCTGCATCTGGACCTTCATGGAACAGTCCAGGGATTCCAGGTATTCATCGACGAAGGCGAGGACCTGGGGCAGGCTGTCCACTTTGGCTTCAAGGGTAAGCTCTTTCACCGTACATATGCTCCGTTCACTTTATTGTAATAAATTATATACAATTTCAGGACAGGAATCAAGTAGCCTATAATTGACAAGAAAGAGGAGTAGATGGGGGAACGAGGGAACGAGATCCTTCGACGCGCTTCGCTTGCTCAGGATGACAGCGTGTGGTGGTGCGGGCGATTCATGGTGTGCACCCAGCAAGCATAGGGAGATGAGATCCCTCCACGCGGCCTAATTGGCCTTGGTCGGGATGACAACGTGAGGCGTTATGAATAATTCATTGCTTCAGAAGAATTCATAATTATGAATTATGAATTGTGAATTATGAATTACTTTTCATCGCTCAGCCGCTGGCGCTCGGCCAGTTCAGCGAAGATTCCGCCCTTGGCGATGAGTTCTTCATAGGTGCCGTCTTCAGCGATCTTGCCGCCGTCAATCACCAGGATCCGGTCGCAGTGCTTGATGGTGCTCAGCCGGTGGGCGATGACAATGCGGGTGCACTTCATCTTGTCCAGGGCTTCGGAAACCTTGCGCTGGGTGATGTTATCCAGGGCGCTGGTGGCCTCGTCGAAGATCAGGATCTTCGGCTTGGGGGCAATGGCCCGGGCTATCATCAGGCGCTGGCGCTGGCCGCCGGAGATGGTGCCGCCGCCGTCCTGCAGCATGGTGTGCATGCCCATGGGCATATCCCGGATGTCGTCAGCGATACCGGCGATTTCCGCGGCCTCCCAAGCTTCGTCGAGCTTGAGGGTCGGGGCGGAAATGACAATGTTGTCAAAGATGCTGCCGGAGAAGAGTCGGCCGTCCTGCATGACCGTACCGATCTGGCGGCGGACAGAGCGCAGGTCCAGCTGCTGCAGGTCCTTGCGGTCGTAGTTGATTACGCCGCGGGCCGGCTTTTCAAAGCCCAGGAGCAGGCGGACCAGGGTGGACTTGCCGCAGCCGCTCTTCCCGACGATGGCCACATACTGCCGGGCGGGAATGGAAAGGTTGAAGTCCTCGAAGATCGGCTTGCTTTCCGGATCGTAGCCGAAGGTCAGGTGGCTGATCTCGATGCTGCCGGAGAGGCGGGTGACGGTCTCCCGGTGGTCGGAGGTCTCGGGCTTCGCGGCCAGCAGCGGCTTGATCAGGTTAATGATGGGCCGGATGGACGCCGCAGACAGGGCCATGGAGGCCAGGGCCGAGAAGGCTGAAGAGATGTTGGCGTAGGAAGCGTTAAAGGCGAAGTAGTCCGCAATGGATACCTTGCTCTGCACAGCGATGAAATACATGACCGCGGTGCCCAGCAGGCTTACGGCGGTGGTCAGCACGGCCGACAGGCGGATGATCGCCGGCGGGTTGAAGGTCCGGGTCGCGGTCTGGACGTAGAGGTCAGACCACTTGGCGAAGGCCCGGTTCTCGGCGCCGGAAAGGCGGATCTTCTGGATGCCGTTGATCAGCGAGAAGACAAGGCCGCGTTCCCGGGCGGTGGTCACCATGGTTTCCTGGTCAATCTTCATCTGCACCCGGGCGGAAAGAAGGCTCACTGCGAGCGTTGCCAGGGTGACGATCAGGGAAGGCCACACCAGGCTCGGCGCGAAGGCAAAGATCTGGCCCAGGTAGATCAGGGAGAAGAGGCCTGTGACCGCTGTGGAAAACAGGGAGTCCACAATGGTGGAGCACAGGGAGTCCATATAGGAAATATACTGGTTCAGTTCGCCGACGCTGTAATCCCGGAAGAAAGATGCCGGAAGGCTCAGGATCCGCATCATGGTGGCGGCTGAAACGTTCACGTTCAGTTTGTAACGGATCCGGGCGAGCAGCATGTTTTTAATGATTGTCAGCAGGACTGTGGAAACTGTGGCAAAGAACAGGAACGAGACCACAGCGACCAGCAGGCGGACGCTGCCGGTGGCGATGACCGTGCCGGTCAGGACCTGGTTGAGTTTCGGGATCAGCAGGCCGACCAGGGCGATGGCCGCCGCGGCGATGGCGAAGCTGATGCGGTCCCGCGGGGTGAGGCAGGAGAGCATGTAGCGCAGCAGGTCCTTGAGCTTCAGTTCCCGCATGGGCAGGGGACGGTAGAAACACAGGGCTTCCTCATTCATGAGGGAAGCGATGCGTGCGTTGACCTTTACCTTGCCTCCGGTGGCAGGATCGGTGTACTCATAGCCGCCCAGTTCGGAGGGCAGCACCGCGATGACGGTGCCGGAATCCTTCAGGGAGGCGATCATCGGGCCCATAGCGTCGTTCTGCCAGCCCTTGGAGAGAATGATTTCCCGGTAGAGGATACCGGTGGAGGAAAGCAGGAAATCCAGCCGGTCCCGGAGGCCGTGGACGGTGGCGGGAACCTCCCGTTCCTTGACGTTCATGTGTTTCAGCAGCGCGGAGACCGCGTCGTTCACGTCCTCCTCCTCGGAAAGGATGCTGCGGATTTTGCGCCCGGTAACGCTGCGGGCGATGTTCTCAAAGGAGTCGCTCAGGAGCTCCCGTTCATGCTTTTTTCTGAATTCTATCTGCTCATCAAACCAGCCCATCTGTCGCGCCTCCTTTCTTACTCATTGCTGACCAGGGCTGCATAATAGCCGCCCTTAGCGTACAGTTCATCATGGGTACCGCGCTCCACAATCTTTCCCTTGTCCAGGACGATGATCTCATCGCAGTCCCGGATGGTGGAAAGACGGTGGGCGATGATAATACAGGTGATGCCACGTGCGTTAATGGATTTGATGACCTCATACTCAGTCCGGGCGTCCAGGGCACTGGTGGCCTCGTCCATAATGCAGATTGTGGGATCCTGCGAAAGGGCGCGGGCGATTTCGAGCCGCTGGCGCTGTCCGCCGGAGAGGTCCCGGCCGCCGTCCAGCAGCTTGTGGAAGAAGCCGCCCTCACGGGTGACGATATCGTCGTAGATGCCGGCGTCCCGGGCAGCGAGGGTGACCTCGAAGTCCTCAATGGAATCGTCCCACATCTTGATATTCTGGCTGACAGTGTCCTCAAAGAGGGTAATATCCTGGTCGATGACGCTGACCGAGCCGGTGAACACATCCCGGTCGATATCCTCCAGCGGCACGCCGTCGAAGGTAATGGAGCCGCTCCAGGGACGGTAGAGGCCGGAGATCAGCTTGGCCAGGGTGGATTTGCCGCAGCCGGTGCGCCCCACGAAGGCGATCTTCTGGCCGGGCTTTACCGTCATGGAGAAGTCCGTGACCTGGGGCTTGCCCAGGCGGGAGTAGCCGAAGGTGATGTTCTTCAGTTCAATGGCGCCGGAGAGCTTCTGGTATTCGGCGGTCTTTTCCCGGGTCTTGAAGGAGGGATCCTCCGGATAGCTCATGACGTCGTCCACGCGCTCCATCTGGGTGGTCATCTCCTGCATGCTCTGCCCGGCGGAGATCAACTCAGACGCGGGAGCCATGAAGGAGGACAGGAAGCCCTGGAAGGCCATGACCATACCGGCGGTAAACTTGCCCTGGATGACCAGCAGCACGCCGAGGCCCAGCACCGCGATGTTCGCAGTTGCGGTGATGGCGGCCGGCAGGGTACCCAGGAAGAGGTTCAGCCGGGTGTAGGAAACAGACTGGGTATTGACGCTGGCCTGGTAGCCGGCCCAGCGGCCGAAAAAGCCGTTCTCGGCGCCGCTGGACTTGATGGTCTCAATCATGGAGATACCGGACATGGTGGCGGAGGAGAGCTTCGCCGCGTCGCGCTGCTGCACGCGGGTGATGTTCACACGCTTCGCCGTGACCAGGGCGGAAACGATCAGGTTCAGGACGATGGCTCCCACGCCGATGGCGGCCAGCATCGGGCTGTAATGGATCATGACCACCAGGTAGAAGATCATCATCGCGGCCTGGATGGCCAGGGGTGCGAAGGTCTGTACCAGGGCGGAGGCAATGCTCGCGTTGGTGGCCTGGCGGTCAGCGATGTCACCGCTCAGCCGCTGGGAGAAAAACTGCATGGGCAGGCGCAGCACCTTCCAGAGGTAGGAGGAGCTGCCATAGGAAGTCATCTTGCCCTGGATCTTGAGGGAGTAGACCGAGGAGATCCAGGTGACGACGATACTGACCAGTGCGAAGAGCAGGAACAGCAGGATGAAGGGCGTCAGCCATTCCGGGTTGGTGCCGGAAAGCAGCCGGTCCAGGAAGGTCCGGGAGAAGGCCGGCTGGATGATGCCCAGCAGGGATGCGATGGTGGTGGTCAGGACCACGAAGGCCACTGCCGTGCCGGACCCCTTCAGGCGCTCTTTTGCGTAGGACAGGACGGATTTGGGTTTGCCGGAGGGGGCAAAGCCTTCGCCGGGCTCAAAGCACAGGCAGACACCGGTGAATTCCCGGTCGAACTCTTCCCATTCCACCTTTACCCGGCCCCGGGCCGGGTCGTTGATGACTGCGCGATTCCCCTGGAAGCCGCAGAGCACAACAAAGTGGTTGAAACCCCAGTGGATGATGCAGGGGAAGGGGCCTTCCTGCTGCAGGTCCTCGGGCTCCACGCGCCAGGCATTGGCGGTCAGGCCGTAACTGCGGGCAGCAACCAGGATGTTCTTTGCGCTGGCGCCGTCCATGGAAACGCCGCAGTCCACACGGGCCTGCTCCAGCGGAATCCAGTTTTTATAGTAATGCATAATCATGGTCAGCGAGGCCGCGCCGCATTCCAGCGCCTCCATCTGCATGACCACGGGCACCTGCGCCACACCCTTGACGATGGGCGTAGGTACCTTCTTTTTCAAGCCGAACATCTTGCCGCCTCCTTACTGCAAAAGCAGGGAGATCGGCCGCAGGTCCTCCTTGACGGCCGCACCGGCATAAACGCCGTCCTGCAGGTCCGTATCAGCCGGAACCAGCACAACGGGATCGCCGACAGAGAAACCGCCGGCCCGGAGCACACGCAGGCTCGTGCTTTCGGATACGACAAGCATTTCATATTCACCGGAGGTGTCCAGCGGGTATTCCTTTCCGTCCAGTACAAGCCGGCCCTGGGTCAGGACGCCGTCCACCTGGTTATAGGGGACATAGCAGACTGTCTTTCCGCCTTCCACGGAGACCGCCACCTGGGTGGTAGTCCGGATATGGCCGAAGATACCCCACAGGATGGCGCCCACCAGCAGGCAGATGACAGCGGCAAGCACCAGCCACACCCCGGGCGAGGTGACTCGGAGATAATCGTTCAGGCTCTCCGGGGATTCCACGGCTTCCAGGCTTTTTTCACGGAACAGTTTGACCTTTGTCTGTTCAGACACAGTTTTCAGCCCCTCTCAACATGCAGTTGTACATACATGAAAAGTATACCAAACATCATACACATTCACAAGAAGGAAATAAGCGAAAGGGACAAAAGGCAGGGAACCGGGACGAAGGGTAAAATATCAGCTGGTATTTTTCGGTTTTCGTGGTGTTTTTCGTACTGCGGAATGTTTATACTGTAACCATAACGAAGGAGGTACAGAAACCATGAAGGGCGGATTCATTACTTTTCTGAATATGTTCCATGCGGATGACCCGCGGGCGGAAGAGTATTTCAGGATCGCGATGATTGTCTTCCTGGTTCTGGCTGTGCTTGCCTGCGTGTTTGTTTTGATTCATATCCGCAGAAGAAGAAAATCCAAAGAGTTTGCGGAGGAGATTATGCGGGACTGTGAGGCGGAAGAGCACCGGGATGACGACTGAGTGAATGGGCATCACCGGCGGTGAAAACGGAAAAAGGAGAATCAGGGTGGTTAACTGGAACAGGATGTTTAACAACAGGATTTACGGCCTGGCTGCTTCAAACAGCCCCGAACTGGACAAGTACTTTGGGGAAGCGATGCTGATCCTGTTGGGCATTGCGCTGATTGTAGGCCTGTTTGTTTATATTCACAGATGTAACAGACGGGAATCCGATGCGATCGCAGAGGAAATTGAGGCAGACTGCAGAGCAAAGAAACATTCCGGTGACTGACCAGGCAGGATACCATGCAGATGAAAAGGGCAGCGTGTCGGCGCTGCCCGTTTGGGTAGATTGAGCTGATTATCCGAGGGGACGGGTTTCGACAACTTCGTAGTACATAGGCGTGAAGCCTTCAGGTGCGGTTTTCAGGAGCTCGGCCAGGGTCGCTTCATCTTCGACCTTCTTCAGGACCATCTTGGCGCCGCTGGTCGAGGAGGCCAGCTGTGCATCCGCGGCGGGAAGCGCACCGTACATCGCGATCAGGGCGGAGCCGTTATCGATGTTGGCGGAGGTCTGGTTGGGATTGATACCCAGCTGGATGTAATAGGTGTCGCCGAGTTTCTTCATGTTATAGATGAAGTATGCGATGTTCGGGGTGCCGTCCGGATTGACGGAAGCGACGGCATAGAAACCGCTGTTGGAGTTGACGGCATCCATGAGCTCATCGCCGGCCAGGGCGCCGTAGTAGTTGTATACGGAAGCGGTGGTTACAGTATCGACGGTTTCGGCGAACGCACAGGCACAGGACAGGAGCAGGGCGCAGGCCAGGACAGCGGAAAGAACCTTTTTCATGGCAATTAGCCTCCTTTTAAGATGTACCTGTATTATCGTACAAACTGATATGGATTGTCAAATATTTCCAGAAGTGAAAGGCCCGGCCGGGGATGTCCCCCGGCCGGGTCTGATATTCCATAAAACGTGCACTGAGAACAGTTCTCCTGGCGGAGGTTCAGCCGACGGTGAAGCTTTCGGTTTTCAGGTCGCGGTAGTGGCGGCCGGATTCAGCGGTGAACTTCAGGACGCAGTAATCCGGATCGGTAACACCCTGTTTGTAGAAGACGGTGTCGCCCTTCCGCCAGATCATGTCTTTGGTTTCCTGGTCTGTGAGGACTTCCATGGTGCCCTTCAGCATGACGCCTTCATACCGGATCAGCCCTTTATGATAAAAGTAGATGCTGGCTTTGGGATTCTCCCGGTACTGGCGGACCCGCATGGAAGAAGTGTTGGTGGAGAACCAGAATTCCTTCAGGCCGTTCCGTTTCCGCGGCATCAGCATGGCTTTGACATTGGGAAAGCCGTCGCCGTCCACGGAGCAGACGAAGCTGACTTTCTGCTTGCTGATGAATGCTTCAACGTCTTTCAGGTTCATGTGATCAGGTCCTTTCGTGATGGCGGGTGAAAACGCGCATAATGCACAGCCCTGCTTTTTACGACAGGTCCAGGTCCATGGCGATGCGGACGGTGTAGTCGGGGTAAGCTGCCTGGACTTCCTCGAGAATCCGGGAATAGGTGCCTTTGCGGTCCTTGTCATCGAAGGAGAGGACCACGTCGAAGCGCATATGCTTGTTTTCCTTGTCCAGGTAGAAGCCGTGCATGCCCTTGACATGCTCATGGGTAAAGACGATATCGCGGACCTTTTTGCGGGTTTCGGTAATCTCCTTGTCTTTGGTGTTCATGGAATAAACACCGACAGCGGTGAGGATGACGTTGTGTTCGCGGTAGACGGTTTCCTCAATATCGCGGATCAGGGCATCCAGCTGGTCTGCGGAGTAAGTGTCCGGGATCTCAATGTGGATGGATCCGTTCCAGGCTTCCGGGCCGTAGTTGTGCAGGACCAGGTCATAAGCACCCTGCACATCCGGGAAGCTCCGGACAGTTTTCTTGATGCCCTTGGCTAGTTCCGGATCATTGGCTTCGCCGAGGATCCGGGAGATGGTTTCCCGCAGCATCTCCACACCGGATTTGATGATGACCAGGGAGATGATGGCGCCCAGCCAGGCTTCGAGGGAAACATGGAAGATCAGGAAAATGGCTGCGGCAACCAGGGTGGAGGCGGAGATGACGGAATCCAGGCGGGCGTCCTCGCCGGAGTTGATGAGGGAATCGGAGTTCACCTTTTCTCCGGTGGCTTTCACATAGCGGCCCAGGAAGAACTTCACTGCCACAGCTACGGCGATGATAATTAAGGAAGCAGCGGAGTAATCCGGCGTCTCCGGATTGATGATCTGCTTAATGGACTCCACGAGGGAGGTGATACCGGCGTACAGCACGATGATGGAGATGACCATGGCGCTGAGGTATTCAATCCGGCCGTATCCGAAAGGATGCTTCTTATCCGGTTCCCGGCCTGCCAGTTTGGCCCCGACAATGGTGATCACGGAGCTGCCCGCGTCCGAGATGTTGTTCACCGCGTCCAGGATGATGGCAATGGAGTTGCTCAGCAGGCCCACCGCGGCTTTGAAACCGGCCAGCAGTACATTGGCGATGATTCCGATGATGCTGGTCCGGATGATTGTTTTCTCCCGGGAGAGGTCGTTGGCTTTTTCTTCTGTCTGGATGGAGGTCTTGTTCATGGATGTTTCCCCCTGATTTTTATATTAAGGGTATTATACGCAGTTTAATAGGAAAAGTATACCGGATAACTGCTCCCCTGGTGGGGATGAAACAGGTGTAAAGAATATGTAAAAGAGTTGTAACAAATTGAAACAAATGCAAAGAAGTCCGCTATAATGCAGGCACGGTATATACCTGACCGAAACTTAATTCATTCAGAGGAGGAGAATTATGAAGTTTTCAAAACTGGTTGCTTTCCTGATGGCGGTTGTCCTTTGCATTGGTGCGGTTGCCGTATCCTTTGCGGAGAAGACGGAATGGACGGAAGAACTGGGCGACAAACTGTTTTCCATCGCTTACAAAGCCCTGAAGGGCGAGGGCCACAGGGTCGACACGTATGATGAATGTGAAAGCGAAGTAGTCAATAACACAAAGTGGTTTACATTCAGAAAAGGCGGAAAGATGAAATGGCGCTGCGACGTGACCCCCAAGGGCTATGTGACAAACCTGGTCAACTATGATTTCTACCAGAAAGAAGGCAAAATCAGGGATGCCAGGACCGCAAAAAAGAGCGAGATCAAAAAGGCAATGAGCAAGATCAACAGCTTCCTGAAGAAGTATAATCCCAAGCTGCTGAAGCGCGTGAAGAAGCTGAAGCTGGACCAGGTGATTGTAAAGGGAAAGAACCGCTACCTGGATTACTGGGACCAGGAGTGGCAGGGTATGCAGTTCATGATCCGCGTATATCCTTCTGTCAGGATCGAGGTATTCTCGGCTCCGCTGTATTAATCAATAAGATATACCCCAAAACAGGCGGCGCTTCGGCGCCGTCTTTTCTGTAACAAAACGCACATCCAAACTGCTTCGGTTACATGCCGATGGAAGATTTTTATACCTTGTGGGTGAGAAGGAGGGGTGTATAATGTAAGAATGGGAAAAACTATTATATTTTCTTCATTTTAAGGAGGAGAGACAGATGAAGAAATGGACTTCCATCCTGGTAGCCCTGGTGATGGTCTTCACTATGATGACCTGTGCCTCGGCGCAGAGCCCCCTGACCGCCACAGTGAGCGGATTTAACGGGGATGTTGTGGTAACTGTGGAACTGGATGACGACGGAAACATCGTCTCCATTACAGCGGACGGCTCCACGCAGACGCCTGAAGTGGGCGGCGCAGCAGCCACAGCCCTGAACGAGGGTGCCCTGGCAGCGCTCGTGGGCACGAAGCTGCAGGACGTGGACACCGCAGCCATCGACGGAATCAGCGGTGCAACAGTGACCTCAGACGCCATCAAGACCGCGATTGAGATGCTCAAGAGCCTGGCCGGCGGGGAAGCGGCTGCCACCGTCAAGGACGGCACCTATACCGTGACCGTGCCCGGCTATTCCGTGACCGAGCAGATGACCCTGGACATCACTTTCGCGGATGGCAAACTGGCCAGCATCGAGACGAAAGTGGCCGGCAATACCCCGGTGATCTTCGCCACGGTTGAAGAGTATTTCTATCCCCGGCTGATCGCCAACCAGTCCCTGGAGACGGACGCTGTCACCGGCGCGACCGTTGCCTCCAATGCCGTGAAGCAGGCAGTGGCCCAGGCCATCGAAATGGCCGGCGGCAACGCTGCGGACTGGCATGCCCCCGTGGCGAAATCCGACGCAGTGGTGGATATTGACGGATATGACGTCATCGTCGTGGGCCTGGGCGGCGCCGGCATGAGCGCTTACCTCTCCGCTGCGGAGAAGGGTGCCACGGTGTTCGGTATCGAGAAGGCTGCGAAGGTTGGCGGCAACTCCACCAACACAGCCGGCCCCATGGCCATCAACCCGCCGTCCCGTGTGGAAGCCAATGGCGGACAGATCGTTCCCCCGGAAGACTTGCTGAAGGACTGGGCGGAATACACCACCATCGACGGTGTGCAGGACGCGAAGCTGGATGTGGTGGAGAAGTTCATCGCCGAATCCGGCGAGACCCTGGACTGGATGGAGAGTTACTCCTTCGAGTTCGCTCCCACCATGGCTGCCTTCTTCCATCCCGCCGGATGGCAGGTCTGGGCGACCTACGGCGGCAAGAACGGCGGCACCAAGGATGACGCCTATATCCAGGCCATGGAAACTGCCAAGGCCATGAACGAAAAGAACGACTACATGCTGGAGCTGACTGCCACCGACCTGATCATGGAAGACGGCAAGGTTGCCGGCGTGACGGCGGTTGCCTGGGACGGCACTACCTATAACATCCACGGCAAGTCCGTGATCCTCGCCACCGGCGGATATGCCGGCGATGCCGAGTTCTCCAACGAGTACATCCACGGCGTGTGGAAGACCGAAGCCATGACCCAGTGCGACGGTGCCGGTATCCGCATGGCCCAGAAGGCTGTGAACGCCAACCTGTACAACATGGACGTGGTGCCTGTTTCCCATATCGCCCAGGTGTACAACATTATCCGCAACGACGACCTGACCAAGGACCAGAAGGCGGTCCTGACCTCCCTGGTGCTGGACAACAAGTACCCGGTCATCGGCGAGAACGGCAAGCGGGTCAACGACAAGATCGGCATGTTCTTCTCCTTTGACTGCTGGGCAGCCGGCCCCACCTACTATGTGATCTACACGGAAGACGATATCAACACCTTCAAAACCGAAGGCCTGGTCAACGCCAACACGCCCATGTTCCTGGCCCAGGGCGGCACGGTGGAAGCGGGCAAGCCCGTGGAAGACCTGGACAAGATCCTCGAAGTGGGCGAAACCTACGGCAATGTGATCAAGGCTGACAGCCTGGCTGACCTGGCAGGGAAGATCAACGTCCCGAACCTGGCCGAACTGGTTGAGGACAACGGCAAAGCCTATTACGCTGTCCGCGGTGCTTCCTACATCTACTCCACCTGCGGTGGCGTGGAAGTTGATACCAACATCAACGTAGTGGACAAAGACGGCAACCCCGTTCCCGGCCTCTACGCCACCGGCAATGACTCCATCGGCGTCCTTCTGGCCTCTGAGAAGGCCTATGTCACCTACGGCGGTGCTGCTGCCGGCTGGTCCCTCACCAGCGGACGCCTGGCAGGTGCCAATGCTGCGGCCTATGCCAAGGGAGAATAAGACCGAACCATTACATTAACCAAAACAAACAAAAAACTAAACAAGTAACCAAACAAACTCCGCCCGGACATCCGGGCGGAGTTTGACGTATAAAAAAGTGAAAAAACCCTTTATTAAAACAAAGAGAAGTAACTTTAACAACAACACGGTAACATGGGAAATACAAGCATGATACAAAATGCAACAGAAAATTAAGCACAAAATGATGAACAAAATCCAGAAAAGCCTTATAAATCAACAAAAACAAATTTGTGATTTCGTCACAAATGATCAAAAAGCAAACAAGTGAAACTGCAAACGATTATACAATTTTCAGCAGGATTTCCATAAAATGTTTTTATACGATGCAGAATGCGCATATGGCACCAGAAAAAGCCGAAAAAACACGTAAAAAACCTATTTCAGGCAATGCCATCCGGGTTTACAGTACGTATATAATTATGGTAATATATCTTAGTTATATGAGCAAATAGATACAACCAAGTTACACGTCTGGTAACAGGGGAGTGGAGAATCGATTATGAACAAACAGAGGACCACGATCGACCTTGCAAAACTGGCAATTTACATTCTGAAACGTTGCTGGCTGGTGATTATCTGCGCAGCTGTTGGGTTCGGGTATATGTACTGGCGTGCGTCCAAAACACCGGACACCTATACAGCTTCCGGTACCATGTTTGTTACTAACAGCAATCCCAATCTTGTTAATTACGGATATACCAGCACATCCGATATTTCAAGCGCTGTCCAGCTGGTGAATATCTACAGTGAAGTTGTCAAAAGCGAAACCGTGATGCAACGGGTTCTGGAATACCAGATTGAGACAGCCGGAGAGAATGATTCTGAACAGGATGTTCTTCTGAGCCAGAAGTATCCCACTCTTTCTACAGGATATGTCCGTTCGGTAATTTCAATGGCTTCTATCAACAGTACACCAATGGTCCGTGTCAGTTGCACTACAATAAATCCTGTTATGTCTGCAGATATATGTAATGCAGTACTGCAGGTTGCACCGGCAACCATTAAGGACGTTGTAAGTGCGGGAGAGGCAAAAGCACAGGATTTTGCGACGGTTCCGATGCTTGCTAACAGCCGTAACGACCGTAAGATCGGCTTGATCGGGGGTTTGGCAGGTGCTATTGCCGCCTGTGGAATACTGTTTTTATTGTTCCTTCGGAATAATCGGGTTGAAAAGCCCGGGGAACTGACAGATAACTATACGCCTCCAATCCTCTCATATGTCCGCCGGAGCAAGGGTGGAGATAAGGATGCAGGAGCATACTTGCTCAGTGATAAAAGCGATATGGATCTGGTGGAAAGCTATTCCAAGCTCAGAATGAATCTGCTTTACGCCATGACAGACAAAATGCACCGTACTGTGCTTGTAACCAGCGCTATTTCCGGTGAAGGCAAATCCACTATTGTAGCGAACCTTGCAGTTTCAATGGCCATGAGTGGCAAGAAGATTCTGTTGATAGATGCAGATATGCGCAGGGCCTGCCTGAGCGAAATTTTCTATTATAATCCAAATTCTCCGGGCCTTTCAGACATATTGATCGGTAATACTGAGGTGAAACAGGCAATCCTCTCTTCTGTGTGGGATAACCTGGACATCCTCCCTGCAGGATCAATTCCAACTAATCCCTGTGAATTGCTGGAATCTCCGGCAATGCAGGAACTGCTTCAGGAACTGGAAGAGAAGTATGACCTGGTGCTGATAGATGTACCGCCTATCAATATTGTATCCGATCCACTGGCACTTTCCGGACAGGCTGCCGGGGCGCTCTTCGTGGTAAGGCAGAATTTCTCGGATCACCGGGAAATCCGCCGTGCACTGATTTCCGCTGAAATGACAGGCCTGGAAGTGCTGGGATTTGTCTTCTATGGCGAGAATATCCATCAGGGACGCTATTACAGTAAACGCTCACAACGCGGTTACCAATATTACAACAAATATGATACCCGGATTCGGTCTGGTGAGCAAACAGAAAACAAGGATCAATCATCCCGTAACAGTCATAAGGGGGACAGAGCATGAAACAGCTCAGGAAAACAATTCCGGTGATACTGGCGCTACTAATCACTTTGAGTGTTTTTAACGGTGCTTCAGCAGCAACACCGCAGTCTCTGCGTCTGCCTTCCTATACCCAGACAGATTGTGAATGGGATGAAAACGGTCGTCTTATCAGTGAAATCGCCCATGATATGAATGGTAACCCTGCTCTGAACAGCCGAGGGTTTTATAAAGCCACATATACATGGGATGAAAACGGAAATCCGTTGACTGAAAAATACACCGGTATCAACGGAGAACCTGTTATTGCTGACGGTGGTTATGCCAGCGTAGAATACACATATGACAGCAAAGCACATATGACAGCCGAAGACCGCTACGCAGCGGATGGCAGCCGGGCTGTTATTCCCGGCAGTTACAGCTATCGCCGGGATACATGGGACGGAGATCAGATTCTTTGCACAACATATTATGATGCTGAAGGCAACATCACACAGCCTACCGGAGGATATGCCCGGATCCTTTATAACGTTGAAGAAGATGATAACGCGCTGGTTGTCACAAAAAGGTATGAAGCAGCGGACGGTTCTCCTTTAATCGGAACTGAAGGTGGCGCGAAAATTGTATATATTTATGCTAAAGGCAGGAAGGCCGCAGTAAATGCCCGAGTGGATAATATGGGCTTGGGGATGATTCTTCCTGCAGGTGTGATTGAAGATAATTTTGCGGACAATAGGCCTGAATCTGAGCATGAAGATTTCTATAATCATGAGTCAAACAAAGCAGAATATGGACGGATGTTGGTTTCTACTGAAATCTATGGAACGGATGGGACCAGCACTTTGGGGGCAAGGCGTTGGCATAGGGAAATACGCAGTTATGATGAACGGGGAAATCTCGTTCGCACAGATTATTTAGGAACGGATGGTGAACCTATTCTTTCAGCCCATGGATATGCATCTATGGTCAATACTTATGATGAACAAGATCGCGTCGTTCAGATTGATTATCTGGATACAGAGGGATATCTGATCAAAATGCTGAACGGCTATGCCCGTGTAACCTATGAGTATTACGAAGGCAGTGAACGGGTTCATTTCCTGCGATATTTTGGCGCAGATGGCAATCGCACTATGATTACTACTGGTGTATCCATGATTGAATGTGAATATGATGGCGGAGAGTGGGACTACAGAGAAACTTACTATGATATTCTTGACGAATATACTATGTTAAATGGCGGGTATGCCCGGTTGGAAAAAAAATATGACGGAACGCTGGAATATAATCAAAATAATAATAAGCAATGGGTAACAGAATTGGATTTGACTAAGTGGGAACGATACTTTGGAACTGACATGAAACTGATTAAACGAAAAGCAGGACATGCCGGTTACGAGAATTATCGTAATGATTATGGTCAAATTGTCAAAACTGTATATCTGGATGATCAATGGCAACCCACACGGTATGAAGAGGGACAGTATTCGTGGATTGAATTCAAATATGCAGGTACAGACCCGAGTGAACCAGCAATTTATGAAGCATATTTTGACAAGGACGGAAATCCCTGTGAAGGCATTACCGGTTCTTATGCCCGCAGCATGGTATATGGCGGGCCAAAGAAAAATCTGTTGCTGGAAGAAGCATTTTTTGACGCGGAAGGAAATCCGGATACCAGCGTAATTACCGGTGCCCACAAAGCGATATATCATTTTGACAGGAACATGCTGCAGACTTCTGTCCAGTACTATAATTCAGATGGTACTGCATATGCCACTCGGACAGGAGAAGCTTCGATACTTCGGGAATACAACCGGAATGGCAACCTGCTTTGGGAAGCAACATTCGGTGAAGACGGAAACCCAGTGGCAGTAAACGGTACAAATGCAGCGCAGGTTCATAGCTATGATTATACCGGGCATCATACCGGAGAGAAATACTTTGACGCAGAAAGCAATCCTGTCACTAACAGTAATGGTTATGCTTCCGCCATTTATGATTATGACTCAATGGGGAATATTTCCTATATTGCCTATTACAATGCGGAAAACATGCCAACGTTGGTGGGCGGTCGAGCAAGGGTAGAACGTATCTTTGATAATGCCCACCATATGACCTATGAAAAGAATATTGGTACCAATGGAAAACTAGTATTTCTTTCCAATGGCTATGCAGCTCAGCGGATTGCCTATGATCCAGAAACCGGACTGACCACAAAAGTGGAATACCTGGATACAGATGAAAAGCCAGTCATGCTATCACTTGGTTATGCTTCCTATGAAGTAAAATATGATAAATCGGGAAATTTGGTTTTACGTGCTTATTATGATGAAAAAGGCAATCCTGTTGCTCCATCGTCTCCCGGTTATGCTCGCCTGGAACGCCAGACTGATGCGCAGGGACGTGTTACTGAAGAATCCTACTATAATACGGATGGAACTCTCCAGGAGAACCGGAATGGTTATGCCATAACACAAACATACTATGAACCAAACAAAACTACTGTTACATATCTGAACGCTGAACGCCAGCCTGCTGATACTGTCTTTGGATATGCCATCAAGGAAACTGTGACAGATTATCAGGGCAATACTCTGAGTATTGCTTTCTATGGTTCCAATAACGAACCTGTAAAAGTAGAAGCAGGTTATCATAAAGAAGAACATACCTGGGATACCGAGGGCCATCAGTTGAGCGAAAAATACTATGATGAATCCGGCAATTCCACTGAATGCGCGGAAGGTTATGCAGCTTTTATCTGTGAATATGATAAAAACGGCAATATTATCCGTGAAGTTTATTATGGCGCAGATGGAAAAATAACAAAGATAACGGCAGGTGCTGCTGAAGTTTGCAGAGAGTATGACGCGGATAACAGGCTCCTCAGTGAACGGTACTATGATGAAACGGGAGCGCCCTATATGCTCCGCGGCGACTATGCTGCCAAAGAATGTGTATACGACGCCAAGGGTAATCTTCTGACAGAAGCTTTTTATGGAGTGAATGGAGAACCTGTTATTTCTACAAAAGGCTACGCTCTTAAAACTAATACCTATGATGTCCGCGGGCATCTTCTAATAGAGGAATACTCTGACGGGAAGGGCAATCTCCTGACCCAGACCAGCGGATATGCGAAGAAGGTTCAGACATGGGATTCCCATGGCAACCTGACCAGCGAAGCTTGGTTTGACGGAGAAAACAAACCAGCTCTGAAAGAAAACACCTATAGCTATATTACCTATAGATATGACAATCACAACAACTGTACCGAAGAAGCATGGTTCATTTTTGAGGGACAGCCCACAAAACTGCCAGATGGATATAACCGTGTTGCCCATGTGTACAATGCCTTTGACCGACTGACCCGCAGCGTCTGGTATTACAACATGGACATCGTGACCCTGCCGGAAGGTTATGCAGCAAAATCCTATGAATATGATGCCCGTGGCCGTGTAACAAAGGAAGCTTGTCTGGATAAGAACATGCAGCGGATTATTACCCGGAAAGGTTATTCTGCCATCATGTATGTCTATGATAATGCTAATAATGTTTTGCAGGTTCGCTATCTGGATGTGAATGACAAACTGATTCGACTGCCCGAAGGCTTCAGTGTTTGGCAGAGGGAGTATGATCGAAACAATCATGTAATCCTTGAACAGTATCTGGACGAAAATGAACGGATTGCATCCCTGACACAGAGATCACCTGTTACACGTACAGTTTATGATGCACGGGGTAACCTGATTCGTACAGAACATCTGAATACGGGCTTGCAGGCAGTTGAAACACAGTTTGGTTATTCAACCGTCCAGTATTCCTATGATAACCAGGACAGACGAATCAGCACAACATACCTTGATGCAAACGGCTTGAATATTATGATTTCTGCCGGATATGCTGGTATACGATATGAGTACAGTGATCAGGGAAAAGTATGGCGAACCACATACCTTGATATTTCCGGTCAGCCTACCTTGTTCAAAGATGGATATGCAGCATCAGAATTCATATATGATAAAGATCTTAACCTGGTTAAAACAATCTACCTCGATGACAAGTACAACAGGACCTACATCAGTGCCGGGTATTCTGGCATCAGCCATAGCGTAGACAAAAACGGAGACACCCTGATTCAAACCTATCTGGACAATAATGATCTCCCGGTTGCAGGATCAGCAGGATATGCAACAGTACGAAACACATGGGATACGCGCCGCCGTATTATAAAACGTGAATATCTGGATATTGATGGCCAGCCCGCCAGGCTTTCTTCCGGTTACAGTTCAATCGGGTATGTCTATGACAATAATGACAATAAAATCCGGGAATCCTATTATAACCCGGATGGAGACTTGATTTGGTGCAGTGACGGTTACTGTGAGATTTTGTTGACATATGATGACAGGAATCACTGCATTGAGGAACGCCTGCTGACCAGAGACGGAAAACCTGCAATTCATAAGAGCGGCCATTATTCGTCCATGATTCGGGAAGTAGATCCAGACGGGCATATCCTCGCTGTACATTTTTATAATGAACAGGGTCAGCCGACTTATTACGCAAATGACTATGCGGAAGCGAGATACACCTATGATCTGGCTGGACGGCAGACAGAAGTAAGATACTTCGATACAGATGGCAAGCTGATGTCTGTACGGCGAGGTTTTGCAAAGAAGACCACAGTCTACAATACATTGGGGCTTATGCAAGAAGAAGCATATTATGATGCTGATGACAATCTTGTAGATACCACCATGGGTTATGCCAAGGCAGTATATACATATGATGAGCTTGGCAATAAGATTACCGAGCGTTTCCTTAATACTGCTGAACTCCAGGTTGTTCCTGAAGGTTCTACTTATGCGTATTATCTGATGGATTATGATGAAAACGGGCGGATACTGAGCGAAGAATACTATGATGCAGAGAACAAGCCTGCATTAAACCGTGATGGATATTCCATGCATGTTGCTTCCTATACTGATGCAGGTCATGTGAAGGAAGAGTATTACCTTGATACAGAAGGTAATCCTGTTGCAATCAATGGTTACAGCCGCAGGGAACTGGTATCCGAAGACAGTGAAGCCCGTACCTATACCCTGAGAGTAATGAACGAAACCTTGGACGATATCTCTTATCTCGAATCCCGCCAGACCTTTGACAGGTATGACCGGATGATCCGTATCAGCTATTTTGACAAGCAGGGTAATCCAGCTATCGGCAGTGAAGGTGCCAGTACCGTGGAAAAGGAATATACCGGACGCGGTCAGGTTTCCCTGGAAAAGTACTATGATGATAATGATAAGACAACAACAGTGAATGGCGCGTACGGTGTCAGCAAGGAATATACTCCTTTCGGACGAATTGCAAAGGAAACCTGGCTGGATGAAAACGGTAATCCTGCGCCAAATGCAGAAGGATATGCTGCCGTAACCTATGATTATGATCTGACAAATGCTTCCAAGGTTGAGAAATACTTCCGCTACTATCTGGATTCCAATGGTGAACCCTGTACGGCTAATAACGGAGCATACGGTGTCAGCATTCTCTATTATCCCGTGACACTGGTGCATGAAGTTACGTATCTGGACGATGATGGAAAACCTGCCAATACATTGGATGGATACGCTATGCTTCAATATGAAGAAGACACAAACGGTAACCGTACATGGGAAGGGTATTTTGACAAATTCGGCAGCCAGACTAACTGCAAAAATGGATATTTCAGCTGTGAAAGCACCTATGACAGTGCCGGCAGACTGATCTCTGAACGTTATCTGGATCGTTATAACAAACTGACAAACAACGCGGAGGGTATTGCAGGCTGGAACGGTTACTATGATGCCGAAGGCAATCTCATTGTAACCAGCTGCTATGACCAGGAACGCCAGGCCCTTCCTGTTGACAATCAGTGAAGGAGGGCGGAACCATGAAGAAGATGACCAAACAAATCCTGATCAGGCTTACGGCTCTGCTCATTGCAATTTGCCTGTTACCTGTAATTTCAGTTGCAGAAGAAACGAAAGAAGAGAACAGCAATTGGGTTTCATTCCTGCTGATCTGCAACGAGGGCATGAACAACGACAAAGGCAATGCGGGCAATACCTTAATGGTAGCGGCTATGGATCCTGTCCTGGGCAAAATCTGCCTGATGATGTTTACCTGGGACACCTTCATTGATTATGAAGGATATGACGTTCCACAGAAACTGGATATGCCCTATCGGAACAACGGACCGGAAGAAGCAGTAAAAGTGTTCAATGACAACTTTAACCTGAATATCAACCATTATCTGTCGCTGAACTATCTGAATCTCGCTTCGCTGATTGATGAATACGGCGGAATCAATGTGGATATTACACGAGCAGAAAGAAATGCCATTAACGGCATGGTTGGCTCCAAGAAAATTCGGCTGCAGGAAGAAGCAGCTTCCGGACAACTGGGACAGACGGTTATTGATTTGCTTGCCCAGGAGTACTACTTGAATGATTTTGGTCCTAACACACACCTGAATGGCCTACAGGCTGTAGGTTTTGGCTGGCTGCAGTATGACAGTGTCTACAACTGTTGCGAACGAGATGCAGAAGTTGTTGCAGCACTGTTCCACAGTGCCGGCAGTTATATTGCAGATAAAGTTGCCTTGTACACGGACCAGAGCGGCGAACCTGAGGATACCTATGGCAGACGTCCCATCAATATGGACAACATCACAGATGAAGATTATGAATTCCTTCGGGAACAGATTGCTCCCATCTTCCAGATGTCCGTGAACAACATGGAAGAGGATGAGATCCGTACAATCACCCTGTCACTTGCGCATATTGCTTATCAGGCAGAAAGGGAAGGTACGAGTATCTTTGACCTGATCCGAACCACCATTCTTCCCCTGGAAGCAACCTTACCTTATGATATCGTGGCTGGAACCAAAGGACATTTGGTCAATAAGGAAGCAAACATCGAAGCTGTCAGAAATTTCCTAAACAGCGAAGATTAAGAAAGGACTAGCCAAGCACTGACCGGACTGGCAGGCTGAAGCAACCCTGGAGCATACCAAACAGCCTGCCCGCGAGAACTATATGTCTCGCGGGCAGACATTTATCCCGGCATAAACACCCGGGATGGCGGAGCATACTCAAAAAAACTCATACAATTAAGAATTCAAAAATCATAATTACATATAATGGAGAATATGAAGAAGAAAAGAGAAAGGGGGAGATACAAATTTATACTTACTGCCTGTTCTGCGAGACACAGAAGTGTAAGGTTATTGCCAATATTATTGAACATAAGTACGGCATCCGATGCATCTCCCCTGAAATCATACAGCGAAAATGGACAAAGGGAGTCTGTGAAGAAAAACGCCATCCCTGGCTTCCAGGATATGTTTTCCTCTATTCTGAAGAACCTATCACAGAGCAGATAAGGGTTTCCGGAATCATTCGAAAACTCGGAGACGGTGATGGAGAACTCAAAAACGAAGATCTGGCTTTTGCAAATATGCTATATGACCATGGTGGCATCATGGGTATAATTCATCTTATAGAAGAAGGCCAGTATTGTACAGTAAAAGACCCTTTGTGGCAGAAGATAGAGGGAAAGGTTATCAAAATCGACCGTGGTCGCAAACGTTGTTGTGTTGAATTTACCTTTGATAATATGAGACGTACCGTATGGCTTGGATATGAATTAATCAGACCAATAAATGAAGAAACAACAGGTAAGAAAAAGTGTGAAGGCAAATTCTATTGACACTGACAACAAGAGAAGAAATACGTATTAATTCAGGGAAATACTGATAACAAAAAATATACAGTTCTCAAATGATTCATCCGGAGGCATTTCATCATGGACAAACTAAAGAAAAAGTGTAAAAGTAATAAGCTGATTGGATTTGTCAAAGATGATTTATGGATCATTATCCTTGATATTATTGGAATCAATGCGGCTTATTTTTTAGCGCTTACTATCCGATTCTTTGTGGGCGGAAAATTTTATACGTCACTACGCGAATTGCCATATATATACGCACGCTTTGCTCCATTCTATACGATTATCTGCCTGATCGTTTTTTTCTTTTTTAAACTATATGGAGGTATGTGGAGATATGCTGGATTAAATGATATAAATCGGATCATTGGTTCTTCTATTGTTACATATTTCTTTCTGATTGTCGGTACACTTCTGTTTCTTAGAAGAATGCCACTTACATTCTATGTTATTGGTGGAACACTTCAGTTTGCTTTTGTTGCGATAATCAGATTTGCTTACAGAATATTTATTGTAGAACGAAATCAGATAACTAAAAAGAAAGCAGATGCATTAGTAGTTGGAAATGGCGAAGAAGCACATTATATACTTCGTCTTCTGACCAGTGGATTGATCTATCGACCGGTATGTATTGTGGATGAGGAAAGCACAGGACGTCTTATAGGTGGACTACCTGTATATGCTACGATTGAAGACGCATTGGCATCACATCGTGTGGATTGCGTTTTTATTGCCAACTCAGAATTAAGCAATAAAGAAAAACAGGAAATCCATAAGATTTGTGAAAAGAAAGATATTACATTCCGGGATTATACAAACTTCTTTACCTATACAGATGAGAACGATTCTTTCTATGATGTACGTGAAGTTATGCGAGGCAGAGAAGGTGAAAAGCACTTCATATCCTTTAGCCCTCCGGATATCGGTGATAGTGAAATCAGCGAAGTTGCAATGACACTGCGCTCTGGTTGGATTACAACCGGCCCGAGAACAAAACTTCTGGAAAGAAGGCTTGCTGCCTATATTGATACCGGAGATGCAGACCTGGATACTGAATTGAATCCGGATCGTTGGAAAAACCGGGTAGTATGCCTGAACTCTGCTACTGCTGCAGAAGAATTGAATCTACGGATTCTGGGAGTCAAAGAAGGCGATGAAGTCATCGTTCCGGCATATACCTATACGGCCAGCGCTTCCGCAGCTATTCACTGCGGTGCAAGAGTGAAGTTTGTCGATATCCAAAGAGACGGCGATGCAATTACCCATATGCCGGAGATGGATTATGAACAACTGGAAGTAGCGATTACGCCTAAAACAAAAGCAATTGTCACAGTAGACCTTGGGGGTATTGTTTGTGATTATGACAAAATCTTTGAGATTGTGAATCGAAAGAAAAAACTCTTTACGCCTCTTGAATCGGATCATACTCCGCTGGGTGATTTGTCATCCAGAATCCAGAAAAGCATGGGACGCGTTGCAGTGCTTGCAGACTGTGCTCACAGCCTTGGGGCTTCCCGTACTTATAAAGGGATCAAAACTTATTGTGGAGCCATAGCAGACTTCAGTTCATTCTCTTTCCACGCTGTGAAGAATTTTACAACAGCTGAGGGCGGGGCCAGCACATGGAATCCGGTTGCAGGAGTAGACAATAAAGAAATATACAGATTCTATCAACTGTTGTCCCTGCATGGACAAAGCAAAGACGCGCTTGCAAAAACAAAAGCCGGTGCCTGGGAATATGATATTATTGGCCCATGGTATAAGTGCAACATGACGGATATCATGGCAGCTATCGGTCTCCGTCAGCTTGACCGTTATCCGAAACTGTTGGAAAAACGGGAAGAGATTATTAAGAAATACGATGCGGTATGCGATGAACTGGGCATTTCCCATCTGAATCACCATACAGAAGGCATGGACAGTTCCAATCATCTGTATCTTATTCGTATTCCCAATATTGATACAGAAAAGAGGAATCAATTTATTGAGAAGATGGCAGAGCTTGGAGTTGCCACGAATGTACATTTCAAGCCTCTTCCTATGATGACTGCATATAAGAGCCTTGGTTGGGATATAAAGGATTTCCCAAACACCTATCACTATTATGAGAATTTGGTTTCGCTTCCGTTGCATACATTATTGACTGACGCAGATGTTGAAACCGTCTGTAACTGTTTGAAAGAGGTAATTCAGAAGGAGTTCGTTGCGTGATGTATAAATCATTCGTAAAACGCCTTTTTGACCTGATAATTGGAATTGTGGCATTTCCTTTTCTGTTGTTGGTGATACTCATCTTTGGACCAATCATCAAAGCAACAGATAAAGGCCCGGTTTTTTATAATGCTCAGCGAATAGGAAAAGATGGAAAACTGTTCAAAATGTACAAATTCCGTTCCATGTATGTGAATGCGCCTGATATCCGCTTAGCTGATGGCTCAACTTTTAATGGGGAAGATGATCCTCGGGTAACAAAAATCGGGAAATTCATGCGTGCAACCAGCATAGACGAATTACCTCAAATCCTGAATATGCTTAACGGAACCATGAGCTTAATCGGACCACGTCCTGACCCGCCGGATTGGCTGGACAGATATCCGGAGGATATCAAAGTATTTCTTACTGTACGGCCCGGATTAACAGGATACAGCCAGGCATTTTTTCGAAATGGGGCTGATGGCGAACAAAAGATGAAAAATGATGCATATTATGCCCAACATGTATCATTCTTACTAGATGTTAAAATCTTTTTTAAATCCATTGCTACTGTCTTAGGACACGGCAATACGTACAAAAATTTAGACGAGGAAGAAGAAGCTGTCAGGCAGGCGGAAGAATTAAGGGGAAAAGGATAATAAACAAATGGTAAAAGAATACGGATATGAATATGATGCCGTTCTTAACGAATCCATTTGGAAAGAGACTGCAAACAAATCGACGCAGGATAAGTTATGGGATGCTTATTGCCTTCGTAGCGGAAGAGATGCATTAAAGGCAATTGCCCGGGAATATACGCCGAGGATTGTCTTAATTCCGGCGCTAGCCTGTGATTCGATGATTTTTCCATTTGAAATGTATGGTCATACTGTTCAGTATTACAAACTGAATAAAGATTACTCAATAGATTGTGACAGCCTTAGCATTGGCAACGAACCGATTCTATTCTTATATATGAATTACTTCGGTTTGAATTCAATTTGTGATGAAGAACTGGAAAAGCTGAAATCAAAGGGCAATATTGTATTTATCGAAGACAGAACCCACAATCTTATATGGGAAAGAACATCTGCTTTTAAACCGGATTATATCATTGCCAGTCTGCGGAAATGGATTGCTGTTCCGGATGGCGGACTGTTATGGGGAAAGATAAACAGGTCGTTAGAATCAGATATATCCTTCTCAAATATACGATTAAAAGCCCAATGCATGAGACACAAGTATCTGACAAACGGAGACGAGAAGATAAAAACAGAGTACAGAAAAATCTTTTCTACAGTTTCTGGAGTCATGGATAAAGATGAACCAAGTGCGATGTCGGCTTATTCATACGAATTGGCTAAGGATACAGATTGGGATGAAGTGCGTTCAATACGAAAGAATAATGCAGAAGTATTGATATCTGCCTTGAAAGAATCTCCTTATATATCATTCATTCAGGAAAATGCCGGATTCAGTGATTTATATGTGGCTTTTACAGTAAAGAACCGGGACATTGTTCAAACGAGGCTATCAAAAGAGGGTGTATTCAATACGATTATCTGGCCGTTAAATGACGAACAAAGAAACGTTTGCGAAGTGTCAGATTTTACAGAGAAAAATATGCTGGCTGCACCGTGTGATCAGAGATATACAGTTGATGATATGAGATATATAGGGCATGAAATTGTGAGGGTTATTGCTGATGTTAACGGATAAGACTTTAATGATTCTTGGAGCAAGTATTCTTCAACTTCCAGCTATTGAAAAAGCGGTAGAAATGGGGCTGAAAGTGATTGCGCTGGATATGAATCCGGATGCAGTGGGGTTCAGTGTTTCGGGCGTCACTAAAGAGGTAATCAGCACAATTGATATTCCTGCTGCTGTTAATGCGGCAAAAAAACACGAAATAGACGGTGTTATGACTCTGGCAACGGATATGCCGATGAGAACAGTGGCAGCAATCGCCAGGGAATGCGGGTTAATCGGCATTTCAGAAGATACCGCAATTAAGGCAACGGATAAAAGCGTAATGCGGGCCACCTTGAAAGAAGCCCGAGTACCTGTTCCGGCATTCTTTAGAGTTGAAAACCGGAATGATTATTTAGCAGCTGTCGAAAAAATGCCTGATACATTTATGGTGAAACCAGCAGATAGTTCCGGAAGCCGAGGAATACTGAAGGTTAACAACAAACAAGAAGCGCTGGAAGCTTATGAGTATACAAAGAGCTTCAGCAGAAACGGAATTGTTGTTGTGGAAGAATGCATGGTCGGGCCTGAAGTCAGTGTGGAAACTCTTGCATATGACGGGGAAATCAATGTTATTCAGATCACTGACAAAATAACAACAGGAGCTCCGCATTTTGTCGAGATGGGACATACACAACCCACCAGGATTGATTGTGCTGATGAAATAAAGAAAGTGGCAATTGCTGCCAATAAGGCTATAGGAATAGAAAACGGGCCTTCCCACACAGAAATCATTGTAACAAAGGATGGACCCAAGATTGTTGAACTTGGAGCACGTCTTGGCGGGGACTGTATTACAACACATCTGGTTCCATTGTCCACAGGCGTGAATATGGTTGAAGCGTGTATAAAGATTGCGCTTGGTGAGAAACCCGATATCAAGTCAACCCTGAATTGTGGGTCAGCTATACGATACTTTGATCAGCATGCCGGAATTATCAAGGATATTTATGGAATTGAAGAAGCTGAAAGAATGTCCGGTGTGAAGCAAATCAGTATTGTGCATGGAATAGGTGAAGCAATCACTGACATAACAGACAGCGGTTCACGTATGGGCTTTGTCATCGCACAAGGAACAAATGCAGCTGACGCAGCACGAAAATGTGAGGATGCATTGTCAGTAATCAAAATAGAGGAAACAAGCTATGCAGATTAAACGAATCTGGTTTGTCAGTCATTACTCCATGCCGCCGGAACATGAGATGCGCATCAAAACCCAGATGTATGCCCATTTCCTTGGACAGATGGGGATCGAATGTATTATTTTTGCGGCAAGCACCATCCATAATACAGATATAAATCTGATACAGGATAAAGAAAAGTATATTGAAAGGCAGTATGACGATCTGAAGTTTGTTCATATTCGCTGCTCCGGCTATACCAAGACAGATCTGAAAAGAATCATCAACATGGAGCAGTTTGCCTATCGGTTCAACAAAGTCGCAGAGAAGTTTAAAGCTCCAGATGTGATTGTTGCTGATACATATTGTGTAAGCTACAAACCAATTTATAAATATTGTAAAAGACATCGTATTCCCTTTGTGGTTGATGTCAGGGATCTGTGGCCTCAATCCATTGTCGAATATATGCATATCAATGAAACAAATCCTGTCATCCGCATGATGTACAATATGGAAAAGAACATGTACGTCAATGCAGACAGGATTATCTTCTCATTTGATGGCGGGTATGATTATATTCGGGATCATAACTTGGATAAGTTGATTCCTAAAGAAAAGGTATATTTCATTAATAATGGTGTTAATCTGGAAGAATTCAGAGAGAACAGTATAAAGTATAAAATAAACGATGATGATCTGGACAACCCCGAATACTTCAAAGTGGTTTATGTAGGTTCCATCAGAAAAGTGAATAATCTCGGACTACTACTTGATGCGGCCAAGGAAGTAAAAAATCAAAGAATAAGATTCTTGATCTGGGGTGCCGGAGATGAACTTGACACGCTGAAAAAACGAGTATTTGACGAACAAATCGATAATGTTATTTTCAAAGGCTTTATCGAAAAGAAATACGTTCCATCAATTACCGAAAGGGCAGATCTGAACCTGATTCATAATAATCCGTCAGAATTATTCAAATACGGCATTAGTTTCAATAAGCTTTTTGATTACCTTGCCAGCGGACAAGCAACCCTATCCACTTTTCCCTGTAAATATAATCCAGCAGTATATGAAGGTGCTGGGGTGGATGTAAATAATAGTACGCCTGAAGAAATTGCCAAGGTGATTGACGAATTAAGCGAAAAAGACTTAACAATCTATAGGGAAAATGCCCGGAAGGCTGCAGAAAAGTATGACTATAAAGCACTTGCCATGAGGCTGTTTGATATTTTGACTAATATCACAGAATAAACCAAAACAAGACAAACCAGGTGGAGAAAATGATAAAAGTAATTATTTCTCACGATGTGGATCATCTCTTCGCAAAGGATCACTGGTTCCGTGATCTGATTTATCCAAAGATGTGGGTCAGGTCAACCATTCAGTTGATTAAGAGGGAGATTACTCTAAAAGAATGGTGGCTCAGATGCACCAGTTGCTTCAGGAAGGTAAGGCATAACCTGGATGCCTTAATGGATTTTGATGAACAACACGGAGTTAAATCCACATTCTTCTTTGGAATGAATCAGGGCCTTGGAATGTCTTACAAACCGGAAGAGGCCAAATCGGTTATTCTTAAGGTAAATAACCGAGGTTTTGCGACCGGCGTACATGGAATCGAGTATCAGGACTTCGATGGCATGAAAAAAGAATATGATACATTCAAAGAAATAACTGGATTTGCCCCTTGCGGAATCAGAATGCATTATGTTCGCTTTGATGATCATACTTTTGAAAAACTCAGCACCATTGGATATCCTTTCGACACAACAGAATTTGACAAGAAAAACAACGGAACGAGAAAAAATCCTTATAAAGTGGGTGAAATGTGGGAGTTTCCGTTAACCATCATGGATGCATATCTACCGGGCAAATATGAAGAAGCAAAAGAGGCCACACTTGACCTTTTAGAAGAAAGTAAGAGGAAAGGAATAGAATGTATAACAGTATTGTTCCATGATAATCAATACTGCGAAGATTATCAGGATATGAGGAAATGGTATGAATGGGTAATACAATATTTTATGGAATCTGTAGATTATGAGATTGTTTCGTATAATACACTCATGCAGGAGTTAATGTAAAAACTTAGAAAAAAATCGTAGGTGATAATATGCATATTTGTTTACTTACAACAGGCTTTCCAACACCGTTCGAAGCGGGTAAATATGCATTTGTTGATCAACTTGCATGTGCATGGGCTGATATGGGACACCAAATCACAGTTATCTATCCGATTCCTGCTTTTGTGGAATTGTTTAACAAAGAACGCTTCTATAAATCAGAATGGGACCGGTATACATCAAGAGGTAATATGGTACACATAATCAGTCCAAGATATTTTAGTGCTTCTGATAAAACTATATTAGGAATAGATACAAAAGTTATTGCTTATAATTCATTCCAGAAAGCTGCACGAGGATCAATATTAAAATTGAAGAAAAAACCTGATGCATTATATGGGCATTTTCTGCCTTCAGGATGTCATGCAGGTGATATTGGTTATGAACTCAATATACCTGCATTCTGTGCATTTGGTGAGAGTTCATTATGGTCGATTAAAGGATACAATATTGAAAATATTAAAAGCAGCCTTTCAAAGCTTTCAGGCATAATATCAGTATCTACAGAAAACAAACGCGTACTAATCGAAAACCAATTATATAGAGAAAAAGATATTGTAGTATTTCCCAATGGTGTGGATCTTAGTGTTTTTACTCGAAAAAACAAAAAAGAAGCACGAAAGAAATATGAATTTCCAGAAGACGAATTTATTGGAGTGTTTACAGGATCGTTTAATAGCAATAAAGGAATAATGCGTGCTCAAGAGGCAGCAATTAAAGCGGGAAATATAAAAATGATTTATATCGGCAGCGGTGCATATAAGCCTAAAGGTTCAAATGTCTTGTTTTGCGGACGGCTCCAACATGAATTAATCCCTGAATACTTAAATGCTGCAGACTTCTTTATTCTACCGACAAAGGCAGAAGGTTGTTGTAATGCAATTATAGAAGCAATGGCTTGTGGATTGCCTATTATATCATCAAATGGAGCATATAATGATGATATTTTATCAGATTTGATTTCTATTCGAACTGCCCCAGATGACATAGAAGCAATGAGTCGCGCCATATGCAGTTTAAGAGACAACCCAGAAAAAAGGAAGAAAATGTCTTTGGCGGCAGAAAGAGCAAGCATGAAGTTTGATATTAATCAACGTGCAAGCAGAATAATCAAATACATGATACAAAACAATAAGAGATAATAAACTGTTGAAGGAAAACAAACCGAAAAAAGAAGGGGAAAAATATGGGTGCATTTTTTTTATTTGAAAAAAACAAAAAACAGGAATTAAACATTAATGATATTAATTCTGTTTTTTCAGATAAGGGCTTTTCAGAACCATTAATCTTTGATTTGGGTAAAAATGAATTACATTTATACAGAAAACAGTTGATAGATGTTAACAACTATTATATTAATGGTAAGAATGCTGTTTTTATCATTGGAACAATTGTTTATAAAGCTTTAGGGTATGGAGACACACTAAAGCAGTTATTGGAGGATTATACAAGAGACATAATTGATTACGATAGTATTATAGGAAATTATTGTGCAGTTTTTTATGTAGACAATCAAATTGCAATTATGAATGATGCTTTAAATGCTTGTGAACTATTCACAGACGTCAACGGACGCTTTATAACATCCTCTTTTCTGGCGGCAGCAAATGCTATACAGAAGATAACAATTGATAGGCAGGCATCTATAGAGAAACTATTAACAGGTTACATAGTTGGAGAGGAAACTCTTTTTCATGAAATCAAAAGAATAATACCATCCGAGTATATGGGAAAATGGAACATTCATAAATGGCCCCCAATAATTGTTCCTGATGCAGAAGGGAATCGGGAAATGTGCCTCAAGAGAAGAACTGAAAATATAAAAAAATACATGCATAATATCAAAAAATTATCAGAGGAGTTTGCTCCAGAATTGGGATTATCTGGTGGATATGATAGTAGATTAATTTTCGCTGCAGCTCGTGCTGTATGGCCTTTCAAAATGGATATACACACGCATAGTACAGAAGGTGTAAATATACATGATATAGAAAAAGAGATAGTCAAAGAAATGGCTGAAAAGACTAGTACAAAAATTCAAATCATACCTACGCATAATCTTGACTATTATTCTGAGGAAGAAATCGAAAACATATTAAAAGATGGATACTACTATTTCGATGGCAGATGTGCATATAATATGGGTGCATTTAGTCCAACATACACCAGACAATATAAAGTGAATACTGTATCAGGACATTGTCTAACGCTGAATGGTCTTGGTGGAGAAGTATATAGAAATTATTATATTAATATAAAACCTTTTGTTTCTGTGAAACAGTGGATGAAAGCGAATATATATCCCAATGGACTAAAATATGTTATAAAGCGCGACACATTTAATAAAATACATAAATATATATATTGTAAAATGAAAGACAGATTATCTTTCAGATGGGGGCATTTTGTCACGCCTTTTCAAATCAAAAGGTATTATTGTGAAATGAGAATGCCTGATTGTAATGCGCTAAATTGTAATGCTAATAATCAAATGGTGTTTTATTTAACACCATTTATCGAAAAAACAACGATTACAGACGCATATAAAGCTAGAAGGTATACTGGTTTTTCTGGTGATTTTCAAGCAGATATGATTCGAGAGCTTGATTCTCAGCTTGCCTCATTTATTTCACATTATGGATATCCTTTTGACAAAAAAGAGCCGATAAAACGAAAAATATATACACTTATTAGGGGATTGCTACCAGATTGTATATGGAATTATCGGAATGAACGAAAAGCAAAAAACAGTGTACAGTCAAATACCAATAAGCTCTTCTTCGAGCGCGTTAAAGAAAAATGCACATTTCTACATGAGGCCTCAAAATATACTGAAACACTGTTTCCAGAACTGAATTTTGATTATCTTCGGACAGATTACGCAATGATGCCAAATTCAAGCTATATTAGTGTAGTCTTCTATATGCTTAAAGATAGAATTGATCATGAAAGGAATGAATTGAATGAGTAAAAGTTTAGAATATGCAGTTGTTATCGGAACGTACACAAATGCATGCTCTATTATCTTTGGGCTTAAGAGGATAAACTACGATCATGAAATTATTGCTATTGATCCGACAGTCAATAATGCAAAATGCCTATCAGAAATCATTTTTCCAGATATACCGGTAATAAAAAAACGAATAGAAAATCTTGACGAGATTGTTGCTTTGATAAACACGCATATTCATGAATCAGCAAAAAAAACACTTTTTATGACTTCAGAAGAGTTTTTGGAACCAATAAGAATAGCAATACAGAACAGAATATTAAGAAATACGATAGCATATACGGGATCTAAAATTGATAATGATCTAATTTTTGATAGATTTAAGTTCTATCAGTTTGTTGCAAAACTTGGTATTGATAATATTCCTATTACCATATCTAGTAAAGAAGATCCATATGCTGTATTCGGGAATGAATTCATTATTCGAGTTAATAAATCTTGGGATGGCAGTAAAAAATTGCCACGGCTAAAAATTATTCATTCTCATGAAGAAAAGGAAAATGCTGAAAGAGAACTTCAAGAAGCTGGCCTTACATCTGATATGTGGAGCTATCAAGAATTGCTTAGTACGGTAGATACAAACAATATATCTGTATGTGGATGGTATGATGAGCAATATCATCAATATGCAATTACAAGGAAAATAATTCAGCATCCACCAAAGACAGGGAATGGTGATGTAGTAGAAATCTATCATAATGCACCTAGTTCATTAATTCATCAAACAGAGATGATACTTAAAGCATTGCAATATAGTGGTGCGTTTGAAATGGAATTTGTTTTAGATGAAAATAATAATGAGTATAAATTGATTGAATTGAATCCTAGGTTTTGGATGCAGCACGGATTAATAGAAGAAGCAACAGATTATTCATTGATTAGAAGAACGCTTGGGCAAAAAAACATCCCAGAAATAGCGCCTGATAAGCTACAGCATATTTATTGGATTAATGGTACACAGGCTATATATCGACTCATTAAGGGACAATTCAATGTTTTGTCATATTTATCGAATGGCATATGTATGCCATCGTTGCGACAAGCTATTCATTGGTTGTTTTATTATCATAAATATATTAGAGAATGTAATTGAGATATGTATGTGGCGTAAATTTATCATTGCGTTTTTGACAATGACTTTATCCAAGAATGTAATATAGAATAGGTTATGAATATGAAAAAAATAGTATTATATAGCAATAAGCATCGCGCTGATGATAATCGAATTGTTGAATTAGAGGCAAAGATATTTTCTGCCGCAGGATTGGATACAACAGTATATGCAAAAACTCAAGATGTAAATATAGAGTATCCAGGTATAAAATATAAAACTTGTAAAGAAAAACATAAGGATTGTTTGTCACAATGCATTAGTGAGGATGGGGATCTTTATATCTTTCATGATCCGGGTTTGTTATTATGTGCAGTCAAGCTGCATAAGAGGGGAAAATGTGTCATTTTTGATTCACATGAAAACTACGAAGAAAAACTGAAAACCCGATTTAGTGCTCGATTTCCATACTTGAAGATGTTTCGTAAATATATAGCAAAATTATGGTGGTTATATGAAAAAAAATGCGTAACAAATCTTGACGGCGCTATATGTGCTGATAGAACAGTTCAGGAAAAATATGGTATAAAAACATATCTTCTACCTAATATGCCTACAAAAGATTTTTATGAAAAATTACCCGAACGAAAAGTTGATGATTCTATATTTCAATTGATTTATGTTGGTACGTTGAGTTGGGATCGTGGTATTGTTGAAACTATTGAAGCAATCAAACTATGTAATCATAAGAATATCGTTTTTCATATAATAGGAGATACAACTGATGAAAAGCTGAAAGAGTTGATTATGAATGATAAAAATACTATATGGCATGGAAGGGTAAAATGGAATCTTCTTAAAGAATATTTAGTAAATGTTGATTTAGGAGTTGTTTTACTACAACCTACCGAAGCATATTTATATTATCCAGGTGAAAACATAGTGAAACTATGGGAATATATGAGTGTAGGATTACCAGTATTAATATCAGATTTTCCCAAACTAAAAGTATTAAATAATTCATTGAAATTTGGAATGAATGTTAAACCTGATGATTTACAATCGATTGCAGAGACTATTGATTGGCTTATTGATCACCCTGAAGAACGGAAAAACTTTGGCAAAAACGGTAGGAACAGTGTTTTGAACCAATATAATGCGGAAAATTATGCGAAGGGATTATTGGAATTTGTAGAAAATGAAATATATCATTAATGAAAAAGAGACAAAGTTAATAAACGTATCAAGTTTGAGTGTTTCTAAATTTATTTTTTTACTTTTTAATATTTACATCACTTGGTACAAAGAAATATGGGGTGATAAACCATATGTTTTATATGGTTCTGTCATTGCGCTTACATTGTCCATATTTATTCCTTTAGGAAAAGAAAACGGGAAAAAACTGGACTTTAACTGCATGACTGGTTTTTTTAAGGTTTTACTTGTTTTTGGATTATATTGTTTGTTTTCCGGAATAATAGTATGCAAGGATAGAACTCTTTTTATTTCATCCATGGTAACATATTTTTGCTTTTTGATAGTTCTTTTCGATTGCTGTGTGATTTCTCAACGTGACGGAAATTGGATATGGCTATTCAAAATACTGTTCATTACTGCTCTGATATGTGGCGTATACATCATTTTTTGGGGAAAGCCTAAGATCAATGGTGGAGTAACAGTGATAACACTAAGCCGTGACAATAATCCAAACTCGCTAGCGTTTGTTATGATTGCTGGAATATACGCGCTAATTATATCAAAGAATAAAATACTGAAAAAACAGATTCTTCAAAATCTTTGTGTTTTAATGCTTTTATATATAATAGTATTATCAGGAAGCCGAAAAGCATTGATCTCAGCATGCATCATACTGTTGATTTGGATAGTTAGTAATTTGATAATATTAAAAAAACAGCATAACAATAAATCGAATGGTATTACTTTTATTTGTATTTGTTTATTCATCGTTGCAGTAATTTGGTTTTATAAAACGCATTTTATGGATTCGTCAATGTCTGTTCGCGTTATGAGGCTTTTGGGTGGCCAGGAGGACACATCCAATGAAAACAGAATAGAATTGTATAAGTATGCAATTGATGTTTGGAAACAGCATCCAATATTTGGAATCGGATTTAATCAATTTAGAGTATATTTTTGGGACAATACATATTCTCATTCAATCTATGCAGAGGTATTGTCTTGTACGGGAACTATAGGAACAATAATTTTTTTTCTGCCGATCTTCTATATAATATTACAGATGGTACGTTGCGCAAGAAATACATTTAGTGATGATAAATATATGAACATTATGTATATTGCTGGTATGATAGCAGAATTGTTTTTAGGGGTAGGACTAATATGGATATATGGAGTGAGTCATGAATTATTCTTACTTAGTTTAACCGGTTCATTTGAATATCAATTCAACAAAAAGGAACATACATGTGATAAGGAGGCAATCAGACATTGCAAATATATGATCTAAAGCACAAATTACAGACTTTTTTTGCGCTTATAAGTAATCCTAAAAAAATGATATTACCATTATCTCAAAACGGTTTCTTTCAATGGGTGCCAGATAAAGCTTTTTTGAAGATGCTTTATTGGTCGGAACTAGATAAAAAACTCAACTTAAAGGAACCGGTTTTGTTTTCGGAAAAGATACAATGGTTAAAATTATATGATAGAAATCCTGAATATACAAAACTGGTAGATAAGTATACAGTGAAAAAAATCATATCTGATAAAATAGGAGAACAGTATATTATCCCGACTCTGGGAGTTTGGGAATCAGTACAACAGATTGATTTTAATCAATTACCAAATAGTTTTGTGCTTAAATGTACTCACGATTCGGGTGGAATTGTAATATGTAAAGATAAATCGCTGCTTGATACGAAAAAAGCAATAGATTTTTTATCAATACATATGAAAAGAAATTCATACAAGTCAAGTAGAGAATGGCCATATAAAGGAGTGACTCCGAAGATTATTGCAGAGGAGTTGTTAGTCGATTCAGAACATGAAGAATTGATTGATTACAAGTTTTATTGTTTTAATGGAAAACCTGTGTATTGTCAAATCATTCAGAATAGGCACACTGATGAAACAATAGACTTTTATAATATGGAGTGGGTGAAGATGCCATTTACTGGATTGGGAATTAATTCAAAAAATGGTGTGTTCATCAATAAACCTTGTCATTATGAGAAAATGATAGACATAGCAACTCAATTAGCTGATGGCACTAAATTTGTGAGAATCGATCTATATAATGTAAAGGGAAGGATATACTTTGGTGAATTTACTTTATATCCCAAATCCGGATTGGGACGATTTAAACCAGATGAATGGAATATAAAGATTGGTAAAATGATTGATATCAATAACCCATAAAAAAACCATTAATGAATATAACTCCAGATAGTATAGGGAGATAAAAATGTATGAGTATAATAATTGGTGCAGATATTATGCCTGACAAGAGACAAGAAGAAAGATTGATGTCTTCGATGGTGGATAATGTAATTGGACCAAATCTGTATAATCTCTTAAAACAAACAAATTATACTATATTCAATTTGGAACTTCCTCTTACAGATTGTGCTAAACCAATAAAAAAGACAGGAAAAAATAAAAAAGTATCTGCTTTGTGCGCAAAGGGTCTTCGAGAAATGGGAATGAATATAGCCAATTTGGCTAATAATCATTGTATGGATCAGGATGCACAAGGTCTTATTTCTACGATGAATGCATTACATGATGAAGGCATTGCATATGTCGGGGCTGGAGAAAACTTGATATCTGCATCTAAACCGATATACTTTTTTGATAATGGAATTCATTATGGAATCTATTCCTGTGCTGAGCATGAGTTTTCTATTGCTCAAATGTATAGGCCGGGAGCTAATCCATATGATCCGCTCGAATCATTTGATCAAATTACAAAGATGAAGAGCGAATGCGATTATATAATTGTTTTATATCATGGAGGTAAAGAATATTATCAGTATCCTTCCCCAAATCTGCAGAAAACATGTCGTAAATTTATAGAAAAAGGTGCGGATTTAGTTATTTGTCAACACAATCATTGTATTGGTTGCAAAGAGATATACTTAGGTAAGACAATCATATATGGGCAAGGGGATTTTTTATCATCCCACGATGCGGTTCATATGAATGAAAGTTTACTGATTCAGATAAATAATGATAAAAGCATTACATATATTCCTGTGGTCAATTATTCGAGAAAAAACGAAATAGCAAAAGATGGACAAAAGGACACTATCTTATATGCATTTGAAAGCAGAAGCAATGAGATAAAAAACAGTGGAATAATAGAAGAAAGATATAAAGATTTTGCCAATCAAAACATTTCAGAATACTTGTTGTCTATCATGGGAACAAAAAAACATGCAATATATAAGATTATTAATAGATTAACAAGTAACAAGTATCACGATATACTGGGTAAACATTATAAAAAGAAATATGGATTGATATTAAGAAACTACATAGAGTGTGAAGCACATAGAGAATTGATCATCCGAGGACTATCAGAGTGATAAATACTTTTGATAATGAATTGAAGGGATAATGATATGAAATATGCACTCATTGGCTGCGGCCGCATTTCACCCAACCACATTGAAGCTGCCAAAAACAATAATTTGGACTTTGTTGCCATGTGCGATATTGTTCCGGAAGTGATGCAGGAGAAATCTGACCGGTTTGAACTGGCTTCAGTACGCAAGTATAAAGATTACAAGGAATTATTGGAGAAGGAAAAGCCGGAACTGGTAGCTATAGCAACAGAATCTGGCAAGCATGCCGCGATTGCCCTGGATTGTATTGCAGCTGGCTGCAATGTGATTATTGAAAAACCAATCGCTCTTTCCATTGCAGATGCAGATGCCATAATCGAAGCGGGAAAGAAAGCTGGTGTGATTGTCTGTGCCAATCACCAGAACCGTTTTAACAAATCAGTTCAGTATATTCGCAAGGCATTGGAAGCTGGCCGCTTTGGCAAGCTTTCCCATGGAGCAGCGCATGTGCGTTGGAATCGCGGAAAAGGGTATTATGACCAAGCCCCCTGGCGAGGAACCTGGGCACAGGACGGCGGCTGTCTGATGAACCAGTGTATTCATAATATTGACCTTCTTCGCTGGATGATGGGCGATGAAGTGGAAGAAGTCATGGCTTATACAGATCAACTGCAGCATCCGTATCTGGAGGCGGAGGACCTGGGTATGGCCCTGGTTAAGTTCTCTAATGGTGCATACGGCCTTATTGAAGGCACAACAAATGTATATCCCAAGAATCTGGAAGAAACACTGTATATCTTTGGTGAGAAGGGCACGGTTAAAGCCGGAGGTACAAGCGACAATATTATAGAGGAGTGGCATTTCGGAGATGGTCTGGACGATCCGGAAGTTGTCAAAGCGACTTATGGAGAAAACCCACCCAATGTTTATGGATTTGGACACACGCCGCTTTACGCCGATGTTATCGACGCAATTCAGACGGGCAGGAAACCGTACATTGACGGAGAAGCTGGGAAGCGTGCTCTGGAACTGATTCTTGCGATCTATAAATCAGCTGCGGAAAGAAGCCCTGTAAAACTGCCGTTGGAAAGCTGCTCGACACTGGACTTTACAGGAAGGTTTGATAAGTAATATGAGCGATTATTTTGTTCATCCGACAAGCATTATTGATGATGGTGTGGAAATCGGGGAAGGCACAAAGATCTGGCATTTCTGTCATGTTCAGTCAGGAGCAATTATCGGAAAAAAATGTTCCTTCGGGCAGAATGTGAACGTATCAAATAATGTCCGGATTGGGAACGGGGTCAAGATCCAGAATAACGTATCCGTATATGAAGGCGTTGAACTGGAAGATTATGTTTTTTGCGGACCTTCCTGTGTGTTCACCAACGATCTGACACCGAGGGCCAAATATCCTAAAGGACATGCTGGATATAAAAAGACGCTGGTAAAGGAAGGTGCTTCCATTGGCGCCAATGCGACAGTGGTTTGCGGATGTACAATCGGGAAATGGGCACTCATTGGTGCTGGAGCTGTAGTCACCAACGATGTCCCGGATCATGCCCTGATGCTGGGGGTGCCGGCCAGATTGAGAGGGTGGGCCTGTGAATGCGGTGCAATCCTGTCAGATGATCTGGTGTGCGATCAATGTGGGCGGACTTACAAGGAAAGCAAACAAGGACTGGAAGAGGTGAAATAAGAATGCAGTTCAGGGATCTGAAAGCCCAGTACCAGGCATTAAAACCGGAAATAGATGCCGGTATTGCCGCTGTGATTGACAGTTCAGCTTTTATCCTGGGGAAACCTGTCACAGAACTGGAAAACAAGCTGGCAGAATATGTCGGAAGAAAGCACTGCGTTGGATGTGCCAACGGAACAGATGCTTTGCAGCTTGCCCTTATGATCTGGGGTGTCGGTCCCGGAGATGCTGTTTTTACCTCTGATTTCACCTATTTTGCGTCTGCAGGTACTACATCGATTCTCGGCGGCACTCCGGTTCTTGTTGATATTGAACTGGATACTTTTAACATGAGCCCGGAGGCACTGGAAGAGCAGATCAAAAGGGTGTTGGCGGAAGGCAAACTGAAGCCCAAAGCAATCGTCCCTGTGGATCTTTTCGGACAGCCGGCAGACTATGACAGGATTCTGCCGCTTGCTGAGAAATACGGCCTCAAAGTGCTGGAGGATGCAGCACAGGGATTTGGCGGACATATCCGTGGAAAGATGGCTGGATCCTTCGGAGACATCTCCACGACTTCCTTCTTCCCGGCGAAACCGCTTGGATGCTATGGAGACGGCGGAGCCATTTTTACAGATGATGATGAGGTTGATGCCAGACTACGTTCCATGCGGGCCCAGGGCAAAAGCCCGACAGATAAATATGACAATCGGGAAATCGGCATGAACAGCCGCCTGGACACAATACAAGCCGCAATTCTGCTGCCAAAATTCAAAGCATTTGTCGATTATGAACTGGATGTAGTAAACCGGGTGGCTAACTGGTATACGGAACGCCTGAAAGAACAATATGTTACTCCAATAGTTAAAGACGGTTTCTGCTCTTCCTGGGCACAATATTCCATTCTGCTGCAGGATAAAGAAACCAGGGATGCCATGCAGATGAAACTAAAAGGAAAAGGAATTCCTTCGATGATCTATTATCCAAGGGGACTGCATCAGCAGGAAGCTTACAGATGGATGAATCTGCCGGATGAATGGTATCCGAACACGATGGAAGCAACAAAACGGATTCTGGCGCTTCCGATGCATCCATATATGACAGAAGAGATGGTTGATCAAGTAGTAAACGCAATGACAGGAGTGTGAGCAGTATGGGATTTAATCACATCTACGAAGGACTTATTTCCGGAAAAGAAAAACTTGCTTTGGTCGGACTTGGCTATGTCGGTATGCCGATTGCGGTAGAATTTGCCAAGCATGTCAAAGTCATCGGTTTTGACATAAACGAAAAGAGAGTTAACGAATATCGAAACGGTATTGACTCTACCAACGAAGTTGGTGAAGCAATCAGGAAAACGACAGTTGATTTCACTGCAGATCCGACCAGATTGAAGGAAGCAAAGTTCATCATTGTTGCTGTTCCGACTCCTGTGAACGATGACACAACACCTGATCTGAAACCGGTCAAGGGTGCTTCCAAGACCGTTGGTCAGAACCTGACTCCCGGAACGATTGTTGTATTTGAATCCACTGTTTATCCGGGTGTTACAGAGGATATCTGTATTCCGATTATAGAAAAAGAATCCGGCCTTAAGTGTGGCGTGGACTGGAAGATCGGATACAGCCCTGAACGCATTAACCCCGGTGACCGTGTTCATACCCTGACGTCCATCCGGAAGATCGTTTCCGGAATGGATGAAGAATCCGCCAGGGAGATCAAGAAAGTCTATGATATCGTAATCAAGGCAGGTACATTCCCGGTATCCAATATCAAGACAGCTGAAGCAGTCAAAGTCGTTGAGAATAGCCAGAGAGATATCAACATTGCCTTCATGAATGAAATTGCAATCATCTGTGACAAACTGGGCATTGATACAGATGAGGTTCTTGCCGGCATGAATACTAAGTGGAATGCCCTTGGTTTCCGTCCCGGCCTGGTTGGCGGTCACTGCATTGGCGTGGATCCTTATTACCTGACAAACGCAGCAGAGAAACTGGGCTATCACAGCCAGATTATCCTGAACGGCCGAAAGGTCAATGACAGCATGGGTGCTTATGTTGCTGATGCGGCTATAAAGGAAATGATAGAAGCTGGAAAAGCGCCCAAGAAAGCAACTGTTGTCGTCCTTGGCATCACTTTTAAAGAGAATTGCCCGGACACCAGAAACAGCAAGGTAGTAGATATCATCAATCGGCTGAAAGAATACGGTATCAATCCTATCGTTTCAGATAAATGGGCAGACGCTGAAGTGGCAAAGCACGAATATGGTGTTGATCTGGTTCCATTTGAAGATCTGCCGAAGGCAGACTGCGTTTTCGTAGCAGTGGGACATAGTGAATACAGAGCCATGTCTACGATGCAGCTGAAGGATATGTTCAAGGAAGAACTCCTGGATAATGAAAAGGTACTTGTTGATGTGAAGAGCCTCTACAGGATAGACGAACTGAAGGCATCTGGAATGAAATTCTGGAGACTATAAATCCCGATATAACAGAAATGGGAGATAAAGAATCAATGGTTTCAGCGATTATAACCACATATAAAAGGGAACCAGCCATGGTACTTCGCGCTTTGGACAGTATCATAGCGCAGACATATCGGGATGTTGAAATTATTGTTGTGGATGATAGCCCGGCAGATTTTCAGTTTCGGAAAGACGTACAGGCTGCTGTAACAGAACGTCAGGAAAAAAATCTGGATATTAATATCAGGTATATTGCTCATGATAAGAATATGGGTGCTTGTGTGGCTAGAAATACAGGTTTGGAGGCTGCAGAAGGTGAGTATATAGCATATCTGGATGATGATGATGAATGGTTGCCTGAGAAAATAGAGAAGCAAATTGATGTTATAAAAAAATCTGGTGTAGCTCTGGTGTATTGTGGCAAGATCTGTAAGAATGACAATTCCGGAAAAAGTATTATAGGGAAAAAAGAGTATATTAAGGGTAATGTTTTTGGAAGATTATTATATTCGAATTTTATAGAATCAACATCTTATCCTTTGATTAGAACGAAGTGCCTGATTGAAATAGGAGGATTTGATCCATTAATGCAATCTGCTCAGGATTATGATGTGTGGCTCAGATTGGCAGAACTTTATGAAATAGATTATGTTTCTGAACCACTGGTTATATATCATGAACATGATGGTGAAAGAATTACGACAAATCCTGTGAAGAAAATCAAAGGACTAGAACGTATTAATTACAAATTTACAAAGTACATTGAGGCGGATCGAAAACTGTGGTGGGCAAGGCATTTGGGATTAACAAGACAATATGCAAAAAACGGGAATAGAATAAAAGCTATATTATTGTGGTGGCAATGCGTCTGCAAGTGCCCTGAAAAAATCAAAGATAATGTTATATATTTGTTTTTTATTTTCCAAGCATAAATATAGCACTAAATTTATCGTTTGATAGTACACACGTTCTTTTTCCATTTATATGTGAATATCATTCATCATTGATAGATAGAAAGCGAGATATATTGATATGACGCCAATCATTAGTGTTTATTGTTTGACATATAATCATGAAAAGTATATTAGACAAACACTTGAAGGTTTTGTTCGACAAAAAACAGATTTTCCTTTTGAAGTAATAGTACATGATGATGCATCAACAGATAAAACTGCGGAAATAATTCATGAATATGCAGAAAAATATCCTGATGTAATCATTCCAATACTACAGAAAGAGAATCAATATTCCAAAGGAGCTTCGATCTTTAAGAAATATATATATCCTATATTGCGAGGGAAATACATCGCTATATGTGAAGGAGATGATTATTGGTGTGATGAAAATAAAATGCAAAGGCAATATAATTGGCTAGAAGCTAATACAGATTATTCATTATGTGTTCATAATACAAAAGTCTTGGATTGTAGCACAAACATAGAAACGATCTTGAATAATTGCGGTGATGACAGGGATATATCTACTGAAGAAATAATAAACAAGGCGAGTGCTCTGTTTCATACCTCAAGTTATATGTTCAGATCGGAATATGCTCTTTTGCCTTTAGCATTCGTATTGAGAAAAACCGGAGATTATTCACGAGCTGTATATTTAGCAACTCAAGGGAAAGTGCGATATTTGCATGATGTTATGTCTGTATATCGTAAGTTTTCTGGTGATTCTTGGACTTCCAAGATGTATAGATCTTCTGATAGTACACAAAAACAAATTGCATATAGAGAAGAAAAAATAAAAATGCTTCAAAATGTTGATGAATATACACAAGGATTATATTCTTCTGCTATTCAAACAAAAATACTAACAGAGCAACTACAAATACTAAAATTACAAAATGATATTGATGGTATTAGAGCAAAATATCACCAATACTATAAAACAATGAGTATAAAAACAAAGATGTTGATGAAAATTAAGAATCTTTTTCCTTCGTTGTATTCTAAATATCTAAAAATGAGGACAAAATAATGAATGTGATAAAGATTGATATGGAGTCAATGAACAATGAGTAAAGAAGAGAAAACAAGGGATAAAGTGATCTCAGGTCTATTTTGGCGTTATGCTGAAAGAATTGGGGCGCAAGGTGTAGCTTTTATAGTATCCATTGTGTTAGCCAGATTACTTTCTCCTGAAGTATATGGAACAATAGCACTTGTAACTGTTTTCACATCGCTTCTAAATGTTTTTGTTGATAGTGGTCTGGGCAATGCGCTCATCCAGAAAAAAGATGCGGATGATTTGGATTTTTCAAGCGTGTTTTACTTTAATGTTACGGTGTGCTGTGTTTTATATGCAATTATGTTTATAGCGTCTCCACTTATTGCACGTTTTTATGAAGATATGTCATTAATTCCAGTTATTCGTGTATTAAGCTTTACCTTGGTAATATCAGGAGTAAAAAATATTCAACATGCATATGTTGCAAGAACAATGCAGTTTAAAAGATTCTTCTATGCAACATTAGGAGGGACCATTGGGGCAGCAATTATTGGCATTTATATGGCATATAAGGGGTATGGTGTATGGGCGCTGGTCGCACAACAAATATTCAATTCAACTGTTGATACAATTATATTATGGATTACGGTTAAGTGGCGGCCAAAAAAAATGTTTTCATGGGAACGCCTTAAATCATTATTATCTTATGGCTGGAAACTGTTGGTATCAGCATTACTGGATAAAGGATATAGTAAAATACGACAACTCATTATCGGCAAAATGTATACTACTGCTGACTTGGCATTTTATAATAGAGGAGAAAACTTTCCACATCTCATAATAGATAATGTTAACACATCCATCAGTAGTGTTTTATTCCCAACGATGTCCCAGATCCAGGACGACAGGGGTAGGCTGAAAGAAATAACCAGAAGATCTATAAAAACTAGTACATATATTATGGCCCCGCTGATGATTGGAATGGCTGCATGCGCTGATCCAATTGTTCGATTGCTTTTAACTGATAAATGGATAGAATGCGTTCCTTATATGCGTATTTTCTGCATTACCTTTATGTTTTATCCAATACATACAGCAAATCTAAGTGCAATCAAGGCGATGGGGAGAAGTGATATATTTCTTAAACTAGAAAATCTAAAAAAGATAGTCGGTTTAGTATTATTGGTTTCTACTATGTGGTTTGGTGTTTTGGTTATGGCATACAGTTTATTACTTAGTACATTTACCAGTATGCTTATTAATACATGGCCCAACCGAAAACTGCTAGATTATAAATATGAAGATCAAATGAAAGATATATTGCCTGGTATTTTATTAGCTGTAGGAATGGGTTTATGTGTTTATTCTATCCAGTTTTTAGGATTAAGCAATATAGTAACACTTATAATACAAATTCCTCTTGGAGCTATCCTATACATTTCTTCCTCAAAGATGTTGAAAATAGAAGCATATTCATACATTGTTGAAACGATAAAGCAACGTCATGCTGAAAAGAAAACTCAGTCTACGCCTCAAGAATAATAGGATGCTATTTTATGAATCGAATGGTGAGTGCATGAAAACAATTATGTTATTGGGCGGTTCTGCCCAACAAATCATTGCCATAGCAACAGCAAAACGTATAGGTTTGCATACAGTGCTATGTGATTATCTACCAGATAATCCTGGGCAATATCATGCCGATAAATTCTATCAGGTCAGCACAACGGATAAAGAAGCGATTCTAAAGGTTGCCAGGGATGAACATATTGACTATATTCTCGCGTATGCTTCTGATCCTGCTGCTCCGACAGCAGCTTTTGTAGCGGAAAAACTCGGTCTTCCAACAAATCCCTATAAAGCTGTTGAGATTCTATGCAATAAAGATCTATTTAGGCAATTCCTTTCTTCTCATCATTTCAATACACCTTATGCATGTGGGTTTAGTACAAAGGAAGACGCATTCGCTGCAATTGAAAAATATTCATTCCCTGTAATCATTAAACCAGTTGATTCTTCCGGCAGTAAAGGTGCAACAGTCCTGAAAGCTATAGAGGAATTGGATGAAGCAATTGATTTTGCTTTTCCCTTTAGTCGATGCCATCGCATTATTATTGAGGAGTTCATTGAAAAAAAACATCCTTATCTGATCGGCGGCGATGTTTTTGTTTCCGGAGGGAAGATTATCCAATGGGGACTAATGAACTGTCATAGAGACGATCATGTGAACTCTCTCGTTCCAGTCGGAAAGAGCTATCCGCCGTGTCTGTCAGATGAGAATTTGCAAGCAGTAAAAGACACCCTTCAGCAATTAGTTACCGAACTGAATATCAAATTTGGCCCAATGAATGTTGAACTGGTTGTTGACAAGAATGACCATGTTTACCCGATTGATATCGGTCCCCGCAGCGGAGGGAATATGATACCAGATTTGCTTGGGATGATATTCAATTGTAATCTGGTAGAAATGACAGTTCGGTCCGCAATGGGAGAAAATATAACTAACATTCGGTTTGAAGATCATGGCTTTTATGCTACACATAATCTTCATTCTGATAGAAATGGATTGTTTGATCATGTTGAGTATTCTGAGGAAATCAGGCAGTACACTATCAGGGAAAATGTATATAAACAATCAGGTGATCCGGTTAGCACCTTTACAAACGCTGCTTACGCGATCGGAATTGTGTTTATGAAATTTCCTGATAATCAAACAATGCTTCGTATACTTGATAATATCAGTGAACATATACGGATTATTCTGAAAGAGGATCTGCAATGAGGGAAATCGGCGGTTACATTGAACTAGACACATATCATCTTCCTATGCTTCATGAAGGGGCTATCGCCCTTAACTGCGGCAGAAATGCGTTGGCATGGTTAATCAGAGCCAGAGGAATTAAAAAGCTTTGGATTCCGAAACTGATTTGTGATTCTGTAACCGGAGTCTGTGAAAGAGAAGGAATACCTTACAGTTTCTATAGCATCGGTAAAGATTTTCGCCCAGATCAGGAAGTAACATTAGGTGAAGAGGAATGGTTTTATTTCGTCAACTATTACTCTCAGTTTGAAAACAGTCAAATAAATGAGTATGTCAAAAAATACAAACGCATTATTGTTGACAATGCACAAAGCTATTTCCAAATGCCGATACCTGGAGTTGACACAATATATACTTGCCGAAAATACTTTGGCGTACCAGACGGGGCGTTTTTATATACAGATGCAAAGCAGACAGAAGATTATCCACAAGATGAATCTTTTGAACGAATGCGTTTTTTGCTTGGGAGATATGAGAGATCGGCAAACGAATTCTATAGTGAATATGTTGATAACAATGCTTCTTTTGCAACAGAACCTATAAAAGGAATGTCAAAACTTACGCATAATCTTTTGAAGGGAATTGATTACGAACAAACACAGAAGATAAGGCAGGAAAACTATTCCTATTTATCTAAAGCATTGAATGACATCAATAAACTAAGACTAAATGATAATGGTACATTCATGTATCCACTTTATATTGTAAATGGTACGAGCATTCGGAAGAAACTACAAGATAAAAAGATATATATCCCTACTTTATGGCCAAGTGTTCTTGAATGGTGTGATGAAAGTGAAACAGCGTATCAACTGGCATCCACAGTATTATCTTTACCAATAGACCAAAGATACAAAAAAGCTGATATGGAATACATAATTCAAAACATTATCTAAACAAAAGGAGATTTACGAAATGGGAAATGATTCACTACAAGGAATGAAAATGCTATTGCTTGGGGGGGTTCGTCAAGGTTGTGAAATAATCAATGAAGCCAAAAAGATGGGTATAGAAACGTTTGTAACGGATAATAGAACAGATTCTCCAGCAAAGAAGATTGCTGATCATAGTTTCATGGTGGATGCAACAGATGTTGAAGCTGTTGTCCAATTGTGTAAAGACAATAATATTGATGGCGTTATTACAGGATATGTTGACATGTTGCTTCCGTATTGCCAAAGAATATGTGAAAAACTTGACAAACCATTCTGGGGTAATGCTGAAAACATAGCAATGTGCACCGACAAAGAGTTGTTTAAGGAAGCATGCGAAAAAGCAGGTGTACCAACGGTTCCATGGCATAAAGCAACAAGAGACAATTATATAGAAGTTGTTAAGGATATAAGTGTTCCGGTAGTCATAAAACCCGTCGATAATAGTGGATCAAGAGGCGTGATAAAATGTTATGAAAAGCAATTCTTGATGGATGCTGTAGAAACATCATTATCATATTCTAAGAATGGTGTTGTTTTAATTGAAAAAGCCATGGATATAAATGAAGAATTCAGCACCTATTATATGATGGATAATGGGCATTATTATCTAACGCTTATGGGCGATAGATATGTGTATGAAGTGAATCCGAACATAGCACCAGTTGGACAAGGCATGACCTATCCATCCATACATTTGGATGAGTGGATGACACAGGTGGATCCAGCTATACATCGTTTTTTTGATCAAAACAATATGAAAAATGGATTTGCATTTTTCCAAGGCTTTTACGATAAAGATGAAAGAAAACTGTGTGTCCATGAAATAGGATATCGTGCTGTAGGCGGATTCTCTTTTAAGTATGTAGAACACTTTTCTGGATATAATAGGTTACAACAGCTAATCCGTTTTTCTCTTACAGGCTCTATGGATGAAAATGAAGTAAAGAAATCTAATCCTTACCTAGATGGATATGCTATTTCAGTTACTTCATCTATGAAACCAGGTACAATTGGGACAATTCGAGGGTTAGATGAGTTAAGATCCATGCCGGAAGTAATTCACTTAAGAGAATTGCATACAGAAGGAGAAACAATATTTCCTAGTATGCAGGGAACGTTAGCATCTGTGTTTGCTTATGCATTATGTGTTGTAAAAAGAAAAGAAGATTTAGCGAAAATGATAAATAAGGTTAAAAATACCCTTGTTGTACTAGATTCAGAGGGGAAGAATATGTTGAACGAATACTTGAATCCAGAAAAATTAAAGATTCTATGAAGAGGGGTGAATTATTATGAGCAACAAAATCAGTTTTCTTTATCTGGATGAGCAGGATATGCTAAAAGCAGACGTAACAGATATGTCTAGATGTATTACAGCAATGGAAGACATGTTTACGTTGCTATACAAAGGTGATTATCGTATGGGCGGTGAAGATGCCAACGAGCATGGAATCCGTGTTTCGTTCCCCAAGACATCAGATATTGCTGGAATGCCTTTGCATGCACCTGATTATCGGTTTATGGCAATGCCTGCATACCTTGGCGGCAGGTTTCATATGTTTGGAATCAAATCCTATGGTTCCCATCATACAAATAAAGAGAAGGGCCTTCCAAGATCAATTCTCATGATGTCACTCATGGATATTGATACAGGGGCGCCTATAGCATATATGTCGGCGAATATTCTCAGCGCTATGCGAACGGCTGCTACAGCCGGCGTGGGAACAAAAATCCTTTGCAAGAAAAACCCTGAAATATTAGGCATCATAGGCCCGGGCGTTATGTCAACATATACGCTGGACGCCATTATAGTGACCCAACCGACCATCAAGATCCTGAAGGTCAAAGGCCGCGGCCAGACCAGTCTGAACAAGTTTATCGATCACGCGAAAGCAAAATACCCCGGACTGGAAATCGTCAAAGCATGTGATACCATCGAAGAAACATGCAGGGATTCCGATATAATCTATTATGGAACAACAAACGCGGCTAAATATGAAGAAAACCCGAATATTGAACAGTCATGGGTAAAAAAGGGAGCGCTTGTTATCAGCGCATCTTCTCTTTTGATCTCAACAGATTTCCTTTCCAGTCCTGATGTGAAGCTTGTAGCAGACAATTATCTTATGTACGAAGGTTGGGGAGCGGGGCATCCATTGCCGACACAAAAGAATGTTTCCACGCTTTTAGGTATGGGTTTTTACGATGCTGTCTGTGAACATAAAATATGCAGAGAAGATATAGCTGATATGGGCGGGATACTGGTTGGCGATCAGAACGGCAGAACAAGCGATGACCAGATCATTATCTATGCTGTTGGCGGAATGCCGATTGAGGATGTTGCATGGGCTTATGACTGTTATCAAAGAGCACGTGAGAAGAACGTGGGTATAAACCTTAAGCTGTGGGATGAACCTGAATTAATGAAATAAGTTTTCAAACAGCTTTTTAGATTGCTTATTTCGGGAGGAAAGATAAGAATTGGCACATAGATTTAAAAAAGTGATGTCATCTACAGATATCCTTGTTGTTGCCTTTGGAGCGATGATTGGTTGGGGATGGGTCGTTTCTTCCGGCAGATGGATTCAGAACGCCGGCGTTATTGGAACTGTACTTGGGTTTATTATCGGCGGACTCATGATCTATTTCGTCGGTATGACATATGCTGAATTGACTCCGGCAATGCCAAAGGTCGGAGGCGAACATGTTTTCAGTTACAAAGCATTCGGCCCTACAGGTTCTTTTATATGTACATGGGCTTTGATCTTAAGCTATATTGGAGTCGTGTGCTTTGAAGCAGTGTCATTGCCCACAATTATACAATATATCTTTCCGTCATTTGCTCAGGTATACTTATATACAGTGGCAGGATCGGATGTTTACTTAACAGGTGTCATTGTGGCCTCAGTATTCACAATAGGGATTATAGTGATCAATATTCTTGGTATTAAGGCTGCTTCTGTTCTACAAACTATCTTAACAGTAACAATCGCCGCCGTCGGTATTATTTTGGTTGTGGTGTCTGCTATAAATGGTTCTCCGGACAACCTGGAAGGTCAGATCATTATTGGCGAAGGAATTGGAAGTTTAAGGAATGTCCTTAAGGTAGCTGTGGTTGCTCCTTTCTTTCTCTTTGGTTTTGACGTGATTCCACAAGTTGCAGAGGAAATCAATATACCCCTTAAAAGAATAGCAAGAGTTCTTTTGCTCTCCATTATCTGCGCAGTAGCATTCTACGGATTAGTTGTTTTTGCTGTAGGATACGCTTTGAACAGCCGGGAAATTTCCGAATCCATGCAGGGAGCGGGTTTGGTGACGGCTACAGCCATGGAAAAAGTATTCAACAGTACAATTATGGCAAAAGTACTTATTATTGGGGGATTATGTGGTGTCATAACCAGTTGGAATTCATTCCTTATCGGAGGAAGCAGGGCCATTTTTGCCATGGCAGAGGCGAAGATGGTGCCAGGAAGATTTGCAACAATACATGGAAAACACAAGACGCCGATCAATTCGCTTCTTCTCATCGGCGCACTTTCGTTAGTTGCGCCTTTCTTTGGCAGAACCATGCTGATCTGGATTTCAGACGCGGCTAGTTTTGCATGTTGTTTGGCATATTGTATGGTAGCTATGTCATTTATTGTTTTGAGAAAAAAAGAACCAGATATGGATCGTCCATATAAAGTAAAGCATTACAAGTTTGTTGGTATTACCGCATCATTGCTTTCAGGATTGATGGTTGCTCTGTATTTAATTCCTGATACCGGTAGCTCTTTATCAACTGAAGAGTGGATCATTGTAGGAGGCTGGGCTTTATTAGGCATTGTTTTCTATATCATGTGCAAGAGACATTATAAAGATCAATTCGGAGTAATGAATCTACAATAATGCAACTCGAGGGATACAATATATAAGCAAGCGTTAACTATGAGGTGGGAGCATGAAAGAAAGGATTCTTGTTACACGTTCCTCTATGCCTTCATTTGAAGAGTATTGTGAAGAAATCCGCAAACTCTGGGATAGCCATTGGTTGACCAATATGGGAGTGGAACATAAGGAACTACAGCACCAACTGGAAGAGTATCTCCAGTGTCCACACGTAATCCTATATACCAATGGCCATCTAGCTCTGGAAAATGTGATTGCAGCCATGCAGTTTCCGGCCAGATCGGAAGTCATTACGACTCCTTTTACATTTGCTTCAACAACACATGCCATTGTGCGCAATCATCTTGTGCCGGTTTTCTGTGATATACGGGAAGATGACTATACCATGGATGCGGACAAGATTGAGTCCTTGATCACAGAAAGAACTGTAGCTATTGTGCCGGTTCATGTTTATGGCAATATGTGCGATGTGGAGAAAATCCAGGCAATCGCAGACAAATATCATCTGAAAGTCATCTATGATGCGGCTCATGCGTTTGCTGTAAAATATAAAGGCATTTCATCAGCAAATTTCGGAGATGCTTCCATGTTCAGTTTCCATGCCACGAAGGTATTTAACACTATTGAAGGCGGTGCGGTTTGCTTTGCTGATGATAACCTTGTCAGAACAATGAACGACATGAAAAACTTTGGGATTCGCGGACCGGAAAGCGTTATGTTTGTTGGTGGTAACGCAAAGATGAGCGAGTTCCAGGCTGCTATGGGTATCTGCAATCTGAGACATTTGGACTCTGAAATTGAAAAAAGAAAAACAGTTGTTGAACGATATGTTGAAAGAATGGGTGGTATTCCTGGTATAAAACTGTGTAAACCCCAGAAGGATGTACAACCCAATTACGCATATTTCCCAGTGGTGTTTGACGGTTTTAAATATACCCGGGATGAGATTTATGCAAGATTAAAAGAACACGATATAACCGCACGGAAGTATTTTTATCCGCTGACAAATGGCTTTGAATGCTATGAACATTATCCAACAGCGGGAACAGAAAGGACGCCAACAGCTGCATATACAGCAGAACGAGTATTAACATTACCTCTATATGCTGATCTTGCATTAGATGATGTGGACAGAATTTGTGATATTATTTTAGGCAAAAAAGGTAGTGCATATGATGCCTGATAACATTTTTAACATAATTAAATATGTAATATGGGGCAATGGGTGTGTGACAGTGGATCATCATGTATTTGATGAAATGAAACAACATACAATTGCATCTTTATTGTCACCATACTTGTCAGGTATTGATATGTCAACCGAATTAAAGCAACAATGGACATATTATACTTTGCAACAGTTGTCTTATTATACACAATATAATTACGAACAATCTCATCTGCCCATAACAGTTTCTTATGTTATCTTAAAAGGCACCACAGCAGCACAGTATTATCCCTATCCAGAATATCGATCAATGGGAGATATTGATATATTAACGCGGAGGGAAGACTTTGATACAGCTTGCCAACAATTGTTGAATGCTGGATATTGTGTCAAACAAGAGCTTAATCGTGAGATAAGCTTTGCAAAAAATAATATTACTATAGAACTACACAGAAGTTTTGCCTCTTTAAACAACGCAGAACATGCAGAATACATGGACAACTTGATCTACGAGAATATCAATCCCACCCATGTTCTGCCTGATCAAATAAATGGCCTGGTATTATTGGAACATATTAGCCAACATTTGGAGCATGGCCTTGGACTCAGGCAGATAATTGACTGGATGATGTTTGTGGACAAGTGTCTATCTGATGATAAATGGTCAGAATTTGAGACATATGCTAATAATATCGGATTAAAAAAACTTGCAATAACAACAACTTATATGTGTGAACAATATCTTGGGCTTTCACATCGGGAATGGTGTTCTCACGCAGATGTTTCACTTTCTGAGCAATTGATGGACTATATTCTTACAAGCGGTAATTTTGGCAATAAGAGAGTATCGGATTCTGATATAAGCACAAATGTGATTGCATATGCCAGTACACCAAAGATGGCACTAAAGATATTACAGAAGCAGGGACTAATAAACTGGCGTTGGGCTCGGAAATGTATATTTCTTAAGCCTTTCGCATGGATATATCAAGCCAATCGTTATATAATTCGTGGCCTTAACAGAAAACAGGCAACTTCAAAGCTAAAAGAAGAATACTATATAGCTCAGAAACGTAAAGCTATGTTGAATTCTCTTGGCGTAAGGACAACAGCTAAAGGCAATGTGATATATAAAGACGGAAAATATGTTAAAGAGTAGAAAACCTATTTTTATATTATGGATTAAGAAAATTATGAACAAAAAGATGAGATTATTGCTTGCTGTTTTTTTTCTCATAATCTCTTTTATGTTCATCAATCCAATTATAAGAACGAAAAGGTCAAATTACTCATCCAATCAGCTGAAAATGACGACATCTGTAATTGATGAGCATACAAAACGGACAGATTATATAGATTCTAGTGGAAGAATTACTATTGCGGCGGACCTGGGGTATGCAACAATGGTTGTTACCCAAACGGAGAAGGGACGTCTGGAACAATTTTATGATAAAGAGGGCCATCCAATCAGAAGAGGCAATGGGTTTTATGCTGTTTTGAGAGAATATGACAAGCAAGGCAATAATATCAGGAACATTTATCTGGATCCTGAAGGTAAGCCTGAAAAAACAACCAACGGCTATGCGATAGAAGAAAGGGAATATAATGACAAGAAATTACTGATTTCTGTCAGATATTATGATACAGAAGGTAATCCAACAGCTTCTCCATATTTCGGATTCGGAAGAATTAACGAATATGATAAGAATGACAGAAACACAAAGACGACTTACATAAATGAATCGAATGATCCCTTAAGGACCAAGCTGGGATATGCCACGATTGTTCGTAGGTATTATCCGGAAGATAATCCATGGAAGAATAAAGTGGAGAGTGAGTTTTACTTTGATGAAACTGGAAAACCAATTGCGCTATCATTGGGACAATATGGAGTACATAAAGAATATAATGAAAAAGGGCAAGAGGCAGTTCTGACATATCTGAATGCAGATGGGCAGCCAGTCATAACAAACAAAGGATATACGACAGTAGCCTGTACATATCAGGCTAATAATTCTGTAGCTACCGAATTATACTATGATCTGGATGGAAAGCCTTTTTCTCTTTCAGAAGGGCAGTACGGTATAAAGAGAGAGGACGGGAAAACGATATACCTGAATAAGGATGGGAATGAAATCCTTAACTTACGGACCATACTCTACAACCATTCCTGGATTGTGATTGTTATTGCTACAGCGGTTATTGTTTTTTCAGCTATAGTTGGCAGAAAAATGAATATAGTTTTATTTTTCCTGTGCATTTGTGTTATTATCTATTTAACACTGATGTTCAGGGATGGCAACGAGACGAATAAGACAAGTTTTCTATGGCATTACAAAAAGTTCTTCAGTTCCCGTGAAGCGCGAGCAGAAATTATGAAGAACATTTGGCTGTTTATTCCGCTTGGAGCAATTCTGTACCATTTGTATCCGAAGAAGATTATTCTGCTGGTTCCAGTTCTGCTGTCTTTGGTTATTGAAGGGACACAATATATTACAGGAACAGGATATTGTGAACTGGATGACGTGATCAGCAACAGTATTGGCGGATGGATCGGGTTTTATTCAGGTAAAGTGACCACAGTATTATTTCTGCGTATAAATAACTGGAAACAAAAACATTCTGTATAAAGAAGGTTTTCTTTATGAAACAGCAACAGACACGGTGGAAACTATTCCTGTTTGATCTGGCATTTTACCTTTTTACAGGATTATTTATCTTTGTTTTATACCCGACATCGATTGATGTTTTGAATACAGCAGAGACGATTTCCTATATCCTGTTTGCAGCTGTCTGTATTTTTGCGCTTCGTTTTGTGTTAAATATCTATAAACGTATCTGGCGTTATGCGGGGTCATCGGATTACCTGTGGCTGGTAGTCGCAGATTTTATCGGTGGCTTGATATTTGTGCTGCTCCGCCAGTTTATTTCTCCGACAAAGGTTACGTTTGTCCGTGCGGTATCTGTGGTTTTACTGAACTTACTTGGCGCCATTTGTATGAGACTGACATATCAGTTTGCCTATCAGAACCGGAACCAGACATCAAAGGCGCAACGTGCTGTTCTCAGCGTTTTACAAATAATTACGGGTGTTGAGTTTGCCCGGGATGACGCACTTCCTGAAAATCGGAAGATACGGATTGCAATTATCGGCGCCGGCAGTGTTGGCGCTATGCTGGCTGATGAACTGCAGAATAATCCCAAAGCAGTTTACAAACCTGTGTGCTTTGTGGATGCTAATAAAGAAAAAGTCGGCAGGACCATTGCTCGTATTCCTGTTGTGAATAACGAGACGGATCTGAATAGTCTTCATGTTCAGGAAGTGGTTTTTGCCCTTCCGAATATAACAAATGAAAGACGTAAGGAACTCTTTGAGATTTATAAGGAGAAAGGTTATAAGATCAAGGTATACGATTATCCTTCTCTTGAAAACACAGACGGAAGACGTCAACTGCGGGATTTTGAAATTGAAGACCTGCTGTATCGAAACGCAGTTGATGTGATTGATGAAAAAACTGCCGCATGGTATCGGGGTAAGAATGTACTGATTACAGGCGGCGGAGGATCCATTGGTTCAGAACTGGCAAGGCAGATTGCCAAAATCGGACCAAGCAGGTTAACACTGCTCGATAACTATGAGAACGGTGTATACGATATTCAGCAGGAATTGCTGACACGGTATCCCGGAATCAATCTGCGAGTTGAGATTGCAAATATTTGTGATGAAGAGGGAATTGAACGAATTCTCAGTGTAAATATACCTGATATTGTATTACACGCAGCAGCCCATAAGCATGTGCCTCTGATGGAAAGAAATGTTATGGAGGCTGTCAAAAACAATGTGTTTGGCACATTGAATATGGTTGAAGTCTGCGAACGTCATGGCGTAAAGCGGTTCATCATGATCAGCACTGACAAAGCTGTGAATCCCACGAATGTCATGGGTGCGACTAAGCGAATGTGCGAGATGATTGTACAGAGCAGAAAAGGGGATAAGACATCTTTCTCCGCGACACGGTTCGGTAATGTGCTGGGCAGCAATGGATCTGTTATTCCGCTGTTTAGGCGGCAGATTGCCAACGGCGGACCTGTGACAATTACAGACAAGCGGATTACAAGATTCTTTATGACAATTCCGGAAGCAAGCCAGCTGGTGATGACATCAGGTGCTATGGCAAAGAATGGTGAACTGTATGTGCTGGATATGGGTAAACCGGTCAAAATCTATGACCTGGCGGAAGAAATGATTCGACTGTCCGGTTTGGAACCATATAAGGACATTGATATCGTTGAGACCGGACTTCGGCCTGGTGAAAAGCTGTATGAAGAGCTTCTGATCCGGACCGAAGAAATGGACAAGACAGAGAATGACTTGATTTTTATCGAAAGGGATAAGCCGCTGAGCCAGGGAGAGATCCAGAAGAAACTGGATATTCTGAAGGAAGCGCTGGCATCGGGACATAATACCGAAGTGAAAAAGGCTCTGATGAAGGTCGTGCCTACGTATCATACACCTGAAGAGGTAAACGGAAGAGAGTAAAGAATCTTAAAGCATATCATTTTACAGCATTATAGGACGATACAGAGAAGGAGTGACTTTATGAAGTTGACGCCGGATCTTATCTTGAAAAAGATACGTTATCGTATCTTTTATATGATTGATGTGTTTTATGATATGAAAATATGCAAGCAAAACTTATGTGAGTATATTCCAAGTATTTACAGAGATGATAAAAACGGGATTGGATCAACAGGCTCGCAATCAACACCTTATCTAATATTGAAGAGGATTTTTGCCGATATACAGATTAATGAAACAGATGCATTTATTGATGTGGGATGTGGAAAAGGAAGGGTATTAGCATTCTGTGTAAAAGAAAAATATCCTTGCTCTGTTAATGGAATTGAGATTAATGAAATACCAGGAAAGATAGCAAAGGAATGGTCAGAGAAGTATGACAACGTTCATGTCATGATAGGAGATGCATTTGATATAAACTATGATCAATATACAATTCTTTTTCTAGGGAGACCATTTCTACCGAAAACATTTGCGAAGTTTATAAAAATGGTTGAATCTCAAATAACACATCCGATTCAATTAATTTATTGGGTGGATCAGCAAAGTGGGAATTATTTGAGAAAACGAAAAGGATGGATTTTGAAAAAACGCCAAAAAATAAAAAAAGTGTTGGGGATTAATCTGGTTTATGGCACACAGTGGTTCTCGATTTGGGAGTATACGCCTCAGAATAATAATGATATAGTATGAAACAGTAAAAGTATTTCGAATAATTATATTATGAATAGTATCAAGAAAGGATGGTCGGAATGAAATTTTATAAAGTTGATGGCAAGATCGTAATCTCTGATGTGCCAGTAGGGAAAGAAGTTGTTGCAAATACGACAGATGGCGCATATGAAAAGCATGTGCCGATGATTGAGCAGAAGGGCGATACAGTAACTGTTAAAGTTGGATCTGTTGCTCATCCGATGCTGGATGTACATTACATCGAATGGATCGTGTTAGAAACAGCGACAGGATATCAGAAGCATGAGCTGAAGCCAGGCCAAGTGCCGGAGGCTGTTTTTGCTGTGACGGAACCGGTGATTGCTGCTTATGAGTATTGCAATTTGCATGGACTGTGGAAGGCAGAAGCTTAAGTATATGAAAACAACTATCAACCTGAAAAACAAGTATATTCTGATCACTGGAGTTGCTGGCTTTATCGGTGCAGCTTTAACCCAGCGTATCCTTAGGGAGTATTCTGGCTGTACGGTGATCGGCTTGGATAATGTAAACGATTACTATGATCCGGCACTGAAGGAATATCGCCTCAAACTGAATGAGCAGACAGCGGCTGAGGGACAGTGCGAGTATCACTTTGTCCATGGCAATATTGCAGACAAAGTTCTGATCGACAAGCTCTTTCGCGAATACAAGCCTGACATTGTGGTGAATCTGGCAGCACAGGCTGGCGTACGCTACAGCATTGACCATCCGGATGTGTACATTGAGAGCAATATTATCGGGTTCTTTAATATTTTGGAAGCTTGCCGGCACAGCTATGACAACGGGGCTCCCGGTGTCCAGCACCTGGTATATGCTTCTTCCTCTTCTGTATACGGCGGAAACAAGAAAGTGCCTTTCAGTACAGAGGATCCGGTGGATCATCCGGTAAGCCTGTATGCAGCTACTAAGAAAAGCAATGAATTAATTGCTCATAGTTATTCCAAACTATACAACATGCCCTGTACGGGGCTGCGTTTCTTTACTGTATATGGACCAGCTGGTCGGCCGGACATGTTCTATTTCTCTGCGACTGAAAAACTGGTAAGAGGAAAAAATATAGAGATATTCAACTACGGTAACTGTAAACGAGATTTTACTTATGTTGATGATATCGTCGAAGGTGTTCTGCGGGTAATGCAAGGTGCGCCTGAAAAGCAGGTTGGAGAAGATGGTCTGCCAGTTGCTCCATATGCTTTGTACAACATCGGCGGAGGACAGCCAGAGAACTTATTGGATTACGTACAAACCCTGCAGGAAGAATTAGTCCGAGCGGGTGTGTTGCCAGCAGACTATGACTTTGGTGTACATAAGAAACTGGTGCCAATGCAGCCCGGAGATGTGCCGGTGACCTATGCAGATTCTACAGCCCTTGAACGAGATTTTGGGTTTGTACCGAAGATCGGAATCAGAGATGGACTCAGGGCGTTCGCAGAATGGTATAAAAAGTATTATAAAATATAAACAATTCTGCTGACATGTGAATATTTGATGCGTATATACTAGTGGAAAGCCTAAACGGTTCCTCAATACAGGTTATTCCGAATGAAAACGATTGTACAAGAAAGGAGGGTAAAAACTCCCGGGGTTACATGCTCAGCAATTAATATCAATGGGTATTATGAAAAAAGCTTGAACCTGTTGTAAATTATTGTTGACAAGCATTCGTGCTACGTGTAGAATTAGTATGTTGAACAATATACTTCTCGATTACATGATGTAACTTTGACCGTAGCATGAGGAGGTGGCGCCGGTCCGTGAAGACGATTGTAGAACCCAAAGCACATATTTACAAGCTTTGGGGGAAACAGCGGATCAAGGACGAAGACACTTACCGGATGATGCAGTATCTTATACGGGCTGACTATGATGGCAACGTGCTTTTGCATAATGTTGTTACCGGTCAGCTGGTGATACTGGAACCCAAAGAGGCGGCATTGGTTGATCAGCTTCCATATAAGCACTGTACCGCAATGGATCAGATGATTGAAGATCATTTTCTGGTTCCTGATCAGTATGATGAACATCAACAGGTCACAAAAATGCGTGAGGTGCTGAGAAAGCTGGAAGATGCAAAACAGAAGCCGTACATAACACATTATACGATTCTTCCCACGACAGCGTGCAATGCAAGATGTTACTATTGCTTTGAACAAGGATCAAAGATGGTAACAATGTCAGAACAGACAGCGCATTCAGTTGTGAATTTCATTATTGCACATTGTAATGATGAAAAGACTGTATCAATATCCTGGTTTGGTGGAGAACCAACGGTGGCCGATCGCAGGATTGATCAGATATGCTGGGAACTACAGGAAAATGGTATCCAATATAGTTCGGACATTACGACAAACGGATATCTCTTTGATGAAGAGATGGTTCGTAAGGCCAAAGAACTATGGAAAACAACTCGGGTCCAGATATCTGTAGATGGTACGGAGGATACGTATAATCGAGTTAAGGCTTATGTTCATGCATGTGATAATCCATACCGAAGGGTATTGGATAATGTTGGCCGGTTGCTGGAGTATGGTATCAAAGTCGGATTACGGATGAATTTCGATCTGGGAAACTATAAAGAGTTCAAAGATCTCCTGAAGGATTTGAAAGATCGTTATTCCAATCACGAATTATTACGGGTGAATGTACATCCTGTAATAGGAACGTATCCGGATGATTCTGGTGCTGTACTACACGCCGATGATGACTGGTTCGATAAGAAAATTCCTGAACTAAACAGTATGGCGCGAGAGTCTGGAATGCTTCAGCAAGCAGAAAAACTGCCTTACTTACAGTTTAAAGGATGTCAGGCCAATAATGATTCATCTGCGACGATTACGCCCGAAGGATATCTGGTAAGCTGTCCAGAACAATATGGGGATGATCAGATCACTGGGAATATCTGGGAAGGAATAACGAATCATAAAGTGGTTCAATCCTGGAAAGAGTTCAGTGAATATCCCAAGTGTAGGGACTGTGTATTGTTCCCAGATTGTATCCGGCTAGTGCGGTGTTCAGCGAAAGATAGGTGCTGTTATATGTCAGAAAACATACAACAATGCCAAGCCAGTATGAAACACAGAATGTGTTCATATAAAAAGACAATCGATAAGGAGGAAAGGTCATGATGTTTGAGGAACCGAAGGTAGAAGTCGTTGAAATCGAGACGGATGATGTTATCGCAACATCCGCGGGCAGCTACGAGAACTGTGTTGGTCCCGATGCGCCTATGAACAATTGCGACGCAAACGGAGTGTTTATGTCTTAATCATTCCGGTCGAAATGGTAAAGATTGAAAGGAGAATAAAAAATGAGAGAACAGCTTAATGAGCAGGACATTGAAAATGTCGTTGGCGGTACGGTAATTATTAGCAAGGATAACATGGTTGTCGGTTTCAGCACCACCAAGGAAAAGTTCAACCTGAAGGGCTGCACGTATCGTCAGGCCCGCGATCTGGTGGATGATCTGCTGGAAGACAATCCCACTCTGAGCAATTCTGCCTTTGATGCACTGGTAAAGAAGACTATGAAAGCCAAGGGATGGATTTAATCAGTTAAATCTATTCATAAAATGTGCATTTATATGCCGATGGGCATGCTAGGGTTAACCCCGGCATGCCCTTTCTTGGATTAAGGAGGAGAGAACTACTATGAAGCTTAAGTATTCTTTTGATGCTGTTGATATGGGAGAAGAAACAATAGCGGTTCCCGTTGGAGATGGCGCAGATCAGATGCATGGCGTTGTGAAGCTGAACAAGTCTGGCTGCGAGATTATGGATTTACTGAAAGAAGAGATAACCATAGACGATATTGTTAATAATCTTGCTGCTAAATATGATAATAGCAAAGAAGAACTCAAGAAATATGTGCTGCATGTTGTTGAAGAATTACGAAAAGCTGGAATCCTTGAATAACAGATAATCTTATATGTATAGTGAATTATGACAAGAACAGGTGGAGACAAGTGAACACAGTAGAGCCAACTGTACAATACTTTAAATTTGAAGACTTGCTTCTGAAGGACGGATATCTAGTATTCACTAATGTTGGCGTTAGTATGATGCCGTTACTGAGGCAGAAAAGAGATATAATTGAAATACGACGCAAAGAATCCGGACGTTGTAAAAAATACGATGTTGTGCTTTATAAAAGAAAGGACAGATACATACTTCATCGTATTGTAAAAGTTCTTCCGGATGGTTATTATATTGTTGGGGATCATTGTACACGCTTGGAGAAAGATATAAAAGATGAAAATATTCTTGGTGTAATGACACGTATAATCCGGAATGGGAAAACAATAACTCCTGATAATGTTTGGTACAAAATATATGTGCATATTTGGTGTGATTTTTATCCAATACGGTTTATGGTGTTAAGAGTAAAAACTTTTTTGTATCATTGCCTGCAATTGATCAAAAGGAGAGTGTTCGGTTAATGGAACAGGATGAAAAAAACTTTTGCCTGTCCATGGCCGGGCACTCTTTTGCTATTCACACATTATATGAAGATACGTATTTCCTATGCCGGAAGTTTATTGTGAATGAATGTGCAGAAACAGAGATATTCATTTCAGAAGAAGATATTAAGGTTGAACAGACAAACTCAGATCTGGTTGAAATACATCATGATAAAGGATATTTGGAAACACTTGCAATATATAGAAAAATCTGTGAAAAGATGCTGGATTATGACACTTTTCTTATGCATGGAGCAGTAGTGGGGTATCAGGATTCTGCATATATGTTTACAGCTGTCAGCGGAACAGGAAAAACTACACATATTATGAAATGGCTTCGTAAGCTAGAAGGGTCGTATGTAGTAAATGGAGACAAGCCATTGATAAAAATCACAGATGATGAAGCAATAGCATGTGGAACACCTTGGCGGGGAAAAGAAAGACTAGGGAAAAACTGCATGGTTCCATTGAAGGCAATTGTATTGATGGAACGAGGAGAAGACAATGTGGTAGAAGAAATAGCTTTTGAGAAAGCTCTCTCATTTCTACTCCGGCAAACCTATATGCCGGAAGATGTTATAATGATGAAGAAAACACTGACGCTGCTCTCAAAATTGAAGGGAAGGGTCAGATTCTATAAGTATGTGTTTAATAATATGAAAGATGACGCATTTGAAGTAGCATATGGAGGAATTGTTTCTTAATTTATATTTATAACTTGAGGTGGCATGATAATTAAAAATAGAATATAATATATTTTGTTCTTAAGCTTTATTTTAATTTGTGATCTGGGAGTAAAATGGATAGCGGTATTCAAAAGGTAAAGGGTATTTTGAAAAGCCCTTCATATCGTGCAATTAACAAATGGACAAAGCCGTTTCACCGGGCAATATGGGGAATCTCAGCTCTGGGAATAATAGGGACTGTTTTGTCATTATGTCTGACGATAGTAACAAAAGAACTAATTGATGGGGCAACATCTCATAACAGTAGTTTGTTATGGAGATATGGGATTCTGTTGGTTGGAATTATTGTCTTAGAACGGTGCATTTCGGTATACACCTCCTATTTGCGTACGAAAACATCTGCTCGGTTGCAAATGGAAATGCAGCGACAGGTTACCACGTCGCTGATGAGCAAAGAATATCCGGCATTGAAGCCCTTTCATAGCGGGGAATTGGTGAATCGCATTTTTTCTGATGTCAATATAGTTAGAGATGGAGTGATTAATTTACTTCCATCTGTTCTTCGCATTACAGTTTCCTTCTTCGGCGCTGCAGGAATTCTTATTAATATGGATTGGCGGTTTGTACCAGTTCTTATTATTGCAGGTGCTTTGGGTGTGGTTTTAACTGCAGTATTCCGCAAGCCTATGAAACGCCGGCATAAGAGAATGCAGGAAGCAGAAGCAAAATTGCACGCTTCTACACAGGAGACGCTGGAGAATGTACGGCTGATTAAAGCTTCTGTATCTGAAGAACGTGCTTTAGATACTATGGATGAACACAGAGAAAAACTAGCATTTGAGCAGATTCGGAATGGTAAGCTTTCCATAGCTATGAATAATGGGATGGGCAGCTTGTTTGATATCAGCTGGCTTTTGTGCAATCTGTGGGGATGCGTGAAAATATATCAAGGCACATTTACATACGGTGGATTAGCAGCGTTGATTCAGTTGGTGGGAAGAATTCAGAGCCCTATTGCTAATGCTGTAAATATCATTGGTCAGGCATATGGCGTGGTTGCTTCAGCAGAACGGCTGCAGGAAGTAATTGGACTGCCAAATGAAAAGGAAGGCGAAAAGCTGGATTCGTTCGATGAGATCCGGCTAGAAAATGTCTGCTTCCAGTATGAGGAGAGTCCGGAAAGCGTTCTCTGTGATGTGAATGCTGAAATTCATCGGGGAGACTTTGTGGCGCTTACCGGTATATCTGGCGGCGGAAAAACAAGCTTGTTCCAGCTCCTGCTTGGGATCTACAAGCCGAACAGCGGCTGTGTGACCTTTGTGAACGGCGAGCAGCTGGTACCAGCAAGCAAGGGGACACGTGGATTGTTTGCATATGTTCCACAGGGGAATATGCTCATGTCCGGTACACTGAAAGACAACTTGATCATGTTTACGGATCATGCCACGGATGAAGCGATTGATGCTGCTGTAAAGGCTGCATGTCTGGATGAACTGGTTGAGAAGATCGGAATGGATGCGAAGCTGGGCGAGCGCGGTATCGGCCTTTCTGAGGGCCAGGCGCAGCGGCTGGCGATTGCCAGGGCGCTGCTGAGCAACGCACCAATCCTGCTGCTGGATGAAGCGACCAGTGCGCTGGATGAGACGACGGAAGCGAAGGTGCTGGAGAATATTGATGAGATGCGGGAAAAGACAGTGATTATTGTTACGCACCGGCGGGCAGCACTAGGGATCTGTGACCGGGTATTCCATCTGGAGGATGGGAAGTTGAAGGATAATTCAGAATTCGAAAAATCTTCATAATTGAAAAAGTATATTGAATTATAATCAAAACAATCATTTGGAGGATGAATAAATGGATAATGCAATTTGTAAAATAGTATACTTTGATGATGAATCCATTACTGATTTTGTACAAATTGCAGCAGGAGGAGAACTTCAGAGAACTACAGAATTGCTAAATTCACGGGAGGGAAAAGAGAAACAATCTGTTGGAGTGGGAGGAAAAGTTGGAATAGGTGGCGTTTTTAAGGCCCTTCTCGGATGGGAAGCTAATGCAAGTGCAGATGTGAGTGCTGAATTGGGGTTTAGTAGTAATAAGATGGTAACAAACATTGTGAAGAATACGATATTAACAGATTTTCTTAAACTAATAGAAACAGATAGTAAGAGTAAAGGCTCTTCATATACAGCAAAAGGTAAGATTAAGAAATTTGCCGGTTACACGATTTCGGCGGAAAAAGACTCTTTATCTTATATTGTAATGGTTTCTCCGTATTTATCAATGTTGAGAGCTGGATCATCCATACCAGCGGGTGAATTTAATATTGCTATAGATAAACTTGATAGTGCTCTTAAAAAAGCAAAAGGATACTATGAGTTTGTAGGAACAAAAAACAAAAGCAAGATAATATTACGATTTAATATAAATTCATTCAAAAATGGGTATACTATAAGCGATCTACTCAAAATGAATTTATGCATTTATGCAATAAAAGTGGGAAAGACAACAATAGAAAAATTAAAAGTTAACAAAGAATTGGATATGGAAAATTCGGTATTCACAAAAGATAATCCATCATATCGCGAAGAAGAACCAGTTGAAAAAGTTGATACTGCAAATAGATTGCTTGATGTATATGATGTACTATTTGCGGGGGTAGAATCGAATGATTGAACGTATAGTTGTATACACTGGTTCAAAGCGTGATTTTGATCAATATTTGGAATCAATGATCCCTATTGGAACTCAAACAATTCCTTTTATGGAATTGATACAGCATTATAATGCGAGAATAAGACCAACTGAAGCAGCTGTAAAAGAGGAGGCATTATATAAAAAAATAAAAGTGGATAATTGTATTGTCCGTGCAGATGACTACGCTTCTGTCTTACCGCATGTTTTATCAAATTTTACAAATATTGTAACACTAAATTATGATATTGGAACAATATACATACAGAATCCTCCTAGACGTGTGTTGGAATCGTTAAAAACAACATATGGTGATAATATAACCTATGAGGAAAGTCAATATCCAGAGATAACAAGGGAATCTTTAAGAACTATATATAAAAACTTGTGTTGCGATGTGTTAGGGCAAGAAGAATGTAAACGAAATCTAATCGGAGGCTTATATCGATTAACAACGAATACCAGTAACAAACCGGTTGTTTTAATGTTATATGGACCATCTGGAGTAGGCAAGACAGAAAGCGCAAAAAGCATAAGTAAATCACTCGGGGGAGAATTGTTAAGAGTACAGTTTTCGATGATGCAAACTCAAGAAGCGTTTGATTATATATTTGGAGCAGAGCATTCAAAAAGTAGTTTTGCACGTGATATGACAGGAAGAGAATCAAATGTCATACTTATTGATGAATTTGATAAAGTTAATCCTAGATTCTATAATGCGTTTTATGAATTGTTTGATGAAGGGAGATATGTTGATACAAATTATGATTTGCAATTAGGACAATCCATATTTTTGTTGACATGTAATTTTCATAATGAAAGTGAAATAAAAACCGTTCTAGGTCCAGCAATGTTTTCTCGTATTGGATGTTGTATAGAGTATAAAGAATTGTCAATTGGTGAGAAAAATGTGATTATTCAAAGATGGTATAATACAATTATTAATTCATTGAAGGATGATGAACAAAAGTATATCAAGAAGACTACTATACTTAATTGGTTTATAAAGAATGCAGAAAGATATGATAATATTCGAATTTTAAAAACGAAAATAGAGAATGCAATATTTGAAAAGCTAACACAACATTTTATTGTTTCTAACATTGAAAAATAATACGAGAAAAAGGTAATTTGTGCTTGCTCAGTAAATTGTTTTAGGAAGCCAACATAATAGGAGGATAAAATGACAGAGGAACAGATTAAGACGATATGCAAATTCCTAATAGAAAAACAGTAATCGGCGGATTACGGATATAGAAAAGGAATTGCTGAAAACAGCGGTTGATCAGGCACACAACTGGCAGGAATTGATACTGACAATGGTGATGGCAAATCGTTGATTCTTTTTCTGAAAAAACTTCACCTTTCTTCGCTGTAATGCGCATGAATACATATGGAAAAGATGATATAAGTAAAGCACAACAGGAGCGTGATGAGCGCTCCTGTTGTGCTTTACAAATAATAGATAAGATATTTACTATTACATGAAATAACGGAAATCATATGCTTTATCAAAAATAGCTTCTTCTTGTTTTGACATTTTTGCTAATACTTTAGCAAAATCTAGTGTTACAGGGAGTAACTTATATAAACTATCACCGCTATTCCAATTCATTTTTGTTAGCATCAAGATTTCTTTCGCAAGAACATCTCCACTAGTATTTCCAACAAAACGTCGAATAAATAATGGCGCTGGGATGCCCCGTGAACCTTTATAGTAATTTAATGTACCAGCAAGATCTGGATGAATTATACAGCCATGTGTCCATAATAGAAAACTATCAGGACTGATTTTTATTGTAAGTCCACGTTTTACAGCAAATCTATCAGCTGTTTGATCAGCCTTTATGCCAAAACGTATTCCACGCCATGATGAATATTCTTGAATCTGTATAAGTTCCACATTAATTCCTTTAAAAGCTTGCAAAATGCCGGATATTTCTGGTTGTATAAATGGTGTTGTCTTATGAATAACTATTCTTTTTAGCGTATTTACAGGTGATGATTTGTAATATTGTTCTCGTAATTCTGTCATCATAATGCGGGCATCATCTTCCCTCATGAATGGGTTATTTTTGCCAACAAAAAGGGGATTGTTAACTTTTCTAAGAATCATCCTAATACCGGTCCCTGTAGAGTCAAAAAGTTGGCTGCAGCCAATACAAATCTTCTTCTCTTCTGAATATGCATAGCTAATTCCAACATAAGCAGTATCATTGTCAATCGATTCGGGATGCCAGAGAATTCCTGTAGCTTTTGCATACAGACTGGTAGAAAGCCCCCACATGACTTTACACATATCATGTCCGTTTATTGATTTTTCTTCTATGATCTGTAACCGGACTCCTTTTTCTGTTGCATAGAGTTTAAGTGCATCATGAAGATTGAAATCTAACGATATCTCATGTGCCATACGAAAATGCGAAAAATATGAGGGTATAAAGATAATTAATATATCATAATTCATGCTATGCTCTGAATAATAATCGATTGCCTTTTTTAAAAAGGTAAGAAAATCAATTGGTGCATTTTGTGAGATGTTTTTTCCATTATAACCTATGCATATATCCTTCTGTTCCACTGATGGAATAAGAAGTGGACGCTTGTATATTTTTTCGAATCCTTCATAATTGGGTAAAAACAAATCTTTAGATGACCTAGGAATAACGGTGTTTAGTTTGGATAAATGAGTCAGAATTCTCGTCATATCTTCCTTCGGTGACAGCACTGCTAATTGAATTGATGTGCGATAATGTGCATTTTTATCATACGAACAATCGATGGGCCCATATTGGCATAGTCCCTTGAGTTGATTTATTGTTCGCTTCGTACTATCCGTGTCAGAAAAACACATTATCGGTTCATCATATTTATATGCGGGCATTGTAATCCAATTCGGATCTCTTGTTATTCCACCAACACTAATTGCAGGCAGAAAGAATGAAATAGTAAATCCGTCATTACAAAAAACAATCCTTTTCGTGTCTTTACATAAGTTTTCCCAGAATTTGAGTTTGTTATTGTACTCTTGATTATAAATTACTGATTGAAAGATATTAACTTGAATTTTATATATATCTTCATCCAAGGATTCACCACTATATGCCATGATATGAACTGTTGGTAAAAGATTAAGATACATGGTGCCATCAATATAACTAATGGAATATTCCACAGCATCATAGACTTGGTAACCTCTATCATATTTGAGAGAAGAAGGATTAAATACTTTTTTCCTCTTATAAGATTTCATTCCTTTGGATAAAAATACTTTTTTTATGAGCAAATATATTAATTCAATATATATAGAATCATGTTTATAGATAATACTTTCTGGTATCATTTCATTAGTTATAGCCGATAAAGAGTGTGATTTAAAAACATTCTTTAATGTTTCTTCTGATGAAAATGAATAAATATGCTTGTTATATAAAGTGGCTAACACATCAGTATCCTTGATGATATCACGAAGTTGTGACCAACTTGTTATATCTGTCTCAAACACATTACAAGAAGGTAAAGCTTCTGCTTTATAAGCATTGAGTTTGATGAAAGAATCTATATTTTGTCCGGAAAAACAAAGCGCTGTTTTTTCTTTATATACATCTGTTTTTTGATCAATTATATTGTTATGATAATTGCTGATACGATATATTGAAACCATAAGATTGTCAAAGTTGTCGATTTCAATAAAATCAGCATTTCTTCCAGTATTTGATGCTTTGCTTATAAGAGAACTAACTCTTGGATTTATATAACTATCTTTTCTAATGGCCCATAATAATCCTTTCGAGAGAAAACTAGGATTATCCAAATTGTTTTCCAAGAAATTCATAATCGATTCATCATTTCCTGAATATCCAATTACTACTAATTGCTTATCTATCATTTGAGAGCTAGCATACTCTTTTAGTTTTGTTTCAAGACTCTGCAATTCATATTCTGAGTTTTTTAGCCAATCATAACGAAAATCGCCATGAAGTTTACCAATAACGGGATATTGAGGATTAAAATGATGAATACTATCACGATTGGCTTCACTGCAAATTAAGATATTATTTATTGGATATAGTGTATTAATAGCGTTTTCTAACAATGAGTCAAAGTTAGTAGTCCAGATGTTTTTTATTCTGCCTTGAAAAACAATTTCTGCCAAACAGAGATAACCAATGGAAGGTTGTCGATTAGCGACAATTCCTTGTATAAAGCGTATTCTAGCTATTTGATCACTATAACAGTGCTCAAAAAAGTATGAATATTCATTCGAGGCATTTTGTTTGGGGTAGGAACCTTTAGAATCAAAATAGGCTTGCAGCTTTTTCCGGGTTGAAGGAAGAGAAAGATCTTTATACTTTTCAGTGGATTCATTTTGTTCTGAACAATATATAGAACGCTTAAATTCCCAAACTAAATCACTACCAGTAGGTATGCCTGATGATATGGAAGCGCCGGCACCAAGAAATAAATCAACATCACCTTTATCCATTAAACTAAAATTCCTAGTGAATTGCGATTGTAGAATCATAGCGCCTCCTGAATAGATAAAATAGATGAATGTTTAGCATGAATAATAAGCAAGAAATGTGAAAATACATATTTAATTCTACAACATTTCAATTTATATTACTATGGGGAAAAGGGATTTTCCAAATTTGTTGTGTTCTTTTGATTGATATGGTATATTCCATTTGCCGCCTGACAGAAAGGAAAACGATGGAAGCTGTATATCTTTCTAAAGAACAGATCGCTCTAGAGTTGACACTTGCAATTATAGAGAAATGCGTTCCTCATAATGATGATTGGTCTCCAGACGGAGAGGGTAAAATGATTGCCAATCTATACAATTCTGTCTATGAAAACTTAAAGGTAGAATAATTTCAAAGTCAGGCGGCTTAGGGCTATTCTTTGTGATATATTGTCATTGGAATATGACAATGTGACGTATTTTCCTATTAAGCAAACTATCAAAATCACTCAGTGAAAATACATAACTGCATATTCGCATACGCGTATATAGAAAAAACGTCACAGTTGTCAACTTGTCACCAGCCTGAACGAACGTACAACTGATTGCTATTAAATTAATCACCAAAAATCACTCATGTAAAATACATGACCTCGTATCCGCATACGCGTATATAGAAAATCGCATTCAAGTTGTGCTGTTGTTCAAGATTTGGCATAGCGAAGAAAATTTTCTGAAAAGACTTCGCCTTTCTTCGCTGTAATGCGCTTGAATGCATATGGAAAAGATGATATAAGTAAAGTGCAAAAGGAGCGTGAGCGCTCCTTTTGTAATTCATAATTCAGAATTTCGTGATCGCCGTTACCAGCGCTAAAGCGCTGACGGCTGTAACGTGGGAAGCATATACCGCGCTAAAGCGCGGATGCTTCCGCAATAATTCATAATTAGAGAACGGAAGAACGAGATTTCTCCACGCGGCCTACGGCCTTGGTCGATATAGTCCTATGGTGCATGGCTTGACTATATAGAGAAGTTTGGGAAGGAACAGGGGGACTGTTCTTCTGTTCCGCGCTAAAGGCGTAACATCAAAACCGTCCCCGCAGTTCCTAGCAGTTGTTTTGCTTATGGTGAACGGGGAGAATGACATTACATAAAGAGTCTCAAATGAGACTCTTTTTTTGTGTGACTTGTGTGACTTGAAAACGGAAAGGAGGTGGTTGAATGACGGAACTGGAGAAGGCGCGGGAACGGTGGTACGGATGCATTCCGACGCAGGCGGACCGGGAACGGTGGGGTGGGTTTACATCGGAGGATCTTTCCGGGAACGAGCTACGGTGCGGGGGAAAGATCATGGCGAAGATCCCGAAACTGCCGGGGCTGATCAGCCGGAAGAAACGGAAAGACGAATACGGGCATGAAACGAAGTATATTGAGCTGACCACGGAACGCTGGTATGACCGGGACAAGCAGCAGATGCGGAACAAGCGGGTCTGCATCGGGATTGACGTGAGCCACATATATGACGGGATGATGATCATCAACGACAAATACCGGGAGTATTTCAACAAGAAAGGCGAACTAGTAAAAACAATTCATAATTCAAAATTCATAATTCATAATGATAATTTGAAAGAAACGGAGGAAACAAAGATGGAAGATGAAATGAAAGACCCGGAGATCCAGGCGGAACTGGACAGGCAGCAGCACGAGAAGGATAGGATGGACTTCCTGAATGACCTGCTGATGAAATATGACGTGCTGGTGGAGCTACACGCGGAAAAGCGGCCGGATATGCAGATGAGCCAGAACCAGATCCGGAGGATCAACGGGCTGCTGAAGGAGATTCGGGAGTATCTGACACTGTTTGAGTACGGGGAGTATATGGAGATGGTGGAAGAAGGGGATGAGGACGGAAAAGGGATGACGTACGCGGATATGGAGGTATTGCTGAAGAATTACAGGTGCGTGGTGGATGCGTATAAGTACGGGAGGATTTGGTACAAACAGCATTAATGCTGTTTGTACCACAATTCACAATTCATAATTCAGAATTCATAATTATCGACTGCGGGCGGGATCGCTGCGGCGGGGAGATTCTAGCAGCAAAATGACAGAGTGAAGGCAATGAAGAATTAATAGCTGTTTGGTTACATGCGAATGAGATAAAATGTTACACAAATAGATTGAAAACAGTAGGAAAAGCGGATAAAATAACATTATAAGGAATTTGTTTTGTTTGTTGCCCTTCGTCTTGTCGGAAGGGTTGCTTTGCACATCATCATATCAGGGGGCAGAAGTATGTCGGAGAAGCAGACCAGTTTTCGTCCTTCTGTTGAAAAGCGGAGAATCCTGCTGGTGGATGATGAGGTCATCAACCAGGAAATCCTGGGGATGATGCTGCGGGACACCTATGAGGTTGTACCGGCAATGACGGGCGGGGAAGCGCTGGCAAAACTGCAGGAAGAGTATGAGACGCTGAACCTGGTGCTGCTGGACCTGAACCTGCCGGATATCCATGGACTGGAAGTGCTCTGGCAGATCCGGAATGACAGCCGGTATGCCAGGATCCCGGTGATTGTCATGACCGCGGACAGTGACGCGGAAGTGGAATGCCTGACACTGGGTGCCATTGACTTTATTCCCAAGCCCTATCCGCGGCAGGAAGTGGTGCTTGCCCGGGTGCGGCGGACCATTGAATTGTCCGAGGACCGGGATATCCTGCACTGGACGGAGCGGGACCGGCTGACGGGGCTGTACAACAAGGACTTCTTCTGCCGGTATGCGGTACAGCTGGACGCGCGGCATAAGGATTACCCCACGGACGCGATCCTGATCAACATTAACCAGTTCCATATGGTTAATGACCGGTACGGGAAGAAATATGGGGATGAACTGCTGCGGCGGATCGGGGAAAAGGCACTGGAAGTTGTGGAGGAGGCAGGCGGGATCGCCTGCCGGGCCGAAGCGGATACGTTCCTTTTGTACTGCCCGAGCCGGGAGGATTATGATTCCCTGCTGGAAAATGTGTCCGTAGAGATGCCCGGAAGTGAGAACGGAAACGGGCAGGGAGAAAACCGGGTGAGGATCCGGATGGGCGTATACGCCGGGGTGGATAAGGCGCTGGACGTGGAAAGGCGCTTTGACCGGGCGAAGATCGCGGCGGATACGGTGCGGGGAAACTTTGCCCGGGCCATCGGGATCTATGACGATAGCATGCATGAGACAGAGCTGCTGCAGGCGCAGCTGATAGAGGATTTCCCTGTGGCCCTGCGGGAAAAGCAGTTCCTGGTGTATTACCAGCCGAAGTTTAATGTACGCGGGGAAAAACCGGTGCTGTGCAGCGCGGAAGCGCTGGTGCGGTGGAAGCATCCCAAGCTGGGGATGATCAGCCCGGGGGTGTTTATTCCTCTGTTTGAGCAGAATGGCCTGATCTTCCGGCTGGACAGCTTTGTCTGGGCGGAAGCGGCGGGAAAGATCCGGGAATGGAAAGAAAAGCAGGGGATCAGCCTGCCGGTATCTGCTAACGTGAGCCGGATTGACCTGTATGAGCCGAACCTGATCGGGCTGCTGCAAGGCATTTGTGAGCAAAGCGGGATCGGGAGCGGGGAACTGCTGCTGGAGATCACAGAATCCGCCTATACGGGGGATTCCGGACAGATTACGGAGAAGGTGCGGCAGCTGCGGGAGATCGGGTTCCGGATTGAGATGGATGATTTCGGGTCCGGATACTCCTCGCTGAATATGCTGTCCACGCTGCCCATCGATGCGCTGAAGCTGGACATGCAGTTTATCCGGAACGCCTTTAAGGGAGAAAAGGACACCCGCCTCCTGGAGATGATGATCCGCCTGGCGGAAAGCTTCCGGGTGCCGGTCATTGCGGAAGGCGTGGAGACGGAAGAACAGGTTACTGCTTTGAAGGAAATGGGCTGCGATATTATCCAGGGATATTATTTCTCACGGCCGCTGCCGGAAAATGAATTTGAGCAGTATATGCAGGAACACCGGCCGGAAGGCTGACGGGTTGGAGAGATTCGTTGGCAATAGGCGCGAAAGGAATGGATGATATGACCATTGAGGATTTGAAGCAATACGGGGCGGATACAGAGCAGGGGCTGCAGCGGTGCATGAACAATGAGGCGTTCTATCTGCGGCTGGTGAAGATGGCGGCAGGGGACGCGAATTTTGACCGGCTGTTTGCATCTGCCGGCAGCGGAATGCTGGGGGAAGCCTTTGAAGCGGCGCATGCCCTGAAGGGCACTGCCGGGAACCTGGCCCTGACGCCCATATACAGGCCGGTGTGCGAGATCACGGAGCTGCTGCGGGAAAAGACGGAGACGGATTATACGCCGCTGATCCGGGAAATCCGGGAGGCACTTGACCGGCTGAGGGCAATCTGCGGAGAGTGAGCGGATGGACGGTTTTTGGCTGACAGATAAAGGGTGACGAAATGAAGAAAAGCTTGTTGATCATCGGGAATATCCTGATTATCCTGGCGGTGCTGGTGGCAGTGTTCCTGGATGTGCGCAGCGAGCAGCAGTGGCGGCTCGCGACGAAGCGGGAAGACTTCGAGAACATGACGATCGCCATGGAAAGCGTGACGGCGAACTACCTGGAGGGAGAGCAGCAGGTTTGCAACAGCTGGGCCCGGTACATCAACGCCAGCGACATGACGGCAGAGGAGGTCATCTCCTTCCTGCGGAAGGCCGTGAAAAGCCCGGATGTGATGGCCCAGATCCTGTATGAAAGAGAGGAAGGGCTCCAGGGCCTGAGTACGGAAGCACCGAAAAAGAATCCCGGGGATTATGCGGTATCGTACCAGAACATCAGCATCTTCGACGGAGATTACCGGAACCTGGTGAACGGGGACAGCAAGGTAAAAGTCACCCGGGCCTATACCAATCCAGTGAATGCGCTGCAGTCCATCGCGTTCTGCTGCGGGGTGAAGATCCGGGACGGGGAGACGGGTGAACCGATGGACGCGGTGATCCTGCGGATTATCCCGGTATCTGACTTTGAACAGCGGTGGGTTTTCCCGACTGAGGATTACCGGAACGCGGAAATTTCCCTGATCGACACTGACGGGGATTACATCATCAAGGGAAGAGCTTTTAAGAACTCCAACTTCTATGAATTTTACCAGTCCTACAATACCTTTACCTCCGCCAGCGTGAACGAGCTCCGGAAGAACGTAGGGGGCGCACCCGGAAGCCTGGAGATGATAAACTCCCAGGACCAGAACTGCCTGATCGGCCATACGCGGGTAGACTATACCGACAACTGGATCATTGTGACCATGATCCCGATACAGGAACTGAAGGAGCATGAAAGCAACTGGGCATTGATCGGGATTATTGTGGCGGGCCTGCTGCTGCTGCTCCTGTTCAACGTGCATGGCATGATGAACCTGAACCGGCAGCTGAAGGCAGCAGCCGTGGCTGCGGACCGGGCCAACCAGGCAAAGACGGACTTCCTGTCCACCATGTCCCACGATATCCGCACGCCCATGAACGCGATTATCGGCCTGACGGCGATTGCGGGAAAGAATACGGAAGACCAGGTGACGGTGAAGGACAGCCTGCGGAAGATCCACCTGGCCAGCAACCACCTGCTGACGCTGATCAACGACATCCTGGATATCTCCAAGGTGGAGAGCGGGAAACTGAACCTGAGCCCGGTGCGGTTCTCCATTGTGGAATGCACGGAAAACCTGGTGAACATTTCCCAGCCCATGGTGAAGGAGAAGGACATTGACTTCAATTTCCGGGTGAGCGGGTTTGAACATGAATACCTGTACGCGGACCAGCTGCGCATCAACCAGATCTTCATCAACATCCTGTCCAACGCCGTGAAATATACGGAGCCGGGCGGACAGGTAAATGTGGATATCCGGGAGGAGCCCGGGAAGATGGATAAGACTGTGCGCCTGACCTATACGGTGGCGGATACGGGCATCGGGATGACGCCGGAATATATGGCGCGGATGTATGATCCCTTCTCCCGGCAGACGGACAGCCGGGTGAACAGCATCCAGGGAACGGGCCTGGGCCTGTCCATTACCAAGAAGATGATTGACCTGATGAACGGCACCATTGACTGCCAGAGCGAGGTGGGCAAAGGAACGACGTTCACGGTGAAGCTGGAGCTTGAGGTGGCGGAGAAGGCAGAGGAAGAAATGAAGCTGCCACCGGTGAAGGTACTGATCGCGGACGACGACGAAGTGATCCGGAAGACCGCTGCGGATACCCTGCGGTCCATCGGGGCGGAAACAGATACCGCCTGCAATGGTGCGGAAGCGGTCCGGAAGATACAGGACGGGGCGGAATACCAGGTGGTGCTGCTGGACCTGAAGATGCCGGATATGGACGGGGTGGAGACGGCCCGGAAGATCCGGGAGCAGATGGGCGACAGGGTACCGATTGTGCTGATTTCCGCCTATGACTGGAGCGATATCGAGGCGGCTGCCAAAGAGGCCGGCGTGAGCGGGTTTATCGGGAAACCGCTGTTCCGCTCCACGCTGTACAACAAGCTGAGCGAAGTGCTGGGCAGTGAGAAGGAACATCTGAACCAGGAGGACGAAAATGCGGATATTGCCGGGATGCGGATCCTGGTGACAGAGGATATCGACATCAACTGGGAGATTATTTCCATGCTCCTGCAGGCGCAGGGGGTGGAGACAGAGCGGGCCGTGAACGGCAAGGAAGCCGTGGAACGGATGCGGAATGCCCGTAAGGGCGAATTTGACCTGATCTTCATGGATATCCAGATGCCGGTGATGAACGGTATTGAGGCTACCAGGCAGATCCGGGCACTGGATGATCCGTGGGCTTCCGGGATCCCGATCATCGCCATGACGGCAGATGCTTTTTCCGAGAACGTGGCGGAATGCCTGGAAGCCGGGATGAACGGCCATATTGCCAAACCGATCGATATGAAGCTGGTACTGAAGGAAATCAGACGGATCAAGGAGGATGGAAGGGCATGAAAAAGCAGGGAATGAAGAAGGCTGCGCTGGCACTGGTTCTGGTCCTCGTCCTGTGCCTGACAGGGTGCGCAGGAAAGGAACCGGCGAAGAAGGACGGCTTTGCGCCGAAACTCGATACCAAGTCCGACTGCACAATTACCGTATCGGGGCACTATGAGAACTTCGAGGCGCTGGAGACGGAATTCAACCGGTTCGCTGAATACTATCCGAATGTGAATATGAAGTACGTCTATATGGACGACTACAAGAACAACATTGCCACCGCCCTTGGCAGCAGTGAGGCACCGGATATCTTCTTTACCTATTCCTCCTGGGGAGACGCGGAGTATGCACAGGCGGAAAACCTGGCGGATCCTGCCACGGGGATTGACCTGGGCTGTATCCGCAGCAGCCTGCTGTACAAGGATGCGGCAGGGAATGTGCCGACGGTGCCGGTGTATACCACCACCTACGGCATGCTGGTGAACGAGGAGATTTTTGAGAAGAACAAGATCGCGATTCCGAAGACCTATGACGAGATGATTGCCGCCTGCGAGGCCCTGAAAGCCGCCGGGTATTCCAGCCCGGTGATGGCATACAACAACGGCAGCGAGATGCTTTTCCCCATGTTCTATCCGTATTTCTGCGCGCAGATTCAGGGGAAAGAGGATATCATCCGGAAGATGAATGATATGGAGGAAGGCGCAGGCGAATACATGCGCAGCGCGCTGGAACTGGCAGCGGACTTCATGAGCCGGGGATATGTAGACCTGGAAAGCTGCAGCCAGATTGCCAATAACTATGAGGCGGTGATCCTGCGTTTCTTCGAAGGGGACGTCCCCATGATGATGGCCTCCGGTAATACGGTGTCCGGCACGGAAAAACGGGAGAAAAAGTCCGAGGCATTCACCGCGCATCCGTTCAAGTACAGTTATCATCCTGTTCCCTCCACGAAGGAGGGCGGGTACTTCCTGAATATCGTGTCAATCGGGTTTGCTGTGAACAAAAACAGCGCAAACCTGGATATGGCCAATGAGTTTATGCGCTTCCTGGTGACGAGCGGGGAAATGAACCGGATGGCCCAGGCCAAGCGAATGGTGACACCCTGTACTGATATGTCCCTGGATGGAGTGTACGCAGCCTTTGGCCAGATGGACGCAAGCAGGGTTATCAACATGTCCGGACTGGGACTGGCGGATACGCCTGACGCTCAGGTACGAAAAGCCGGCTGGCAGGTCAGCAACGGCACGATGACCGTGGATGAGGCTGTAGCAGCGTTTGGAAGTATACAGTGAGGATTAGCAGGTACAGGTTGGTAATTAGTGAAATATTGCCTGTGGCAATGTGAAATAAAGGACGGCAGCACGATGTGCTGCCGTCCTTTGTGAAATACCTGAGTGTATCAGGAGTGAAATATTAGGGTTAAGCTAAATGCTAAAGGAGCCGGGAAGAGATTTCCGGGCTTTTTTGTTGGGAAAAAGATAGAAGGTGCAGGAGTTAAAGAACATTTTAACTGGGGATGGTTAATTTGCATGATGTAAAGAAAATACAATAAAATCAACGTTTATGGGAAATGAGAAAGAAGAGTGATTGTAAAAGAACTAAATACAGAGGATGGAATAAGTGACTGCAAATAATGATTGAAATATGATAATATTATAAATAATACTTGGATAATTATTTTTTGTTTTATTTGGTGAAAACAGAAACGATATTAGGACATTACCAATTGTGTATAGTGAGGAGTAAATATGGTAGAATCTCTTTCTAAAACAATTAAGCGTCGAAAAATGATGCATATGTTACCAGAACATTGTATTGTATCTGAACATGATTGGGATGACTATTATAACCATTTCACTATAAAAGTGAGATCATTATCCGAATATGTTGAAGTTATAAGTAGATTGGAAACAATTCGAAGAACATCATGCTTTGGTCCACTTATTTTTCGCGGACATTCAGATGCATCATCTGCATATAAAATTATACCAACAATTGGTAGAATCGATCGTTCTGTTGAAATGATAGAGAATCTAATGGTAAATGAAATGATAACATTGAGACCGGAGGAGTTTGACGGAATAAAATCAGACTTTGACTTGTTATCAAAACTGCAGCATTATGGTTTGCCAACAAGAATGCTGGATTTTACATTCAATCCGTTGATTGCTTTGTTTTTTGCTTGCAATGAAGAAACAAGAACAGATAGTCGTGTTTTATGTACATATGATACAAGCACGGAATCAAACAAAAAATTAATAGAACAAATATGTGGCTTATATCATTGTGATGATTACAAAGGAACATCGTTAGATCGTTTTTTGGGAGGAGTATCAGAGATAAGAAGATATGCTCTTCAAACAAGGTTCCCTCTTATAGCCAAACCTAAATATTCAAATGAAAGAATAAAACATCAATTGGCAGTATTTATGGTTTTTCCAAATGCTACTTATGATTATCGCAGTATGATGGTGGTTGAAGGAAGAAAACATGGAGATGAGGAACAATATAGACGATTCCGCTTAACACCAGAAGAAGAGAAACGTTTAGAATATGTCAGAAAAGAACCTAATATCTATAATAATGGATACTATGTAGAACCAAAAAGCATAATGAAACTATTTAAGTATTATAGTCAACAATTTGAAGATTTTGATACCATCCCAGAATATGGAATATCTGATAAATACCATTTTCTTTTTCGAAACAGATTTACTATAATGAATGAAATACAAGAACTGTCTGATGAAATAATATCAAATTGCTTTATAAGTGTTTTAATTGAATCAAAGCATAAAAAAAAGATATTACAAGAACTTGCAATAATTGGAATAGATAGAGCATTTGTTTTTCCAGAATTAGAGTATACTACGGAACTTGTTAAAAAGTGGTATTTTTCTTCAGGTTGGATTCATTAATGCTTTAGCAATAAAATACTATGACAGAGATGTTATGAAGAATAAGGATTTTCAAGGCGGGGAGAAACATGTATGAACCCATTATACGACAAAACATTTAATTAACAGTATGTCAATGGAGATTATCTGTCTCAATTACAAAAAACAGCAATATCACGTAGAACAACAGCATGAAATCGCAAAAGCAACGAAGGCCCTGCATGAATACTGTGCTGCAGCTCAAAAGATATCACCGGAGTATCGTCAACAAGCTACAATGGCATGTATTGCTGCAATTGCGGAGGAAATGAGCAAGGGATAAAACATTTTAATCGTTGTTATCAACAGGGATTGTAATGATAAGAGCGTAATGAGGATAATAATATGTTTAATTCAGCTCTGATTGACATTTCACAGGAAATCAATGATGGCATATTCGATCGGTATAATCCGATTGTTGAAGAGGTTTATGATACTTATTTCAGTATTATGGAAATGTCGATTGATGGATGGATGTTAAATGATCCATCTGACAAAGGATTTATGGAATGCTTCAGAGATATTTTTCCTCCGGGATACATGACCAGGGATATGTCCCAAGCAAAGAGCGTCATATATGATTTGATGGATGTTGCGGCAGGGTTTACAGTCCGATATGAATTAAAACCCATATACATATATGTTATGCATAAGCTGATTCAACGATGGAGTGACGTAATTAAAGATAATCATGGACATATTCCTGAAAGACTTCAAATATATCTTAAAGAAAAAAATGTCAGTAAAAGGTCAGAAGAATATCATAGGATCAGAAGATGGTTTACTGCAGAAAACAATATAGCAGAGGATTTCGCTGATACATATGATGAGGATTGCATAGACGAGGACTTTGCCGAGACAATGGCATTTATGTATCTGGAGAATGAACTTGCTGAATTCAAGCATAAGTATCTTGGAATAAGTATCACGGACTACATGGATCTTTTGCCGACTGATTTATACGAACGGGTCAAGAAAAAATATGAATCGGAGCAGGAACAACAAAAGGACAAGCATGAAGTTGACCTGTCGAGAGAAATAATAAGTGCTTGCATTATGCTGTCTGACAATCCGACGCAATATCGTACTATGGAAGAGAACGATATTAACAGAATCCTGCGGGATTATCTTCAATCTTCTCTAAAGCATTATCATTATAGTGTGCTTGATCAGACGCAGCGTGGCTATTCTGAAACAGGGAAACACGCTGGTGAAATAGATCTGCGCATAGATAAAGATGGATTGCCTGTGGCTATATGTGAATGCTTGATTCATAGGAACAAAGAATCCCTGCATGAGCATGTACATAAAGCTGTAAAAAACTATAATCAAAGTGGATGCAAAAACATATATATTATATGTTATTCGCAGAACAAGGATTTTAAGACATCCTGGGATGAAGTTGAAAAATGGACTGAAGACTGTGATGATGTAACCGGATGGGATGAGGATGAAACACCGGAATTTGGCGGTGTAAGGCATGCAATAGGACAATTTGACTACCAGGGAATCGAAGGAAGGATAACTTATATTGGAGTGAATATTGGGATGATGACATGATTGGAGTTATGAAAATGAATTCAGTATTTATGAAAGATATAGCATAATATGGACGGACAGGACTGAGGATTGGGATAGGATGTTCCATCTGGAGGATGGGTGGTTGATGACGAGTATAATTCACAATTCATAATTCAGAATTCATAATTAAGAGGACAAGAAGACAAGCTGGATCGATTTGGTCTAGCTTGTTTTTGTATGCAAATGATAGTAAACGCTAAATAACAACGCGTCTACAATACAGTAACAAGATAGAGAGAAAACTATTGTAACTATATACAATATTTGAGATAATATGTTATTATCAATAATAATGATTGATTTATAGTATAAGTATTGAAGGGACAAAGTATAAAATGCAACCACTTGATATATACAATAACTATGCATCTATAGGAATCAATTCTCGGACAATAACTGAAGGTCCAGAAATAAATATGGTTCGGGCGTTTATAGAATACAAAAAAGAAATGTTCAGACCTAGAGAATCAAGAAATCTTGCTATTTTTCATGAGACCAAAATACACAACACGTATCCAGATGTTATTTTTGTTGAATATGATCCTAGAGAATATAACAATTGGAATGATGCGAGAAACAAGTTGGAGTCAATTGATCTAAAAGTTCTACACTATATTTATACAAAACGTAATGTCACATCAACTCGAATAATATCGGATATGTCACTACAGTACAAGCAACTTTTACATTCGCTGGAAAAACTGATGGACGCACATCTTATATATAGATTAAATGGTACTTGGAAGATTGTAAATCGTGAACATACCTTTGGAATAAAAAAAATTGAAACGGTTGAAGCAAAAGTCGGCAAATGGGAAGAAGTAATGCAACAAGCGATAATTAATAAGTCTTTTGCTTCTGAAAGCTTTGTTTTAATGAAAAGGAAACGTAATCCTAACATGGATACTATTGAACGTTTTAAAACATTTGGTATTGGTATATATCTTTTTGACGATATAGTATTTCAACAGTATTACCCAGCACAAAAAAGTGTTTTTCCTGCAAACTTTTATTCTATAGCAATCAATGAATATATTGGAAGAATACTAAATATATAATGGGGAGACAAATATGCTATCTGAATTAAAAAAAATACATCCTTCATTGCGGGAAATTAAGAAATATCCAGAATCGGGTCAAAAAATAGTATATCTAGTTAATGTAGATAGTTATGGCGATATTATCCTCAAAATTGTGAAAAACATGAATGAGAGGATATCTCGAGAGATCGACATTATGAGAAATGCTGGTATTCCAGGAGTGCCACGTATCTTTTATTTATCTTCTTTTAAGTTTAATGGTAACGAATACACATATTTTTTTGAGGAATACATTGAAGGTGAATCATTAAAAGAAAAACTATCTCGTGATGGAAAGCTATCTGTTGCCGAAAGCATAAAATTACTAAATGATCTTCTTTTAGTAGTTGTTAAGTTGGAAGAAGCTGGCATTGTTCATAGGGATATTAAACCTGATAATATTATATGTGATAAAAATGGAAACTTTCATCTAATTGACTTTGGTATTGCTAGAAATCTAAATCTAACATCATTAACATATACCCATGTGGCGGCTGGTCCACATACACCAGGTTATGCGGCTCCTGAACTGTTTCATTATAATAAAGCGAAAATAGACAGCCGCGCTGATTTGTTTTCGATAGGTGTTGTTGTATATGAAGCTGTGTTTGGAAAGCATCCATTTATAGATGGAGGAGAAATTGATCTAAATGAAATCTGGTATAAGACAGTGACTGTAACACCAGAAAACCACGATATACCAGGCGATACAGACAGTCAGTTAATTGGATTAATTCAAACAATGATGAGGAAAACTGTTACTTCGAGACCGCCAACTGCAAAAAAGGCATATGAGTGGTATCAAGCTGTTTTGACAACATTATCATTATAATAGGAGAAATAGTATGGAATTATTCTTACAATTTGGGTACGGAATGAAGACATTAGCAATTGATCTGTCCAAGAAATGGAATGGTGCATCTGTTATTCTTAGCCCTCGTGATATGAGTCCAAAGCAACTTGATAATTGGTCACAGGAATTTGAAAAAGCAGGCGCAAAATGTTATTTTGATCCACAATGCTATTGTCCACAAAGCAATGATGTTAAAAGATTGAATGAGTATACTTATTGGGATGTACATCTGAACACTAAGCTACAATCCTATGATTCTTCTATAGATTGGAAGATAAAAGAGATAAAGAAGTATAATGATATATCAAACACAATGGCTTATATTCTTCCCTGTATTTTGAAGCCATTTGATGAAAAATGGACAGAGCGCTTTTTGCATCAATCAAAACTTTTCATAGAAGCTGCACATAAGTATATGCCTGAGAAACCTATTTATGCGACATTGGTCTTCCCTAAAGAATTGCTTGTGCAGAGCGAAGAAGTAATCGAAGAAATTTTACAGCTCATTTTAGAATTTGACGTTGATGGATATTATATTATTGCTGAAGCAATTGATAAAAAATATTTAATTGACAGTCCAATATGGCTCTCAAATGTTTTAAATATATGTGCTATTTTGAAATTGGCTGATAAGAAAGTTATATACGGATATGGAAATCATCAATTACTTCCTTTATCGTTAGTAAAAGTAAACGCTATGGCTTCTGGTACGTGGCAAAATGTCAGAAGCTTTACTAATCGGTTTATTGATGTCGATGAACAGAAGAGAAAAAGCACGTGGGTATATTATCCAGAAGCTTTATCTGAATACAAGATGGCATTTATCGATTGGGCTTATACTATGGGTTATTTATCATCAATGAAATCTAACGATAAAGAGTATATGGATGAAAGCATTCAAAAATTATTTAATAGTTCAGTGCAACCTTCAAACACGGGATTTACTGAAACAGATGCGTTCAAACATTATTTATGTAGCTTAAAACACCAAATTGAAATTTTGAATAAACCATCATTTGATGAAGCATTTACGAGTTATGAAATGTTGCTCAATACTGCTGAAAACGAGATACCTCGTTTAGAAGATAATGGTATTTTTGGACAAACTAGAAGTTTCAAAAACTTCATTGATGTCAATAGAGCTGCAATTACCAGACTAAAAAAGAATCATGGATTTGCTTTGAAAATGTCATGGAAATCTATGTGAATATTATATATCAATAATACAGACAGAGAGATCCTAATCAGAATGGATCTCTTTTTTATTAATGTATAGTAACCGCTCTATAACCGCACGGTATGCAAGCGATTCACTTACTTTGATGTGAAGGTTTCCTCACCAGGAGGAAAGCAACCCGCTCACATCTCCAGATTCTCTTTCCGATCGCTGTTTCCGCAGGCTTTCCTGACATCATCGTTCCAAGGGGCAAGATTTTTCAACTGTTCGTCCGTCATATCAGCAGATGGACGGTGCTCCAGAAGGTATTCCAGGTAAGCATGGATGTTCAGATTATGAGCCTTGGCCATCTTGACCATTGTGTAGATTGTCGCGCTAGATTCGGCTCCAATAAAGCCTATTCACTCTTTTCCTGCAGAATCAGCTGGTAATGCTTTTTCAGGATCTTGTATTGCCGCTGAAATTCATCGGCATCATTCATCGGCAGATGCTTTGCTTCTAGGATGCGTTCCACGGCCTGAACCGGGTCCATTGTATGATAGGGAAGATAAAGCCTACGCAATTCCCTGGGTTTGATAATCTTATAGACCTGAAGGGAACTCATATTTTTAATGTAAGCAAAATAGCGATAAATGTAGCCAATCCAGTACATTTCATCTGCAGTGTACTTGATACTGCCGTAATCGGATGAGTCATATTGTTCTTCAATCAGATCCAGAAGATCACCGGGCTGCAGGCTTGTTTCGAGAACGGTTCTGTTATCCAGAAGTTTAGCAGCCTGGCTATGCATGAATCTGCGAATAAAGATTTCAGAACTGGTAGTCACCCGGTTGACAGATTGTTCGAATATTTTTGCCTGCAGTTCACAGAGCAACAGTCCGTCCCGATCCGATCTGTCCATGTGCTTCAGCTCCTTTCCGGAATATCAGTGATCCGACAGGATTTCATCAATATAGCGTCCTTTGCCTCTGTATTGAATTCTGGCCATTTTGACCTTCTGGTTCCCCATCTCTGTGTCGGAACTGCGGACTGAACGGTACCAGTTTTTTTCGTTTTCTGGGATATAGCAGCGCTCAAGCAGCCTGACCTGGCTGATGGCCTTTTCACTTGTCATCACATATTGATCCCCAAGATTTGTGGCAGCAAGACAATGACGGCACTGCTCGTCTGTGATTTCACCATTGATGAAAGAATCAATGATCTGAAACATTCTGTTATCGGCAATCGGGGCAATAACATAATCACAATTCTGAACGTTTTCGGCATATTGCTGGATGATCGGATGATTCTGATATTGCGTCAGGGCGCCTCTGAACCAGGCAATTGTCATCATCCAATCCTGGTCGACAGAGAACTGCAGGCACTTCAGATTGCTGTTATCGAAGTCAAGTAAATAAACAGAGGGATCATCATAGCCGGAAACGAATGCTACTGCCTGCTCATAGGTTTCTCCGGCATAGAATCCCCGGCCAAAATCAGTGCCGGGTCTTCCTGCGTGAATGGTTAGGGGACCTGTGATATGGGATTTGGCTCCATGAAACAGAAGTTTATGACTTGCAGGAAGGTTCTCCTTCCACAGCATTCCTTTGATCCGATTCAGCTGAATGCCTTTCCCGAAAGCATATGAATATACTTTTTCAAGAAAACCACGGGAGGGAGTTGTTTTGCTGGTTTCATTCCTGGAAACGGTTATTTGCTGGACACCCAATTCAGAGGCAAGATCATGCTGGCTCAGACCGAGTATTTCTCTGATTGATTGTAAATCCTGCGGAAGATTATAATTCATCTGTTTCTCACCTCAACTTATTTATAACACATTACTTTAACAAGTTCAAGAAGAACATGTTTATATCATATTACTTAAACAAGACAGATTAGATACGACAGTGTGGCCAAGAAGTGGCAGGGGAAAATTAGGCATGTGTTTCTCCATCTGATTAATCAAATCAATGCGATAATCAGGTGACCGTGAATTTGATTTACTGTTTATATATTCTTTTACTGTCGTTTACTGTTTTAAGATACTTTTACTGTCGTTTACTGTTTGTGTCAAGATGAAACAAGGGCTTTGCAAGAACAGACGGAACGTTGGGATCGTTTTTTCCATCGAGCTGGGACACTTATTTCCGGGTTTTTTTGCGGTTTTATGACAGTTGCAGGAGAATGTGATGAGAACAAGTCAGTAGTCCCCGGATACTTGAAATTCAATACATACAGGGGTTATCATTATTATAGAGGAGGAACCTTAGGGAACGGCAGGACGGTTCTTTGTTCTACCTTCGTGGAACTTCAAAAACCGTCCCTGGTTCCCGGAATGCCTGACAAGCCAGGCATGAAATGTTTGTCTAAAACCGAATTAGATTTCATTATAAAGGAGTGTGTTTGCTATACCTGTTGAAAAACTGATCAGATCTATTATGAGTACTGCATGGATGAAGTTTCCGGGATATGAAAGGGAAACTGCAAAGGCACTGCTGGAGGATTATGTACAGATGCTTCGGGGGCTAGGAATGAAAGAGGAAAAGGTCATTGACTGCATGGAAAACAGGATTCTGCGGGGAACCATGCTTGCAGAAGATTGGGAAGACTGGGTGGAGAAGATGAAGGAACTGGTTGGATGAATGAACACAGGGATAGTTGATTTCCGGACTTGTTGTGATTTTAGAGTTTAGTATATAATGTCGGGGAAAGAAAAGAGATGAGATCCCTCGACTATGTCCGGGATGACAAAAGGAACGAGATCTGATATATGCGAAATATTATTATCGGAGATATACACGGATGCGCCAGAGAATTTGGCGAACTGCTGGACAAGGTGCAGCCCGGTCCGGCAGACCGGCTGATCCTGCTGGGCGACCTGTTTGACCGGGGACCGGATTCCTGGGAAGTGTTTCAGAAGGTACAGCGGCTGGCGAAGATCTTCGGGGACCGGTTTGTGCTGCTGCGGGGGAACCATGAGGACCTGCTGCTGCGGGAAAAGCTGACGATGAAGGAACGGCTGATCTGGGAGCGGGTTGGGCGCGGTGCGACAGTGATGAGTTTCGCGCAACATGAGGCGAAGATCAAAGACGCTGCACCGTGGCTGCAGGAACACTGCATGACCTATTGGAAGGGAGAAGGTTTCCAGTGTGTGCATGCCGGCTTGATGGTGGACCCGATTGAAGCGAATGATTTGCAGACCCTGATTCATGACCATGGGATTGTGTTCAGGAATATCTATAACGGACCGCTGACAGTTGTAGGGCATGTGGCACTGGAAATGCCGACGTGGTTTGCCGGGGACGGGGAAACAACGAAGGAACTGGCCTACGGAGAATGGAAGCCGCTGCCGGAGAAAGGTGTAATCTGCATTGATACCGGAAGCGGAAAGGGCGGAAGGCTGAGTGCGATGGTGATTGAAGAGGGAAAGTATATTCTACATTGCGTATGAGGAACGTCGGGGACGGTTCTCTTGTTTCACATTCGTGAAACGGCAAAAACCGTCCCCTTGTTCCTGGCAGTGCTCGAGATGATGAAAGAAAGCCTTGTTCCGTTTAGTGATACATTGTCATTGAAAACGGATGCAGGGCATGATAAAATACGCATTGAAAGATGTTCCGCCGGCATATGACAACCCGCATGAAAAAGTATTTCTTTTGTAATACTTTTGCTGCCGGAGGCGCTGCCATCTTTCAGACGCCTGCGTATAAAAAAATAGGAACGGGGACAAGACGTTCCGATTCCAGGCGCAGTAAAAAGAAAGGAGGCGCAGCATATTTGGAGAGAAAACTGAAAGCATTGTTTGATTTCCAAAAGTATGAAGAAAACGCAGATCTTCAGAAGGTCATCGACCGGGTTCATGCACGGTACAACAGCAGAGCACAATTGCTGGACGATGATGATGTCGAGTTCGTGAATGCAGCGGGAGTTCAGGATACCGGCATGAAAGAGAAGAGCCTGCTGAATAAGAAAGATGACAACTCCTGATCTGGAGCAGATATATGACCAGTACTACGGTAAGGTGATGGGATATATCGCAGCCCGGGTGCAGCGACGGGCAGATGCGGAAGACCTTGCCGCGGATGTGTTTGAGAAAGTCTACCGGAAGATGGGGGACTATGACCAGAGCAAAGCCTCTGTGAGTACCTGGATCTTCACGATTACCCGGAATACGGTGATTGATTATTTCCGCAGAACACGGCCCACGGAAGAACCGGATGAGAACCTGGCCAGCGATGAGGAGATTGATGAGGGCCTGCTGACGCAGGAAACCCTGAGCGAGCTGGCGGGCGCACTGCGGAAACTGCCGGAGGAACTGCAGGATATCATTGTACTGATGTACTATGACGGAAAACCCATGACGGAGATTGCGATGCTGATGCATCTGAGTTATGGGGCAGTGAAGCTGAGGCACCAGAAAGCGCTGACAATGCTGAAACAGGCTATGCAGATATAGGAAAGTGAAATAAAAATGGGTAACACAGAAATGTGTTACCCATTTTTGTGAAATATCGAGCGATACATCGCTCGATGTGAAATATTGACCTTCGGCCAATGTGAAATGTTCGTCATGCGACGAACGTGGGAGGGACTGGGGGAACGAGGGGATGTCGCTGCGGCGGGGAGATTCTTCGACAAGCTCAGGATGACAGGAACGTCGCTGCGGCGGGGAGATCCTTCGACTTCGCTCAGGATGACAATGTGGAGAATGCTTGTAAAACAGGACTGTGCGTTAGTGTTGCTTACAATAATAATGGATTCTTCTGCTTGGGTTGGAATGATATTCCTTATTCCTGTTTACCTTTGTATTCGAGGCAGAGCATGGTGAGGTCATCGAATTGTTCGGCTTCGCCGACGAAGGCGGAAACAGAAGATTTGACCGTTTCGAGGATAGTCTGAGGATCTTTGGTTTCGGCAGTGCGCAGGGCTGCCAGCATACGGTCGGAGCCGTACATCTGCTGGTTGGCGTCGGTGGCTTCGGGGACACCGTCGGTATAGACGAAGAAACGGCTGCCGGGCTGCAGGTTCAGGGTGTACTCCCGGTAGCGGATGCCTTCCATGCCGCCGAGGACAAAGCCATGCTTGTCCTTCAGGAGTTCAAAGCTGCCGTCATGCTGGCGGACAGCGGGATACTCATGGCCGGCGTTGGCGGCGGTGAGGATGCCGGTGGAGATTTCCAGGACACCCAGCCAGACGGTGACGAACATCTCCTCCGGGTTGCGGGTGCAGATCTCCGCATTGACCTCGGTGAGGATTTTTGCGGGGGAAAGCTCATGCATGGCCACATGGTGGATCAGGGCAGAAGCCAGCATCATGAACAGGGAAGCGGGAACACCCTTACCGGATACGTCACCGATGACCATGCACAGGTGATCGTCATCGATGAGAAAGAAGTCGTACAGATCTCCGCCGACCTCCCGGGCAGGGGTCATGGAGGCGTAGAGGTCAAACTCATGCCGGTCCGGGAAAGGCGGGAAGACCTTGGGCAGGAAGCTGGATTGGATACGGGTGGCCAGGGCCAGTTCCGTGGAGACACGCTCCTTTTCCAGCGCCAGGGCACGTCGCTCCCGGGAAGCGGTGATATAGTGCGAAATCAGGGAAACCAGGTAGAGGATCAGGATGCCCAGGGGCAGCCAGAGCACATGGACCAGCAGGCCGGCATCCCAGAAAAGGAGCGCGCCGCCGAAGCTGATGATGACCAGGATCACACAGATGATGGCGCCGATGCGCATATCCAGTTTGAAGAAGAGGAAGGACAAAATCAGGAAGAGCGCGGCACACAGACCAAGCTGGAAAGGATCCGACGCTACAGCCTTCAGGTTCTTTTCCAGCAGGGACTGGATCACGTTGGCCTGGAACTCCACGCCATACATGGGATTTGACCAGTTGACAGCGGTGTAATAGGTATCCTGCAGGGCGGGAGCATAGGGACCGATAAGGATGATTTTATCTTTCCAGAGTGCGGGATCCAGATCGCCTGAGATAAGCTTCAGGAGCGTCAGCTTTTCATCATAGGTTCCAGGCTGGCCGGAGAAGGGCACATAATAGTGATTGGCATAGGGCAGGGTCAGTTCCTGTCCTTTTTCCTCCAGGAAAAGACGGGCACTCTGGACTGCCATGGAATAGACTTTTTCTCCGTCCGGACGGGTCACTGCCAGCATGGCATGCCGGAGAATACCGATGTTCATATCCAGCATGGCGTTGATATGGCCCTGTGTTGTGACGCTTTTCAGGGCAGCATACGGCTCCACAAAGCTGGTGACCGCCGCAGCGTTGATGGAAGTAGCACGGTTGTTTTCCCAGGCAATTTCAGTACCGAATTCCGCCATGCAGGCAGTGACTACATGGGGGAGTTTCGCGGCGGCCTGTGCCAGCGCGTTATCTGTTGAAGGATCGCTCTCACCTTCGTAGAGGATATCAATGGCGACAACTGCGGGGAGACTGTCAGGATCTTCAGCAAGGCGCTGGAGTGCATAGGTCATGTAGGAACGGTAATTGGGGCCATACGGGCCCAGGGCTGCCAGGGTAGTGTTGTCTATGCCAATGATGATAATGTCATTGGAAGGCGTACGGGGCTGCTGGAACACGGTGTCCTGCATCCAATCGTCAAGGCGGGAAATGGCACCGGAGATGATGAGGAGAAGGACGAGTACAACAGCGAGCAGGGGAGTAATCACTTTTTTGAACATACAGCAGACCCCTTGTAAATAATTCACAATTCAGAATTCATAATTAAAGAAACGGGGAAACGAGATTCTTCGACGCCCCGGGGCTGCCGCCCGTTCTCCACTGAAAACTGTCCACTGGACAGTTTTCCGGGCGCTCCGAACCCCAGAATGACAATGTGGGGAAGTACGGGGAGGAACGGCACGGGAAATACGAGATTTCTCCACTCCTTTCAGTCGGTCGAAATGACAATTGGAAGGAGTGCTCTTGAGTGCTTGGCCGGTGGAACGTGTCCGCGGGAGGAGATTCTTCGACGCCCCGGGGCTGCCGCCCGTTCTCCACTGAAAACTGTCCACTGGACAGTTTTCCGGGCGCTCCGAACCCCAGAATGACAACGTGGGGAAGTGCGGGGAGGAACGGCAGGACGGTTCTCTGGTTTCACATTTGTGAAACGTTGAAAACCGTCCCTTGTTCCCGGAATGTGTCCGCGGGAGGAATGACAAATGATAGGAATCAGCCGTCACCGGGAGCAATGCCTTCGTGTTTGGTGATGGTGGTGTGGAGGTACTGGTGCGTGTAGGTGCTACCATCATCACTGTTGCCGGCGGCTATGGCGACTTCCATTTCGAGATTGTAGACGTTGGGTTCATCGCTTGTCTGCGGAAGACCGGAGACAGTCAAGGTGACCATGTCGCCGTTGGCCATATTGAAACTGGCCATGTATTTAGTTCCGCCTTCATAGGTGCTTTCACTGACCCGTACTATTTCCTCACCCCTATAGGTAAGCGTTGCATGGAAGTAATAGTCTATGTTATAGACGTCAGTGGGGGTGAAGTCAAAGACCAGAGCATTATCATTCGATACTGCATTGACAGTCAATTTGCCATAGACTTTTTCTATTTCATAGCAGTCGGCGTTGACGGATTCGTCATAGTCGATCTCGAATGTGTTGTCGCCGACACCGACTTCGGTCTGGGAACCGGTAAAGGTTACCGCAATCCAGTCTTCTCCGAAGAGTTCACCTGATGTGATCGAATAAACCTCTTCTTCCATTGTCAGGGGTTCACCGTCGTATTCCTTCTCCGCATCACCTGAGGTGATAGTCAGCGGTGCTTTGTTCACCAGGATTTTACCGAGGTTGATACCCCAATCATAATTGGATTCCTTGGTGCTGCCCCAGGTGATGGTTGCACTGGGCTCCACACCGGTGCCGCCCTTGGTGACACTGTTGTTGCTCAGATTCAGGGAAATCGTTTCCCCGTTCTGCAGGCCGACAATATTGACATCCTCCAGTGTAAGAGTATGTTCCGTACCGTCGTAAGTGTATACCTGCTCATCCGAGGAAATGCTCAGCGGCGCCGGGTTAATGGTCAGCTTGCCCATGCCGGAATCATCTACTTCATAATCATCCTGGTATTCATAATCCACCCATGTGGATGCTTTATAGTCATATACATCAGCATCCGGGCCCAATGTTGCGCTATAGTCGAGCTCAGCAGACATCAGGTGCAGCGGATCGCCTTCCAGGATCACTTCGGTGGTTACGGGACCGGGATATCCGTCGTATGTCCTGGATTCATCAGCTTTTGAGACATAGACTGTGCGTTTGTTGATTTTGACGGTGGTGTTGGTATAGGAGGCGGAATAGTTGCTCGCCGTACCGGGATCAAAGCCAATATCCGTTGTAAGCGGGAATTCTCCGGAATCCATGCAGTCATCCGGATAGTTCTCGACGCTGAGGAATACGGTGTCACCGGTTTCAAGCTCGAATCCTGCTTCGTAGTAACCACTTTCGCCGCTGGCTTCCGAAGAATTCCCGTTGCAGCTGAACCTGACGGGAGGCATTTCATCACCAAAGGTATAGGTGGCACCGCCGCAGTCGAAGGACAGGACATAGGGTGTGACGGTCAGGGTGCCTTCCGACAGGGTGACATTAGTAAACTTACTGGTCACATCCTCACCGTCTTTGGTGATGGTATAGGACGCAATGGTGTTGGTGCTTTCGCCGGCATCCACCTGTTTGCCGGTAACTTCAGCCGTGGCAGTAAAGCCTTCCGGCAGGCCGGAAACATCATATCCGGAATCAGTGAGTTCTTTACCGCTGTATTCCATGGACTTGGATGCGGATGTGATGGTAATGGCTGCGCTGTAGTTGTCGCCTTCCTTGACTTCCAGGGTGCCCAGTTTATCTGAAACAGTATAGTTGGACTCACTGGCGGAACCCCAGGTAATGGTATAGGTGTTTTCGCTGGAACCGACTTCGGTCTGGCTGCCGGTGGCGGTGACATTCGCAGTTTCGCCGTTGACCAGGCCGGTGAGGTAGGCTTCGTCACAGGTGAGAGGCTCGCCGTCATAGGTCTTTTCAGCGGAACCGGTGGTAACAGTGAGCGGCGCCGGGTTGACGGTGAGGGTGCCGGGATTGAGGATAACGGAGCATTTGTCCGTTACAACTTCATCGTACTCATCCCGGATGGTAATGGTGGAGATGGTATTGTAGGAAGTACCCACATTGGTACGGGAACCGCTGTAGATGGCCCGGGCAGTCCAGCCGGCAGGCAGGCCGGTGACCTGGAACGTGCTGACCTCCAGCGGGGTACCGTCATATGTCTTTTCCCCGGAATTGGCGGTAACGGTGATCTCTGGCTTTTCCGGTTCCAGGACGGTGAGGGTGCCCAGATCCTCCCGGAGCACATAGTTGCTGCGCTTTGCATTGCCCCAGACTATGGAGCAGGTATTCGTACTGGAGCCAATTTCAGTCTGGCTGCCGGTGGCAGTGACCTGGATGGACGGGTCAATCCTGACCGGTGCGAAGCGGGCTTCGTCACCGCCCAGGGCCCGGGAATCATAGCTGATGAAATCTGAATCCACCTGGATGCGGACGTTGGTGGAGTTGATGACCAGGTCGTTGCCGGATTCCTCGGTAACCTTCAGGCCGTTGCGGGTCGTGGTGGAACCGGCGGATGACTTTGCATGGCTAAGGATCTTTTCAGGATCCCAGCCGGTTTCCTCACAGGCGGCGGCCAGGAGGGCCGGGTTATCCGCGTAGAGGCGGACGGCTTCGTCCGGGAGGGTGTTTTCATCCAGCTTCTCGATGACATATTCAATGGAATTCTGTCCGTTCTCGCTGTGGAGGGCAACGGTCAGGGCATAGCCTGTTTCCAGAGTGGTTTCCTTCGTTTCGCCGGTGAGGGGGTTGGTACCGTGAACCAGGGTGTTGCCGGTCAGGGCAACCATCCGTTCACTGCCCAGGGCCGTGCGGGTGACGATGGAAGAGTTCTTCCAGTCAGGATCTGTTGAGATGTGGCCCTGGATGGTGTGGATTTCTGCTTCATCACAGGTGAGGGGAGTACCGTCATATACCTTCTCAGCGCTGCCGGTCCAGACATAGATGGGGGCAGGGTCAACAACCAGGTCACCCTGACGGGTTTCCACACGGGTAAAATGGCTGGTGACATCCTCACCACTGGAATTGAGAATACTCCAGGACGTGACAGTGTTTTTTTCGTTTCCGGCGTTGGTGATGGAGCCATCTATCTTCAGGTTGATTTTCAGGCCGGTGGGCAGGCCGGAGACCAGCGCTTCGGGGCGGGTGAGGGGCGTGCCGTCGTAGAGCTTACTGGCGCTCTGGGCCACAAGGGTGACGACACCGTCATATGTCCAGTCGCCGTTGGCTGGGAAGGGCTCCTCCTGCGGGGCATCCTCATCATCACCATTGCCGTTCAGGAGATCACCGCCCTGGGGGCTTCCAAGGGTGATACGGTCGACAAGTTCGGGATTGGCATTGATCTGCTCAATGGAAACGTTCCTGATATCTGCGGATTTCAGATCAGATACAATGGGGTCAACGCCCTGCTTGCCGGCGGCTTTCTTCTTCGGAACGGAGATCTTCTTACCGGCGGGCACGGAGATGAGGCGGCTGGAACCGGCCTCGTCGGTATAGGTGACGCTGGTGGTGCCTTCCAGCACGGCCAGGGTGGTCATGGGTTCATCCACGGCATCTTCGTCTTCAGATACCTGGACAATGGTGCCGCGGATACCGACGGTCATGGTGGAGGTCTGGATATCCAAACCGGCGTTTTCATCCAGCTTTTCGCTGACATCCAGAAAGATGGTACCTTTCTTCAGGTTCAGGCGGATATGGTCCGATTCCTGGATGAACTCCACGAAGCTGAGCTTGTCCAGGGAGACGATCTTGCTGTCGTCCAGGGAGACGGAAGCTGTGCCGTCCTCCCCGGTTTCCATGGCCTCGCCGCTGGCAAAGCGTACATTCTCCAGCAGGAAGCGGGGAGCACCGGAGACATCGAAGATCTGCACGGTGCCGTTGTAGCGCAGAAGGCGCATTGCGGAAGCAGAGTAGGATTCTTCCGCAAAGGAAGCGGAGATTACCGCAAAGGAGAACAGCAGGAGAAGTATCAGTAATATGCTTATATACAGAGGGGACTTTCTACGCATGGGGGAAACCTCCTTTGCGAAATCAATTCACAATTCATAATTCAGAAATCATAATTATAATGACCGGTTTCCTGAAACGGCAGGACGGCTTCTTGATTCGCAGGCAAATCAAGAAATGATATGTTCGGCTTTGCCGAACGTGATATGTCTGGCTCCGCCAGACGTGATATATTGAACCGAGAGCGGTTCAATGTGATATGTTCAGCTAAAGCTGAACGTTATCAGATGATTAAACAAGTAGATCATCAGGTTACGTTAAAACAAATGATTTAGAAGGTTCTCACTTGATGATACGTAAACAGGGGACAAATGTCATTTCTTTAGGGACTATTTTATCATATATTAATAGAAAGTTCCATATCAGGAATGCGGGAAAAACACAAAGCAAACGATTCCAAAACATGAAAAAGTTACCGGAGCGAAAGAGAAATCTGTTGAAAAACAAGACCTGATACGGTATAATAATCAAGATTTTTAAGATGTAACATGCAGGAGGCTGAACGGATGGACAGCACCGGTATGCTTGCATAATCCAAGAGGTCCGAAACTGCCGGCGGACGAGGAAAAAAGGAGAAAAGACCTATGACAATTACAAAGAACATGGAAGGCACCAAGCTGACAATTGCCCTGGAAGGACGCCTGGACACGACAACTTCTCCCCAGCTGGAGTCGGAACTGCATCCGGACATCGACGGAGCGACTGAGCTGACCTTCGACCTGGAACAGCTCCAGTATATTTCCTCTGCCGGACTGCGGGTGCTGCTGAGTGCCCAGAAGATTATGAACAAGCAGGGCACAATGACCATTAAGAACGTATGCCCGGAGATCATGGACATCTTCGACGTGACCGGATTTGTTGACATCCTGAACATCGAAAACTGAGCAGCAGGCGGCTTGCTCCCTGCGGGCGGAAAGGATGTCGCGGATGAAGAACAAGGGATGGAATTCCCTGACAGTGAAGCTGAATGTGCTGATCCTGGTGATTGTGCTTATCCTGTCACTGGGACTGGCTGCATTTGCATACCAGACAAACAGCGAACGGGTAGACAGCTATTACAAGCAGACTACCTCGCGGGCAGCAGCAGCCGTGGCGGCTTTTGTGGACGGCGACAAGGTGGAGAAGCTGCTGGAAGCGATCAAGAGCAAAGAGTTCAATGAGAAGCGGCAGGCTGCACTGGACGCGGATGATGACGGAATTGTCCGGGCATGGCTGCAGGAGCAGGGCCTGCTGGACCTGTACAAGGAACTGGACAGGATGCTGGGGATCTACCGGGAAAAGCTGGAAGCTTCCTTCGTGTACCTGCAGTGCCTGGAAAAGGATAAGAGCATCAACATCGTGGACCCGGACGAGGATATCTTCTACATGGGCAGCCTGGAGGAGACACCGGAAGGGTTCGAGATTTACCGGACGAACAAGCATATTGACCCCATGGTGACGGTGACAGAGTTCGGATGGCTGTGCTCCGCGTATGAGCCGGTGGTGAACTCGCAGGGCGAGAACGTGGCCATCGTCGGTGTGGATATCAATATGAACGATGTCATGGCAGAACGGCAAAGGTTCCTGACGACGATGATCCTGTTTGCAGTCGCCATGATGGTGGCCAGTTCGCTGGTGACGGTGCTGCTGATGAACCGGATTTCGAAGACGAAAAACGAAGCAGCAGAAGGAAAATAGAGAATGAGTAATGAAAACTGCTCCTGAAATTCAGGGGCAGTTTTTTGTGGGGAGGAGAACGTCGCTGCGGCGAGGAGATCCTTCGACGCAGCCGCAAGCGGCCTTGCTCAGGATGACATCCTAGACGCTTTGAATTATTCATTGCGTTTGGATGTCATTTCGACTGGAGCGAAGCGTAATGGAGAAATCTCGTCTTTTTCATCCAATATGTTCACCTATGGTGAACGTTATGAGAATGTAAAAACCAGCATCCGGCACAAGCCAGATGCTGGTTTTGCTAAGCGAAGCAGATCAGTCACGTCCAAAGAGGTCACGGGTATAAACTTTGGACTGGACGTCATCCAGGCAGGAATCATAGCGGTTGGCGATGATGGCTTCGGACTTGCGTTTGAACTGTTTGAGGTCATTGACGACCTTGCTGCCGAAGAAGGAAGTGCCATCCTCAAGGGTTGGCTCGTATATAATAACGGTGGCACCTTTTGCCTTGATGCGTTTCATAATACCCTGGATGGAGGACTGGCGGAAGTTGTCGGAATTGCTCTTCATGGTGAGGCGGTAAACCCCGATGACAACCTTCTTTTCCTTGGATTCATCCCAGTCGTCATTGGCTTCGTAGGCACCGGCCAGTTCCAGCACGCGCTCAGCAATGTAGTCCTTGCGGGTACGGTTGCTCTCCACGATGGCGGTCATCATGTTCTGGGGGATATCCTCAAAGTTGGCCAGAAGCTGCTTGGTATCCTTGGGCAGGCAGTAGCCGCCGTAACCGAAGGACGGGTTGTTGTAATGAGTGCCGATGCGGGGATCCAGGCAGACACCGCGGATAATATCCTTGGTGCTGAGTCCCTTGGATTCGGCATAGGTGTCCAGCTCATTGAAGTAGGAAACGCGCAGGGCCAGGTAGGTGTTGGCGAAGAGTTTGACGGCCTCGGCCTCGGTCAGGCCCATGAGGAGGACTTCCACATCCTTTTTGAGGGCACTGGTGCGGAGCAGTTCCGCAAAGCGCTGTGCCTTTTCCTTAGTCGCGTCATCGCAGCCGACAATGATGCGGCTGGGATAGAGGTTGTCATACAGGGCCTTGGATTCCCGCAGGAATTCCGGGGAGAAGAGGATGTTCTCCGTTTTGTATTTTGCCCGGACAGAAGCGGCATAGCCGACGGGAACAGTGCTCTTGATAACCATCATGGCATCGGGAGCATTTGCCAGCACGGTTTCAATGACGTTCTCCACGGCAGAGGTATCGAAGAAGTTCTTCTTGGGATCGTAGTTGGTGGGGGCGGCAATAACTACAAAGTCTGCGCCTTTGCAAGCGTTGACGCCGTCCAGAGTGGCGGTGAGGTCCAGCTTTTCTTCTGCCAGGTACTTTTCAATATATTCATCCTGGATGGGGCTGACCTTCCGGTTGATACTGTCCACCTTCTCCTGAATCACGTCCACGAGGGTCACGTGATGGAAGCGGGACAGGAGCACAGCGATGGAGAGACCCACATAGCCGGCGCCATATACAGTTACATTGGCCTGGTCCGACGGGGCAGAAGCGGGATTCTCCTTTTCCGGGAAGAGGGAAGCAAGATCAAACTCCAGGACATTGGAAAGGCTCACCAGCTGCTCCAGGGAGGGAACATAGTCCTGCTTTTCCAGCCGAGAAAGCAGGGATCGGTTGATACCAGCCTTTGCGGCCAGTCCTTCCTGGGTGATATGCAAAGCTTTTCTTTGAGCCAGAACGGTTGCAGCGAGCTTAGAAAGAGAGAAGGTTTTCATCAGCACACCTCCGATAATGTATTGATTAACAACAAAGATTATATTTTATGGTGAAATAGATGTCAAGCAAATGTTTCAAAATGACGCTGACAACAACAAAAGCAAAAAAGAGGGGATAAAAATTGAAAAATACCGGACAAAAATTGTGCTAAAGACTTCCTACAACTTAAGAAAAGTGATATAATGCATCCAACGCAAAGGTTTACACATGATCTGAAAACAGATACATTTTTACAAACGCGTGACAAACAGTTCCCGCATGGGGACAGGCAGGAGGAAACAGATGACAGACTGGGTCATCGTGGTTGACGACGACAAAACTGTCCTGAAATTTGCATGCCAGGTGCTGCGAAGGGCAGGTATCCGGCCGACAGCGATGCGCAGCGGTGCGGAAGCGCTGGATTTTATCAGGCGGAACGGATTTCCGGACATGGTCCTGCTGGATGTCAATATGCCGGGAACGGATAGCTTTGAAACGCTCCGGCTGCTGAAAAAGCAGATGGAACCGGAAAATGAAACGCCCATTGTTTTGATGACCGGTGAAGAATGCCAGGAAGCACGTGGGCTGGAAGCCGGAGCAATGGACATTATCCGGAAACCCTTCGAACCGGAAGTGTTGGTCAGCCGTGTCTGCAAAGCGCTGGATATCAACCGGCGGATGAAACGGTTTGCACGGAGCGCGGAAACGGACCAGATGACGGACATGCCGAACAAGTCCGCTACCGAAGCGCGGATGGAACGGCTGTGCGATGAAGCGGACGGGCTGCTGTGCGTGCTGGACCTGGACAATTTCAAAGCTGTGAATGATTCATTCGGCCATGATGTGGGCGACCAGGTACTGATGATGTTTGCACGGGTACTGAAACTGAACCTGCGGCGGGATGACGAGTGCGGCCGAATAGGCGGGGACGAGTTTGTGGTGTTCCTGCGGCACATGAAGAATATTGCCGAACTGAAGAAATATACGAAGCGTATCAACGAAGGGTACCAGATCGGCGCGAAGGCGATCCTGGGAGACAAGGCTGCAAAGACGGTCAGCGTGTCTGCCGGGGCGGTCTCGGTGCCGGAGGAAGGACGGGAATACGGTGAACTGTTCCGGTTGGCGGACCAGGCGCTTTATACTGTGAAGCAGAATGGGAAGCGCGGAGCTTATCTGTACTGTCCGCCGGATGATGATCCGGAGAAGCAAGGCAAGGAGCTGGATCTGGACGCTGTGACAGCGATGCTGCAGGAGCGGACAGAGGTGCCGGGTGCTATGTGGACCGGGCGGGAAATCTTCGGAAGCATCTACCAGTATATGGTGCGGTATATGAATCGGTACCGGAACAGCGCGTACCGGGTGCTGCTGACGCTGCGGACTGCGGCAGCGGTCAGCGAAGCGGACCGTGGACAGATGAGAGACGAGTTCCGGAAGCGGATCCGCGGTGCCTTGCGGGGCAGCGATGTGATGATGGAATGCGGGGACAGCCAGGTGTTCCTGCTCCTGCCGGGAATCCGGGAGCAGGATATTGACCGGGTCATCGGTCGGCTGATGAAAAGGTGGAGTGAGACAGGATATGAGGAGAAGGCGCTGATTGATACGGAGTATGCACCGGTGGAAATGACAAGGAGCAGAACGAGATACAATAAAGAATGAATAATGAACAATGAACAATGAAAAATGGAGCCAATGAAAAAACTGCAGCGGGTTCGCACCTGCTGCAGTTTGTGGATTTAGTTGATTACAGTTTGGAGAGCATTTCGCGGCTGCATTTGCGGAAGTAAAAGAGGCAGATGACCAGGGCGACAAGTTCCGCAATGGGGAAGCACCACCAGACGGCTTTGACGTCGCCGGTGAGGCGGGCGATAAGCCAGGCAACCGGCAGGAGAATGACCAGCTGGCGGCAGATGCTCATGATCATGCTGTAAGTACCGCGGCCCACAGCCTGGAAGACGGTTGACAGGATGATGCCGATGGCAGCCAGCAGGAAGCTGGAGGAGATAATCCGCATGGCGACCATGCCGATGTCCGTCATCTGGGCAGTAATTTCAGCTTCAGCTTCAGACTCAAAGATGGACATGAGCTGACCGGGGAAGATCATAAAGACCAGGGTGCCGACGAGCATAATGACACAGGCCCAGCACAGGGCAACCTTGATGCAGGAATAGACACGCTCCCTGATCCGGGCACCGTAGTTGTAGGCCAGGATGGCAATGATACCATTGGACAGGCCGAAGACCGGCATGAAGATGAAGGACTGGAGCTTGAAATAGACGGACATGACATTCAGGGCAGCATTGCTCTGGGCAAAGCCGGAGAGAATAGCGTTCATGCCGATGTTCATGACGGAACCGATGGAAGCCATGATGGTGCTGGGCAGGCCGACGGATACGATGCCGCTCAGGTCCTTCCTGTTGATAATGAAGCTCTTCCGCAGGAGGCGGAGCTCCGGATTCTTTTTCTGGTTGAGGATGAAGCCGATGATGGCGGAAACAAACTGGCCGGTGACAGTGGCAATAGCCGCGCCGGACACGCCCATACGGGGACAGCCAAGCAGGCCGAAGATCATGATGGGATCCAGGATGATGTTCGTAACGGCACCGCACAGCTGGGTGACCATGGAGAGCACGGAGTTGCCGGTGGCCTGCAGCATCCGTTCAAAGAAGATAGCCACGAAAAGGCCGATGCTGAAGGCGGTAACAATGGTCAGGTAAGAGGTGCCCATGGAGAAAATGCTCTCCTTGTTGGCCAGGTTGTCAGAGACGACCAGGCCCATGGTGCCGCCTGCCAGGAAGATGCCGAAGATGATGAACAGGCAGGAACCCAGGACCTCAATAAACAGGCCGTTCCAGGCACCGCGGCGTGCACCTTCAGGATCACGCTCGCCCAGACGGCGGCTCAGGAGGCTGTTGATACCGGTACCCATACCGGTGGACAGCGCGATCATGAGCATCTGGAAGGGCATGGCCAGGGAAACAGCGGTCAGGCCGTTGGGATCAAAACGGGAAACGAAGATGCTGTCCACGATGTTGTAAAGCGCCTGGATCAGCATGGAGAACATGATTGGAATGGAAACTTTCGGGACCAGCTTTGTCATCGGCATGGTGCCGAGCAATTGGGAGCGTTCGTTGGAAGCCATAACAGAAACCTTTCTTTCCTACATACACAGTTACATATCAAACGGGATGTATTGTACATACAATTAAAGGAAAAGGCAAGAAAAAAGGGATGGGAGTGAAAGAAAATACTCTTCGTAAAATGCACTGTTTTATTGCGGCGGATGTAACTGACATGATATAATATTTTAAGTATAAACATATGGGAGAATATATGGCGGAAACAGAAACCGGGCTTTTTCCGCCTTCAGGCAAAAGAATTGTAAATCGGAGGATTTGAAGATGCTGTTTATCGGAATCTGCGGGGCGAGCGGAAGCGGAAAGAGTACACTGGCGCATGCGCTGGAAGAAAAACTGGGCACGGACCGGTGCACTGTTTTGCAGCAGGATGCGTATTACCGTGATCACTCGCACCTGACTTTTGAGCAGCGGGTAAAGCTGAACTATGACGAGCCGGACATCTTCGACCATGACCTGCTGCTGGAGGATATCCAGCAGCTGCTGCGGGGCGGCGGAATTACGCGGAAGGCCTACAACTACAGTGAACACAAACGGGATGACCGGCCGGACGAGATTATCCTGCCCAAGGATGTTATGATCCTGGAAGGCATTCACTGCTTCTATGACAAACGGCTGACAGACCTGATGTTCCTGAAGCTGTATATGAAGGTTGAGCCGGATATCTGCCTGCTGCGGCGAATTGAGCGGGACATTGTGGAACGCGGCCGGGATGTGGAAGGAATCAGGGACCAGTACCTGAATACGGTTAAGCCGATGTTTGACCGGTATATCCGGAATTATGTCAACGATGCGGACGTGATTGTAGCGAACGGCGGAAAGAACGCGAGGATTGTAGATATACTGGCTGGATATGTGAGTGACCAACTGAAAAGAGAGTGAAATAAATCTGCCATAGGCAGATTTGTGAAATATTGAATCGCAGGGCGATTCAATATGAAATGTTGCTTGCGGCAACGTGAAATATCCGGCTGCGCCGGATGTGAAGGGGAACGAGATTTCTCCACTCCGCTGGCGCTTCGGTCGAAATGACATCGTGGGCGATTTGGATTAATTCAAACAGTGAATGTTTTGTAGCTTTTTTCCTTAGAGACGACTTCGAAGGAGGCCGTACAATTATGAAGAAACGCACCCTGCTTATTCTTCTTCTGGCGATCTGCACGCTGCTGATCGCTTCTTCTGCTGTTGCGGAGCTGTCCACGAACCTGTTTATCAGAACCGAAAAACTAAAGAACAATAAGAGGCTGACGGACAGCGAGACGTATGTGGATGCATCCGGAAATGTGATTGTGCCTTCGGACAAGGGATATGCCACGAAGAAGTATACCTATGGCACGGGAAACCGGGTGGCTTCAGAGACGTTCCTGGATGCGAAAGGCAACCAGGTGAACAGTTCCGACGGTTATTGCATCAAGACATACCGATACAGCCTGGGTAGGGTAACGGAGATCCGCTACTATGACAAGGAAAACCGGCCTGTGAACGGTCCGGAAGGATATGCCCGGCAGGAGACGAAATATAATGCCAGAAAGCATATTAGCACCTGGCAATACGACTCAGAGGGAAAAACTACAGGTGTACACCGGCTAACGGAATACAATAAGCAGAACCGGGTGAAGGCTGAAGCCTGGTACGACAAAGATAACAATCCCACAGCAGGTCCGGATGGCTATGCCCGGGTAGAATATGAGTACTTCGGAAAGACAAAATCAAAGATAGCTTATTATGGACCTGACGGGAAACCTTTCTTCAATGCTAAAGACAAATATGCCATAATGGAGAAAGTATATAAGAACGGAAAAATCCGTTCAACGCATTATTACGGAGATGAAAATCAATTAATCGCCGGACCGAATGGGTATGCCTATGTGCTGTATACCTATGGCAATCCATATGTAACGGAAATGTATTACAATGCAGACGGATCGTTGTTCTTTAATGATAAAGGTGTCTGCGGCATTGCAAAGACTCCGCAGAAAAACGGTAAAACAACGCAGTATTATCTGGTTGGCGATGGTGTCCGAGGAAACTGTGTTGATGGCTATTCCATGACTAAAATTGAATATTCCAAAGGAAGAGTTGCAAAACAGGGCTATTATGATGTGAATGATCATCTGATGGTTGTGCCTTCGCTTGGCTATGCCCAGATTATCAACTACTATGTGGCCGGCGGTGTGTTCCGGACATTCTATTTTGACGAAAACGGAAAGCGGGCACTCGGACCGGATGGCTATGCCATGGTGGAAAACACATATTTAAAGAGAAAACTGATCCGGAAGACATATTACGATACAGACAAAACAACGAAAATAAACAGCAAGAATGGATACGCACAGATTGTATATGTAAACGAAGGATCAAATCCAATCAGTAAGAAGTATTATACGGCAGATGGAAAGCCATGCCTTGTAAACGGATTATATGATGAAATCCGGAACACATGGAGTGGCAAACTGAAAACAGGGGAAAGTTATTGGGCTGATGGTAAAAAAGTTGCGGGGACCAATAAATACCATGAAGTAATCATTGAATACAACGCTGTAAATAAAGAATCAAAAAAGACTTATCTGAACGAGAACGGTGAGTTAACACTGTGTGCTGATGGATATGCGATTACAGAGATTGAATATAACAGTGCCGGCGGTATCATGTGTCAGAAATACTATGATGCTGACGGAATGCTGACTTATGCACCTGGGCAGAAATACGCCTTTTCACGCTCAATTCCCTTCAAAGATATGATGCTGCTGGAAGCAGATGAAGAGGAAGAGGAAGAAGATACAGAAGAAACGGAAGAGACAGAGACGACAGAAGATGAAAATGAAGAAACAGCGGAAGAAACGCAATCAAATGAAGCAGCTAATATAAATGATAATGATGACGGAATGATTGTAGAATATCATGGTTTGGATGGAAAACTGATCAATATTCCAGCCGGATATGCATATATTGTACGGGAAAAGAATTCAAAAGGTTTTATTACTGCAGAAAAATACTACGATACTGAAGGAAACCCGGTAATGCTTGCAGCCGGATATTCTGCAATCCAAAAAGAGTATAACGATACAGGCATGGTGACATCTGAAAGTTACTATGACACTGAAGGGAATAAAATTCCCTGTAAAGACGGATATGATGAAATACGCAAGGAATACAATAAACAGAATCAGGCAATACGCCAGGAATACTATGTAAATGGAATGCTGTCAGATGGTGCCAGAGGATATTCAATTATTAAACGAGAATTTGATGCACCAGGGCTGGAGGCATCTGTTGTCAGCTATTATAATGACAAAGATATACCTGTTAACAATAAGAGCGGTTATCATAAAGTGGTCAAATCCTGGGCAGATAAGACCCATGCAACCAGTGAAGCATGGTTTGATACAGAAGGCAAGCCTGTGACCCAGGGCAATACTTACGTCAAAGTAGAAAGGGAATTCGATAAAGACTGGAATACAACGGCGGAACGGTATTACGGAGCTGACGGAGCACTGATTCCCTGTACAGATGGATATGATGAGCTGCGGAAGGAATATAACGACCAGAAACAAGCGATTCGTCAGGAATATTATGTGAACGGAGCACTGTCAGATAGTCCCAGAGGATATTCCATTATTAAAAGAGAATTTGATGCACCAGGGTTGGAGGCATCTGTTGTCAGCTATTACAATGAGAAAGAGGAGCCGGTTCTGAACAGAAGCGGTTATCATAAGGTGGTCAGAACCTGGGCAGATAAGACTCATGCAACCAGTGAAGCATGGTTTGATGCAGAAGGGCAGCCCGTGACCCAGGGCAATACTTATGTCAAAGTAGAAAGGGAATACGATAAAGACTGGAATACTACATCGGAGCGGTATTACGGAGCAGACGGAGAACTGATTCCATGTACAGATGGATATGATGAACTTCGAAAAGAATACAACAATCAGAAACAGGCTGTGCGTCAGGAATACTGTGTAAATGGAATGTTGTCAGACGGCACCAGAGGATATTCAATTATAAAAAGAGAATTTGAAGCACCTGGTTTGGAGGCTTCAGTAGTCAGTTATTACAATGCAAAAGAGGAACCAGTTCAGAACAAAAGCGGATATCACAAAGTGGTCAGATCCTGGGCAGACAAGACGCATGCAACCAGTGAAGCATGGTTTGATGCAGAAGGCCAGCCTGTGAGCCAAGGCAATACTTACGTCAAAGTAGAAAGAGAATACGATAAGGACTGGAATACTACAGCAGAACGTTATTACGGAGCAGACGGAGAACCGATTCCCTGCACAGATGGATATGACGAGATCAGGAGAATTTATAACGGCCAGAAGCAGGCAATCCGCCAGGAATA
>JAEEGL016240578.1_pt1 | contig 106552 bp, 73 predicted proteins | sample 9134231 | NCBI WGS metagenome assembly JAEEGL01 (sample SAMN16246548, study PRJNA631951) | gut metagenome | biome: gut microbiome; feature: rumen; material: fiber-attached | host: Bos | place: Iran: Karaj | collected 2018-10
CGGCGTCGGTACCGGCGTTGGGTTCGGTAAGACCGAAAGCGCCGATCCACTCACCGGAGGCAAGTTTCGGGAGGTACTTCTGTTTCTGCTCCTCGGTGCCGTGCTCCAAGATGGGAGCCATGCAGAGGGAGGTGTGAGCCGACACGATGACGCCGGTGGTGGCGCACACGCGGGAGAGTTCCTCCACGGCCATCGAGTACATCTGGTTGGTGCCGCCCTGTCCGCCGTACTGTACGGGAATCGGAATGCCCATCACGCCGAGTTTGCCGAGCTTCTTCACGGTCTCGATCGGAAATTTCTCTTCTTCGTCAACTTCCGCAGCCAGCGGCTTGACTTCGTTCACTGCAAATTCGCGAATCATCTGCAGGAACAACTCTTCTTTTTTTGATAAACTGAAATCCATATATCGTTTGGTTTGAATAATTTGTCGATAAAAAAAACGGCAGCAGACACCTCTTCACGCCCGATTTCCTTCGCTGCAAAACACGGGTGCAAAAGTAATAAAAAAAGTGGAACGAGCGATGACCCGCGACATAAAAAGAAGCGGAAGTTTTTACAGACAGGACAACCCACTTCAAGTTTGTCTTTCAGCGGCGGCAGGTTTGCCGTAGTCGTATCCCCTACTTCTTTTGGACTCAACTGATAACGTTTTTTACTTCTCAATTACAAACACCCGCTACGCATTCTATCAGTTTGTAAAATTGCACATAAAAATAAATAACGCCCTCACATTCCGCGAATCCTTTCCCACTGGAATCGCAAACTTTATGGCAATAGAAATATCTCAAAACTTTTAAATCAATACGATGATAAAAAAAATTCATGTACTTTTGCACGCCTGATTTATGTTAAAATGGCACTGTAGGCAAAAATCTGATGTGAAACCAAAACAGACATAACGCAAGAAAAGAAAAAAAATTAAAAAATAGATAGCACAACGCTCGATCATAGTCTTTTGGAACTTCGACACTTCTAACTTGTTTTCTGTGATTCAGCCGTGTATCCTGCCGCGTGGCGTGGATTCATATTGCTGTAATTGGAAAGCAAAGGTAGTCGAAGACCTCAAGAGACCGATGAAACATTGACTCCACGCTTTTTTATGTCAAAATCCAAACCAATTCATAAAAAAATATGAAAGTTAGACAGATTTTCAGGGCTGCGTTATGGGCAGTTCTTCTCCTGGGGGGAAAGTACCTCATGGCTCAAGAAAACACCAGCATCGGGATCATCGTCGTCAAGGACATCGACAGTGAGGATGCCGACCTCACCTACCAGAGCGCCGTCGTAAGCGACGACGTCTATTCCGACGGCAAACTCATCATCGCGGCCGGCACACCCGTGATGATGGACATCCACTATGCCGACAACCACGGACTGGGAGTGCCCGGCGAGGTCTCCGCACGACCCATCAGCACGACGGACATCTACAATCGCGTGCTCAAACTCGACGGCGCCACCATGAACCGCATAGGAAAGAGCCGGCGCGGTGCGGCCATCGGCTGCGGCGTCTTCTTCGGCATCGTCACCTTCCCCGTCGGACTGCTCTTCCTCTGCATCAAGGGGGCGGATGCCGAGATTCCCGAAGGCACACGCATGCTCGCCACAGTGAAACTGAATTAACCCATTGTGAAACCCATCATGAATTTTACGATGAAAAAAACGCTTTTTTTTACCGCTTTGCTGTTGTGCACGGTCATTTCGAAAGCACAGAACATCCCCGCCGGCGCCGTGCTGGTTCCCGGCACCAAAGCCCTTTACGTGACCACCTACGACGAGCCCTCCAAGATGATGCGCTCCCCCGCCATCTGCGCCTGCGCGATCAAAGGCGACGGCTGGCGACTCCCCACCGTCAATGAACTACAGATCATCTACAGCCACCGCTACGAGATGGACTTCGCGGAGAGCACCTACTGGACGGGCGAGAAGGTGAACGGCGACTTCCGGTTCTACGCCCTGAACTTCAGGAACGGCAAACTGAGTGAGGCGAAATACGACAGGTACTATTTCGTACGGTGCGTATGGACGTCCACCCCGCCGCCTTACATGCCCGGCACTTCCCAGCCCCAACAGCAAAACTATTAACCATTTTTTATAATAATTTTCAAAAAAAATGAAAAAAAACGCCATTCTCCTGCTCCTGCTGTGCAGCATCAGCACCCTTTTCGCTCAAAATGAAAACCCGTCCGTCGTTCCCGCCAATGCAGTGTTGGTTCCCGGAACCCAACAACTTTACGTGGCCTCCCAGGACGAGTTCAGTTTCATGATGCGCAACGCCGCCGTGAGCGCCTGCGAGGCCAAAGGCGACGGCTGGCGCCTTCCCACCGTCAACGAACTTCAGGTCATCTACGTTTACCGCTACAGGTTGGACTTCATGGAAGCCCGCTATTGGTCCGACGACAAAGTGCACGGAGAGTACAAATTCTACGATCTGAACTTCAAGAACTATAAAATCTCCGCCTCCCCTTACACCCGCGAAAACCGCGTGCGCTGCGTCTGGACACCCACCTCCGCAAGCTCAGCCACTGGCGAAAACCAACAACAACAACAAACCCAGCCGCAAGCACAACCACAACCACAACCACAACCACAACCACAGCAACAACCACAGCAACAACCACAGCAGCAGCAACAGCAGCAGCAACAGCAGCAGCAACAGCAGCCACAGCAACAACCGCAGCAACAACCGCAATACCAGCCGAATCCGAACAACGGCTACAAAGCATACGTGGCGCCCTACACCCATGCCGTGGGTGTCTCGATGGGCAGCATGTTCGGCTTCTCCTACAAACGGATGGACGGCCACTTCGCCTTCACCCTCGATCTGGGCACCAAATTCACCATCGGCAGTGGCGTGGCCTACAACTTCCTGCCCTCATGGTACTACCTTGACTACGAAAACTACGTGTACTTTGACGGGGTAAGGCCCCTGCGAGGCATGGTCTCCACGGTGGAACTCAACATCAATTTTCTGCGGCAGGACCGTTTCGCTACGGGTCTGTACGGCATCATTGGCGGCGGCCCCACCATCGGCTACTGCTGGAGCCAATGGAACGGTCCCTTAGACAATTTCTACGTCTCTACTTATGGCTACGATTACCCTGACTATTACTGGTGTTTCGACAACAGTTTCAACACCGGCAAGGCGGGCTTAGGACTGCTGTTGGGGTTGGAGTACAAGTTCGATATCCCGTTATCCTTACAAGCCGATTTCCGTCCCGCCTGCGGCCTGCTTTTCGCCCGGAATTTCGTCGCTCCCTACTTCGATTGGGGCCTCAATTTGGCGATTCGTTACACCATTGATTAAAAAAGACCGCATCTCATCCAACGGACTTCACGTTTATACATCCATAGAAAAATTTTTATAAAATATTAACACATAATAAATTGAATTATTAAGCAAGAGAATTCCAGGGTTATTTTACTTCCATTGAATAATTTTTTTGTAATTTTGCAAGCGAAAACAACGAGTCAATCGTTGCATTGATGACTTGAATTTATCGCATTTTTTACAATGAATTATAAAAAATCAATTTCCCTGTTTCTGTTCCTCCTGTCGGCACTGATGCTGAATGCCCAGGAGGGCCGTTTTGTGGAGCGCGTGTTCTCCGACATCCGCGTCACCACGGAGATTCCCTATTCCGAAGCCGCGTTGGTTTACGAGGACGAACCGGAGACGCTCTATTTCGACCTTTACGAGCCGGAGGGCGACACGATGGCGCGGCGGCCGTTAGTCATCACCATCTTCGGCGGAGCCTTCGTCGCCGGCAACCGCTCGTGGTGCGACATGGTGGCCTTCGCCGATTCGCTCAGCCACTATGGCTACGTGGTCGCCTCCATCGACTACCGCCTCATCGGCATCATCCACATCAACGAAACCAACTTCATCCGCGGGGCCTACGCCGGAGCACAAGACGTGAGCGCCGCCATCCGCTTCTTCAAAGGCAATGCCGACACCTACCGCATCGACACCAGCCAGATCTTCCTCCTCGGCAACTCCGCCGGCACCATCGCCGCCATGCACGCCCTCTGGATGGACGACGACGAGCGGCCCGCAGAGACCTTCTTCGACGAAGGCGGTCTTTTCGGCATCGGCGGCCACTCTGACCTCGGCGGCGTCCACTCCTCCGGCTATCCCGAATACCTCTCCTACTCCCCCTCCGTCGCCGGTATCATCGCCCAGTGGGGCGGCGTGCTCGACACTACCATCATCGACCCCGACGACAACACCCCCATCTGCCTCCTCCACGGCACCGCCGACGAGACCGTTCCCTTCCTCTCCGGCACCCCTTACGGCAGTTCCTTCTTCGGCATCTCCGGCCTGGTCCTCCCCAATCTCTTCGGCTCCTACTTCATCGACCGCCGCCTCTCGCACTTCGGCATCGACCACGAACTGCACGTCTTCGAAGGCAAGGAACACTGCTTCTACATCGAAGGCACCTCCACCCTGCTACCCGAGGAACTCAATACCTGCTTCCGCATCGCCATCAACTTTATGTCTCAACGCAACCACTACATTATCAATAATATACAAGATCTCGAAACGGCTACGATTGGCGTTTTCCCCAACCCCGCATCCCAGGAAATCACCTTCACACTCCCCAATCCTTCCGACAACTACCAATATCAGTTGTTTGACGCAACCGGCCGTGTCCTCCTTGCCGGTGAGAATCAAAACCGACTCGACATCGCCCATCTCCAACCTGGAATTTACCTGCTTCTGGTCATACAGGACGGCCGGAATTATGAAGCCAAAATCATAAAATCGTAGTTTTTTTCCAGATGAGATAAAATCAGATATGTTTGAACATTAACTATTTATGAATTACAACCACTGTTAAAACAACATCGGTTGCATAAATAGATGTTTTTTTTCAAACAGGAACAAATCATTTAAAAAATACCCTTTTTTCTATAAAAAATTTTCGTACATTTGCAGCCGATTTGGAATGTCGGAAAGTGGCGTGTTTTCAACACTTTGCGGCGGCCAAATCGGCAAATTTCGTATTGTAAACATCCAAAAAGACAAGCACATGACAATGCAAGAGAAAATCAACGAGCTACTGGCACTCAGGGAGAAGGCCCGCACCGCCGGCGGCGAGAAGCGCATCGAGAAGCAGCACGCCCAGGGCAAGTACACCGCCCGCGAGCGTATCGCCAAGTTCTTGGACGAAGGCAGCTTCGAAGAGTTCGACATGTTCGCCACCCACCGCTGCCACAACTTCGGTATGGAAAAGGACACCCCCCTCACCGACGGCGTCATCACCGGTTACGGCACCGTCGATGGCCGCTTGGTTTTCGTATATTCCCAAGACTTCACCGTCTCCGGCGGCTCCCTCTCCGAAACCGTCGCCAACAAGATCTGCAAGGTCCTCGACCAAGCCATGAAGATGGGCGCACCCGTCATCGGTTTCAACGACTCCGGCGGCGCCCGCATCCAGGAAGGCGTCAACTCCCTCGCCGGCTACGCCGAGATCTTCCAGCGCAACATCCTCGCCTCGGGCGTCGTGCCGCAAATTTCCGCCATCTTCGGCCCCTGCGCCGGCGGCGCCGTCTATTCCCCCGCCCTCACCGACTTCATCATGATGACCAAGAACACCAGTTACATGTTCGTCACCGGCCCCAAGGTCGTCAAAACCGTCACCAACGAAGTCGTCTCCGTCGAAGACCTCGGCGGCGCATCCGTCCACTCCACCAAATCCGGCGTCGCCTCCTTCGCCGTCGATAACGAAGACGAAGGTATCGCCATGATCCGCCAACTGCTCAGCTTCCTCCCCTCCAACAACATGGAAGAGGCCCCGCGCATGGAGTGCAACGACCCCGTCAACCGCCTCGACGACGTGCTCAACCAACTCATCCCCGAGAACCCCAACAAGCCCTACGACGTCAAGAACGTCATCCACAGCATCATCGATAACGGCGAGTTCCTCGAGGTCCAACCCAACTACGCCAAGAACATCGTCGTCGGCTTCGCCCGCTTCAACGGCATCTCCGTCGGTATCGTCGCCAACCAGCCCGGCTGGCTCGCCGGCGTGCTCGACATCAACGCCTCCCGCAAGGGCGCGCGCTTCGTCCGCTTCTGCGACGCCTTCAACATCCCGCTCGTCACCCTCGTCGATGTCCCCGGATTCCTCCCCGGTACCGGCCAAGAGTACGGCGGCATCATCCTCCACGGCGCAAAACTGCTCTACGCCTACGGTGAAGCCACCGTGCCCAAAGTCACCGTCATCCTCCGCAAGGACTACGGCGGCGCCTACTGCGTGATGAGCTCCAAACACCTCCGTGGCGACATCAACTACGCCTGGCCGACCGCCGAGATCGCCGTCATGGGCGGCAAGGGCGCTGTCGAAATCCTCTACAGCAAGGACGTCAAGAACATCGAAGATCCTGAAAAGAAGGCCGACTACCTCAACGAGAAGGAAGCCGAATACACCCAGGCCTTCGCCAACCCCTACGTGGCCGCCAAATACGGCTACATCGACGACGTCATCGAGCCGCGCAACACCCGTTTCCGCGTCATCCGCGCCCTGGAGTCCCTGCGTACCAAACGCCTCCAGAACCCCGCCAAGAAACACGACAACCTCCCGCTCTAACCTTTTAAGCGTCTTACAATGAAGAAATTACTATTCGCCTGTCTGTCCCTCGTCCTGGCCCTCTGCGTCATTCCCGCCACCGGCCAGACCATCGTGGACCTGAGACTGAACGAAATCCTCGTCAAGAACAACAACAACCTCAATGACGAGTACGGCAACCACCCCGCCTGGGTCGAGGTCTTCAACACCTCCTTCAACTCCGTGAACATCGGTGGGTGCTTCCTCACCGACGACACCACCGGCCTCGCCGCCGCACAGAAGGACAAGGAAGCCCTCAACACCTTCAAGGCCTCCTGCTACCACATCCCCACCGGCGACCCCACCACGCTCATCCAACAGCGTAGTTGCCTCGTATTCTACCTCGACGGGAAAGCCGACCTCGGCACCTTCCACGTCAGTTTCACCCCCGACCACTCCAACTACATCGCCCTCATCGGCTCCGACGGCAAAACCCTCCTCGACATCATGTTCTTCCCCGAGAGCATCCGCGAGAAGGAAGTCTCCTTCGGCTGCCAAAAGGACGGTGTGGTCGCCGACAACCGCGACAACTCCGTGCTCGCCAAGAAGAACAATCAGGACCTGCGCACTACGCTCAAGCACTACACACCCGGCTCCAACAACCATGTGCTCGCCGGCGAAAGCAAGGCCGACAAACTCATCCAAAACGACCCCTACGGCATCATGATGGCCCTCATGTCCATGTTCATCGTCTTCACCGTTTTGGTCGTCATCTTCTTCGTGCTCAAGATCTTCGCCCACTTCGCCACCAAGCAGAACAACAAGAATGCACAGCCCAAGGCCGCCCCCGCCCCCAAAGCAGCAGCAGCCACCGGCAAACCCTCCGACGAAGAACTCGCCGCCATCACCCTCGCCCTCGACAAGGCTGGCGTCGGCGCCAACGACGAAGAGATCGCAGCCATCTCGCTCGCCCTCTTCCTCTACCTCGACACCCAACACGACCAAGAGAGCGAAGTCATCACCTTCAACAACACTCCGTCGCACTGGGGCGGCAAACAGTTCAACTTCAAACAGGATCCCAGATAATTTTTTAGAATCATCCATTAAAAAACAGATAAAATGAAAAACTACAAGTTCAAAATCAACGGCAATGAATATTCCGTCGATATCGTCAATATCGAAGAGAACAAGGCCCAAGTCGAAGTCAACGGCAAGGCGTACGAAGTCGAGATGGACATGAGCGGCATCAAGGTTCCCGCCGCCCCGAAGGCAGCCCCGAGAGTGGCTCCCGTCGCTGCAGCCGCAGCTCCTGTCGCCGCAGCCCCTGCCGCCGCCCCGGCTCCCGCTCCCGCCGCTTCCGGCGCCGGAATGCAGGTCAAATCCCCCCTCCCGGGCACCGTCCTCAACATTATGGTCCATGAAGGCGACACCGTCACCGCCGGTCAACACCTCATCCTCCTCGAAGCCATGAAGATGGAAAACAACATCGACGCCCCCAAAGCCGGTAAGGTCACCAACATCCGCGTCAAAGACCGCGATGCCGTCATGGAAGGCGACCTTCTGCTCACCATCGAATAATTATTTTCAACACACTTATAATGAAGAAATTGAAGATGCTCGCACTTTGATTTCTTCATTTTTTTTGCCATGATAGAAGTCAAATCCCTCAACAAAAGTTACGGCACCCTTCAGGTGCTCAAAGAGATCAATCTCCGGGTGGAAGACTCCGCCGTGGTCTCCATCGTCGGTGCCTCCGGAGCCGGCAAATCAACCCTGCTCCACCTCATCGGCACCCTCGACCGCCCCGACAGCGGACAGGTGCTCATCGACGGCACCGACATCTTCGCCCTCAACGACACCGATCAGGCCGCCTACCGCAACCGGAACATCGGATTCGTCTTCCAGTTCCACCACCTGCTACCGGAGTTCACCGCCGCCGAGAACGTGGCCCTGCCCGCCATGATCGCCGGCCAGAGCCACGCCGACGCCCTCAAGCGCGCCCACGAATTGCTCGACTTCCTCAACCTCGGCGACCGCCTCAACCACAAGCCGTCGCAACTCTCCGGCGGCGAACAACAACGCGTCGCCGTCGCCCGCGCCCTCGCCAACAACCCCAAAATCGTCCTCGCCGACGAACCCTCCGGCAACCTCGACACCCAAAACGCCCGCAAACTCCACCAACTCTTCTTCGACCTCCGCGACCAGTTCCACCAAACCTTCGTCGTCGTCACCCACAACCCCGAACTCGCCACCCTCGCCGATAAGACCTTCGAAATCAAAGACGGAAGACTGTAATCCTCTTCATAAAAATCCCATGAAAAAAGGCGACATCCTTTTTCTGATCGTCTCCATCGCCCTCCTGCTCGCGACTGTTTTTGTCGTTGAACGCACATCCCCCAAAAGGAACGCCATCGACACCTCCTGCAAGGAATTGGCAAAGGGAGTCTATTACTGGCGAACGACGTTCGAACTGAACGACTACGAACGCGATTTCCTTCAACGGAATCAAATCCAAAAACTGTACGTCCGCTTCTTCGACGTGGATGTCAACGGAAACGATGCCTCCGACGACATCTGCGTGCCCATGGCCACAATAGAGTTCCGCGATTCCGTGCCCGCCGACGTCGAGATCGTCCCCACCGTGTTCATCACGCCCGAAGCCATTCGCCATTGGAAAACCTTCGGCCCCTTCTTAGCCCGCCGACTAAACGCCATCTGTCAGTACAATAACTTGTCTCCCAAAGAGTTTCAGTTCGATTGCGACTGGACCGGTTCCACCCGCGACACCTATTTCCAATTCCTAGAAGAGATGAGGAAACAATTGGAACAGTACTACCCCTCCATCGTCCTCTCCACTACCATACGTCTTCACCAACTCGCCCAAAGCCCGCCCAATGTGGACTACGGCGTACTGATGTGCTACAACACCGGCAATTTCAAGGATTACAACACGAAAAACGCCATCTTGGATATCGACGACGTGAAACCCTACCTGAAAAACCTCACCTCCTATTCACTCCCTTTGTCGCTTGCTCTGCCCGCCTACGAATGGAATGTACAGTTCGACTCAGCATATAAGTTCCAAATGCTCGACCGACAGCATTACGACTTCACGGACACCACGATGTTCGAAGCGCTTGGCCATGACCGATACAGGGACAAGATTTCCCAGAACATCTTACGGAGAGAATGGGTGGATTGCCCCACCCTGCTTTCCTCCAAGGATTTGATATTCCAAAAACGTGGAAACCCGATGCCAATCGTGCTTTATCATCTCGATTCCACCCAACTTTTCAAATACACCAACCATGAAATTACCGAAATTTATCGTTAGTATCATATTGACGACCTGTTTATTACCTGCTTATCCCTGTGGAGGTCCTTACCGCATCGATCCCAATATGCACTACCTGTTCTTCCTCGGTAGCGACAAGAACTACTACTGGGATTGGAAAACCGTGGACAACGATTGGTTCAAAAAGGAGAACATCGACTTCTGGCACCAATATGTCAATCAGGAAGTTTCGCGAAAGGCAGTGGAACAAGCCCTCTATGGACAAAATGCGAAGAGCCCCTTCTGGAAAGTACTGGAGCAGCGCAACGACACCGTCGCCATGCAATACTGGCACTTTGTCCTCGGGGCATACGGCGGCGATCGTGCCGACGCGACTTGGAAAAAATCCTCTTGGTACTATCCCTCCAGCAAAGAAGAGCGGAAGACAGACTTCAGTTTCAGCGAAACCGCCGACGAAAACATCCTGAAACATTGCAAGAACAGCCAAATCCGCGATCGTTACGTGTACCAACTGATGCAACGGGCATTTTATGACATGAGATACCAGGAGTGCCTGAAGTTGTGGGAGCAGTATGGCGAACAAATCCCGACGAGCGCCCTGCAACGCCAATGCAAGAGTTATTACGCCGGCGCGTTGTGTCACTTGGAAAGAAAAGCCGACGCGGCCATCGCCTACGCACAGATCGGCTACTACGACCGCAACCTGCACTACAACGTGGACGTGCTACGGAAAATTCACCAAAACAACCCCGACTGCCCGAGTTTCGAGTTCATCGTGCAGCATTTCGTAAGCGAATATTTCGACATGCAATACGAACACTTCAACGCCGACAACAAGCCGTCGAAAGAGTTTATAAAACTGGCCGACAACATCTTGGAAAACGGGAGTTCCCGCAATCCCGCCTTGTGGCAGTCGGCGAAGGCGGCCATCGCATACATCAACAAAGACAAGGCAACCGCCCGACGATGGCTCAACGAAGCCGACCGCATGGCCGGCTCCCAAGCCGTGAAGGACAACATCCGGATGATGCGGCTGATCTTCAACGCCGCCGATGCCACGACAGCCGAAGACGCAGACGACATGGCAGACGAAACCGCTTACGAAGCCCGACTGCTACCCGACCTCAAGTGGTTGGTCAATCAGGTGCGCAAACATGTCCAACAAGATAAAGATTATTTCCGTTGGAACTCCTACGAAGACCACTGGATCTACACGGAAGGAACGGAGAAGTACGGCAACCGCCAACTCCACCAGATCAAAGTGCTCCGACGCGCCATCCTTGTGGAAATCGTCCCCCATTTCGAACGATCCGGGCGGAAAGACCGCGCCATGGCCTACCTCAACATGTATTCGAATGTGCTGAGCGACTACCGCTACGGCTCGCGCTTCTTCTGCTACATGGACAACGCCGAAACCCCGGATGTGGAAAAACACTGGAAATTTCTCCAGACTAAAGGCACGACGGAAATGGATAAGTTCCTGCTCCGTTACAGCTATAAAAACCGCAATTTCTACAACGAACTCCTCGGAACGAAATACCTGCGCCTGGAAAAATGGGACGGCGCCATCGCCTATTTCCAGAAGGTGAGCAAAAAATACACCCGTTCTTTGAACATTCAGGAGTATATTACGGACAACAACCCCTTCCGTGAAAAATGGATTACCAACAACCGCTGCGGACAATACAAACTGCAAGACTACTCCCCTGTTGATGTCTATCAGAAGAGTTCCTCGAAATTGCAATTCTGCCAAATCATGAAGGAAATAGAGCGGCAGATGGCCGAAACGACAGACCCCGAAACACGCGCACAAGCCGCCTACGCATACGCCGTCGGACTTTACCAAAGTTCCATTGGGAAAAGTTGGGCGTTGAGTCGCTACTGCTGCGGAATTGCCAACAGCATGTACGGAATGTACTATACTCCAGATTTGGCTACCTGCACCCGAGTCCACGAGTTGACCGACAAGGCCAAAGCCATCACCCGAGACCAGAATCTCTCCGACAAATGTTTCGCGCTGCTCCGTCAAAACCTGCAAAGCGAAAATGCATACACCTACCCTTATCCCAGCTACGAGAACTTCAGTTCCTATGAAAGTTACGAGCATGCCATCGAATCATGGATAAACAATCGGGAACTTTTCGAGAAGAAAGGAGAAGCGAATCTGCTCGCCGAATGGAGCAAGCGCAACAACCGGCAAATGACAGAAAACATCATCCAAAGCACCTTCTGCGACGGGTGGGAAGATTACCAAGGATATTGGGATAGAAAATGGCGGAACAGCACGTGGTACTACGCGGACAAATAAGATAAAGCGACAGCGGCTTACGCCTTCCTCAGCAAGAACGAGAACGTCGCGCCCCCATCTGCGTTGTTGGCGAACTCCAACCGCGAGCCGCCGCGCCGCAGGTGCGAATCGCAAAGCAACAGCCCAAAACCACACCCCAGCTCGCCCTCCGTGCCCGGCGTGTTGAAATACTTGTTCCTCTCCAACAAAGCCGTGATCTTCTCCTCATCAATACCCACACCGTTGTCAGACACCTTCACCCGGATCTTATCACCCTCCTCAACAGTCGAAATCTTGATTTTACCGCCCTTGTGAGTGAACTTGACCGCGTTGCCAACCAGGTTGACAATGACGCCCAAAATCGCCTCCCTGTCCGTGAAAACCATGCACCCGTCCGGAACCTCATTCTTGATCTCAATTCCCTTGTTCTTCGCCCGCTCCTCCATCACATCCATCACGATAATGATCACAAAGGAGAGATCCGCCTTGCGCGGTGTATAGGCATCCATGTGCGTCCGCGTCCGGTAAATCTTAAGCATGCGGTTGAGGACCTCCATCACAGCATCGCAACTGCTGCCGATCTGCCGCAATGTCTCCTTTTCTTCCTCCCGTCCCATCTCCATCGTCTCCAACATCTCCACACGCGAAGTGATGGGAACCATCATGTTTTTGATGTCATGAATGAAGGAAAAAATAAAAGTGTCCTCCAGTTCGTTTTTCTGCTCTGTTAGTTGCGTTTCGTCATCCATTATTTATGTACGTGTTTGATAAATTCATCCACCTCGTGGACGCCGCCTTGATAGATCAGGTAGCCGTTGTAAGGTTCTCTTTCGGTAATTTCATCATTGACGGGAGTGAGCATCAAACGTTTCACCTCTTCGGGGTCGTCGGTCTGGCCAAGCACCCAGCCCAACTTGATGTAAGCCACCTCGGGGAGCATGTTGCCCGCCGGGATGATGCCGCGCGCCATCATGTCGCGGCCCGTGTCGTAAACGAACATATCCACATAGCCCCACAGCGTCTGCAGGGTCATGAACTGATGGACGCCAGCGGCCTGCGCACGTTCCACTGCCGGGTACATCAACTTGTTGATGTGTCCCAGGCCCGTGCCGACCCAGACCACGCCTTTGTAGCCGTTATCGACTAAAGCGTCAAGCACATCGGGCTTCATGCCCGGATAGTAGTATAACATCGCCACGCGGTCATCGAACGTCGGGATGATCTTCACGTTCTTGTCCTTGCGACGGTGGTTGTAATGTTCATGGATGGGCACCACCCCCTTGCGGGTGACCGTCGCCACCGGAATGTCACCGATGGTACGGAAGGTGGAGCGGTAGGAAGAGTGCATCTTACGCACGCGGGTGCCCTTGTGCAGGAAACCGTACTCGTCGGATGTCGGTCCGAACATGCAGACCATCACCTCGGCAATGTCGCCGTGCCCTGCCGCCGTCATGGCGTGCATCAGGTTGAGGGCCGCATCGGAACTGGGACGGTCGGAACTGCGCTGCGAGCCCACCAAAACCACCGGAATCGGCAGGTTCTGACACATGAAAGTCAACGCAGCGGCCGTGTGGTGCAACGTGTCCGTGCCATGCCCGATCACGATGCCGTCAATGCCGTTCTCGATCTCCTCCCCTATCTTTTTGGCCAAGGCAATGTACTGCGGCGGAGCCATGTTTTCGGAGAAAACAGCGAAGATTTTCTCCGTATCGAGGTTGCAAATGTCGGCCAATTCCGGCACGGAACCGTAGAGTTCCCCCGGCGAAAAGGCCGGAATCACAGCACCGGTGCGATAGTCCAAACGAGAGGCAATCGTGCCGCCCGTGCCCAAAAGTTTCACGGAGGGCAGTCCAGGCGTATAAGGGAACTCCTTCTCCGGAATGTGGAAAATCGGCTGCGGTACCGATACACCACTCATCGCAGTAATCGTATCTACATCTATACCAACGTTATAGCCGGTGATTAACTTCAACACGATGTGCTTCGTGTCGGTATTCTCCGCACGCGGCAGAACCTTCCCCGAGAAATGCCCACGGGTGGTCTCCAACTTGGCATCGTCCCAAACATGAACGTTGAATTTCTTGAGCGTTTCTAACGCTTCGCCCTTATAACCTTGGAATAAATCTTTATCCATACTGCTTTTGTTTTTGAATGCGCAAAAATACACTATTTTTGGCATAAAAAAAAGAGCTGACTAAAATTTAATCAGCTCTTTTGAATATTGTCGGTTTGCTTACTTCACCTTGATGTGGATGATCGCAGCTCTGTGCTCTTCCAGGGAAGGATCGGTAATGTTCTCGCTGTTCTCCTTATCACCGGCGGTGTAGGTGTGAAGTTCGAGTTGTGCCGGATCCACACCCTTCTCTTCCACGAAGAGTCTCTTGATGCTCTCGGCTCTGCGCTGGGCCAGGTCGCGGTTGTGCTCTTCCGGTCCGAGTTTGCAGGTATAACCTTCGATCACCAAAATAAGGTTGGAGTTGGCTTTCAGTTTCTTGGCGGCCTTGTCAATGTAGTCACCGCTCTCGTTGATCTTCGGCACATCCTTGTCGAGGTCGAAGAGGATCTTGATCTTTTCAAGGTCATCGGCCAAGTCTTGAACTGCCTTCTGGTCTTTCTTGCTCAGTTTGGAGCCGTCCTCCTTGGTGTCGGGGCATGTGGGAACAATGTAGATGTACTCGGTGTTACGATCGCAGGCGTTGCAGGTATCGTCAAGATACTTCTGGGCGGCCTCGGTCATCTTCTTGTAGAACTTCTTACGTGCGGAATCCTCAACCTGACCGCAAGCGTTGATGTGGATACCCACCTTCACGCCCACTTGCAGGTTGTGCCAGTGGAAGTTGCCAATCACATCCTCACGCAGAATGTTGGTGTACTGCGATTGGGTGCTGTTCGGGGTGTTGGAGATGACATTCTGGTCAAACAGAATGTCGTAGTTGGAACCCAGCAGACCGTTGTAGGTGAACTTGTTGGCATCGGAAGTCGGCTCGCAGAGGTTGTGGCGTTTCTCGGCTTTCGGAAGAATGTCGAGGAAGCCGTATGTGCAGTACAAGCCCACATAGAAATCGGTTTTGTTGTTGATGCGGAAGATGCCGCCGAAATCGGCCTGTAGGTCGAAGGAGCATCTCAACTTCGCGGAACCATTACCTTCAATGGTGTACTCATCAAAACCATGGTTGACACAATATTCATGCGTATAAAGCACATCGTAATACTCATCATAACCGGAGGTCACCAGTGTTCCATCAACAATCTTGGAGCGATTGTAGATGGGGAACCACCCTCTCACACCCAACTGTGAATAGAGACCGATTCTCTCGTTGAAACGGTGCTCGAATACAGCGGTCAAGGGAACCTCAATGGCGTAAATGACCTGTTTCTCGATCATGTTCTTGGTCTGATAGAGTAAATCGTAGTTGGTGTTGTGCAGTGAGAATTCGTTATAGAACTCCACGTCGGCTGCATCGGGGATCACGCCGCTGATGTTCATATTGGCACGGGCGGAAAGACGCTGGATGCCAACGCCAAGACCCAAACCCCAATGTTTGTCAAACATATAGGCGTAACCCAATTCCAACGTGTGAGCGTTGGGGAGAAACTTGCTGTATTTGATCGGAACGACATCGCCATAGCCGGCGTTGACGCGGGCAATGCGATGGTAGATGTTGTTCGAGAACGCTCCGCCGGCATGGATATACACCCGGTGATGACATACTGAATCAACAACCATTGAGTCCTGCTTTACCATATCGTCATCGATTTCCTGCGCATGGCCGTAGCCGATGAAGGCGGTAAGGAGAAGACCGATTAAAAATAATTGCTTTTTCATAATATTGCTGTATTTAATTTTCTATTCAGTAATCATAAACTCCAGCTCTTGACGACTTGCGTCGCCAAGAGCGGAGAGCTTAATATTATTTCACAATGACGAATTTAACCGTTTCAATGGTGTTGGTGCCGGTGGTGATGCGGCCGAAGTAGGTGCCCTGGGCCTCGAAGCCGGCCACTCTCGTGATCTGCTGCAGGTTGGTCACATGCTGTACCAGAGCGCCCTTGGCGTCGAAGATGTCGAGGACAGCGCCGTCGAGTTCTTCAGCGGAGAGCGGGAGCTCAACCGTGATCTCAACACCGACGTGTGCCGGGACAGGATAGACACGCAACTGCGGGTTGGTAGCGACAATCATTTCGCAAGTCCAGTATTCGTTGCCTTGGTCGTCGAGTACCCACAAGCTGTAGATACCGTTCAGACCGCCGATCTCCTGATAGTACTGGTGGGTGGCACCCGGGATGGGCTCGCCATTTCTGTACCACTGGAAGCTTACGAAGGTGTGACCACCGTTCGTGGCAGGATTGTTGTTGCAGACAACCACATCGTCCCACTTCTGATCCATGATGTTGATACCATTGGTAGCACCCCAGAGGATGGTGACCGTGACATCGTACATGCAACCGTCGATGACGATACCGAACTGGTAGGTGCCAGGTTCAGTCGTCGGCATCCAGATGCTGACGGTGTTGTTGTCAAGGTCAATCATACCACCGGTGTAGTCGAAGCCGATGTTGTTGTAATCAACGATCTCGTACCAGATGGTGTCGCGGTCATCGTTCACAGTCAGGTTGTTGAACTGGAAGACTGCCAACGCGCCGACTTCATCCGGACAGATGGCCACGCTGTCGTTCACGATCTCGAACTGCGACACAACGATCGTCACCGTAGCGTCGGTGATGTCACCAACGGAGCAGTAGAGGTCGGAGAGTGCGGTCAACTGATAGGTCGTGGTCGAATTGGGCGTGAGCTCAATGGAATAGACGTTGCTGTTGGTCACATAGTTGGTGCTGATGCCGTGCGTCACATCGGTCAACGTGAAGTAGAACGGAGCAGTACCGTGGAAGACTATCGTCAACGTAGCGTTGTCGTCAGCATCGTTCCAGCAGAGGACGTCAGAACCTTCGCCCAAGTACATCGTTGCAGTCGGGTGCTCGTGGACCGTCACCGTGGTGGCGTTCGGCGTGTTGCTCGGCATGCAGTTCGTGTTGGCCGGGGCGACATAGGTCGGATAGTAGGTGTAGATACCAGCGCTGGTGGTGATATCGTAAGAGAGACCACCCAGACCGCCAGTGACGTTGCTCACGTCGCTCAGGTCGGAAACCGGAGCATAGACCCACTGGATGAAGGTGCCCGTCTGATGGTTGGCATCCTCAACGCCGCCTGCCACCGTAGCGAACAGGTCAACGCGATCACCCAAGCAGACGTCGGCAGGCGTTACAACCGTCTGCTCCCATCTGGGCTGGTAGAGGACGTACACATCAACATTGTCGGAGGTAGCCACACAGCCGCTGCCCTGCGGGTAGTTGACGCTTACAGAGTAGGTGTAAGGACCGCCAACCGCGTCGGTGGTGTCAGTGTGGATGGTAACCATATTGTCAAACTCGGTGATTCTGGCGTTGTTACGTCTCCAGATAATGTTCGGGGTACCAATACCGCCCTCGATGATGGCGCTCAGCTCAACATAACCGCCTTCGCACACCTGCAGCATGCCGCTGTAGGAGATGCCGACGAACGGCTGCTCGAGGACTTCGATGACAATGCTCTGGGTCTCGGACTCACAACCGGTGTTGTAGTCGTTGTGACCCTGCGTAGCATACACAGTGTAGGTGTAGGTGCCAGGTACGTTGATCGTCTCGGTGAAGGTAGCACCGTTGGCGCCAACAATCTCATGACCGTTGACCGCCCAGTGATATACCGTGTTCACGTTGGCGGCATTCGTACCGTTGCTCATGGAGGCCGTCAGGGTTACTGCACCGCCTTCGCACATCTGGTTGTTCGGGAGCGAGCTTACGATGCTGTCGATGACCGGCTCAGCAGCAACAGTGTAGGTGAACTGGGCCGTAGCGACACAGCTGTTGTACATGTTGTTGGAGGCCTCGACGGCGTAAGTGTAGGTGCCGACAGCCAAGGTGGCATCCGTGGTGAGCGTCGCAGCATTCTGCGTGGTCAGCTCAACACCGTTCAAATACCATGTGTAGTTGTAAGTGCTGGTCGGATAGACATTCGCACTCAGAACGACACTACCGCCTTCGCAAACCTCATTGAAACCACTGATGGTTGCGGTCGGACCGGCCAGGACAACTGCCTGAACCATAGCGGAGGTGGCGTTACAGCCGCTCATGCCTGCAGGCGTGACCTCAACGAAGTAGTTGTAGGTGCCGGCGGCCAAGCTGGCGTCAGTGACGTACGTGCTGGCGTTGCTGCCAACCTGTGCGTTGTCTCTGTACCAAGCGTAGTTGTATGTCGTGCCAGGAACCGTTTCAGCAATGTCAGCCACCAGGGTGATCGTACCGCCTTGACAGACGGACTCAGCACCGAGGACAACCACCGTAGGATCGGCAACCACATGGGCCGCAACAATGCCGGAAGTAGTCTGGCAACCGCTCAGCGTGTTGATGACAACAACTTGATATTCGTAGTTACCCACGTTCAGGGTAGCATCCGTGGTGTAAGTGGACTGGGTCGCACCGTCAATCGGCTGGCCGTTTCTGATCCACTGGTAGGTCACGTTATCGCCGTAGGTCGTATCAACCGTAGCGGTCATCGTCACCTGGCCACCGAAGCAGACATTGGCAGCGCCGTCGATCGTGGCAACCGGGGTGGCAACCACCGGGATGGTGATGGTGTTCGACGCACCGTCACAGGCCACGCCGTCCATCGTCACAATCACCTGGTATTCGTAGTTACCAGCCGTCAGGTTGGCGTCGGTTACCAAGGTGGGCTGGGTAGCACCCGGCAGGATGATACCGTTGCGATACCACTGGTAGTTGTACTGGGCATTCTCGAGACCGCCATCCACGTGGTGGACATACAGCTCGGTGGTGCCGCCAACGCAGACGATGCTGTCGTTGTCAACATGGATTGCAATGAACGGGGTCGGGTCGTCAACAACCGTGAAGTTGTAGATGCCCGTGTTACCCTGGACAGCGGTGTTCACGTCGCAGCCGTAAGCATTGTCGGCGAACGACATCACAACCGTGTAGGCATAGGAACCAGCAGCCAAGGTGTCGGGGATAACGTAGGTGTTACCCGTGCCAACCTGCTCGCCGTTGTTGAACCAAGTGTAGGTCGGAGTGCCAAGACCGTTGATCTGGGCGACACCACCTTCGTAGGAAGCGGTCAGCGTAGCCGTACCACCCACACAGACGGTGGAGGCACCAGCGTTGGTGACATCAACCAAGGTGACGATCGGGTCAGCAACCACGGTCACAGGAACGGCCTCACCCATCGTGGAGGTGATACAGCCAGCAGCACCCTCAACGATCACATGGATCATATATGGGGTCTCTCTGGCAGCCAGGCCCTGAGCGATGAAGACGTTGGTGTCTTGACCCACCGGCTGGTTGTCGATGTACCACTGATAGGTGTAGTTGTCGGCAGGATCAACATTGGCAGTCAGCATCACATTGCCGCCCTCGCAGACCGTCTGAGAACCAGTGGTGGTGACGGTGATGGTAGCATGCTCGTTGACAGTCACAACAGGAGCGAAGGCCTCGGCAGACGTACAGCCGCTTGCAGCCAGCGTGACAACCGCGCTGTAGGTGAACGTGGTCTGGTCGTCAACGATGGTCGGGTAGTCGGTGAACGTATTGGAGGTGATACCCGGCAGCAGAACGCCGTTTCTATACCAGGTGTAGATAGGATCACCCAGTTCAGCATCGTAGTTGCCCGTGGCGGTCACAACGACCTGTCCACCGTCACAGATAACCTCGTTGCTGACCGTGATGTCGGTGATGACCGGATCAGCGTGGACGGTGATCGTATAGACATCGGAGGAGACGCAGTCGGAAGTGGTCTGTCTCACGATGACGGTGTATTCGTAGTCGCCATCAAGCAAGTTGTCGGGCGTGGTGTAAGTGGCCTGGGTGGCACCAGCGATGTTGACGCCATTCAGTTGCCACTGGTAAGTCAGGAACTCAGTGTTGTAGTCGCCGAGCGTAGCCGTCAGCGTGGTCTGGCCGCCTTCGCAGATGTCATTCTCGGTAACCGTGATGACAACCTCAGGAGCAGCATTGACCATGACGTTGAACGGAGCGCTCACGACGCCGCAACCATTCTCGTTCGTGATGACGGCCGTGAAGGTGTAAGGATCAACACTCGGAGCCAGCGTCATATCGAGGACATTGGTGTTCTCGCCAGCCAAGGTCTCGTTGAAGAGTCTCCATTCGTAGTTGTATCCGTCAACCATATCGGATGTGTCATTGACATTTGCAGTCAAGTGGACCGTGGTGGCAGCCACACCGGAGCCGCAGATGACAGGATCACCGGCGATCACAACCGTGGCGTTACGCAACACAGTCACGTTGATGGTCGAGGAGTCGGTCACCACCGACTGGCAGCCGCTCGCCGTCAGGGTAGCGACAACCGTGTAGGTGTAGTTGGTGACATCGTTATCGACCGTCACTTGAGATTCATGCAAGGTGTTGGTGTTGGCACCCGCGATCACGACTCCGTTCTTGGTCCACGTGTAAGTCACGTCGCCAAGGATCTCGTCGTAAACTGCCGTAGCAGTCAGGGTGAACTCACCACCTTCGCAGATGACAGTGTCCTCATCGCTGATTTCAACCGTAACCACCGGATCCGGATGGACATTCACGGTGACGAAGGCGTTGCTGATGCAAGAGGTCGTCGGTTGTTCAACGATAACTTCAAACACCGTGGTGCTGTCGAGACTGGTGGTGTACTCAGGCGAGGTGGCACCCGGGATGGTGTCGCCGTTGGCAACCCACTGATAGGTCAGACCAGCGATGTTGGCGTTGTCGAGGTGTGCGCTGACGGTGACATTACCGCCTTCACAGATGTCGTACTCCGTGCTGAGAGCCGTCACAACAACGGGCTCGTTGACCAGAACTTCGAACGGAGCGCTCGTCGTGGTGCAACCATTCTCATTGCGGACAATGACCGTGAAGATGTAAGGTTCGTCGTTGCTCGGGAGGACAGTGTCAATTGTATTTTCAGTACCCACCGTGAGGTTGAACAGTCTCCATTCGTAGGTGAAGCCGTCAACGTCGGCAACCGTGTCGTTCACATTGGCCGTGAGGATGACGTGGTCAGCACCAACGCCGTTGCCACAGATGCTGTGGTCACCAGCGATTTCAACGGTCGGGTTCGGGAGAACCGTCACGATCATCGTGGAGGAGTCGGTGATGACGGACTGGCAACCGTTAGCCGTCAAGGTCACGAGGACCTCGTAAGTGTAGGTCGTCACGTCGCCGTCAACGGTCACCGGGCTTTCGGTCAACGTGGCCTCAGTGGCGTTGGTGATTTCAACACCATTTCTGAACCAGGTATAGACCGGAGTACCCAGGATGCTGTCGTAGGTAGCCGTAGCAGTGATGGTGAATTCACCGCCCTCACAGATCGTAGTGTCTTCGTCGCTGATAGCAACCGTGACAGTAGGATCGGCGTGGACGTTCACCGTGTTCTCACCGTAGGCAACACAGTTGGAAGTGGGCTGATAGACGCGGACAACATAGGTGTGGGCACCCACAGTGTCGAGCGTGGTGATGTAAGTGGACTGGGTGGCACCCGCGATAGCGTTGGTGGTGTCGCCTTCGTACCACTGGTAGGTCAAGTTCGGCATGTTGTAGTCGCCGATGTTGGCGTAGAACGTCACTTCACCGTATTCGCAGATGTCGTACTCGCTGACCGTCACATTGATGTCGGCGGTATCGTTCACATAAACATAGAACGGAGCGCTTTCGTTCGTGCAGCCATTCGGGTTGTGGACGATGACGGTGAAGATGTACGGGTTATCGCTGACCGTCAAGTTGTAATCAAGCACCACGCTGTCGGCAGCGCCGTTCACATTGGTGTCGGTAGCGTCAATCGTACGGTTGAACAGTCTCCACTCGAAGGTGTAACCGTCAACGTCGGTGACCGTGTCGTTCAAGTTGGCAGTCAGGACAGTCGAGACGGTGTTAGCACCGGCGCCGCAGATGATCGGGTCGCCTTCGATCTCAACCGTGCTGTTCGGATAGACATGGACGTCGATGGTGGAGGAGTCGGTGATGACGGACTGGCAGCCGCTGGCCGTCAGAGTCACCAGGACTTCGTAACGGTAGTTGGTGATGTCACCGTCAACCGTCACCGGGCTCTCCGTCAGGACTGCGCCAGTGGCGTCGGCAACTTCAACGCCGTTTCTGTACCAAGTGTAGGTGGGTTCGCCGAGGACAGTGTCATACACTGCCGTAGCCGTCAGGGTGAACTGGCCACCTTCGCAGATGTTGGTGTCAGCATCGCTGATGGCAACCGTCACCGTAGGATCGGCGTGGACATTCACCGTGACCGTAGCATTGGAGATGCAGGAGGTCGTCGGCTGATCCACGAGAACCTCGAAGGTCGTCGTCGAATCCAAAGTAGTAGTATAGGTGGCCTCAGTAGCACCGTCGATGGTGTCGCCATTGGCAAGCCACTGGTAGGTCAAACCTTCAATGTTGTAGTTGTTCAGGTGAGCAGAAACCGTGACCGTACCACCGACACAGATGTCTGCCTCAGTCGTCAGAGCAACAACCTCAACAGCTTCGTGGACATAGACCTCGAAGGGCTCGCTCACGGTCGTGCAGCCATTTTCGTTGGCCACAATGGCAGTGAAAATGTAGGGCTCGTCGTTCGGCATGAGGAAGGTGTCGAGGACATTGGTGGTCGCCTGATCAATCGTAGTGTTGAACAATCTCCATTCGTAGGTGAACTCGTGGCTGTTGGTAACCGTGTCGTTCACGTTGGCCACCAGGTGGATGGTGTCAAGACCAGCACCGCTGCCACAGATGTTGTGGTCGCCCTCGATCTCGATGGTCGGGTTCGGGTTGACCGTGACAGTGACGGTGGAGCTGTCGGTGATGACAGACTGGCAACCGCTCTGCGGCAAGGTGACCATGACGGAGTACTCGTAGGTGGTGACGTCGCCGTCAACCGTCAACGGGCTTTCAACATAGATGCTGTCATGAGCATCAGCGATTTCAACATGGTTGCGATACCAAGTGAAGGTCGCAGGTCCGAGGATGCTGTCATAGACCGCAGTAGCCGTCAGGGTGACTTGACCACCGTCGCAGATGACAGTGTCGTTGTCGTTGATAGCCAAGGTCACTACAGGATCCGGATGGACGTAGATGGTGATCTCGTTGTAACTCAAGCAGGAACTGGTGGTCTGGACGAGGTTGACAGCGAAAGTGGAGGTGCTGTCAAGCGTCGTGGTGTACTCAGCAGAGGTGGCACCCGGGATGGTGTCGCCATTCACAATCCACTGGTAGGTGAGGTTGTTCACATGGTAGTCGCCCAAGTTGGCGAACAGGGTGACCTCGCCGCCGACACAGATCTCAGTCTCGCTGGCAGTGATCACAACGCTCGTGGTGTCATTCACATAGACCGGGAACTCTTCGCTGACGGTGGAGCAGCCGTTCTCATTCCATACGTGGACGGTGAAGACATAGGGCTCAAGGCTCGGAGCGACCAGAATGTCGAGGACATTGCTGTCGGCGCGACCGATGATGCTGTCTTGAGCTGCGTTGATCGTACGGTTGTAGAGACGCCACTCGTAGGTGAAGCCATCGACGAAGGCGCTGGTGTCGTTCACGTTGGCAACCAAGTGGATGGTATCAAGTTCGTTGCCGGCACCGCAGATGACCGGGTCGCCCTCGATCTGGACCGTAGCGTTCGGGAGAACCGTCACGTTGATGGTCGAACTGTCAGAGACCGTGCTGGCGCAACCAGAAGCAGTCAGGGTGACATAGACACCGTAAGTGTAGTTGACGCTGTCGTTATCAACGGTGACCGGATGGTCAACGAAGACGCTGTCAAAGGTGTTGTCGAGGACAACGCCGTTTCTACTCCAAGTGAAGGTCGGGACACCGAGGATGCTGTCGTAAACCGCGGAAGCAGTCAGCGTGAACTCGCCACCGGCGCAAATGACCGTGTCAGAGTCGCTGATCGCGAGGGTGACGGTCGGATCTTCATGGACGTTGATCGTGATCTGATCAATGTCGAAGCATTCACTCAACGTTCTGAACACCTTGACATAGTAAGTCGTGGTGGTGTCGATGTTGGCAGCAGTGTAGGTCGGCAGGGTGGCGCCGTAGATGGCGTTGGCCTGGGTGACGCTGTTCTCGTACCACTGGAAAGTAAGGTCTCCGATGTGATCATCGTCAGAAACCATGTGGTAATCCTCAAGGTTGGCGGTCATGGTAACCGTACCACCGACGCAAATCTCGGTTTCGGTAGCAGTGACAGAGACCACCGGAGCTTCGTGGACATAGACGTCGAACGGTTCGCTCATCGTGCGGCAGCCATTGCCTCTGGTGACCTCAACCTGCATGTGGTAAGCATTCGGTCTCGGGTAGAAGTACTCGCTGAAGTATCTGCTGTCACCATAGCCATAGGCCATGTTGTCGCGGATCTGGCCGGATTCGTACCAAGTGAAGTGCAGGTTACCAACCGTGATGGAACTGGTATCGACATTAGCCATGACGAAGACAGGATCGGTCTGGCAGACGTACGGGTCGCCAGTGATCTCAACTCTCGGGTTCATGTAAACATTCAGTCTGTCAGCGGAGGTGGGCTCGGAAGTACAGCCAGACGGAATCTGGTGTGCAACGGCGGTATAGACATAGTAGCTGTCGTCGTTGTCAACGGCAATCTCATTCAGGTTGTCGGTGAAGGTCTCACCGGTGACGCCTTCGATGAGTTCGCCATTTCTGTACCAAGTGTAGTAGTACGGGTAGTCGGCCGTGTCAACACCACCGTGAGTGTGGGCGGTGATGGTCGGTTGACCACCGTAGCACATTTCATAGAAGTCAAGGGTTACACTGTCAACAACCGGAATCTCGTGGACACGGATCTCAATGCTGTCAACGTTAACGCACTCGGAACCAACCTGGTAGATCTCGACGAAGTACATGGTCGTGGTATCCGGGGTCATGGTGACGATACGCTGCATGTCGCCGTCGATCGGGTTGTTCAGACTGTCCTTATGCCATCTGTACATCAGGTTGGTGAGGTTGTAGTTGTCGATGTTGGCAGTCAACACCGTGCTACCACCTTCGCAGATGTCTTCCTCGTAAGCGGTGATTTCAACAGCAGGCATCGGGTTCACAGTCAGTCTGTAAACGTCGCTCATGCTGACGCAACCGAGGTCATTGGCAACCACGACAGTGAAGTTGTAACTATGGTCGCGCGGCTCCAACAGGGTATCGAACTGAGTCATACCCAAACCATCGGCGATGGTGTCGTTGTCGAGCTTCCAAGTAAAGTTCAGGTTGGCCGTCGGATACTCGTCAGTAACGTTGGCATAGAGATGTACGCTGTCGTACTGGCAGATCAACGGGTCGCTGGAGATGACTACGTACGGGTTCGGGTTAACACGCAGGTAAGCAGCGGCAGTGCTGTCGGAGACGCAGCCTGAGATATCCTGACGGACAACAGCGGAGAAGACGTAGTCGGTAATGTTATTGTCAACAGTCAGCGGGCTGACGACGAAGGTGGCACCGGTTTCGCCCTCAACGAGTTCACCGTTTCTGTACCAAGTGTAGATGTACGGGACGTTGGCCGTGTCAACACCACCATGAGTGTAGGCAGTGACGGTCACTTGACCACCGTCGCAAATCTCGTAGTCGCTCAGGATGACGCTGTCGATAACAGGTCTTTCGTTCACCTTGATGGTGATGGTGTCGTAAGACATACATTCGGAACCGACCTGATAGACCTCCACAGCGTAACGGGTGGTGGAGTCAGGATAGACAGTCAGTTCGTGCTGCATGCCACCATAGATCGTGTCGCCGCTTTCGACGTTGATCCATCTGTACATCAGGTTGGTCAAGAAGCCGTTATCAACGTTGGCTCTCAGGATGGTGGAACCCGTCTCACAGATCGTGTCTTCGAAGGCAGTGAGTTCAACCACCGGACGCGGGTTGACGGTGACGCTATAGACAGCGCTCTCGGTTACACAACCATGTTCGTTGGAGACAACAACCGTGAAGTCGTAACTGTGGTCACGCGGTTCGACCAGCGTGTCGAAGGTATCCATACCCAGACCGTCAGCAACAGTGTCGTTGTCAAGCTTCCAAGTGAAGTTCAGGTTGGCGGTCGGATACTCGTCGGTGACGTTCGCATGGAGGATAATATGGTCGTCTTCGCAGATCAGAGGATCGCTGGAGATGACAACCTGCGGGTTCGGGTTGACTCTCAGGATGCTGTCGGCGTACTTACGCTCGGACTCGCAACCAGAGGCAGCCTGGTGAACCGTAGCAGAATAGACGTAGTCGGTGATGTTACCATCCACAGTCAGCGGGCTTTCCGTGAAGGTGGAGTCGGTAACGCCTTCTATCACTTCGTTATTTCTGTACCAAGTGAAGACGTAAGGAGCGATATCGGTGCTGACGCCGCCCATCGGGTGAGCAGTGATGGTGACCTGACCACCGTCGCAAATCTCATTGATGGAGAGTTCGATAGTGTCGATGTAGGGCACCGGGTTGACGATGATTCTGTAGGAGCCGAAGGTCTCGCAGTCAGAGGTCGTCTGGAACACGCGGACGAAGTAGTTCATCGTGCTATCCGGGACAATCGTCAACTGAGACTGGGTGGCACCCCAGATTTCGTTGGCTGCAGTGGTATCGTTCTTGTACCATCTGTAGGTAAGGGCATCAGCGTTGTAGTCACCGATGTTGGCAGTCAGAGTGATGCTGCCACCTTCGCAGATCGTATCTTCGCTGGAGGTCACTTCAACGATGATGGTATCGTTGACATAGACATAGAACGGAGCGCTCTCGGTGAGACAGCCGTGAGGATTGTTGACCACAGCCGTGTAGATGTACGGATGGTCTTGAGCCGGACGAGGATCAATGATCGTGTCGGCACCCACGCCCGTGCGAGGAGCACGGATGGTATCGTTGTAGAGCAACCAGGTGTAGGTCAGTTCGGCGCCGAAGTAGTCGTTGGTGACGTTGGCGGAGAGCATGATGACGGAGTCTTCGCAGATGATCGGGTCGCCAGCGATGACAACAGTCGGGTTCGGGTAAACCGTAAGAGTGTCAGTGGCGAAGGTCTGTGCGGAGGTACAGCCGGAGGAAACCTGGGAAGCGATAGCGCTATAGACATAGGTCGTGATGTCGCCATCGACGGTCATCGGGCTTTCGGTGAAGGTGGAGTCGGTGATACCTTCCATCAAGATGCCGTTGCGGAACCAAGTGTAGGTATAAGCATCGCTCGGGATACCTTCAGAGGTGTGAGCCGTGACAGTTACCTGACCGCCTTCGCAGATATCGTCAACCGAGATGGTCACAGAATCCACAACCGGATCCGGAACCACGGTCACAGTGTAACCGTCGGTGGCGGTGCAGAGAGCGTCATTAGCGACAAGTGAGGAGAAGACCTCCACATAATAGGTGTGGGTCTCGTTCAGCGTGTCGGTATAGGTCGGGTTGGTGGCACCCGGGATTCTGTTGGTTTCAAGGATGACATCCTGGTACCACTGATACTGGAGGTACTCAAGGTTGTAGTTGTCGAGGTTGGCCGTGAAGGTCACTTCGCCACCAACGCAGACGCTGTCTTCCGTAGCGGTGATATGGACCACAGGAGCTTCGACCACAACGACCTGGAACGGATCGCTGAAGCCAGAGCAACCGTTGGCGTCAACTGCCTCAACCATGAAGTTGTAGGCAAAGCCGGTGGAGACTGCCAAGGAATCCCAGTGATAGAAGCGGTAGGACTGGTAAGTGTTGTGCAACTGACCATCAAGGTACCAGTTGTAAGTCGTCGTCAGCGGAGCCACATCACCGTTCACCCATGCGAACAGGTTGATAGGCATGTACTGGCAGACGTACGGGTTACCAGAGATATAGACGATCGGGTTACGAACCACCGTCACAGTGTCGGAGAAGTTCATCTGAGAGTATTCGCAACCAGGAATGTCGAGGACGATCACAGCACTATACTGATAGTGCGTGGTGTCACCATCCACAGTCAGCGGGCTTTCTCTGAACCACGGACCGCTCAAGAACGGGTGTTCGAAGCCGTTTCTGTACCAATTGTAGGTGAAGAGCGTGGAATCAATGCGGTTGCCGTTGAGATCAGACAGTTCAACCTGGACATCAACCTCACCACCGTCACAGATGAAGTGAGAGTTGTTGGCGATGTTCAAAGCGTGGACATGAGAGATGACGTAAGGAACACGCGGCCACACATAGACGGAGTCGATACCCCAAGCTTCACAGCCAGAGTTGGTCTGGGTGATGTGGAGTTCGAAGTAGTTCCACAAAGAGTCAGTCATCGTGTAGTGGAGGATCGGCTCAGTACCGTAGTCGATCGCAATCAAGGTATCGGCACCCGTAGCGGTGGTGTCGCGCTTGTACCACTGGAAGGTGAGTGAACCGCTGTTGTAGTCGGCCAAGTGAGCTGTGAGGGTCACTTCACCACCAACACAAACGGTGTCGTAGTCGGAGGTGACAACCACCTGGATGGAAGCGGTGTCATTAACATAGACCGGGAACTCTTCGCTGAGGGTCGTGCAACCACGGTGGTTGGAGACCTGGACAGTAAAGAGGTACGGGTTATCGGAAGCATCGAGGTGTGCTCTCAGAGTATCCTCGGTAGCACCTTCAATCGTACGGTTGGCCAGTCTCCACTCATAAGTGAGGTCGTGGTGGACTGTATCGTTGACGTTGGCAACCAGAACAAGGTTGTTCTCAGTGCCTTCAACATTACAGATAATCGGGTCGCCAGAAATCTGGACGGTCGGGTTCATATAGACAATGACAGTGGTGTCAGCCGTGTCAGCGCGACAACCAGGAACATCCAAAGCATACATCACTTGATAGATGTAGGCGGTGGAGTCGTTGTCGATAGCCAACGGGCTTTCCGTGATGGAAGGACCTTCAGCACCAGGAATCACAACACCGTTTCTCGTCCAGATGAAGCTGCCACCGACGAGGGCTTCACCGTGTTCGCCCGTAGCAACGAGGGTGACCTCACCACCATTGCAGAGCGTGTCACGACCTTCGTCAACACCCAAATTGATGGCGATGGCAGTCGGAGCAATAACCTTGATGGTATCATAACCGATGGCGAAGCATTCGGAAGTGGTCTGACGCACCAAGACGCTGTAGTAGGTGGTCTTAATCGGGTTGACCGTGATGATGCGGCTGGTACCACCCCAAATTTCGGTGGAATCGGCAGCACCCTCTTCCTTAGCATACCATCTGTAAATCATATTGTCAGCATTGTAGTCACCCAAGTTAGCTTCGAGGGTAACTTCGCCGCCTGCGCAGACAGAGTCAACGGAAGAGGTAACCTCAACCAAGACCGTATCATTGACATACACATTGTAAGGTGCGCTAGTAACCGTGCAACCGCGGTTGTTGCTCATGACAACGGTGAAGATGTAAGGTTCATCGCGGAACTCAACACCGTGGATCAGGAGCGTATCTTCGCTAGCCAGGTTCTCGGTAGCCGTAATCTCACGGTTGGACTCGAACCAGGTGTAGGTGAAGTCACGAGAAGCAACGGAAGTATCAGAGACATGAGCAATGAGGTAGATGTTGCTGTCAGTGCGGGTGCAGACGATAGCATCACCAGTAATCTCAATGACCGGGCTCGGATAGACATAGACAATAGTGTCAATCATTTCGGAACGGCATCCATCAACAACGGGGTTGAAGACGACTGCATATTCGTATGCGGTAGAGTCACCGTCAACAGCAATCGGAGAGTCGTTGAGGTGGTTCAGGTTGGCACCAGTGATCTGCTGACCGTTGCGGTACCAAGTGTAGTAACCTTCCAGGTTGGTGGGCGGAGTGACCGTCAGGGAGACTTCACCACCGAAGCAAAGAGCGGTGTCGCTAACCTCTTCCCAAGCAAGGGTAGCAGGACTGAGCACCTTCACGCTGTCGAAGCCGATGGCTTTACACATGGAAGTGGTCTGCAGAATCTCAACCTGATATCTATAAATTTCAGTGGTCGGACGGACAACAACCTCGCGGCTGGTAGCACCGTGGATCTCAGTGGTGTCACCAACGCTGGTGCCTCTGATTTCAGACCATCTATAGATCAAGTTGTCAGCATTATAGTCAATCAGGTTGGCGGTGAAGGTGACCTCAGCACCCGGGCAAACGCTATCGGGTTCGTGAGTGACCTCAACGCGGACGCTGTCGTTGACATATACATAGTAAGGCTCGCTCGTTACGGCGCAACCACGGTCGTTAGAGACGGTAACCGTGAAGATGTAAGGCTCATCGCGGAAGGTCGTATCATGGATCGTGAGGTCTCTGGAGTTGTTTCCTATCGTGGTGTTGGAGAGTCTCCATTCGTAATTGAAAGTCAAGTTGAGAGCCGTGTCATTCAAGTTGGCGTGCAACTCAATGTCGCCATGGTCGCAGATGATCTGGTCACCGCTGATCCAAACAGTCGGATTCGGGAAGACATAGACGGTGTCAGACATCGGCAGGCTGTTGCAGCCGGAGCTGATCTGGTGGGCGACCACCGTGTAGATGTACATGGCAGTGTCACCATCAGTGGCGACAGGCGTGTCGTAGATGACGGAGTCAACCAGACCAGTCATCTCTGCACCATTTCTGTACCAAGTGTAGGTGTAACCGTCTTCCGCGACACCGTTGCTGGCGACGGCGTGGATGTTAACCTGATAACCCTCGCAAATGGTGTCTGCGCTGGCTTCCACCTCAGTGATCTCAGGAGCAGCGACAACTTCGACTTCAACAACGTCGGTGTTGCGGCAAGCATATCTGTCAGGATCAGAGACAAGCTGATTGACAGAAACCGTGATCTCATGAGTGGCAACACCCGTCAGGGTAGTGGTCAAAATCGGAGTAGTGGCACCAATGATGGAGTCGCCATCGACCAACCACTGATAGGTGATGTTGGTAGCATTCGGATTGGCCAAGTAAGCGGTGGCAGTGATCTGACCGCCGTCGCAGATGGTGGAGTCAACGTCATCAACGAGGACATTGACAACGGGCTTGGCAAGCACCTGAACCATGAACGGATCACTGGTCACACGGCAGCCGTTGCTGGAGATGACCTCCAACTGGTAGGTGTGGGGATCCATCTGCAGATCGACATGGTCGCTGAGGAAGTATCCATCAAGCATCGGAACTTCATCGCCCATAGCAGGAATCACTTCGACACCATCAACATACCAGTGGTGTTCCATCATAGGATCGAAGGGGATGTCCGTAACGATTCTGGCATTGACTTGGACATTATTGACACCCACGGGAGCTTCACAAACGATGGAGTGACCATAGAGGAGGACTTCCGGATTGGCGCTGACACGGACCGTTGCGGTGGCAGGTTCGGAGGCACAAGCCGGAGCGGCAGCGATAGCAACAACGGAGTAGATGTGAGCCGTCTGGTCAACATCGACTACCAGCGGGGAAACCGTGTAGGTGCTGTCGGTGACACCCTGGAGGAGGACACCGTTCTCGTACCAAGCGAAGGTGATGTCACCCAACTCGGCATCGGCGGTGGCATGGGCAATCAAAGTAACCTGACCTCCTTCACAGATGGTGGAGTCGGTAACGCTGCCCGTGCCGATGTTCAGCACAACAACAGGAATGTCATGTTTCGTAATGGTGATATCACCCGTGCCAACACAACCGGAGTTGGCTTGAGTCACTTCCGCGGTGTAAGTATGGGAGGCATCAATAGTAGCAACGTACGTGGCCTCATTGGCACCTGCGATCTCCGTGCCGTCAACCTTCCAAACGTAGGTGAGGTTCGGGGTGTTGTAGTTGCCGAGGTGAGCGGTCAGTGTGACAACGCCATTCTCACAAACATCGGTGTCGGAAGCGCTTACCACAACTTCCGGATTGGCATCAACATAGACGTAGTAGCCATCGCTGACAGCCACGCAACCGGAGATATTGTTGGTGACGCGGACACTGAAAATGTAAGGATAATCGCGCTCGGTCATGGCTTGATCGAAGTCGGCGTTGTTGGCACCGGCAACGTCAACACCATCGACCATCCACTGATATTCATAAGTAGCGTTCTGGACCGTGTCGTGCAAGGTGGCCAACAACTGGACGTTGTTAGTGTTGCAGAGGATCGGGTCGCCGCTGATCGTAACGCTGTGGTTCGGGAAGACCGTAATCATCGTGTCAATCGTAGTGGATTGGCAACCAGGAATCTCGGTGAAGCAGAGGACAGCGTAGTTGTAAGTGGTGATGTCATTATCGACTGCGATCGGGGAGTCAGACAAGACATTGGTGTTGGCACCTTCGATGACAACGCCATTCTTCATCCAAGTGTAGGTAGCAGGAAGTTCAGTAGCCGTAAGGGTAACTTCACCGCCAACACAGATGGTGTCTTGAGGAACAAGTGTGAGCGTGAGTTCCGGAAGGTCGATAACCTTGATTTGCTTCGTGCCTTCGGCCTCACATTCGGAAGTGGTCTGCATAACGCGGACAAGGTAATCAGTGGTGGCCTCGGGGTGAACCGTAAGCTCACGAGAAGTAGCGCCGACGATTTCCGTTTCAACAGAACCCTCGACGGTGTACCATCTGTAAACCAAGTTGTCGGTGTTGTAGTTGCCCAAGTTGGCAGTCAGTGTAACCGCACCATTCGTGCAGACACTGTCGAAATCAGCAGTGACTTCAACGAGGATGGTGTCGTTTACATAGACATAGTAGGGCTCGCTCAAACTTCTACAACCATTGTCGTTAGCAACTTCAACGGTGAAAATGTAGGGCTCATCCTGTGTGGCCATGTGTGCAATCTCCAAGTGGTCGGTGGTAGCACCCGTAGTGTCGCCACCATCAATGAGGTTATCATTGAACATTCTCCATTGATAAGTCAGAGCGCCAGTAGCAATGAGCGTGTCATTGATATGGGCATCGAGGATGACGGTGGAATCCTTACACAGGATAGCGTCACCACTGATCATAACGGTCGGGTTCTGGCTGACGGTGAGAGTGTCGGAAGCAGCTACCAAGGAGGTGCAACCTGCGCTGGCCTGACGGACCACGGCAGTATAGACGAAACTGTTTGCGTCAACATCGCTCAGGACAGGAGCATCAACAAAGGTAGAGTCGGTGACGCCTTCAATCACTTCACCGTTTCTGTACCAAGTGTAAATATAAGCTTCACCAGTCACACCATCAGAAGCATGACCCGTGACCGTGACTTGAGTGCCTTCACAAATATCGTTGGAGCTGAGTTCGATGCTGCTGATTACAGGGATCGTGCTCACTTCGACATTAACGGCATTCTCTTTCAGACAACGAGTGCTGTTAGCCAGAACTTGGACCTTCACCGGAATGGTACCGGCAGTGGTCAACGTAGTGGTCAACGTGGAGGAGACAGCACCGTCAACAACAGTACCATCAACAGACCAAACATACGTCAAATCGTTGGCGTCATAGAATGCAGTGTCATGTGTATTGTTGAAACCAATATTGGCAGTGGCAGTGATTTCACCACCCTCACAAATCGTGGCATCGTCAACCGTGACATAGACATCGGGCAGGTTGAAGATAGTAACAGGATAAGGATCGCTGGTAACCGTACAACCGTGACCGGCGTTGATGCGGATGGAATAGTTGTAAGGCTCAGTCTGAACATCATTGATACGATTCTCTTTGTAGTAGATAGTACCGGGGTTGATCATATTACCGAGCATCGGGTTGCTGGAGACATCGTTGTTGTCGAGCAACCAAGCCCAGGTGATATGGGCCATGTCGAACGGAACTGCATTATGGTTCTGGATATGAGCCCACAGGATGACGGTATCACCGTAGCAGAGGGAAGCATCGCCAGAGAGTTGAACGGTGGGCAGACTGAAGACCGTCAGCGATTGAGCAGAAGTCTTCATCTCGGAAACGCAAGAGGAACTGGCCTGTCTAACCGTAGCAGAATAAACATAGACGGAAGAATCAGCGTTGGTGAGCGGAGCAGCATCCATGAAGGTGCTGTCGGTCACGCCCTCTATCAACTGACCGTTTCTGTACCAAGTGTAGATATAGGGCTCACCAGCGATACCCGGCTGAGCGGGATCGATGGTAGCAGTGATCTGAATTTGATAAGCATCGCAGACTGCGGTATCGCTCAACGTGATGTTAGCGATGGCAGGAGCTTGTTCTGTATGGATGGTCTGACTACCCGAAGCATGGCAATCCGAAGTGGTCTGGATCACCTCAACGTAATAGGTCTCAGTAGCAGAGACATTGGTTGTCAAGGTAGCGCTGGTGGCACCGGCGATAGCGTTGGCCGGGGCAACCGAACCCGTGTACCACTGATAGATGAGAGCATCATCGTTATAGTCGCCGAGGTTGGCGGTCAAGGTGACGGTACCATTTTCACAGATGGTGGTATCGTCTGCGGTGACAACAACCTGGATGCTGTCGTTCACATAGACATAGTAAATATCAGAGATGCTTCTGCATCCACTGTTATCATATGCCATGACGGTGAACTGATAAGGATCGGTGCTGTTGGCGGCAAGGTAGGTCAGATGATTAGTAGTGGCGGAAGCATCCGTCAAGTTGGTGTTGGCCAACATCCATTGGTAATGAACGTTGGTGGTCGTCGTATCGTAACCATTGATATTGGCTGTCAAATCAATATTGTTACCATCGCAGATGATCGGGTCACCGCTAATAACGATCGTCGGATTCGGATAGGCGTAGACGATGGTGTCTTTCGTAGCCATGCAACCAGGAATGTTGGAGGAGAAGACCACACTATAGACATAAGCCGTGGAGTCACCGTCGATAGCGATCGGGGAATCCATCAGTAACTGTTGGGTAGCACCTTCGATGAGAACGCCGTTCTTGTACCAAGCAAAGGTACCTTCCTGGGTGGCGGAGGCCACCAAGGTAACTTCACCGCCGGAGCAGACCATGGTCATGTTGACATCAAGGGTCAGATCGGGAGCGGCGAGGACCTTCACGGAGTCTTTACCGGAAGCAGCACACTCGGAAGTGGTCTGCAGAAGGTCAACTCTGTAGTGGTTCACACCAACATTTTGAGGAACGACGGTAATGACGCGCTCGGTAGCGCCCGGGATTTCAACATCTTCGGCAAACCATCTGTAGATGAGGTTTTCGGAGTTATAGTCGCCCAGGTGAGCGGTAAGGGTGATTTCTGCGTTCTCGCAGATGGAGTCATAGTCGGAAGTGACAACCACGTTCAGGGTGTCGTTCACATAGACATAGTAAGGATCGCTTTCAACAGCGCAACCAGCATTCTCGTTGGTAACGACGACCGTGTAGATGTAAGGTTCGTTGGAAGCGGGACGGTTGGTTTCAGACAAAGTATCGTTGGTCGCACCAGTGATGTCGGCATTAGCCAGTCTCCACTGGAAGTGGAGTTCGCCCATCGTCTCATCATAGTCGTTAACATGAGCGACGAGACCGATGCTGTCGTTGTGGCAGATCATAGCGTCACCGCTAATGGCAACGGTCGGATGAGCCTTAACGCTTACGGTGTCATAAACGATGACTGAACCGCAAGCGGAACTGGGCTGGCTGATGGCAACACCATAAACGTAGGTGGTACCATAAATGCTCTGTGCTTCCGGTGTATCGTAGATCACGCTGTCGGTTTCGTTCTCCATCACAGCACCGTTCTTATACCAAGTGTAGGTGATCGGCTCAGCAGCGATGAAGGACGTCGGAGTGGCAGCCACCATGATTTGTTGACCTGCGCAGACCGTGTCATTGTTGGCGTCGATGTTGACGGTCAACTGCTCCTTGGGGGTGACCTTGATGGTATCGGTAGCAGTGCAGCCAGAGAGGTTCTGGAGCGCATTCACGACGACCACATATTCCGAAGCATCCTGGAAGAGGTAAGTCATAGTGTTGGAGGCAGCACCATCGACAACGACATTGTTGACTTTCCATTCATAGGAGAGACCCGCAATGTTATTGTTGGTGACGTTGGCCGTAAAGGTCACATCGCCACCAGCGCAGATGGTCGTGTCATTAGCAGTCATCTGAATCAGAGGTGCACTGTAAACAGTGACAGGATAGTCGGCGCTGAGCGTCGTGCAGCCATTGCCGCGGGAGATCTCCACGCTATAGATGTAGGTGGAAGAAGTTTCACCCGTACGGACTGCATCGTGGTTGGCAACATAGACGCTGTTATCTGTGCCATTGGTGATTGTGCCTAAGGTAGAGGCGTCAATACCATCGCGATACCAGGTCGCCGTAACGTTGGTGCTCGGGATAGCCATACCGTTGACGGTAGCTGTCAAATTGACATTGAACTCGCCATCGCAGACAGTCTGGTCACCGCTGATCACGACATTGAGGTTCGGGAAGACATAAACGGTGTCATATTGGAAGGCCTCGCAACCGGTGCTGTCTTGGACGAACTGGACTGCATAAGTGTACATGGTTCTGTCACCATCGATGGCAACAGGACTGTCAGTGAAATAGTTGTTGGTGTTGGTAGCGACAAGGTTGTTGTTCTTGTACCAGTTGTAAGTGCCGGCGGGAGCCACGTCGCTGGGCTGCAGTTCGAGGGTGAACTGACCGCCTTCGCAGATGGAGTCTGTACCGGCAGGAGTGACGGCGAGAGTCATAGTGGGAGCCGTAACGACTTCAATGGCAGTGTCTCCTTGAGCGGTGCAGAAGGTGCTATTCTGAAGAACTCTCACACGATAGATCGTATTTGCAGTCGGATACTGAACCAGCGTAGAAGTGTATTCATTCGGGATTTCAGTTTCGGTGGTACCATTAACCGTGTACCATCTGAAAGTCACTTGATCGAAGTTGTCCTGAACAGCAGCGTTCAAAACCACTTCCTTACCGGCGCAAACTTTATTGGAGCTGGCGTTGACACCCACAACAATGGTGTCATTGACATAGACCGGGTAAGGATCGCTGACAACCACACAGCCATCAGGGCCGGTGACAGCGACAGTATAGATGTACGGATATTCACGATAATCTTTAGCTTTGCTGAAGGTGTATCCCGTCTGGGTGGTGTTGACGTTGTCCTCACGCCATACCAAGTTGTAAGTACCAGCGATGGTATCATTCAAAGTAGCGGTCAAGTTAACCGTATTTTGATCAGGGTTACCGCAAAGGAGCTGGTCGCCGCTGATGCTGACGCTCGGGATATGGTTGACGCGGATGGTATCGTTCGGAGTGGAGTGGGCTACACAACCACTGGTGGGTTGTTCGACGGTGACACTATATATATATAAGGTAGTGTCGTTGCCGGTGGCCACTTCATCGTAGTAACTGGCAGTGGTAGTAGTGCCCATGACGAGACCGTTTCTATACCAAGTGTAGATGGCAGTACCGGCAGCGTCGTCAAGGGTGGCGGTGGCTGTCAGTTCGACTTGCGAGCCGGAGCAGACAAAGCCAGCGGGATTCGTGGTGAGATCGACGGTGGGCATCGTGCGGGCCTTCACCTCAAAGGTGGTGTCAGCTTTGCAGGAACTGGTGCCCGGATAGTGTTGGGTCATGTGGACGGTATAGACACCAGCTTCAGTGGCAACGTAGGTGGCACCCGTGCCAACTTCACTCCCGCCGAACTCCCAAGTATAGGTGACGCCAGGGATAGTCTCGTCGGAGGTCGTAGCCATCAGGGTGACAGAACCACCTTCGCAGAGAGCCGAGTCGCTCGCGTTGATGCTGACGATCGGCATGGGATCAACTTGGGTGAAGAAGATGTCGGAAGCCATAGCCCGACAACCGATGGCGGAAGCCATACCCATCACAGCATAAATCTGATGAGCATCCTGCTGAGCGGCTAAGTCGATGGAAAGAATCGGGAGGTTTTCACCGGTTTGAATATTCTCATCGACGAACCAAGTCCAACCATTGGAGGCAGTCACGAAGATTTCCGGAGCACCCACAGCGTGATAATTTGCCGTGGTACCTTCGCAGATGCGAGAGGGACCGGTAATCACGATCTCTGTCTGCGGGAAGACGGTGACGACCGGAGAGGCGGCTGTCTTGCTGCCGCAGTTGTCGGTCGTAGTCAACACCAACGTATAGGTGTATTCCGTCTCCGCGTTGGAGTTGTTCTCCACGTTGTCCACGAAGGACGCGGTGGTTGCCGGAAGCAACTGGCCGTTTCTATACCATGTATATATATAGTTGGTACCGGTCAAGCCCGTGGCCTCGACATGGATGGGAGCACCGTTACAAGCCAATACATTTGTGGCACCACCTTCAATCTTCACAACCGGGGTCTCCATTTCAGGAAGAACCTCGATGGTGGCCGTGGCCGTGGCAGAGCATTGTGCATTGCCCGTCACAGTGACCGTCACACCCAGAGGGGCGGTGAGGTTGCCCGAGACTGCTGTGGCACCCGTACCGGTGACACCCGTTGACCAAGTATAGGTCGGGTAATCGGAAACGTAACCATTGACCGTTACGGTAGCCGTACCCGGAGCGTCGTAGCAGGCAGGTGTCGTGGTGAGCGTCGCGGTCGGCATGGGATAGACCGAAACCAACAGCGGCTCACTGACGAGGTGACAGTTAAGGGCTGCGTCGTTGAGGTTGAGAACAATCTCGTAAGGTCTATCTGAAGGAGCCAGACCACTAATGGTTGTTGCGGAACCATTATTGCCAGCAGCGCCATCCACAGACCATGTCAGAGCACATTCGGGTACAAAAACATACAAACCTTCGTAATTGGAGGTAAGAGAGATGTTAGCAGTACTATTCGTACAGAAAACCGCCTGACCGGGCGATCCGATGACAGGAGTGATGGGAGTCTCCACGGAGAAATCGGCATTGGTGGCAGAGCAACCGCCAGCATCTACAACGGTGTAAGAGACAGTTCCCGCATCATACGGATTGTCAATCCAGGTTGAGTTGGAGGAGCCGAGGAGGGCACCATTGCGATAGAAGGTGTACGGCGCGGCACCGCCAGTGGCCGTCAACAAAAGTTGGCCACCAGGACAGATGATGGGGTCTGCAGTGGGGTCACAAGGCGGCAAAGCAAATTCCACGTTGAGAGTGGGAGGGGTGGCGCCGGTGAAATCAACGGTATAGACGGCGGAGGTGTCGTTGCAGAGGTCGGAGCCCTGATAGACGGCGATGGCCTTATAGTCACCTGCCGTAGTGGCAACATAGGTGTTGGAGGTACCCGTGTTGGCGACGACGTTGCTGCCGAGCATCCAGACCCAGTGGTCAACCGTGGCCGGGCTGGTCGTGGTGGCGGTCAGGGTCTGCTGGGTGCAGGCGTGTTCCGGAGTGCCGGTAATCGTCACGGTGCCTCTGTCCACACTTCTCAGCATGAAGACGGCGGAGGTGTCGGCGGGGCCGACACAGGCGCTGCCCTCCATCCGTTGTACAACTACTTTATAATAGCGGACAGGGGTGACGTCACTCATATTGACATGCAGTTCCTGTATATTCTGTGCACCGGCGACCCCGCTGAACCCACCACCGTGGGATGTGCTGGACAGCCAGGTGTAAGAATATGTCGTTCCGGTTGTGAAGGGATCAGTGTCCACAAACACAGCATGCAACGTGACCATTGCATTTGAGCATGCGAACTCCGGACCCTCAATGCGGACAACAAGGTTCTGAGTGGCATTGACACGATTTACTGCATATACCCCGTCTGCGCGGTCAGTATAATTATTCGCAAGCATTCCTGTGGTGCCCGGAGACGAGTAACCATGATAAGCATACATGAACACCATCAGGAAAAAAATCGTAAACTTTTTCATTGCTTTGAATTTAATTATTACTATTTATTTCTATTTTCTTTCAAATTTTCCAATTTTCAAATATTCTGACTACAAATCAGTTATACTCGTTTTTTCAATAAATGTTTCGTTTGAATTCAAAATTCAAATCCTTTTTTTCGGTTTAATATATCAACTTGCAAAAATACAAAAAAATATCTACTTGTATTCACTTCTATCTTTTTTTTTTGAAACCTTTGCTATTTCTGCAATTTGAGTACTTTTCAACACTTTTTCAACACTGTGTTATTCTTTTGAATTTCAGTAATTTAATAAAACGAAAAAAAATTATATTCACAGTCAATGTTTGATAAATTTTTCTTTTATCAACATTTTTTGCTGAGATATGAACAGTGGGCGTTTTCGGTCCAAAAGAGGTGAAAAAAGCAAAAAAAAAACCGTCCACCTCCTCTTTGGAGCAAGCGGACGGGCTAAACATTAACTATCTGTCTAATAGAGCAATGCCACTTCCCGTTGCAGCAGTTGCAAGGCCTCTGCTGTAGGAGATTGGGCGGAAATAGCTTCAAAGATATTGATATACAAATCGTTAGCCATCGCACCATCGGACAATTTCCCCGCCGACAGGTTGATCACATTCACCACCTTCTCCTTGGCGTTGCGGATAGTGTCCCACACCTCCGGCGACAGATAGACCTGCTGCGAGAGGTTGTGCTCGTACTCGCTCCGAATGGTCGTCAGGAGGATCGTCTGCATCTGATATGCAGTCAGTTCTGGATTATTAACCCTGAAAATCAATTGGTTAGGTTCAATTCTTTCCAAAAACATGGCCATACGCTCGTAGGCCTGCAACCGCATGGGCAGGATGGCCTTCTTAGCGTCGAACTTGAGTTCGAGCAGCCGTTTCTTCTGGTCGTTTTCCACGAAGTGACGGACGATGAGGTAGGCCGCAACCGCCACGATGAGCGGCGGCACAACGGCGAGGATAATGATGGTGGCGTTACACATAGTCGCTAACAGTTTGTATGATAATGGATTAGCCGCAGTAGAAATACTCGTGGACGATCTGCAGCATGAGGTCGGGGTTCTTCTCAATGCGTTTGCGGATGTCGGCGTCGTCGAAGGACTTGAGTTGCTTGACAATGTCGTCAATCATGTCGGAGTTGAAAACACCGTATTTCTCGAAGATGCTGCGGTGGGCGGAGAGTTGGTCGGCCGACTCAGAGCAGGAGGCGGGCAGTTGGGCGAGGGACTCCAGTTTGGCCTTGTTCTCGGCCTTGTGGATGTTGACATCGACGTAAGTCTTCTCGGCGAGTTCGAGGGGCTTTTCCATCTCGAAGCCGTGACGGGCGGCGACGACGAGGCCGGCGAGCAGCAAGTAGATGTCGGCGGAACCGTCGGGGCAGCGGAACTCCACAGTCTGCTTCTGGGAGTGATCGACGTTGTTGGGTTTCTCATTGGGGTTGGCCATGGCGACCATGTCGGTGGCACTGGTCCAGCCGAGGGGTACGCGCACGAGCACGGAGCGGTTGCGGTCGCCCCAGCAGATGGAGGTGGGAGCTTCCTGGTGCGGCACAAGGCGGAAGTAGGAGGTCGGGTTGGTGTTGCCGAAGGCGGTGAGCGAAGAGGCGCAGGTCATGTAACCGGCGATAGCGTTCTTGGCAATGGAGTTGAGTTTGCCCTTGGTGACCATCTGGTTCTTGCCGTTCTTCACAATGCGGGTGTGGATGTGGAGGCCGCTGCCCGCCTTGCCCGCAGTGATCTTCGGGGCGAAGGTGACATCGAGACCGTACTGGTAGGCCAGGTTGCGGATGATCCACTTGGCGAGCACGAGTTGGTCGGCGGCGTCCTGGACGTCGGTGACGAGGAACTCGATTTCGTTCTGCTCATAGATCTTGTCTTCGAGGGTGAAGTTGCCCACTTCGGAGTGGCCGTACTTGATGAGGCCGCCGACCTTGGCGATGTTGAGCATGCATTCTGTGCGGAACTGTTCGAACTTGGTGAAGGGTGTGGACTCGTGATAGCCCTTCTGGTCGGGGGTGAGGTAGAGGTCCTCCTTGTCACCGATGACGTAGTACTCAAGTTCGCCCATGGCCTGGAAGTCAAAGCCGGTGACTTGGTGGAAGGAGGCAGCGGCTTTGCGGAGGATGTACTCGGGAGAGTTCTCCATGGGCTGTCCGTCCTTATTGAAGTAAGAACAGAGGAAGGAGAGGGTGGGGATTTCGGCGAAAGGATCGACGAAGGCGGTGCGGAAGCGCGGGATGACGTACATGTCGCTGGAGCCGGCATGGATGAAGGCGGGGAAGATGTTGGAGCCGTCAACGCGTTCGCCGCAGGAGAGGATCTGTTCGAGATAGTCGTGGTCGTTGAGTACGAAGTTCAAGGTCTTGAGACGTCCGTCGCCCGCCACGTAGCGGAAATTCACCATCTGGATGCCTTTTTCTTCCACAAAGCGGATCATGTCGGCTTTGGTGAAATCCTTGGGGCTTTTCTTGAGGAAGTTGACCACCTCATTCATGTTCATTACCTGTTCTTCTTTCATAATTTACAGATTTATAATGTTATTGAAATAATTTCTGATCTTCATCTGGAGGAAGCGGGTGTTGCCAGAATAGTTCTCCACCTGCGGTTCCTGACTGCTGCTCATGAGGATGATGCCTGCCTCGTCGTTCTGCACGAAACGGGAGAGGTCGAGTGTGACGACAGGGTTCATCTGATAGTCCTCCACATCGACCTGACGGAAGTTGTCGGAAGCGGTGAGCGTGAGAAAGATGATGTTGTTCTCTTCGCAATAGGGGGCGAGGTCGTTGATGACATCGAACCAGGTGTCGGGCAGGTTCTCCGTAGTGGTGTAAAGCACCGCCAACTGGTATTCGGGACCTTCGGAGAGCGTCATGGGACTGCACTCGAAAAGGCCGGAGGTGCCCACGAGGTATCGGTCAACGGCATAGATGTCACACTGGCGCTGGGTAGTGTCGCGGAAGTCGGGGCGTTTTTCATAATGCTTATATACAAGGAACGCGCCGGAGGCGTCGCGGGTCCAACTCCACTTTTCGGATTCGATGATGGCGCCGGTAGAGGCGAGGTCAACGGCTACGGGCACGACGTCGCGCACATGTTCCCCAACCGCAATGACCAAGTAGGTCCAGTCACCGTCATCGGAACGCACCATCCACAACTCTTGGTTGGAGGTCAGCGGTTCGCGGTAGAGCAAGCTCCACTCTTGCGGCAGCTGGCTGGCCAAATGCACATGCACCCCCTCATACTGTTGTGCCCGCTTGAGAAATTCCGTCAGAAAACCGGAAGGAAGCGGATAGGTCTGCACATCCGAAGGGACCAGACTGAGTGAATCAGGTATGGTGCTTATCGGGCAGGTGTCCGGTTTCTCCATAACCACCAGGGCCTCCTTTTCCTCCCGCTTACAAGCAGTTGCCAGCAGAAGGAACGCCACTCCGAGAAGGGTCAATACCTGTATTGTTTTTCTCATTCGAATCATTTTCTATCAGGGGGCAAAGATACACAATTTTTATTTATTCTGAGTGGCTGTGAAAAAATCGGCATGGGCGGCCTTCGCGATGCGGTCAGCCATCTGTTCGGGGGTGAAACCAGATTCGGCATACAAAGAAGGAATATCGCCATGTTCCACAAAACGTCGGTCGATGGCAATGGGCACGACAGGAATGGAACCGCGGATAGAGACGAACTCGGAGACAGCCGAGAAGAGGCCACCCTGTTCGATTCCATCTTCAATAGTTACGATAACTTTGTGTTTTTCAATAATTTGAGAAAGCATTTCCGTATCCAACGGCGCCAAAAAGCGCATATCCACATGGGTGGCGTCGATGCCCTGTTCGTGGAGCAGGTCGAGGGCACGTGCGGCATTGTTGCCGAGCGGACCGAGGGAGAGCACGGCCACCTGACTGCCTTCACGCAGCAGCTGAGCACTTCCTATCGGAATCTCCTCCATCGGCAGGCGCCACTCGGCGTGCACTCCCCTCCCCCGCGGATAACGGATGGCGAAGGGCAGCTCGCGATGGCGGTAGGCGGTGAACATGAGATTGCGCAAAGAGATCTCATCCATAGGCGATGCAATGACGAGGTTGGGGACAGCGCGCAGAAAGGCGAGGTCGAAAAGCCCGTGGTGCGTGGCGCCGTCCTCCCCTACCAACCCGGCGCGGTCGAGGCAAAAGACGACGGGCAGTTTCTGCAGGGCCACGTCGTGAATAACCTGATCATAAGCACGTTGGAAGAAGGAGGAGTAAATATTGCAAAAAGGGATCATGCCCTGGGCGGCGAGACCGGCAGCGAAGGTGACGGCATGTTGCTCGGCAATGCCGACGTCGAAAACGCGGTCGGGCAGTTCCTTGGCCATGATGGTGAGGGAGCAGCCGGTGGCCATGGCTGGCGTGATGCCGACAACGCGCTCGTCTTGGCGGGCCAATTCGAGGATGGTTTCCCCGAAAACGTCCTGATATTTTGGAGGTTGCCCAGCGACAGGAGTTTCGATGCGCTCACCCGTGTCGGGGTCGAACTTGCCGGGGGCGTGATAGACGGTCTGGTTCTTCTCCGCCAGGTGGAGACCCTTGCCTTTCACGGTGATGGCGTGCAGGAGGCGGGCACCCGGAATGGTGCGCAGGTCGCGCAGCACCTTGACAAGGTACTCGACATTGTGTCCATCCACGGGACCGAAGTAGCGGAACCCCATGGATTGGAAGAGGTTGCTGCCACGCAACAACGTACCCTTGATGGCGTTTCCGAGTTTGCTGAAAGCTCTCAGAATCTTATTATGGATGGGGCGGCGGGAGGAGAAGAAGTTCCAGATTCGGTTCTTCGCGCGATTGTAGCCAGGAGAAGAGGTGATGTTGAGCAGTTGACGGCTGACAGCCCCGACGTTCTTGTCGATGGCTATCTTATTGTCGTTGAGGATGACCAGGATATTGGCCTGGGTTTCGGCGGCGTGGTTGAGGGCCTCGAAGGCCATGCCCCCGCCGATGGAGCCGTCGCCGATGACGGCAATGTAGTTGCGCTTTTCGTCGCCGGAGAGTTTGCCGGCCACCGCCATGCCGAGAACGGCGGAGATGGAGGTGGAGGAGTGCCCCGTGCCGAAAGCGTCGTACTCGCTCTCCGACATTTTCGGAAAACCGCTGATACCTTGATACTTGCGGTTGGTATGAAATTGTTCTTTCCGGCCGGTGAGGATCTTGTGGGCATACGCTTGGTGCCCGACGTCCCAGACCAATTTGTCGTTGGGGGTATCGAAGACGTAGTGGATGGCTACGGCGAGTTCAACGGCGCCGAGGGAAGAGCCGAGGTGCCCCGGGTTTTCAGCGGTTTCGGAGATGATATAGTCGCGGATTTCCGCACACAGCATGGGCAGTTCCGAAACTTTGAGTTTGCGGAGGTCTTCGGGGGTATTGATGCGTGACAAGAAGGTGTATTTACTCGTTCGCATGGTTGAGCAGGGAGTTGTAGAATTGGATGAGATCTTGCGTGATGACCTCGTTGTTATGGTCGAGCGCGATGAGGTTGCGGGCATTTTCTCCGATGAAAGAACAGATGTCAGGAGCGTGGACGCACTTGGCGATGGCCTCTACAAACTGCTCGGGCGTGTTGGCGATGAGGATGTTCTTGCCATCCTCCACGGCGATGCCTTCCGCGCCGATCGTAGTGGTGATGACGGTCTTGCCTAACGCCATCCCTTCGATGATCTTCACGCGGATGCCACTGCCCGACAGGAGCGGCACCACCATGACATCCTTGGAGAGCATGAAGTCGTTGGCGGACTCCACCTCGCCGACGACGATGACATTCTTGTCGTGGCGGGAGGTGAGGGTGGCGGGGGTTCCGCGGCCTGCAATGGTGAAGGTGAGGTCGGGAAAACGCTCCAGAACCAACGGCCACACTTCATCGAGGAAGAACTCCAGCCCTTCGATGTTGGGGCGCCAGTTCATGCTGCCCACATAGAAGAGTTCGGGAGTCGCCGACGGCATGTAGTTCTCATCTTCGGGGTAGTCGTCGGGATCGACGCCGAAGGGAAGAATGGTGCCGGGGACATCGCCATAGCAATCCGCAAAGAACTGATAATCAGGTTCGGAGATGGCGGCAAAGGCATCTATTTGAGAACCCAATCCGCACTCGAAACGCTCCAATTGGTTGGCAAGGCATTTGATAGCCCACTTCCTCGGCCAAAATCTCTCGTGACGGGCCATCCTCTGCCAGATCTGGTGCTCGATGTTGTGGGTGCGCAAGACTATTTTCGCCTTGGAATACTGACGGATGACGGGGATGTATGAGGCGGTGAAAACGGATTCGAGTTGTACGATGTCAAAAGTCTCCTGCTGGAGGATGGCGGCCAATTTTTTGGCGAAGGCCTTGGAGTAAAAACGGGAGATTTGGTAGGAGCGGCGGGTGAAAAGACTTTTGAAGGCGGCGAAAAACGAGGGGGTGGTATCCACATAAACCGACTCGAAGTTCACGGCGGAGCGATAGCCGGTGGTATTCACGGCCGCGCTGACGGCATGTTTCGGAGTCTCCATGGCCAAGACACGCACACTGTGGCCCGCCTTGAGCAGCCCCTGCGTCACGTTGTTCATGGCAATCGCCCCGCCATCGGAGGGCGGAAACGGCGGTTTATGACAGAGTTGGAGTATTTTCATTTTTGTTTTTTAGGAATATTTTTTTGAAAAAAAGTCTGACCTTCGCAAAAAAATGAGTGTAGGTGTCGGGGGAAAGAATAGCGGAATCATTTGTCGCCTTGTAAGTTAGGAAGATACAGATGGGAATAGTGATGAAAGTGGAGAACCACATGCCCGCCCAGACAGGCCACTCGCCCGACTTAGCGACTTTTTCCCCGAAAATGGAGATGACGAAGTAGAATGCGAAGAATACCACGGTGATAACCAGGGGAATACCAATACCTCCCTTGCGGATAATCGTGCCTAGCGGCGCGCCGATGAAGAAGAAAAGCAGGCAAGCGAAGGGCAGCACCATCCGCTGGTGATACTCCATCATGCTCTCCCGAATCTCCCGCGCCCGGAGGTCGGACAGGATGTCAACGTGAGGCAGGCAGCCGATGGTGTTGGAGGCCTTGTTGACAGCACGAAAGGCCACCTGATCTTTCCACTCCGGCGGAAGATTCTTCCACTGGTACGAAATCCCAGAAGAGGAGGGAAGATCAAAAGAGAGGTCGCGAGCCATGGCCTCCTTGAAAAAATTGGACTCATATTTCATATAAACCCCCTCCGATATATCCTTCATCTCCTGCTCCTTCTCTCGAACTAAATCCATTATCTTATTCATTTTCAAAGATTTACTATTATCCTTGAAAAAACTCTCATCCGCATCCTGCATCTGGAAAGAGGAGATGTCCATCTTCATATATTGCTGATCAAAATGGGCAAAGAAATAGGGATAGGAGGCATTACGACTGTTCTGACTTCGTCCTTCATCCCATAAAAAACCATCATAGAGGTTGAAAATGAAGTACTTCTTATCGGGGGAAATCGTCATCTTTCCGCGATGGGCATAAGTGCCGGAGAGGTTGCCGAAATGACGGGTGTGGTCATAGATAAGCACATCCTCGATGTTTTCGTTGTCGCGATGCTTCTTGCCGATACGGATAACGTAACCGTCAATGCCATCGTAAAATACGCCTTCGTCGATACTGAGCGTGGGCTTTTGTTGAACGATCTCATACATCATCGATCGCCACTTCACGTATGCGGCGGGCACCACGTTGTCGGAAAACCAGAAGGAGAAAAGTCCTACGAACAAAGCGATGAATGCCAGCGGTTTCATCAAACTGAGCACTGAAATTCCCGCCGACTTGAGCGCCACAATCTCGTACTTTTCACCCAAATTTCCGAATGCCATCAACGAGGAGAGCAACACGGCGAGAGCCAAGGCGAGGGAAACGAAGGTGGCGGAAACATAGAAAAGCAACTGAAGAATCAGATACCATTCCAACCCTTTTCCCACCAGATCGTCAACGTATTTCCAGAGGAACTGCATGTCGATGATCAACAGGGCAAGAAAAAAGGTCAAGGCAAACGGACCCACGAATTTCTTGACCAAGTATCGGTAGATGATCTTGGAGAAAGAGAACTCTAACAGATGATGATTGGCCTTGGGTCGAGGTTTCACGGCTGGAAATTAGAAATCGCCTAAGGAGGTGACGGGCAGTTGTTCGAGTGCGCTGGCGGCTTGTTCCGCATTGGGGGGCGTGCCGTGCCATTTGTGGGTGCCCATCATGAAATCGACGCCCATGCCCATTTCGCTCTTCATGACGATGGCGACGGGCTTGCCCTGTCCTGTCTTTGATTTTGCAACTTCAAGAGTATCAACAACTTGTTGCATGTCATTACCATCCATTTCAAGAACGGTCCACTGGAAAGACTCCAATTTGTCGCGGAGAGAGCCGAGCGGCATGACGTCGTCGGTGGAGCCGTCAATCTGCTTTTTGTTATGGTCGATGATGGCGATGAGGTTGTCGGTATGTTTGCCGCCGGCGAACATGAAGGCCTCCCAGACCTGACCCTCTTCAAGTTCGCCGTCGCCGGTGAGCACGAAGACACGGTGATCGTCGTGGTTGGCTTTCTTGGCGATGGCTGCGCCGATGGCGACGGAGAGGCCCTGTCCGAGGGAGCCGGAAGCGATACGCAGGCCCGGCAGATGCTCCACCGGGGTAGGATGTCCCTGCAGGCGGGTGCCGAGTTTGCGGAAGGTGGCCAGTTCGCTCACGGGAAAGTAACCGCGGCGGGCCATGATGCTGTAAAGCATGGGGGAGATATGTCCGTTGGAGAGGAAGAACATGTCCTCTCCCCTACCCTCGCGGGTAAAGTTGGCGGGATCGATATCCATAACGTTGAAATAGAGCGCGGTGACCAGGTCCGTGCAGCCCAGCGAGCCGCCAGGATGCCCCGACTTGGCGTTGAAGACCATGCGAATAATGTCGCGGCGCACTTGCGCTGCAATCTCTTTTAACTGTTCTACCGTTTTCATTTTCAGGTAATTATGGATAAAAATTACTTTGTTTGTGCCAAAGAGGCCAATTCGTCTTCCAATTGGAGCAGGAAGTATGCGCCGGATGCGGCCACCAGTTCGAGGTGGGGAAGATAGTAGAAGTCTTTGGAAATCTCCACGTCGCCGCGGACGAGACCGGCGTTGGTCAACATGAAGCGCATCACGCACTTGTTCTTCTCATTCACCCAGCCCCATTGGTTTTTCCAGAGGGCCAACTGTTTGAAAGAGATGAGGACGCCATCGAGGGCGAAACTCATCTGGCCGTGGAGGTCGAGTAGCACGGTGGCCACGTCGCTCTGGTCGGACTCCCGACGGAGCGTGACGTAGGGGAAGAAGAAGCCCTGACGCTTGATGGTGTAGGAGCCGTCGATGGTCTCGAGGCGGGCAAGCGAACCCTGACCGTGAATCAGGTCGATGGTGGCAAAAATGCCGTCATCCGAGACGATTTGATAGAACTTCTTGGTGACATCCGGCTTGACCAACTGCAAACCCGAAGTTTGACTTTCTGTAATCTTTTGGAACATGGTTTAATACTGTACGGATTTGGAAATACGTTCAGCGATATCCTTCATTTCATCATCGCTCAATTTACACTTGGGATTGGCGAAGTTGAGGTCGCCGACGCGGTTGATCGGGACGAGGTGGATGTGGGTATGAGGCACTTCGATGCCGATGACGGCGATGCCGATGCGGAGGCACTCCACATTCTTCTCGATGGCTTTCGCCACCTTTTTGGCGAACACCATCATATCGGCCAACATCTTGTCGTCGAGGTCGAAGATATAGTCATTCTGCAACTTAGGGACAACGAGGGTGTGGCCCTTGGCGAGGGGGTTGATGTCAAGGAAGGCGAAGAACTGGTCGTCTTCTGCGATTTTGTAGCAGGGAATTTCGCCCTTGATGATCTTGGTGAAGATGGTATCCATTATCGGGAGATTTTAAGGATTTCGAATTTGAGGATGCCGACGGGGGCGTTCACCTCCGCGATTTCGCCCACTTTTTTGCCCAATAAGCCCTTCGCGATAGGTGAGGTAACACTTATCTTGCCCGACTTGAAATCGGCCTCGGATTCAGGCACAAGGGTGTAAACAATTTCTTTATTACGCTTCATGTCCTTGACAGTAACGATAGAATAGAGCAGAACCTTGGAGATGTCGAGTTTGGATTCATCCAGAATGCGGGCGTTAGCAATGAGGGTCTGGAGGTTGGCGATCTTCATCTCTAAAAGTCCCTGGGCCTCCTTGGCGGAGTCGTACTCCGCATTTTCGGAGAGGTCTCCTTTGTCGCGGGCCTCGGCGATCATGGCGGAGATGCGGGGACGTTCCACGGATTCAAGATGTGCTAGTTCGGCTTTCAGTGCGGCCAAGCTTTCGGCAGAATAATATTTGATTTCACTCATGATTGATATGCTATGGGTTATGATATAAAATAATACTAAAGAGACCCGAAACAGGTCTCTTTAGTGTATGAGAAAATGTTGCACAAAAATTAGAGGGCGAGCTTCAAGCCAACGCAATGGTTGCCGCCCCACTTGTTTGTGAAACGATAGGAATAGTCGAGATAGAGTCTGGTTGCCTGCTTGCCAGGTTCGAGTTTGGACTTCTTCTGCAACGGAATACCAAGGGTAGCGCCGAGGGCGGGACCCGTGTACCAAGTGGTGCACTTGTCAACGCTGAACATGCCCGTCTCGAAGTTGTAGCCGGCGCGGACCATGAAGATCTGACCGAGGCCGTATTCAACACCAAGGGTGAAGATGTCGCGGGAGAAGGAGTTCGCGGTGAAGGAGCCGGCGAGGGTGATCCTGTGAGCGGCATCGTCGCGGGTGAGTTCCATATCCGTTCTGTCTCGCTTGGACATGTTTGCATACTCTTTACCCCAAATGAGGAAGTCGTAGGAAAGACCCAACACCAACATGGTGGGAATTTCGTAAGTGGCGGAACGGCTTTCAAGCGTTTGTTCCCAAGCGAGGTCGTTGGCGTTGGCACGCACGGCCAGACCGTCACCCTTGTAATGCATCGGCAGGCCGATGTTCTTCAGGGTGATACCGATTTTGAAATTCTTGTAAGGACCGGTCAGATACTGCACGCCTGCGTCAATGGCAAAACCTGTGGCCTTGGCATCGTCGGCGCCGGTTTCAGTGACCACCTTCAAGGAAACACCACCATGAATGAAGTCGTTGAAACTCTTCGCATAGTGCAAGCACAAGTAGGAGAGTTTAGGCGAGAAAGTACCTTGGTTGCCTTCCGGCAAGGTTTCCGAGGTGATTTCAATGTCGCCAAATCCCATTGTGAAGAAAGAGAAGCCGATGACGCCTAAGTCGCGGACTTGTCCGGTTTGCTTGTTGGTGGAACGAAGGTGTTGTGCCAACGCGAAGGAACTGATGCCGATGCCAGCACCGGAGCCCACCAAATAGCGGGTGTGGGAAAATCCTATTTCGGTTCTGTTGACGAAGGCCATGCCACCGATGTTGGAGTGCATGGCTTCCAGTCCGCGGATCTCGGCCACACCGGCGGTTCCCCAACCGGTGGAACGAGCCCACGGGTCAATCAGCAAGTGCTGCGCACCCGCCTGACCGGAACGGTCTCTGTTGCCGGCGAACACATTGCCCGTCATCGCACAGCAAAGCCCGATCAGCATACAAATGACTAACGATTTCTGTAATTTATTCATAATCTTATATTTTTTTCAGTTATACCATTTGTTAGAATGCATTCAAGTCGGTAGGACGCATAGCAGCGAAGAACTTAAGCGTACGTTCACCAATGCCAGGTGCGTTGACATGAATAATGTAGATGCCGCTGGCGATCGGGATGTTGGCGGAGTTCTTCATATCCCAATCCACATAGGTAGTTGCGTCACCCTTGGTCAATCTGCGTACCAAGATGCCGCTGACCGTATAGATGGAGATGGTGACAGACTTGGCACCGTCTTCGTACGAAGGCAGGTTGACGATCTTCACATAGTTCTCCAACGCGGAACCTTCGTAGGTGGAGTAACCGTAGTACGGGTTCGGGACAATGTTGATCTTGTCGAGGATGCTCTCGTGGGTGCTCTCCTGAGCAGTCTGCACTGCGATGTTCTTCGTGGTGAAGCTGTACATCGGGTAGTTGTCGTTCTCCAAGGAGGCAGGGCCTTGACCCTGACCGGCGGAGTAACGCATGTACGGACGGCTGACACGCAACTTGATGGTCACGTCGTTGGACAGCCACTCACTTTCATGCATTTCGGCAGGCATCGGGATGCTGGTCCACATCACATTGCTGAAGAGTTGCATCTTTCTGTTCATACGGGTCTGGTTGGACAGATCGGTTTCGTTCACGAAAGTGCTGAACTTGTTCATCAGCCATTGACCTTCGTCGTACGCACCGCAGTCCTTGTCACTTTCGAACGAACGATTGATGTTGCTGACGTTCGGTCTCATGACCACAGAGTTGGTGTTACCGGTGCTACCCACGATATAGATGTAGTGCTTGCCGCCCCAGCACGGGTTGGTGTAATAAGTGCCGTAGGAATCCGGGTAGTTGGCATAGAGATAATCGTAGGTGGGCTGGTCGATAGGATCGCCATTTTCGTCCACTGCGAAAATATTGGTGGGGTTGAAGAGCATGTCGTTACCGTTGTTGTCCGGGTCGGAGGAGTTCTCAGCGAACATGATGTTCAGGCGCTGACCGGTTTCAACGTTGATGGCATAGCCCGGGAACCAACCCATGCCATAACCCGTACCATCGGGATTACCGTTCTTGTCAACGGATTCGTGTTTTCTGGGCTCATGAGCGATGGCACCACCTTCCGATTTGGTGCGGTCATCGCAGGATTCGAGAACCACGCAACGGGTCCACTTGTCTTTATCGGGAGTGAGCACGATATCGACGGAGTAGAGGTTGGTCATGGTCTGGTTGAAACCAGGCGAACAGTTGGTGGTACCCATCGTAGTAACAAGCCAATAAGCCGGGTCCGGAACCGGAGCGTCAGCGGCGCGGTTGTTATCGGGGACAATGAACTTAGCCATCGGGCCACCAGCGTACGGAGAACTCAATACATAAGGTGCCCAAGTTCCACCGAGAACACCTTCAAACTGAGCCAGCGGGTCTTTCCATGCACGAGCCGACCAGGTGCTGGTTGTGAGCGTACCAGGAGCCATCAACATGAAGAAGTCTTCTGTTTTCCATTTGGCATATTCATCTTCAACACCATCCTGGACACCAGGAGCATCGTCCCACGGACCGGCTTCTTGGATACCTGCACGGATCCAGTTGTCGGGATAGTCACCATCGACATCCACAACACCACCCAACCACGGTTTGGTTTCATCAGCATAGGTGATTTCCGCACCTAAGAAGTCAACCTGAGCATAACGGCTGAGATTTTTATAATTATTGCCACCATTCTTGGCCACATATTCGGCTAAGTTATCCTGATGGATGGCAAACTGGTAGTTGAGGATATTGACGGAAATACCAAATTCAGGAAGGAGTTGTTCATTGTTGACGGAGATGGAGGTCTGGGATTCGATTTCCATCGGGAATCCTTTATCATCAATCATCACGTCGCCGTTTTCGTCAACCACCTGAAGAATCCAAGTGGCTTCTTCGGAAAGTTGGTCAAGTGTGTCAACGAATTTCAACACATAGTCGTTGGGCTGAATCTTCAACGGGTTGACAACCTTGACAGCGATAGGACCGTGGTCGTTCTTGTAGGTGACATGATCGACGGAGCCATTGGCAAGAATCTGATCGCGGGTCTCGTCGGTGATGTCGAGGAAGAAGCCGCCATTGCCCTGACCTTCAATACGGGTGATCATCGGCTGGGTACCATATTCGCAGTTGGCGACGGTACCACCGTTTTCAGGAGTCGGATCATGCGGGATGCCCACATAAGGAGCGCCGCTGTTTTCTTTGTCACCGATGTTTCTACGACCAGCAAGGAAAGGAGTCTTCTGACCTTCCAGACCATGGTCGGAGTTGGCTGCAATAGAGAAGGGCCAATAGTTGTTGTAAGCGTAAGCCAGAACCAGGAAGTAGTACTTCTTGTGGTTGATCAACTGGGTGGAGGTGGTAGCGAACTTATCTTCGGTGACCACGAAGGAGTGACGGATACCGAGGTTCTCGCCATCGACCATCAGATGCGGGGCAGAGGTGCCTATTGCATCGTCGTGGGTCCAGTTGACCAACTGGCTGGCTTCGTTCTGGATATCGCACTGGGCGATCAGACGAACCTTGTTCAAGTCTCCAATATCGGTGACGCTAACGTCAGCGGCAGCGCACTGATAAATCAAATAACCCTCGAAACGGTAGTGGTTGTCGAATTCGATAGTGTCGAAAGTGGAGACGTCGTGAGACTGAAGAACGAAGGTGTCGATGCCGGAGATCGTGCACCAAATAGTGTCATAGACAGTGGTGTAGGTTTCGTCAACTCTATCAACCGGAATGGCCGGGTCTTCTTCTTCGTATTGTTCAGCGTAGTTGTTGCTGGTCTCAAGGTTGGTGAGGTAAAGGATCAATTGGTTGTTCAATTCTTCGATGGTGACGGTAGGAGCATCCGGACCGTCAAGGACCTTGAAGCAGTTCTCGAAAAGGGACTGACACTTGTCGTCGGCCACTTTCAAAGCATCGACGGATGCCTGGGCGCCACCGCTCGTAGCGCGAGCCCACGGAATACCGACGGTGATGTAGTTGACGGCACCGGCTTTCAAGGTGAAGGGGCCTGCGGACTGCATGAAACGGCGGTCGGCGGGAGCGTTGCCCACGGCACTTTCAGTCCAGCCTTCAGCGGAGAAGTTATAAGAGCTCGGATCGGGAACCACGCCCATCGTACCCCAGTTACAGGGGTCGGAAAGGCCGGGGAACATGAAGTCGCAGTCGAGGTCGCTGGCACCGTTCTGCGGGTGAGCGTTGGCACCATACTTCATCTTCAAGTTGTCAGCCCAGATACCGCGCAACATATTATAATAGCCGTATGCGACTTCGGGGTCGCCGACTACGGAATTGTCGTTGTTGTGATAGACGAAACGTCTCATACCGAAACGCTCGTTATCTTTAATACCATCACCAAAGTTCACACCGTTGATGGCTTCTGCACGGATCATGACAAGAGAGTCAACAATCATTTCGTGGGCTTCAGTGGCATTCGGAGCAGGATCCCAAGAGAAGAGACCCAGGGTACCGTTGTTCGTCACGATGTCGCAATTTCCATTCATGGTCGGACCATATTCTGCACGGCCGTTGAAGGAGGGGTTGTCATATCCATCGGGATCGAGATAGGGTCCTTGGAAGAAGTCAACACCGACCGCAGGCGGTTGGTTGCCGTAGTGCTGGGCCAGACCTTGACCATCAACGTTACGGCCATTGTAGCAGTAACCCAAACCACGTGCGACGTCACAACCCACATAGTCGTCATCGGCCCAACCCAAGTCGGGGTCAACCCACTGTGAGAAGTAGGTCTTAGTCAAGTCGTAAGTGGAACGGTTGATGATCTCGTAGGAGTAGAAGGTCATGTTGTTCAACTCGTCGTTGGTGGAGAAACCGAATGCCTGGGCACGGATTTCAAGACCGATAGGCTCACCCTGGGATTCGGTGTGCGGGCCGCCCTTATCGTTGAATATCCAGTAGAGGGTGGCGTCGCCTTTCAAGACGTGGTCGGCATAGACCATACCTTTGGAGATACCCATTCTCTCTTCGGGAGTCTTCGGCAGTTGGTCGGCAGCAGCCAATGCACGGTTCTTTTCAGTCCACGGACAGAGGTCGTTGTCGATGTCGTAGTAAGGATAGTCACCGTTTTCGGGATTGTAGTCACCGTCGCCGTCATTGTCGTAGAACGGAGCCAAGTAGTAGGACTGTCCGGCGGAGAGATCCATCGGGTGGGCAGGCCAGTTACGGATGGAGTTCGGCATGACATAGTCGGCGTTCATCCAGTTGGCGATGTGGTTTTCGACCTCAGCACGGGTGATGGGGAAGTGCTTGTCGTATGCGGCGCAGGTCTCCTGGGTGACGGAAGCACCGTTCAGGGTCAGAGGACCCGTCCAGAAGTCATCACCTCTTTGACGGAATCTCACGGCGGCCAACTTCAGCACGTCGTTGATATCCATACCACCGATCCAAAGAGCGGCGGCGAACATGGAAGTCTTGCCGGAGCCGTAAGGCACCTCGTACTGTGCGATTTCATTGAACCACATGGTACCGTTCGTCTCCAGGTAAGCTCTGACATTGTTGACCGTAAGTTCGTTGGAGTTGGTAGCCGGCAAGCAGGTGGAAGCCGCACGAGGAGTCATGCTCCGCGGAGTGGCCGTACCGCCTTTGTACTTTTCAGCATGCAACGAACTGACGGCAAGCATCAATCCTGCTAAAAATAAAATCTTAAAGGTGTTTTTCATATTCATAATATTTTATTTCAACGGTGAATTAAAATGAGAAATTGACACCCAGGCGGACACGGGTCGGCATGGTGTAGTTGTACGGATCAGCAACTCTCATTCTGTAGTACCCAATGTAGGCGGCCACATCGACCTGAGAGTTGATCTGTTGTTGGTATTCGTTGGCGGTGAGGTAACCATCGTCATCGGCATTACCGGTGTATTGATAAACATAGATGACGTTCTTGAAGTTGAACAGGTTCATCACATCGAGATAGACATTGAGGAAGGCCTGCTTGGTGGGCTTGCCAGTCTCTTCGTCTTTCTTGAGGTTGAGGACGAAGGTCTTGTCAACGCGGATATCGCACTGGAAGATCCACGGCATGTTGGAACCGTTGATGGTACCGGTAAGTTGGCTCTTACCAACGCCGAGGATGGAGGAGTAGGGCTTGCTGGAACGGCTGTAGGGCAGACCTGAACCGGCGGAGAAGTTGATGTTGACACCGAAGTTCTCCAACCATCTGATCTCTCTGGAGGTGGTGCCATCCTTAGAAACCTTTGTGGATGTGGGTCCTTTGTAATCAGTACCCATGCCAAAGCGGTAGTCGATGTTGGCGCTCAGTTTGTGACGCTGGTCGAAACTGAGGTTGGTAAGGGTTCTGAGGTTCGGCTGACCGGAGGCGATGATGGCCAAACTGGAGGTCTCGCTGGAACCGGTACCCTTGGCGAACTGGAGGGTGTAACTGGCACGCAGGGTCACGTTTCTGGTACGGCGAAGGTCGTAGCCGACGGTGAAGCCTTGAACGGTACCGAAGTCGATGTTGTCGTAAGAATAGTAGGTGGAGGGATAAGCACCGGTGTAACGGTAGCACTGCACCTGATCACGTTTTTCGGAATAGTAAGCGGAGAGGCTGATGGCGGAGTTCTCGCCGATTGCCTGACGGAAACCGATTTCGTAGTCGATGCTCTTGGAAGGTTTCAGACTCGGGTTGTTGATGACGTTGTTCTGGTTGGAACCGAGTTTTTCAACCCAGAGGTAGCTGATAGGATCGAGACGGAGGTCGGAGGGACGCACGGTGATAATGTTGTAGTGTGCGTAGAAGAGGGATTTGCTGGAGACGTTGAAGGAGAAGGAGAGACGAGGCATCACGGACCATTGGGGTTCGTATTTGGAGAAGGCGGAACCTTCAACTTTGGATACTGCCGTCTCGTTGAGTTCGTTCTTCAGGATCGGGCCGCCGGTGGCACCCAACACGGTGGAGGGGTCGGTGACGACGGCACCTTCAGAGTCGTACCAGTTGTGACCCTTACGGTAGGCAACGATGCTGGCGTTGTCGGGGTCGAGGGTCTTGTCGAGTTGGTTGACATAGACTACCCAATCGTCTTCGGCGTTGGAGGCGACATCATAGACATCGCGAACTTCGCCGACCTTGTATGCCTCACGGAAGAGGTAGGGGTCATTCAACACATACTGGTTAGCGTCGAAACGGTCAACACGCAAGCCGATGTTGAACATCATCGTGTTGATGGAGAACTTATCCTGGATGTACATGGCCATGTAGATAGGTTCGTAGGCACCGACGTTGTAAAGTTTGTCACCGTATTTGTCGGTCTTGTTGAAGAAGTCGTTGATGTCGGTCTTCTTGGTGTATTTCTTGGTGCCGGTGTAGTCATATCCATAATAAGATATATAGGTAGAACCACCATTGAAGAGTTCTTCGGGGGAGAACATGCTCAGGGAGAACTGGTCGGGCGACATATTGTCGATGTCGATCCAGTCTTTACCATCGGGGTCAAGGCCGAGGGACTTACGGAGATTGCGGTCGAAAGTCGTCTGGGCTTCGGCGTCGAAATATCTGTCGTACATGACAGTGTCATCACCGACGATGTAGGGATGATCCGTATCAAGTTCGCTGATGTGGTAGTTGGCGCTGCTTCTCATCAAGGTCCAGAGCCCGTAAGGAGAGACGCCGAAGGAACGGTTGGTACGTTTCTCAAAGATGTAACCCAACTTAAAGTCGTGGTTCTTGATGGTCAGGGACAAACTGGCGTTGGCGCCGATCTGGTCCTCAGCGGATTTGCTGTAGGAACCACGCACAGTACCGGGAGCCTGGAAGAGGCTATAGACTGCGTCCGGAGAGTCGCCGTTGAGCAGAGCACCGAACTGCTGGTAGAGGGTCTTGTTGTAAGGAATCACACCGAAGTATTCGTAGATGGTCTCGGGAGAGTAGGTGTCAGTGAATGTGGTGACGTAAGGAGTAAGGTCAGGGTTGGTGTTGAGCGACTGGTCATTGCTGCCGAACGGGATGGGGCTGAACTCCACGATGGAGTCGTAGATGTTGGCAAGAATGTTCATGTCGTAGTACCTGATGGAGTCAATGGTGATGTCGCCGCGTTGGAAAGCCATGGCCTTAGTGCTCTTGAAGTAGCCAATGTGGCCATAGTTGAATAAGTTGTCCTTATGGTTGACGTCACGGGTCCAGGTATCGTAGTGGGTGTAGTTGACGTTGATGTTATACATTATATTTTTAATAGCACTCGAATCGGACTTGAGGGGGATTCTGTGCTGGAGTCTCGCATTGACACGCCAGGTGTTGATTTGGCTTTGGCTGTTGTTGTGGGCGTTGAAGAGGGCGTAGTAGCTGTCTGACCAGTTTTTGTATCTGGTGAATTCGTACATGCCGCCAATGGAGAGACTGATGTTGTTGGTTTCACCGAAGAGGAAGTCGAGTTTACCTTGAAGGAGGTAGTTGAAGTTGCCGGCGTTGTCTCTTACACGCTGTTTGTGGAAGTTCTCTTCGTGGAGATATTCCGCGTTGGAGTAGTGGGCACCGAACTCGGTAGCGCTGTAGCGGTAGGGGTGTTGGATGAGGTAGTCGATGGTTTCGTCGTTGGCGCGCCAGGTGCCTCCGCGGGCGGGAGAACCGTCCTTGTCGTAACTGACATCTCCAGTGAGGAGGAAGCCGACGCGGGCGGGCTGGCCTTGTGCTTTGGGTTTGGCGAGCGGGCCGGTGAGGGAGACAGAACCGAGGAAGTTGTTGTAGCCATCAAGCGAACCCATCAACTCGACAGAGCCGTGGAGGTCTTTCGAGATGCCCTTGGTGGTGATGATGGTGAAGGAGTTACCGTCACCATACTCAGCGGGGATACCGCCCTGGATCAACTCGACCTGTTCGATGGATGCCATGGAGACGCCGCCGGTACCACGAACGATCACACCGTCGATCATAGTTTTCTGACCGTCACCACGGTTACCACGCACGGACTGCATCTTACCGTCGATGGCGGTTACACCAGCGGCAGTGGAGATGGCACCCGTAACATCGTGACCCGGCTGCTGACGCACCGCGCTAGCGTCAAGAATTGTCGTCGTCTTCGTGTTGTCCTGGTCAATCAGCGGGCGGACATAGATGATTTCGATACCGAGGTCAAGATCTTCTGCGCCGCAGGTGATCTGTGCATCCATGATCAAGGTAGAACCCGTGTACTGAACATCTCTGATTGTTTTCTTTTTGCCGCATTGGCCCATCTCTGCGTCGAACACCAAGTCGTAGGTGCCGATGGACACACCATGCAGTTGGTAATTGCCTTCCGCATCGGTCATCGTGTAGTTTACATCATTACCCTCCTTTTGAAGTTGGACGTTGATGTATGGAAGCGCGACTCCGGTTTGGTCGGTGACCTTACCTTTAATGCCTTGAGCAGATGCAAAACTGCCGAGAAGGAAGACTGCCACAAGCGTCAAGAGTAACTTTTTTACCATAATCAAACTAATTTATATTAAACAATTATTTTATTCTAAAATTAGCCCGCTAATTTACAAAAATATTACAAGCCGTACATTAGTATGGCTTCAATTTTTTCTTTTTTTTATAATCGCCTAAAAATCAGGTCTTTTTAAAATTATTGAATAAATGATTCCCTTTTTGATTTCATCTTCGTCGAATCGCAAATCGGTAATTTTTTCTTTCTCATTTTCAGTAGTTTGCGAGTAAACGTCTGAAGAAAAAGCATCGTTTTTCGGGGATTCCGCAAAAGAGGGCTTGCCGTTGGCATCCAACGTTTCATAGGTGAAAATTTCGCCGTTTTTCGGATAATTTTCCGCTTTTGACCGCAAATCCGATGGCGGAATCTCCTCTTCCTGCACAAATTCGTTCTCGGGTTCCTCCCCTATCGGATAGGGTTGGGGCTTGGGTTGCGGCGGGGGCGACTTCTTGGCTAAAACGAACGACGCCACCACGGACAAGATGATAAATATCAGTAATCCACTCACGGTGATGTATTTTTGTTCAGGTTGCAAAAATACACTTTTTTTCCCAATCAGCGCGGCGGCGATTTTGCAAAAAGTCCGTATCTTTGCGCCCGAAAAATCTACTACCATGGCCAAGCAAGCGGAAACTCCCCTGATGAAGCAGTACAACCAGTTCAAGTCGCAGTACCCGGACGCCATCCTGCTGTTTCGGGTGGGCGATTTTTACGAAACCTTCGGGGAGGATGCCGTGAAAGCCTCGCAAATTTTGGGCATTGTACTCACCAAACGTTCCAACGGCGCGGCGGCCGACATGGATCTGGCCGGTTTTCCGCACCATGCCATCGACACCTATCTGCCCAAACTGGTGCGGGCGGGCCTGCGCGTCGCCATCTGCGACCAACTCGAGGACCCGAAACTGACCAAAACGCTCGTCAAACGCGGCATCACCGAATTGGTCACCCCGGGTATTGCCACCAACGACAAGATCTTGGAACAGAAGGAGAACAACTTCCTTGCCGCCATTCATTTCAACGAGAAAAACAGTGGCATCGCCTTCATTGACGCCTCCACCGGTGAATTTTACATAGCCGAAGGAAACCTCGAATACATCGACAAACTGCTCCAGAACTTCAAACCCGCCGAAATGGTCATCCAGAAAGGGAAAACCGTCGATTTCCGCGAGCATTTCGGTGAAAAGATACTTCTCACCAGCTTCGATGACTGGGTCTTCACATCCGACTACGCCTTGCCCCTGCTGACCAAGCATTTCCAGACCAACTCTCTGAAAGGATTTGGCATAGACAACCTCACTAATGGCATCATCGCAGCCGGCGCCGCACTCCATTACCTGAGCGAAACGCAGAACCATAAAATCCAACATATCAACAAGATAAATCGGATTGAAGAGGAATTGTACGTCTGGCTCGACCGTTTCACCATCCGCAACCTGGAACTCATCCACTCCTCCAACGAGAATGCCGTGACGCTGCTCCAGATCCTCGACCAGACACTGACTCCCATGGGTGGGAGACTGCTCAAGAAGTGGATTTTGATGCCCCTGAAGGAGAAGACGTTGATTGACGAACGGCTTTCAGCGGTTTCATATCTCATTGATAATGATGAGTTCAAGCAGGATGTCGAAGCCGACATCCGCAACATTGGAGATTTGGAGCGCCTCGGTTCCAAAATCGCCACCGGAAAGATCAACCCGCGGGAGATGCTGCAACTCGCCCGCGCCCTCCGCGCCATTGAAAAAATTCAGCAACTCTGCCAAAAACAGGATCTTCCCGCCTTCCAGAAAACCGCCGAACAACTCAACCCCTGCCTGTCGATCTGCCAGCGTATCGAACACGAAATCAGTGAGGATGCCCCCGTGCAACTCAACAAGGGAAGGGTTTTCAACCGCGGCGTGAACGAAGAACTCGACGAACTCAATGCCCTCGCCACCAACAGCAAGAACATCTTAGCCGACATCCAACGTCGGGAGGCCGCCAACACAGGCATCTCCTCGTTGAAGATCGGTTTCAACAACGTTTTCGGCTACTACATCGAGGTCAGCAACGCGCACAAGAACAAAGTGCCCGCCGATTGGATCCGCAAACAGACCCTCACCAACGGCGAACGTTATATCACTGAAGAACTTAAAGAATTGGAAAGCAAGATTTTAGGAGCGGAAGACAAAATCCTCTCCATCGAATCGCGGCTCTACAACGAACTCGTGTTGGCCCTCATGGACTACATTCCGATGATCCAACTCGACGCCCGGTTGGTGGCCCGCATCGACGTGCTCTCTTGCTTCGCAAGCATCGCTGTTTCAAATCATTACACCAAACCCATCATCGACGAAGGGACGGCCATCTCCATCCAGTCGGGGCGGCACCCCGTGATTGAGACTCAACTGCCGCCGGGCGAACCCTACATCGCCAACGACATTTACCTTGACAATGAACAGCAGCAGATCATCATCATCACCGGTCCCAACATGTCGGGTAAGTCCGCGTTGCTACGGCAAACGGCACTGATCGTGCTCATGGCGCAGATCGGCTGTTTCGTGCCGGCCAAGCACGCCAACATCGGCATCATCGACAAGATCTTCACCCGCGTCGGGGCCTCGGACAACATCTCCACCGGCGAATCCACCTTCATGGTCGAGATGAACGAGACCGCCAGCATCCTGAACAACATCTCCGATCGCAGTCTGGTATTATTGGATGAAATCGGCAGAGGAACAAGCACTTACGACGGTGTTTCCATCGCGTGGTCCATTGCGGAATACCTGCATGAACATCCGCGGCACCGCGCCAAAGTGCTCTTCGCCACCCATTACCACGAACTCAACGACATGGCTTCAATGTTCCCGCGCATCAAGAACTTCCACGTCTCCGTGAAAGAAATCAACAACAAGATCCTGTTTTTGAGGAAGTTGGAACCCGGAGGAAGCGAGCACAGTTTCGGTATTCACGTGGCCCGAATGGCCGGTATGCCTTCCAGCGTGTTGCGCCGAGCCGAAGAAGTGCTCAAACAACTTGAAAGTCACCACGATAACAAAGTGGAGAAACATATCGAAAAGAGGGCCGACCCGGGTTATCAACTCAGTTTCATCGCCCTCGACGACCCGCTTCTCTTGGATATCAAAGACCAGATTGTCGATTTGGACATCAACTCGCTCACGCCCGTGGAGGCGTTGATGAAACTCAACGACATCAAGAGCATGTTGACCAAGGACAAAAAAGGGAAAAAGAACTAAGGAAACATGCGGGTGGAAAAGACCGTCGCCCCATTTTCTCGAAGGAGTTCCTGTGCTTCTTGATTTTGCATGATACTTCCTCCAAATTCTTCAAAATCAAATCGATGTGGATGCTGGAACCATTCATTTACATCCATCACTATGCCAATATTTTGCACAGTTTCTTCCTCTACATAACAATCTGAAAGAGGGAGTGTCACTCGGAAATAATTCTGCACAAACTCAACGATTTCGCCGTTTTCCCATCGCTGTCCGATGCCGGTATGGAGATTGAAAGGTTTTAGGGAATCGTTGGTACTCAACCACTTGCCATTGATCTGCATGTAATGATAACCGCCCCCGAGGGCATCCGGCCAAGCCATGTTGTTCTCCGGCGGATTGACAAAATACCCGGTCAAATTTTGGTCAGGTAATAGGCCGAAAACGAAGGAGACGCTGTCGTATTTCCCCTCCCCCACTTTCGACAACAACCAATCTTGTGTTTCTGCCAAATTGTTATCAACATAGTGAATTCCAGCGTTTTCTGGAACTTTATATCGACTACCACTATGCGAAATCAAGGTAAAGTCAGACACGAAAAAGCGCACTTCATCCATCTGGTAATGGTTGCCCGCTGCATTTTGGTAGGTCAGTGCGTGATACGTCACCTCTTGTCCATCCACCTGTATGTCAAAATGGATTCTCACATCGCCGACATGCTCTTTTTTATGCCTGCAACCCCACAATGAAAATGCCAATAACAAGCAGAGCAATAGCCCTTTTCGACTCACCATTCGTCCTCTTTTTCAACCGCGGGCTGCATGCCATCCACCAAGGAAGAGATCAGAGCTTGAATCTGCTCATCCACCTCTTGCAAGTTGATATAACATTCGGGGTCCCACTTTGGATTTTCGGTGTCGAGCCACTTCTCGATAGGGCTGGCCGCAGTCGCCTTTTCGTTGAAATCGGTGATGGTATAACGGTAGCGACCCTCCCGGCACTGGATAGTAAAGTTGTAATAGACAACGTTTTTGGTTATCTTGCTACCATCTTTCAAATGGGAGTAGATGCGAACGGAACCCCGCATAGTGAGCACAAAATTTTTGGTGTCCTGCGAACGAATCACCTCGGTAGGATTGTGGTAGAAAGACTTGGCCCACTTGACGGCACGATCGTACAACTCTTTCTGAGTGCCGTTTTCTTGTATAACTTCTTGATAAGTAATTAGTTGCGTATCGTCATCGATAGGCATGTCCGGTGCTTCCGGGGTTGTTTTTTTCTGCGCGTAGCCCATCACGGCAACGGCAAGCAACAAGAGGAAAAGGATTGAACGTTTCATAATATCAAGGTTTTACGGTTAATCTTCGGGTTATAAAAGATAAGACAAAAAATCGTGCAAAAAGTTTACCAATAGTGAACGGCGATCTTGACGCCCACGAAATGGTAGAAGTGGTTTTTGATGCGGTTGGTGGTAACAGAAGAATAGTCGAAGTCTGTATTGTGCTCATCCTCATAGTATTGGAGCGATGAGTATTGCATTTTGTAGTCGGCGGCAAAGGAGAGATATACTTGGTCACGGACCTGAACTTTCACGCCGATGCCGGAGTTGATGTACCAGCCAGGCTTGGCACCATAGATGACGTGCGTCATCTTCTCGGGTTTGGAACTGACATACCACTTGAAAGAGTAGCCACCGTTGAGGTACCACATCGGGGTGACGTTGGTTTTCATGAAATCAACAGCCATGTGGAGTCCCACAGGGATGAAAGCCGTTCTTTTCCAGATATTCAATCCTAAATCAACACCCAAATCAAAATGTGGATTGAACTGATATGCAATTACTTGGTCAACGCCGAAGGAGAAAAGTTTGTTCTTCAGGTGGCGTCCGGCGAAGTTGATCTCCCCTACCCCGGTATTGACTGAAATGCCTGTTTGATAGAGGAAATGCGAACGGTAGTGCTTGGTGTTCTGCATAGATTGCGCCTGCAAGGAACCCATTGCAGTGAACCAAAAAAGAAGACCCAAGATAAAAATTCGATTTTTCATAACTTAATGATCTATAAGTTCTTGTGCTGCCATTAAGGTTGCGTTGCCCCATTTCTCGCCGCTCATCATCTTGGCGATTTCGACCGTGCGCTCCTGGTTGGACAGCAATTTGACTTGCGTATGTACTTGATTGTCGGCTGTTTCTTTGAAAACCTGATAGTGCGAGGTGCCAGCAGCTGCGATTTGTGGAAGGTGTGTAATGACGATAAGTTGGTGTTTATCAGACATTTGTCGCATAAGAGAAGCGACTTTGCCTGCCATTTCCCCAGAGATTCCGACGTCAATTTCATCAAAAACAACCGTCGGGAGGACGGATCGGTCGGAAAGAGACGCTTTCAGAGCCAACATCAAGCGAGAAATTTCGCCGCCGGAAGCCACTTTTTCAAGCGGGGCTGGGGCGACGCCCGGGTTGGCGGAAAAGAGAAAACGGAGAGAGTCTATGCCAAAAACATTCATCTCCTCATGCGTCTGAATATCAATAACAAACTGAGCATCAGGCATTCCCAGTTGTGTAATGTTGGAAAGAATCAACTTTTGCAGGGCAGGTATGGCCTTCTGGCGATGCTGATGCAGTTTTTGTGCCAACTGCTGTGCTTCTTTTTTAAGTTGCTGACATCCCTTATCTAACGCAGACATTTTCTCCTCTCCGACGGTCAGTGAATCCAACTCCTCCCCTATGGCGTTTTTCTTTTCCAAAAGTTGTTCAAACGTCGTTACATGATGCTTTTGCTCAAGATTGTAGATCAGGTCCAAGCGTTCCCGCATACGTTCCAATTCCTCCGGCTCGAAATCCACCCGATCATACAGGGAGGAGACCTCAGAAGAGATGTCCTTCAGGTCGATGAAACTGGATTCCAAACGGTTGTGAAGTTCTTGTATATCAGAACGATAAGAAGAAATTGCAGCACTGAGCGACTGGGCATTGCGGAGGGAGTCAAGCGCAGAGTTTTCCGACTCGGAAATCAGTTGTTGGATTTGGAAGAGATTGGCTTTGATGGTTTCCGTATGTGTCAGAAAGTCAACCTGTTGTTCCAAATCTTCCTGTTCGTTTTCCTGCAAATTAGCACTTTCCAGTTCCTGATAGACGAATTGGAGAAAATCCTGTCGTTCCAGGCGGGTACGTTGGGCTTCTCGAAGTTCTTCAAGGTCCCTTTCTGTTTTCCGAAGTTTATTTATGACATTCTGATATTCTGCAACTTGCAGTTTTATACCTGCAAAAGTATCCACGACATCTGTCCGAAATTTGGCATCTTGAAAGAGAAGATTTTGATGTTGGGAGTGGATATTGAGCAGACGGGAGGAGAACTCTTTCTGTAAAGGAAGGGTAACGGGAGTATCGTTAATGAAAGCGCGACTTTTTCCGGCAGGCGTGATTTCCCGTCGGATGACCGTAGTATTCTGATAGTCAAGATTATTCGCCTCAAAAAAGGGAAGAAGATCCAAAGTGGAAATATCAAAAGAGGCCTCAACTATGCACTTTTTTGACTTATCGAAAAGAATGTTGGTGTCTGCACGATTGCCCAAGACCAAAGAGAGTGCACCCATAATGATGGATTTGCCCGCGCCAGTTTCGCCCGTAATCACCGTCATACCCTTGTCGAAATGGACCTGAAGGGAAGCGATGAGCGCATAGTTTTGAATGCACAACGAACTGAGCATGAATTAATTGGCTTGGTTGATGGCGTTATATTTGGCTGAATTGGCTGGATCGATTTGTTTCATCAGTCGGACGACTTCCGTCTTTTCCACAGGTGTGGCCTCCTTAAAGATGTTGACAATCTCGTCGGACTTGGCCTGCACCAAGATTTGTACAATGAAAATGTTTGATTTCTGGGAATTTACCTTCTGCAAATCGCGAATGGCATCCAAAATGGATGCGCGGCCGACATCAACGGATTCCGACATCATGTCCAGTCCCAAACGGTGGTATTTGTACAAGAAGTCGTGGATCTTGCTGTAGGCCGGATTAGTGAGGTTCTCAATAATCCAGTAGCGGTTGCGCTGTCCCGTTTCATACGACTTCCAGCCAGGTTCTGAAGCATTTTGGCAGGCATTAACGACGCCCTGTGCCAAATTATAGTAGGGTGAGCCCCCGTTCAAGGAAAAAGTGTCGAAGTCGAGAGCCATGAAAAGATTGAGGTAAAATGCTATCAATGAGGTTAATTGAGACAAATTGCTGTTCTCTGTATATTCCAGTGGAGCCCCCTCTTCGTAAGTAAATTTGACACTCTTGTCTTGAAAGTTCAGCACGGGCGATTTGTAATTCGTGTTATAGATAGGGCGTTGCAGTTGGATGGTCATAGTGGCGGTGTAGGTATCACCCATGGCTTCAGAGATATTGAACATGATGGCACATTCGATACGCTCGTTGGTTTTCAGGGTGTATTGGCACCATTTGCGGTCGTTCACAAATTTATACAATTCTTGTTGTAATGTATTGAATTTATTTCTGTTAGAACCGGCAATCTGAGCAGCGTTGATGGAGAGCTGGCACTGGAAATCCTGTGCAAAAAGCGCGGTTGACAATGCAAAAAGCAGGAAGAATATTCCAATTTTTTTCATAGTGCAACTTGTCCTATAGCGTTTTATTTATTTTGTATCACTCATATAATCAACAAGATATGAAACAATATCTTCAGCGACTTCCCTTTTATCTTTGAGGTTTCCGTTGGTAACATGTCCCTTCTTGTCGATGATGGTCACTTGGTTGGTAGGGGTTTTGAAGCCCGCACCACTATGGTTCAATGAATTAAGAACGATGATATCGGCGTTTTTATTTTGGAGTTTGAGGCGGGCGTTTTCGAGTTCGTTCTCCGTTTCGAGGGCGAAGCCGACCACGCACTGCCGATCGGTTTTACGATGGCCGAGAGTGGAGAGGATATCAGGGTTCTTTTTTAATGTAAGTGTCAGTGTATCAGATTGTTTCTTAATCTTTTGGGAAGCCACTTCCTGGGGGGTATAGTCGGCGACAGCAGCGGACATGATGGCGATATCACACTGGGGGAAATGATCCTCGCAGGCGGCCAGCATCTGCTGTGCGGCCATAACATCAATACGTTGAATATCAGTGTTTTGCAACTCTAAATGAGTAGGACCTGTCACCAAGACGACTTGGGCACCGTGGCGGGCTAAGGACTCAGCGAGACAGAATCCCATCAGTCCGGAGGAGTGATTCCCGATGAAACGGACCGGATCGAGGGGCTCGTAGGTCGGGCCGGCGGTGACGAGGGCGCGGCGACCGGAAAGATCCTGCGACAGTGCCAAAATCCGGAAGAGAGTGTCACAAATTTGCTCCGGTTCGAGCATTCGACCGCTGCCGTTGGTGCCACAGGCAAGATAGCCCTCACCGGTTCCCAACACATGGCAGCCGCGCGCGGACAGCGTTTGCAAGTTTTCTACGACGGCGGGATGTTGAAGCATCTTATGGTTCATTGCCGGCGCAAGCACGACGGGCTTGTTGAAAGCCAAAAAGAGAGTGGTCAGCGCATCGTCGGCGATACCGTTGGCGAATTTGCCCACGACATCAGCCGTGGCGGGCGCAACAACAAGCGCATCGCCCCAATCTGCAAGTGCAACATGTTCTACTTCAACATGTTCCAGAATTTTGAACGGATCGGTATAGACGGCATTGCAGGAGAGGGTCTGCAAAGAGAGCGGCGTGACGAACTGCAGTGCATTGGGAGTTGCAACCACGCGGACCTCAGCGCCGTTTTTTTGCAATAACCTAATGAGCGACAACGACTTGTATGCCGCAATGCCGCCGGAAATGCCGAGTATGATGTGACGCGGTTTGTTAGGCATCCTCACCCTCTGCTTCATCGTGAAGCTTGTAATAGATCTTGTGGTCTTCGAACTCCTTGATAGCCATCAAGGTAGGTTTCGGAAGACGCTCGTACGAGCGGGCCAACTCAATCTGGTCATGATTCTCATAGACCTCATCCAGCGAATCCTGCGCAGGGGCGAATTCCTGCATCTCTTTTTGCATTTCATCCTTGATTTCCAGGGAGATCTGGTCGGCGCGCTTGGCCATAATGACTACGGATTCGTAGATGTTGTTGGTGTCTTTGTCGAACTCGCGGATGTTGCGGGTGATTGCCATGGTTTCGGCATTGCTTTTTTTGAAATCAGTCTTCATTCTCTTTTCCTTTTCTTTTTTGATTTTTGGATTCTTTTTTATCGATTTTGGCTTGGGCGTCGTTGGCCCATTTTTCGGCCTCCCGAAGCAGGGGAGAGTATGGGTGGTTGATCTTCATATTTTGGAAGGCCTCTATGCAAGCGTTGTAACGTTCCACTTTTTTGCTTTCGACGCTGTGGGAAGCGTATTCGTAGTTGTTCTTCACCAAAATGAGATAGGCATCATCGGCATACTGGGAGTAACTGTACTCCTTGAAAAAACTCTCGGCGGAGATTTGCGCGGATTTGTAGTTTTCTGTGTAATAGTACAATTTGAAGATTTCGAATGCTTTTCTCGCCAACTTTTCACGCATTTTATCGAGCAGCGAGTTGCACTCATCCATGTAACGGCTGTTGGGGTATTTGCGGATAAAAACCTGAATTTCCTCGATGGCGTAAAGGGTTTCCGTTTGATCGAGACTATATTCGGGAGAGATGTTGGCGATCGCCATAATTGCCTTGTAGTAAGCCTCTTCGGCGCGAGGGTTGGCGGAATATTTGTTGGCATACTCCTTGAAATGGAAGGCCGCCATCTCATAGTCGCGATTGTTGTAGTAGCAATCGGCGAACAGGTAGAGGATCGTGTCGGCGCGTGGCGTTCCCAAGGAGAGGGGATAAAGTTGTTCGAAGATGGTTGCAGCGCTGATAAAGAGTTGACGGTCATAGTATTCCATCGCCTTCTGGTAATTCTCCTCAAAGGTCTCAAAAGTCACTTTTTTGCTGCTCTTTCTGCCATTTTTGGGATTTGTTTTGCCCTTTTTGCCCGGGGTAGTATCTGGAGGTGCCAGGGGAGTATCAGGGCAGGGGAGAAGTTCCTCTGCAACGGGCACGGTGAGGGCATAACGGAAACTTTCGGCGTCGGAAGCCGCGCTCCGAGAGATCGAAAATACCAGTAATACACTGATTGCCAGGATGATATAATAATTCAGTTTACACTTTTCCATCTTGCAAAGATAAACATTTTTTCAAAACTTCTCCGACAAGGAAAAATAGCCCATATCACAAGTGATATGGCAGGGAATTTGATAGGCGGCACAAGAGTCTATCCAGCGTCGGGACTGATAGTTGCTATTGGTGCCGTCGAGAACGATTTGCTTGCAGTTAAAGCATTGCAAAAGTTTGTGCATGGGGATACGCGGATTGTCACGGAGAAGAATGACATCGACTTGCTTTGGGGGAGTGGAGGGATAGAGTCTTTGCCGACCAGAAAGCACGTACAGTTTGCGGTTCCCCAACTGGATGAAGTCGCCCATTTTGATGACGGCACCGCGGGCATAGGCCAAGGTGTCAAGTGGAATGAATGTGTGTGCTATCTTTTTCATTCTCAAGTGATTCTTGATATTGAAATCAAAGGATATCGGATCTTTTTCGGCCAAAGAATCGAGTAGGAGCGTTCCTTGTCCGCCATCGTTGAGCGTAACGGCGGTCATTTTGTTCATCGAATAGATGGTGATTTCACGAGAAGAAGTGGCCATAATTTTGCCGTAGCACAGGGTTATGGAAAATGCAAATAAAAGGCAGAGTGACAGGTATTTCAGCCATTTCTTTTTGTTGAAAAAAGTGAAAAAAATGGCGATGACTATGCCATAAATTAGCATCATCTGTAGGGAGGTGAGCGCGATATTTTCCGTCACGGAGCCCGGCAGGGACTCAATACCGTTGACAATGTTGTTCATCAGTCGGACCTCAAGGGTGAGCAACCCAGAAATCAATTTGGAAAATATTGGGATCCAAGATGTTATAAGCAAAACAACCCCTGTAACGACAATTCCAAACGACAAGGCGATAACGGAAAGGTTGGAGAGAAGGAAATAGTTGGGGAATTGTCCGAAGTAGTAGATGGATAGGGGAGAGGTGGCGAGTTGTGCGGCGATAGAGACGCAGGCCAACTCCCAGAAGTAGTTGATTATTTTGGACTTAGGTTGGAAGAGTGCAGAGATTTTGGGTTGAAAAACGACGATTCCGAAAACGGCGAGGTAACTCATTTGAAAGCCGATTTCAAACAGTAGTAACGGATTAAATAACAATAAGATGAACATTGAGGCAAAGAGACTGTGAAAGACATTGGTAGAGCGATGCAGGAGTCCGCCCAAGATAACGAAAGAGAACATGGTGGCCGCACGTTTGACCGAGGGCGCCAAGCCGGTGATGTGCGCATAGAACCAGATGGCCAAAAGGAGTATGACTGACTTGAGGATGCGAAGTTTGGGAGAAAGGTCCAGTGGTTTTAGTAAAAAGTTGATAATCATGAAGATGATGCCGAGGTGCATACCAGAAACGCAGAGAATGTGACTGACACCGGCGGAGGCGTAGTGGGCCTTGAGTTCCGGTTCCATGGTTTCGTCGTCGCCGAGTAGTATGGCTGTAATTATAGAATACTCCGTTCCTTGCATTCCACCTTCTGCGAACAGTCGGGAGAATTTCTGTTGCAGTTGAGCCGCAAAAGTCCGTATGGGATTGGAAGGATAATGGTGAAGGAAGCGCCAATCTTCTGTAGGGGCGTATGCCGTAAAGAAGATGGACTTCCTCATCATATATTTTTGATTGTCAAAAGAGTATGGATTTTGAGGCGGGGTGATGGAAGAAAACTTCGTATGCACGAGGAGCGCGTCGCCAGCACGCAGGGAGAGCGCGGCTTTTGATTTTTTCAAGTAAAGAAGTGATTGTATTTGGATGGGTCGTCCCTGTAAATCAGATTCTATTTTTACCATTAATCGCACAGATTTCTCCCTTTCCGACGGTTTTTCGAGGATGCGCACTGTCCAGAAAGCATCATTTTTCAACCTATTTTGAAGTGTACACACACGTTCCGGAAAACAAAAAAAGTGCGTGGTTGAAACTCCCAAGAAAAAGGCAGAAATGAAGAGTCCCATGGTGGGCAAAATCCGGTTTCGGGATGCGACAACAAGTGCGAAGAGAGTGGAAAGGAGCAGCAATACAACCGCGATAACCCACGAAAACAAAGGGGTTGAAAAGGAAACGATTCCCTCGTAAGTGAGAAAAATACCCCATAGGAATGGGATGAGCAAACGGAGAATAGGGTAGTTGGATAGTTTCATAAGTCTCTTTTTTCTTAGTACAAAGATAATACACGAAAACAAGAAATGAAGAGGTGGAAGGAATGAAAAATAGGGGGTAAAAATGATAAAAAATGGTCATTTTAATGAATAAAATGGCTTTTTTTGCGTACAAAAACACGAATATCAAGAATTTGCATGATTTTCACGTGAAAAAAGCAACTTTTGAGATTTTTAAATTTTTTGCTTAATTCAGTTAGAAAAAAATTTATTTTTGCATACAATCTCATTAAAAATCAATTATATGAAAAAATTATCGTGCTCCATCTTTGTAGGCAGTAAAGGACTACAAGACGAATTAACCCAACGTATCAATCTTTTTGACGGCATAGACATCGTCAAAATCTTCAACAACAAAATCGAGATGATTGAGGAGATGAACCACAAGAAAACGGATATTTTCTTCATTAACATCGATCAAGACAACATCAACGCCTTGGAGGTGATGAAGGTGATCCAACGCCCTGCCTTCACATTCGCCATCACAGCCAACAGACTCAGGATTTCGGAATTGCTCGATAACGGATACTTCGACTATCTCACGCCTAAACTGGATCTTGAAGTCTTCTGTAAAAAAATTAGTAAGTTACTGAATATCAAGAATTCTTTGGATTCAGAAGTAACACTCTCGGTCAATGAGGCAGAAGCGACTTACCGCAAATCCAAAAAATCTTCCGTTCAACCCAACACCATTTTTCTCAAACATAAAAAAACACGTTGCAGAATGGCTTTGGAGGATATCGCACTGATTGTGAAAGCCGAGAAAGGAATCAAGGTTGAAACGGCGAAAGGTAGAACCGCCTACCATGACGCCACGCTGAAACAAATGTCTCAGGCATTGCCCAAGGAGATGTTCATCCGAATCAACAAATCCGCCATCGTGAATTTCAATAAAATCGAACGTGTCGAACAGAATGTGGTCCATATCTGTCGCCAAACACTTAACGTTTCCAGAATTTTCGCACCCGCTTTACGCAACATGATCCGAAAGTACTCCGTTGAACAAGGCAGCAGAAAAGCCAAGAAACTTTTAGCAGACCAGGGATAGAAATCCCTTAATCTGTTGGAAATCAGTGCGCATTTCAAAAACGTCGATTTTAGCGGCCTTCTAGAATTTTTTGGATTAGAAATCCGTTTTTTTCATTAGAACGTCTAAAAACGGATGCATTAAATTTCCTATTTGAAAATCAATCAGTTACGTCAGACTGGGGCGTTTTAGATAAACGAGAAGGGCTGAGATGTCCGCGGGGCTGACTCCACTGATCCTGGAGGCCTGTCCCAAACTCAGCGGGCGTATCTTTGTCATTTTTTCTCGTGCCTCTTTCGACAAAAAATTAAGCGCCGTATAATCAATGTCGGCTGGAATTTTCACGCCTTCTAAATTCTGCATGCGCTGTGCCAACTCTTTCTCTTTCTCAATATAGGCGGCGTACTTGATTTCCGTCTCCGCATCCGTGATGTGAAGTTCCTGTGCACCATAACCGGAAAAGGTCTTTTGAAGCACCGGCAGATGTTGCATCAAAGGTTTCAAGGCCACTTCGGGGCGACGTAAAAGGTTGTCGTACTTGACTTTCTGAGATATTTCGGGAGAGTTGATTGATCGAAGGAAATCGTTGATTTCCGTAGGAGTGACTCCCGTTTGGGTGAGATAATGCACGATTTTGTCTTGGATGGCATATTTTTCCTGCATTTCTTCGTATCGCTGGTCGGAGATAAGTCCCAGTTGGTGAGCGATAGGGGAGAGGCGGCGGTCGGCATTGTCCTGGCGCAGCAGGATGCGATATTCCGCGCGTGAGGTAAACATTCTGTAAGGATCGCGGACTCCCTTGTTGATGAGGTCGTCAATGAGGACGCCGATGTAGGCCTGACTGCGCGACAGCACCAAAGGATCCTTCCCTTGGATGGAAAGTGCGGCGTTGATGCCAGCCATCAGTCCTTGGCAGGCGGCCTCCTCGTAGCCGGTTGTCCCGTTGACCTGCCCGGCGAGGTAGAGGTTGGCAATCACTTTCGACTCCAGGGTATAATGCAGCTGCGTGGGATCGAAATAGTCGTATTCGATGGCGTAGCCGGGTTTAAGCACCTCCGCATCCTCCAAGCCAGGGATATGATGGAGCGCATCGACTTGGGCCTGCTCGGGAAGGGAGGAGGAGAAGCCGTTGAGATAATATTCGTGGGTGTTTCTGCCCTCGGGTTCCAGAAAGAGTTGGTGCCGTTCCTTGTCGGCGAAGCGGTCGAGTTTGTCTTCGATGGATGGGCAATAGCGGGGGCCGACGCCCTGGATCCTTCCCTGGAACATTGGAGAATACTGGAAGTGGGCACGGAGGATTTCATGCACCTGGGGATTGGTGTAGGTGATGAAGCAGGGAAGTTGTTCTGTGAGGGGCGGGGTGGTGGAGAAGGAGAAGCGTCCGGGGATGTCGTCTCCAGGTTGCGGGGTCATGCGGTCGAAATGGACGGAGCGTCCATCGATGCGGACTGGGGTGCCGGTTTTGAGTTTATCGGTGCGGATGCCGAGGTCGCGGAGTTGGTCGGAGAGCAGGGGGGCGGCGGGTTCGCCGAGGCGACCTCCGGAGAAGTTGACCTCTCCGATGTGTATTCTGCCGTTGAGGTAGGTGCCGGCGGTGAGGATGACTTTACGGGCGCGAAGGGTCTTGCCCTCCTGGGTGACGACGCCAGCCGCATGGTTATCTTCCATGAAGACGGAGGTGACGAGGTCTTGTCGGAGGTGGAGGTTAGGTTGGTTTTCGAGCAGTTGTTTCCAGAAGAGGGAGAATTGTTGTTTGTCGCACTGGGCTCGGGGGCTCCACATGGCGGGTCCTTTGGAACTGTTGAGCATACGGAACTGGATCATGGTGTGGTCGGTGACGATGCCGGTCATTCCGCCCAGGGCGTCGATCTCGCGGACGATCTGTCCTTTGGCGATGCCGCCGATAGCGGGATTGCACGACATCTGCGCGACGAGGTATAGGTTGGAAGTGACGAGCATGGTGAGGGCGCCCATCTTGGCGGCTGCCATCGCCGCTTCGCATCCCGCGTGGCCCGCCCCGATCACCAAAACATCATAAATCTGCTCAGTTTTCACGTGAAAAATTTATAACTTACTGATTTTTAATATTTTGTAACTTCATTTTTTGATAAAGTCCGATGGCAAATTCCTCTTTGGAACGCATCACCTTGGACTCTTTCTCGCTCTTATCGCCATACCCGCAAAGGTGTAACAACCCGTGGGCCAGTACCCGCACCAACTCCTGCTCAAAGGGAACCTGAAAAATGCCGGCGTTCTCCCGCACCCGCTCCACGCTAATATAGATGTCTCCATTCAAGACATTCCCCTCCACATAATCGAAGGTGATGATGTCGGTGAGCGTGTCGTGCTGCAGGTATTGCCGATTGATCTCCAAAAGATAGCAGTCGTCGCAAAATATGTAACTGATGTCGCCGAGTTTTTTCCCTTCGGAAAGGGCCAGGGCGCGCAGCCAAGACTTGTAGAACAGCCGATGCTGAAAATTGAATTTCGTCTCCAAGTGAAATAGAACCATCGTTTTACAAAATTTGGGTGCAAAAGTACGGAAAAAAAGAAAAAACAGACCGCAAACCGAAAATTTGATGTATTTTTGCCGCCGGTTTGGCCTTGTAGTTCAATGGATAGAACGGAAGTTTCCTAAACTTTAGATTCGGGTTCGATTCCCGGCGGGGCTACAATCCTTTACCTTGGTTGGTTTTCCTGTAACTGTCCGCACTCCCGCAAAGCATCAAGGAGCGAGTCAACCGTCAGGTTTTCTCCCTTGACTGTTAGATGCGCCTTGGAATAATATCGCTCCCTAACCTTCAAATTATTAAAAACATAATCGGTTAGTTGCTCGGGTGTCATGCCATCGGTGAGCGGTCGGGGCTGCCGAGCACATGCCAATCTGTTGCAGAGTGAAACTGGGGAGAGTTGGATATAAACAGAGAATGCGGCCTGGTTGATCCTCTCCATCGCGCCGGCACGACAAGGGGTGCCTCCACCCGTGGCAATTACGACGCCTTCCTGCTTCAACACTTCCTCTAGAACCACATTTTCGCATATCCTGAAGGCATTTTCCCCATATTTTTTAAAAAAATCGGGGATGGAGAGATGGAATTTCTGTTCAAAAAGTCGGTCGGTATCGTAAAATTCGCAGCCCAATCGTGCCGACAGGCGCTTTCCCATTCTGCTCTTTCCAGCACCAGAAAATCCGACCAAAACGATTGTTTTCATACCTACAAAAAAACCTATTGCATTCACATACAATAGGTTACTTTAGAGGTCACGAGCAGAGTCGCACTGCTTTAACTGGTTTTGCAGACCAGCGCCTGACTGTTCGGCCACATGACCTTTCACGCTGCAAAAATACGAAAATTTTTGATATAAAACCATTTGTCTAAAAAAATTTTTCACAACCCAAGAAAAAACAAAAAAAATTGTATTTTTGCACCTCGAAATTTGTTTCACAAAAAAATAAAAAAAATGAAAAAATTAATGATGCTTTTGATTGCTTGCTGTCTGGTTTTCAGCGCTTGCAACAACGAACAGAACACTGAAAACAAAGATCAGCAAAACGCTCAAGAGCCGCAGAAGACTGAACAAACCTGCAATAAACAAGCCGATGAGGGTTGCTGCCAAGGCGAAAAGAAATGCGAATGCCCCGACGCCGCCTGCAAAGAAAACTGCTGCAAGGATTGCAAATGTGAAAAATGTCCTTGCCAGTGCAAAGAAGGCGAGAAGTGCTGCAAGAACGCATGCGACAGCCAAAAGTGCGACGGTAAGGATTGCCAGTGCAAAGAGGGTAAGGATTGCACCTGCGAGAACTGCAAAGGCAAGACCTGCAAAAATGCTTGCGAAAAATCTTGCGAAAAGACGAAATAGTTCTTTCACTTACTATCATCTAAAGGTTGCTTAGTCAACCTTTTTAGCCACTTTAGCTCAGTCGGTAGAGCAACGCATTCGTAATGCGTAGGTCTGCGGTTCGAGTCCGCAAAGTGGCTCTTTTTTTTTATCTTTTTTTTAATGGAAGATCCTCGTACAGAAGCATTTAAGCGCCTATTGGACATCATGGACGAACTTCGCGTGAAGTGTCCGTGGGATAGCAAACAAACCTTCGAAACCCTCCGCTGCCTCACCATCGAAGAGACTTACGAACTGACCGACGCCATCATCGAGCATAAACCGGACGAGATGCGCGGGGAATTAGGAGACCTGATGCTGCACTTGGTCTTCTATGCCAAGATTGCCGACGAAAAAGGACTTTTCAACATTACCGACGTACTGAACGGCATCTGCGAAAAACTGATTCGCCGCCATCCTCACATTTTCGGCACAGAACACGTGAACGATGCGGAAGACGTGAAGATAAACTGGGAAAAGATCAAGTTGAAAGAGGGAAACCGCTCCGTGCTGGGTGGAGTTCCCAATTCGTTACCTGCCATGGTCAAGGCCTACCGAATCCAAGACAAAGCCCATGGTGTCGGATTCGACTGGGACAACGGCGAACAAGTTTGGGAAAAAGTGGAAGAGGAAATGGCCGAGTTCAAAGCCGAGATGAATCACGACACACCAAATCGGGAGGAGGAGTTCGGCGACCTACTTTTCGCACTCATCAACTACGCTAGACACAACAACATACACCCCGAGGATGCTCTCGAAAAGACCAACAAAAAGTTCATCGCCCGCTTCAAATTCATGGAGGAGAAGGCCAAACAACAAGGCAAAAGTATTGCCGCATTGAATTTGGATGAAATGGAAGTTTTATGGCAGAGTGCAAAGCAGGAATTGGCTCACCAACACACTAAGGAATCCTAATCTTCCATCTTTTCTATACTTTGAAGACGAAAGCGACGTTTAAAAAGAGTGATTTCTTTGGAATTTATTGATTATGAATAAAATAAAAAAATCATTCAGGAAAAAAATTGGCATGACATTGTCGTTTTTTTCCATCTTTTTCTTTATAGGAAACTCTTTTGTCCATGCCCAGGACGTGGTCAATCCCAAGGTTGTGGATCTTTGCAAAAAGGCCAAGCATGAGTTGAACCAGCAGAACTTCGACAAAGCGGAAAGTTACCTCAACAAAGCGAAAAAAATCGACTCCACCTTTGCAGATATCTATGTGATAGAGGGAGATATGTATAACTTTTCGCTTAAAAGCGACCTCTCCGTAAAAAGTTACAACAAAGCCATCCGGTTGGCGAAGGACCCCAAGCCAATCCTCTTTTTCGTGACGGCGGAAGAGGAGGTACGGGCGGGTTTATATTCTCAAGCACTGGATCATTACGAAGAATATTTGAAACGAAACACAGACAATTTATTATTGAAAGAGACCGACAGGGGTATCAAGACCTGTGAATTTGCCATAGAAGCAATTGCTAATCCAGTGAAATTCAAGGATATAAACATGGGTCCGAATATCAATAAGGAGACAGACGAGTACTTGCCGGCCATCACGGCCGATGAGGAGGAGATCATCTTCACTGTAAAGCGGCCTCGCGATAAGAATACGGAATGCGCCTTTTGTCTGACGGAGGAGGATTTTTACGGAAGCAAGAAGGAAAATGGGGAATGGCAACCACGCTATAAACTTGATTATCCGATCAATACAGGATATAATGAGGGTGCGCAGTGCGTTTCGCCCGATGGAAAATATCTTTTCTATACCCTCTGTAATGTTGAAGAAACGGGAAAGGGAAGTTGCGACCTTTATTGGTCGAAAAGGATTGGCAACCGTTGGTCCAGACCGAGAAATTTCGAGCAGCCGGTAAACACAATATCCTGGGAATCACAACCTTCCATTGCACCCGACGGAAAAACCATCTATTTCGTGTCCAACCGTCCGGGTGGATTCGGCAAGAAGGACATTTGGAAAACAGAGATGATCGAAGAGGGTGTTTTCACCGTTCCTGTCAACCTCGGGCCAACCATCAATACGGATGAGGACGAGGCGGCTCCGTTTATCCATCCGGATGGCAGGACGCTTTACTTTGCCTCAAACGGTCACATCGGCATGGGCGGATACGACTGCTATTACTCCACGTTGGCCGACACGGGATGGATGCAGCCGGTCAACCTCGGTTATCCCATCAACACCTCTGCCGACGAAATCAACCTGCTCATCAACGCTATGGGCACCACGGCCTATTACTCTTCCGACAAAGACGGCGGTTACGGCGGCGTCGATATCTACTATTTCGACCTCGACGAAAGACTCCGTCCGACTCCCGTTACTTACATCAAGGGAAAAATTTACGACGAAAAAACCCATCAACCGCTGACAGCAAGTATAGAATTGATAGATCTATCTAATAATCAAGTTATTACATCCACTTCTTCGGATCCTGTCAGCGGGGAGTTCCTCGCGTGCATCAAGACTGGTATCAACGTGATGATGAACGTTTCCCATCCCTACTACCCATTTTATTCTGAAAATTTCCAGATAGAAAAAAATTACACCGAACTTGAACCCTACCACAAGGACATTGTTTTGCGACGCGCAGAGGTGGGAGAAACATTCATTTTAAGGAATATTTTCTTCGATTTTGACAACGCTCGCCTGTTTGAGGAATCTTATCCCGAATTGAATAAATTAGTCCAATATATGAAAGAAAATGGCAGTGTGAAGATAGAGATAGGAGGACACACTGACTCCATGGGAAGTGCTGATTACAATGAAGCACTTTCAAAAACACGTGCGCGTAATGTATATGATTATCTGATTAGTAAAGGGATAGACAAAAACAGGTTATCCTATAAGGGCTATGGTGAAAGTCAACCCATTGCCACAAACGAGACTGAAGAGGGTCGCGCTCTCAACCGCCGGACGGAATTCAAAATTATAGGATATTAAATTTAGTCCTTATGACGGGCGTGGCTGATGAAATCGCCTAGGATCCAGCCGACTAAAAGTCCCCACAAGATGACCAACACCAATTTGTTCTTATAGAAAACCTCTGAAAATTGTCCGGCTTTCCACCAATAAATAGCCGCAATTATGCCAAAAATTAGCATAGAGCCGATGTGAAAACCGTTGAAGTTGTTTTTGAAAAAATCCTTATTGATCATCCTCTTCAAGTGCTTTATAGTACTGATATTCATAGAATTTCGTCTTGATGTTGTCAATAATTTTCTCCCTTGACCATCGGACGAGATCATAATATCCAAAACGGCAATACATCATAAAATCCATCAATTCAGGTTCCTCCAAACCTGTGATTTCCGCGACCAGTTCTTTATTATATTTTTGTGGAACCTGCTGGATTTCATCACCATAACTTTCCATTTCATAATAGAGACGCTTGGTCTTCTCGTGCTTGTTGAATGCGCTGTAAAGCCAGGTGATCGGACTTCCCACCTTCGTGCCTTTCAGCACATTAGGTGCTTCCTCCGTATAGGTTGCGTTTCTCCTCTCCTCTTTCGTAAGATGCACATCCTCAAGATTTTTATATGAATCGGGCAACTTGACGTTGGCCACATCACGTTGGAAACCCTTGTAAGTCGGATTCAATCCGTAGATCGTGACATTGGGCAACATGAATGCCTTGTGATACAGAATGATATCTTTTTTCCCGCGGGAAAAATCGCGATTATCGATCACTACCAGCGCCTGTCGATAACCGGCATGGGAAATCAACAGGGAATCGCGGAGAGAGACCCGAATGGAGAAATTTCCACTGTTGTCACCGAAGACATACTGTCCCGTGTTCATGTTTTGTACCTGCACACCGACAATCGGATATACCGCCGATGCATCGTAAACCGTTCCCGTGAGCATCTTCGACTGCCCCAAGGCCATGACAACCCATGTCAGAAACGCTACGATGACAAAAATTTTTTTCACGCTGCAAAAGTACGTTTTTCACGGTTATAAAACATAATAAAACTTTTTAAAATGAAAGATTTATTTTAATGATATATGCCTGTTGATAATGCTGAAAAGTTTTCCGAAATAAATTTGTTTATTATGTTATCAGCATTTACTAACTCGATTTCAACCGCATTTATTGTTGTAAAAAGTTGATTTTGAAGAGTGGCACAGTTTCCAAAAAAATGAGTGAAAATGTGCTTTGTTGAAAAAAAGTTAGGGTGAAAAAAATTTTTTCTGTTGAAAATCCACGACAGAAATGGTGGTTATTTTTGGATAAAAAATGATAACTTTTCCGATCTGAAATCGGCCAAAAATGGAATGTTGAAAAGAGGTGATTTATCAATAATTTTCAACAAATCCACGTTGAAAAATTATCCCTCTCATTCTTAGAAAGATAAAGAATTCAAGGGATTTTCGTGTTGGAAATATCAATATTTTTTCTTTGAAAGAAGGAGGAAGATAAAGTAGGGCGCACCCACGAGGGCGGTGATGCTGCCCACGGGTAGTTCCGCGGGGGCTGCGATGGTCCGCGCAATGGTATCGGCCAACAGGCAGAAGAAGGCGCCGAAGAAGAGGGAGAAGGTAAAGACGGTGCGGTTGTTGTTGCCGAAAATGAGGCGGACGATGTGCGGGATGATGAGTCCGACGAAGCCGACCACGCCGCAACAGGCCACTGCGGAAGCAATCAGTAAAGACGCCGCAATGAGCACTGTGAGCGTGGTGCGTTGCACGTTGACTCCGGATGTTTGTGCCGTGTCGGTGCCCAACTGCAGAATGTTCAGACTTTTCGCGTTGAAAAAGAGCGTAAAACCGCAGATCAGGAGCATAGCCAACAGGCCGCCGACCTCCAACCACGATGAGGAGGTGAAACTTCCCATGGTCCAGAAAATGATCTGTTCGAGGGATTTCTGGTTGAGCACCATCAGCAGGGTGATGACGGCGGAGATGAGGAAGTTGAGGGCGATGCCGGCGAGGAGGATCGTCTCCACGGCTTTCCGGTTGCCGACGAAGGCGATGCCGATGACGAGCAGTAAGGTGAGCAGGGCGCCTACGAGCGCGGCGGCAGGAATGCCGAACATGAGTGCGTCGAGTCCGGTGATGATAGCCACGGCGGCGCCCAACGAAGCGCCTGATGAAATGCCAAGGATGTAGGGGTCGCAGATGGGGTTGCGGAAAATGGACTGGAAGGCGGCGCCGCAGACCGCCAATGCGCTTCCCGCCAGCAAACTCATCAAGATACGCGGCAACCGCAGGTTCCAGATGGTCATTTCGTACATGGCCCACTGTTCCGGCACTGCCACGCCGCTCAATTTTGCCTGGATGATCGGCCATACCGCCGCCGCCGGCACGGATACCGCTCCCACCATGATGGTGACGACGGCAGCAACCAGCAGTACGATTGGCGATAGGATGAGCGCAACTTTCTTCATATTTTTTCTTTCAGGTGCGAGGTGTGCAGCGTACTGTAACTGACCTCGTAGTTATGGAAGTGACTCTGCATTAAATTGACAGAGTCGATATGGAATTCTTGTTTGAAATCGGGTTGTAGTTCCTCGATCAAGGCAGAAAAACGCTTCTTGTTGTCAACCTCCTTGATTCTGCCTAAAGTGATGTGCGGCACAAAGTTCTCCTGTGCTACAGGCAGCCCTATCTGTGCCAAAAATTGGGCTGTTTTTTCGTGTAATTGAATTAATTCCGGACTTGGCGTGAGTCCGAGCCAAACGATTCTCGGGGCGTAGTGGCTGCCGAAGAGTCCGAGTTTTGTGATGGCCAATGGAAACTGTGGTGTCTCTGCCGAAATTTGGTCTAATGAGGCCTTGATTTGTGGCAAAAGGGCCACGGGTGTCTTCCCGATGAACTGCACCGTAAGGTGGATGAGATCGTCGTTGCACCAGTGGATTTGGTCGTATGCCGTGCGTTGGCGCAGGGCAGTGCGCAGCCCGTTGTATTCCGGCGACAGGGCCAACTTGATGGCGACGAAGGTGCGGATATGTGTGGAAGACATGTGGATGATGTTTTGAATAAAAAAGCCCCCCGATGGACGAGGGGCTCTTATGGTTGGATTCAAAGTCCTGATTCCAAGTTAGCGAGCGATGGTAACTTTGGAGGTGAAGACTTCGTTGCCGTTGACGACGCGCACAACGTAGATGCCCTCGGTGAGGTTGGAGACGTTGATTTGCTCGTTGGCATTGGCGGATTCGATGTTCATGACTTCCTGACCAGCGATGTTGTAGATGCTGATCTGAGCGCCGGCGGCGTTGTCAACAGTGATCTGGTTGCCAGCGGGGTTCGGGAAGACATTCAGCGTGTTGGTGTTCTCATTGATACCGTTGTCATAGTGGACGGTAACGCAGTAGGTGTTGTTTTCGGTGTTGGGGTCAACGCCGTTGTAAGCATCGGTGCTCTGGTACTCAAGGTTCATGCAGAGCTGCAGGTCTTCGTTGGGCCAGTTGAAACCGTTGTCATTGATATCCTGAACGTCGGCGTTCATATCGAACAGACCGAAATCCCAACGCCAACCGTAGTACAAGTCAACGGTATCTTCTACGGTGTTGAGTTGTTCGTGATCAATGAAATAGAACGGAGTGGCACCATCGAGGTAGATGCTGAGGGTGTAAAAACCGATAGACTGGTCAACGCCATAGTTGAAAGCGCCACCATAGAAATAGACGGAGTCGGTGTAGGAGTCAACGGTGAAGCCGGTGACTTCATCAGGATAGGTCTGTTGGTCTTCAGGATCGTAGATTTCGCAGATGAAATCGCTCTTCGGCTGGTAGGGAAGACCATCATCGTAGTAAACGCTCAAGAGGAAGGGCTTGTGGGAAGCGATGAGTTCACCATATGGGTCGTATTCGCTACCGAATACCCAGTGATGGTAACCGTTTTCGGCATTGTCGGCGAAGAGGGCGAAGTTGTTGTCGGCGCAGGTGCTGTCGGTGGGGCAGAGGCAGACAGCAGCGGCCTCAGCGGCATAGATACCGATGACGACGTCACCAGTAGCGGGGACAGTGAAGGGGGTGTTGAGGGTGGCAACGTTGATGCCTAAGCCCTCATCGCCTTCCGGAACAGTGTAGTTCTGGGTATAGACGGGGGTACCGAGGATAACGTTGTTGTGTTCTGCATCGTAAGTCACATCAGTGTAGATACGGATGACATAGGTCTCGTTGTTGAAAGTACCAGTATAACCAGTGACGTGGTCGCTGGTGGTATGGTAGAAGCGGACTTGCGTGAGGGTTGCACCAGCGGGAATGTCACCTTGGGGAATGCGGAGCACATACTCACTTTCAGCAGCCATGACATAGACGGAACCGGAGGTGGAGTTGAAGCCATACCAATCGGAACGCTCGCTGGCAGGAAGTTGGACCTGGGTAGTGGTGTTCACCAACAGACCCTGCGCAAAAGACATCGTTACAAATGCCATTGCAATGCAAAGAGTAAAGAATTTTTTCATAATACTTTTATTTTGGTTGATAATGAATTTTCGGGCGCAAAAATACTACATTTTTCTGAAATAACGTTGGAATACCCCTATTTTTAATTTTTTTTGTGAAAAAAAGCCCCGTGCACACTCTTTCGTGCGCAAATTGCCGATTATGTTGTACTTTTGCATCCTCAAATAGAAGTCCATGAGCGAAAAAATCCCCATGTTAGAGCTGCACGCGCAGTATTTGAAGATCAAAGCGGAGGTGGATGCCGCCCTGTCCGAGGTCATCGACGGAAGTGCTTTCGTGAACGGCGCGGTCGTGCGGCGCTTCGAGGAGGCGCTGGCGCGGTACTTGGGCTGCAAGCATGTGGTGGCCTGCGGCAACGGCACCGACGCGCTGCAGATTTCCTTTCTCTCGTTGGGGTTGCAGCCGGGCGACGAGGTCATCACCACGCCGTTCACCTTCATCGCCACGGCGGAGGCCGCCGCGCTCTTCGGCATCCGGCCGGTTTTCGTGGACGTGGATGCCGACACTTTCAACATGGACGTTTCGCAGGTGGAGCGGGCGATGACCGACCGCACACGCGCCATCTTACCCGTACACCTGTTCGGACAGTGCGCGGAGATGGAGCCGTTGCTGGAGATAGCGCGCCGCCGCCACTTACGTATTATAGAGGACGCCTGCCAGGCCATCGGCGCGGAGTATGAGTTCAGTGACGGGAAAAGGCGGCGCGCGGGCACGATGGGCGACCTCGGCTGCACCTCCTTCTTCCCCTCTAAAAACCTCGGCTGCTTCGGCGACGGCGGCGCGCTCTTCACCAACGACGATGAATTGGCGGCACGGGCGCGGCAGATCGCCAACCACGGCACTTCCGTGAAGTACCACCACGAGCAGCTCGGCATGAACTCCCGCCTCGACAGTCTGCAGGCGGCCGTGCTGGAGGTGAAACTCCGGCATTTGGACGAATATACCAAGGCCCGTCAGACCGCGGCGGCCTGCTACGACCGGCTGTTAGCCGACTGTCCGGGCATCGTCACCCCGAAGCGGTCGGCGAACAGCACGCATGTATATCACCAATATACTATGAAAGTACCTGCGGGTGCCCGCGACCAACTGCGGACACATCTGCAAGAAACCGGCATAGCCACCGCCATCTATTACCCTGTGCCGCTACACCTGCAACCCGCTTTCGCCTATCTCGGCTACCACCGCGGGGATTTTCCTGTGGCGGAAAAATTGGCCGACAGCGTCCTGTCGCTGCCGATGCACACCGAACTGATGGAGGAACAACAAAAGAAAATATGCCAGATTTTGGCAGAATGTAGCCCAATTTTGTAAACAAAGAAAGAAAAAAAATCAAGCAAATATCGTAAAAAAACGCAGTCACTATGCTGATAATTGGAATAACGGGAACGTTGGGTGCAGGCAAGGGCACCGTGGTGGATTACCTCAAGGAGAGGTATGGTTTCGAGCACTTTTCGGTGCGCGAGTTTTTGAAAGGCGAGGTGTTGAAGCGCGGGTTGGAGCCGAACCGTGACACCTTCACCTCTGTGGCGAACGACTTGCGGGCGCACCACACTCCGTCGTACATTGTGGATCAACTTTACGAGCAGGCGGCCCGCTGCGGGAAAAGTGCCATCATAGAGAGCATCCGCACGCCTGGCGAGATCGACTCGCTGCAAGGCAAGTCCGACTTCCGCCTCTGGGCTGTTGATGCCGACCCGCAGGTGCGTTACCAGCGCGTGGTGTTGCGCAAGTCGGAGACGGATTCCGTCAGTTACGAAACCTTCCTCGCCAACGAGCGTCGCGAGATGACTTCGAGCGACCCCAACAAGCAGAACCTGTCGGAGTGCATCCGCCGTGCCGACGCCGTTCTGCTCAATAATGGCACGATGGAGGAGTTATATCAACAAGTGGAAAGTGCCATCCATCGGCATCAACAAACAACCAAATAACCTTACTGTCATGTTTCTCTGGGATCACATTGCTTTCGGACCCATCCACAGCCGCCGCCTCGGGCAGTCGCTGGGGATCAACATTTCACCGACCGACGTGAAGGTCTGTTCGTTCGACTGTGTCTATTGCGAATGCGGATGGACGTTGAGGAAGGAGATCGACCCGAGCCGGTTCGCGTCGGCCGACCTCGTGATGCAGGCCATCGAAAAGAAGTTGCGCGAGTGCAGCGAAGCGAAAGTGCCGGTGGATAGCATCACTTTTTCCGGCAACGGCGAATCGACGCTGCATCCGCAGTTCGCCGAAATCATCGAGCGGCTGTTGGTTTTGCGCGACCGTTACTATCCCGACTCCGTCATCACCTGCTTGTCGAATGCCACGCAGTTGCAAAAGGAGACTGTGCGGGCGGCGTTGTTGAAAATCGACAACCCGATGCTGAAGTTGGATGCGGGGCTGCCGGACCTATACCAAACCATCAATCGTCCGACGATACCGATCACGATGGAGGAGACAGTGGCCGGAATGCGCGAGTTTCACGGCAACTTCATCATGCAGTCGTTGTTTCTGCGTGGCGAGGTCAATGGGGTGAAGTTCGACAACACCACCGAGGAGAATCTGGTGGCATGGCTCCAGATTTTGGCAGAGTTGACGCCGCGCCATGTGGAGTTGTATTCGTTAGACCGCGAGACGCCGGCGAAACAGTTGGTGAAGATTGACGGCGCCGGATTGGAGGCGATTGCCGAGCGCGTGCGTGCCTTGGGCATAGAAGCGCGCGTGTTTGTGTAGTGGAAATTGCGCGGCGGGGAACGAAAGACCGCGCTCATTAAATAGCAAAAAAATGGAAGTCATCCCATTGCCCATCGAGGGCGTCTTATTGGTGAAACCCCAGATTTTTGGAGATGCAAGGGGTTGGTTTTATGAAACTTACAATGAGGAACGCTATCGTGCGGCAGGCATCGGCGTGAAGTTTGTGCAGGACAACCAGTCGTTCTCGCAGAAGAATGTGGTCCGCGGGTTGCATTTTCAGCGTCCGCCTTTCACGCAGGCCAAGTTGGTGAGCGTGATCCAAGGGGCGGTGCTCGATGTGGCGGTGGATTTGCGCGCGGACAGTCCCACCTACGGCAAGTACGTGTCGGCGGTGCTGACGGGTGAAAATCATCATCAACTATTTGTGCCAGAGGGATTTGCGCACGGTTTTTCCGTATTGGAAGACAATACCATCTTCGCCTACAAATGTTCCAACTTCTACCATAAGGAGTCAGAAGGGAACATCGTCTATAACGACCCCGACATCCATGTGGAGTGGGGGGTGGAAAATCCGATCTTGTCGGATAAGGACAAGGTTGGCCCCACGTTGCGGGAGTTCGTCACGCCCTTCTAATCCATTTTTGAAAATGTAGGTCATAGGGATTTTCCTCGTCTTGGGGGCGGAAAGTGTCCGACTCCAACTGCCATTTTTTTTCATCTATTTCTGGAAAAAAAGCATCAGCCAGAAACTTTCCCATGATGCGGGTCAGGTAAATGGTTGTCGTCTTTTCGAATAGAAGTCTGTAGATGCTTTCGCCTCCGATAATGAAGGTTTCTTTTTCATTATCAATTACATGAAACAGTTCTTCTACAGAATGTACGACAGTAGCACCAGGCAGAGATAACGCCATATTTTTGCTTAGTACGATATTTTTTCGGTGGGGGAGGGGACGGGTGGGCAGGGAGTCCCAGGTACGATGTCCCACGACGATGTCGTGTTCCCGGGTTATCGTTTTAAAAAACGTTAAATCTGCCGGTAAATGGCAGAGCAAATGGTGATGAAAGCCGATTTCGTTATGCATGCCCGCAGCGGCAATGATGCTAAGATTTGGCATACTAATAGGGATAGGATTGATCCGCGTATTTGACTGGTTCCGGCGGTGTTTTGGGAGCGATGACAGTGAGTTTGTTCTTCACTTTCTTCATCACCTTCTCTGTGCTTTCCGCTCTGGAAAAGTAGTATCTGAGAGAACGTTCGTATCGTTTAGGATCTAATTTTTTCTCCTTGAACCAGGTGGTGTAATGATTGCGACACAATTTCAGCATGGCGCACATGGATCCTTGTGACAAGGTATCCGGATTGACGGGTTCATTGCTAACCACTTGATTGATTTGTGAATACAAGGTGATGTCATCGCGTTCAACACCTTGTTTGGCAAAATCAAACGCTGATTCCACCAGCAGTTGTTCAGCCATAAGATCCACGATGGAGTCTTCCGGGATGAGGTCTTTCGGAGGCGGATTATCTACCGTCTCGTGATGTCCACACCCCAATATGCCGAATGACAGCAGAATGCAAAGCCAACTTATCATGCACTTTTTCATGGCCGCAAAATTACAAGAATATTTTTGAAAAAAAAGGTTTCTACTTCGGAAAAAAACTTTATTTTTGCGTGCTGGATGTAGGAATTCTTAACCAATCAAAATCAATAAATTATGAATACAAGCGACATCGCATTAGTGACCGGGCGCGCGAATCGCGATTTGGCGGAAAAAATCGCCTCCTATCTGGGTACCTCTTTGTTGGACGAGGAGATCGTCCAGTTCAAGGATGGGGAGATACAGGCATATTACAACGAAACCATCCGTGGAAAGCATGTCTTCATCATTCAACCCACCTTTTCTCCGGCGGAGAACATCCTGGAACTGCTCATTCTGATCGACGCGGCCAAGCGTGCCTCGGCGGCGGAAATCGTGGCGGTGGTTCCTTACTATGGCTACTCCCGTCAGGACAGAAAGGATAAACCGAGAACTTCCATCGGAGCGAAACTGATGGCCAACCTGTTCACCGCAGCGGGTATCAACCGTCTGATTACCATGGATTTGCATGCAGACCAGATCCAGGGGTTCTTTGAAGTTCCCGTGGATCACCTCTATGCCTCCACGGTCTTCCTTCCCTACATCCGCTCCCTCAACTGGGACAACCTCTGCATCGTCTCCCCCGACACCGGCGGCACCAAACGCGCTTCCACCTACGCGAAGGCCCTCGATTGCGACTTCGCCATCGGCTTCAAGCAGCGCGTGAAGGCCAACGAGGTCTCGAATCTGCAAATTATTGGCAATGTCGAAGGCAAAAACGTCATTTTGTTGGATGATATCATGGACACTGGCGGCACCATCTGTAAGGCAGCCGAAAGGGTGAAAGCACTTGGCGCACAGAAGGTTTATGCCATGTGCACCCATGCACTGCTTTCGGGCAACGCGTTGGATAGAATCGAGGCCTCCGCGCTCGACAAGATCGTGGTCACCGACACGATTCCGCTGAAGCGCTCTTCCGACAAAGTCGAGGTGCTCTCCATCGCCGAGCTGGTCTCCAGCGTCATCCGCAGTGTCGTCGATCACACCTCCATCGCCACACACTTTGAGGTGGGCAATATCTAATCCCAACGGCAGGGAGTCTGCCATTTTTTAGTAACATCAACGGGCTGTCCATTTCGGGCGGCCCGTTCTATTTTCTACCGAAATCGGCGGGAATTTCCCCCCACGAGGAGGTGTTCCATTTCAGGATTGGATTTTTGAAAGTGTTGGTTTTCAACCAGTTCTCGGCACGTGTGAGCAATTCGAAAAGTTTGGCGTTTTCGGGTACGGGCTTCACGGTCGATTTGTGTTTCTTCTGTCGCACCCACGCGATGGCGGTGATGCTGTCGGAGTAGATGGGAATGTCGCTGTGACGCTGTTTCAAGTAAGCCAGCCCGTGGACAAGTGCGAGGAACTCGCCCATGTTGTTGGTGGCGTTTTGGAAGGGGCCGACGTGGAAGAGTTCGGCGCCGGATTGGGTATCGACGCCGCGGTACTCCATTACGCGCGTGGCCATGTTGCAGGCGGCATCGACGGAAAGACTATCGGGAATCGGGCGGTCTTTTTCATCGGAGAAGAGCGTGGGCGGTGTCTTCGGGATGATGGGGTGGGTCTGCCGGAAAGTTTCATAGCCCGCTTTGAATTGCTGGTGCGCTTCCGCCAAACTCTCGAAACTCTTGTACTTCGCGCCCTCAAATCCATCGACCTGAGCTTTGCATTCGTTCCAAGTGTCATATACGCCCGGGATCCTACCCTGCCACACTACGTAATATTTTTTCACTTTCATAATAGGTTGGATTTAGATAATAATTAGTATTGCAGTCAGTTATGTTTTTTTGTTCATCTCAAAGAACGACAAGTTGCCATGTTGAAAATTCATGTAACTTTGCCGCGTATTTCGACTGCGAAAGTATTAAAAAAAACAGATTCAAAAAGATGAAAATGAAAAATTGCGCAAACTTTTTTAGACTCGCTACCATTCTGCTGATTTTTAGCACTTTACTCATTTCTTGCAAAAACAAGGATAAAAACGGCGACACCACCCCGACACCCGAACAGGAGTTGCAGGTCGCGTCTGCCGACGGCTTCTCCGCCACCCATGAATTTCCGAACGACCAGTTCGTGCCCACCAAGGAATTTCTTCCCAATGATGACATCCTCCTGCACAAGGAAATACTCCTGAAAGGAAACGTACCGGATGCCAACTCCTTATACGACATCACTTTATATGTTGATTATTACACCAACATCGACATTGACAACTTGCCGTTGGTCATCACGGCGATCTCACCCGACTCGACCAGCAAGCGCACGCAGACCTACCGCGTGAGTTTCCGCGAGAACACGGGAGATAAGAGCATCGCGAAGGAAGAGGGGCGGGAATTGATGCGCCACAGCAAGATGTGTTTCCCCTCCATGAGTTTTCCGACCGCCGGCACGGCCACGTTCAAGGTGGAGTTGAATGCGCCGGGCGGAAAGTTCTACATCAACGGCATCAAGGCCATTTCGGTGAAGGCGGAGAAGGCCAAACCGGAGGCGTAAAATCCCATAAAAATGAGATCCATGAAGCACGCACTGAAATTTTGCACTACGATGGCGGCGTTGGTTCTGCTGTTGGTGGCCTGCAATGGATATGAGCACGAAACCATTCCGAACGTCCGGGTGAATTTCACCATCTATCCCGACAACGTGAACTATTACAACCTGAACTATATCGGTGGTCATGAGTACTTCACCGGAGGTGTGGCGGGCATCATTGTCTATCGCATCGATGGGAATACCTTCGTGGCATACGACCGTGCCTGTCCGCACGACTGGGAGGACCCCGCGGCGTGGTTGGAGGTGGACGAGAGCGGCATCATGATTGTGGACAACCACTGCGGCTCGCGGTTCAACATCTTGGACGGGTCGGTGATACAGGGTCCGTCGCGGTATAACCTGCGGATGTACCACACCAGTTACGACGGGCGGGCGCTGCGGATTTACAGTTGAGGCACCAGTTCTGAGACGAGTTTCACCATGTTGGGGCCGGCTTTGGCGGCGGCGTTGAGCACCTCCTCGTGGGAGGCCTTCTCGATTTGTCCGAGTACGCCGAGGTCGGTGATGACGGAGAGGGCGAACACCTCCATGCCGAGGTGGTGGGCGACGATGGTTTCGGGCACGGTGGACATGCCGACGGCATCGGCGCCGAGGATATGGAACATGTTGTACTCGTGGGGTGTCTCGTAACTGGGACCGGTGACGCCGATATAGACGCCGTGCTGTAGTTTGATGTGGTGTTCCTCACCCACTTTCTTGGCCAATTTGATGAGACGATGGGAGTAGGCCTCGCTCATGTCGGGGAAGCGGGGGCCGAGGGAGTCGTCGTTGGGGCCGATGAGCGGGTTGGTGCCCATGAAGTTGATGTGGTCGGTGATGATCATGATGTCGGCGATTTCGAAGGAGGGGTTGAGTCCGCCGGCGGCGTTGGAGAGGATGAGTTTTTTGATGCCCATCTGGTTCATCACCTGGATGGGGAAGGTGACGCTTTCCATGGAAAGACCTTCGTAAAAGTGGAAGCGGCCGTTCATGACCAGGACGGGGCGGTGGTTGAGGGTGCCGCAGATGAGGGTGCCCTTGTGGCCCTGGACGGTAGAGACAGGGAAGTTGGGAATCTCTTTGTAAGGGATTTCGCGTTGGATGTCGATCTGGTCCACGAGGCCGCCGAGGCCGGAGCCGAGCACGATGGCGACTTCGGGCTGTATGGGGCATTGTTGTTGGAGGAAGCGGGCGGCTTCCATGATTTTGGCAAGATTAGGCATATTATATAATATTGTATGAAAAAATCATTTTGAAAAATGAAGATGCAAAGGTACATGAAAATATCGAAACAAATCGTGCCAAAAAAAGCCCCCTTTGCAAAAAAAATTGAGAAATAAAAAAATTTTTTTCATTTTTTTTCAACAACTCATGTAGGGATAATAAAAAAGCGTATATTTGCCAACTTATTGCAGTGAAGTGTGCGGTGGAATTTATTGATACGCAGTGTCCTTTATAATAAATTGATTATAAAGTGATTGTGTATCGCAAAAAGATGAACGGAATGCAATTAGATTGATGATGAAGATGACAAAAAAAACTCAGAAAACTTCCAAAAAGCGTTAAACAGAAAAAATTATTCAACATGAGAAGACTCGGTAGATATTTAAAAGAGACATTTGACGAACTGGTGAACAAAGTAACCTGGCCGTCGGCCGATGACTTGCAGAGCAGTGTCATCGTGGTATCCATTGCTTCCCTAATCATTGCGTTAATCGTATGGTTGATGGATGTCTTTTTCTCATGGGGCATGGGCCTCATGTTCCCGACCATTTAAGGGTTGAATAATTAGTTGGCAAATACCGTTAAACACTTTGGCTGTATGGCAGAAATCGAAAGAAAGTGGTATGTGATCAGGGTCGTGACGGGCACTGAGAAGAAGGTGAAGCAGAACATCGAGAATGAGATCACTTCGTCGCATTTGAAGGACTTTGTCACCAACATCCTGATTCCGACCGAGAAAGTTTACCAGATCCGCAACGGGAAGAAGGTCAGCAAAGAGACGACGTATTTTCCTGGGTACATCTTCGTGGAAGTATTGCACTTGGGAGAGGTGTTGCACATCTTGTTGAACATTCCCGGGGTATTGGGCTTTGTAGGTTGCAAGCACAAGACCGACGTTCCGACGCCTTTACGCCCTGCAGAAGTCACCCGCATGCTTGGGAAGGTTGACGAATTGCTTGAGCAAGACGAGACCTTTGCTCCCCCCTTCATTGTTGGTGAGGAAATCAGAGTGATCGACGGGCCTTTCAACACCTTCACCGGAGTGATCGAAGAGATCAACACGGAGAAGAAGAAGCTGAAGGTCATGGTGAAGATCTTTGGCCGTAAGACTCCTCTCGAACTTGGTTTTATGCAAGTTGAAAAGGTGTAATTGCCGGCGCAAATTGTTACATTAATTAAAAAATCAAAAAATGGCAAAAGAAGTTGTTGGACTTATTAAGTTGCAAATCAAGGGAGGTGCCGCCAATCCGTCACCGCCAGTAGGCCCTGCATTGGGTTCTAAGGGTGTGAACATCATGGAGTTCTGTAAGCAGTTCAATGCTCGTACGCAGGACAAGGCCGGAAAGGTCATTCCTGTGATCATCACTGTTTACAAGGACAAGTCGTTCGACTTTGTCATCAAGACTCCCCCGGTCGCAGTGCAATTGAAGGAAGCGGCCAAGTTGCAGAGTGGTTCCGCGGAACCGAACCGCAACAAGGTGGCTACCATCACCTGGGATCAGGTGAAGGCGATTGCCGACGACAAGATGCCCGACCTCAACTGCTTCACCAGCGAATCGGCCATGTCGATGGTAGCTGGCACGGCACGCAGCATGGGTATCGTGGTCAAAGGTGGCACGAATCCTTTTGAGAAAAATTAATAACAAGTTAAAGAAAGAAAAATGGCTAAAATATCAAAAAAACGCAAAGAAGCTTTTGCAAAATTTGATAGGACCCAAGCTTATCCGCTGGCAGAAGCCGTAAATATCGTAAAGAACATCACCTACACGAAGTTCGACGCGTCTTTCGATATTGACGTCCGTCTGGGTGTTGACCCCCGTAAGGCCAACCAGATGGTGAGAGGCATTGTGACCCTCCCGCACGGCACTGGCAAGGTGGTGAGAGTCTTGGTTCTCTGCACTCCCGAAAAGGAGGAGGAAGCAAAAGCTGCCGGCGCGGACTATGTTGGCTTGGAAGAGTACGTCGATAAGATCAAGAAAGGTTGGACCGACGTGGATGTGATCATCACCATGCCGAGCGTGATGCCGAAGATTGGTGCCTTGGGTAAGATCCTCGGTCCTCGTGGCTTGATGCCGAACCCGAAAGCGGGTACGGTGACCATGGAGATCGGCAAGGCCGTCGCGGATGTGAAGGCCGGTAAGATCGACTTCAAGGTCGATAAGTACGGTATCATCCACACGGGTATCGGCAAGATGAACTTCAGCGCCGATAAGTTGGTGGAGAACGCCCGCGAGATGATGGCCACCATCATCAAGCTGAAACCCACCGCCGCGAAGGGTACCTATATCAAGAGCATCTACCTCTCCTCGACCATGAGTCCTGGCGTGCAAGTCGATGTCAAGTCGGTTACTGTTTAATCCAAAAAGCTAAATTAGTATGAAACAAGAACAGAAAAGTCAAATCATTGACGCGATTGCCGAAGATTTAGCTAATTATCCGAACGTTTATGTAACGGATATTTCCGGATTCACGGTGGACACGGTCAACCAGCTGAGAAGACAGTGCTTCAAGCGCGAGATCAAGCTGAAGGTCGTGAAGAACACCCTGTTGAAACGCGCTATGGACCAATCCGCAGCCGACTACTCGGAAATCTATCCGGTATTGGAAGGCAGCACCGCGATCATGCTCTCCACAGTGGGGAACGCGCCGGCCAGACTCATCAAGGAGTTCCGCGCGAAGAACAAGAAACCCATTGTGAAGGCCGCATTCATCGAGAGTGCCTCCTATATTGGCGACGAACAATTAGAAAACCTTTGCAACATCAAGTCGAGAGAAGAACTCATCGGTGACATCATCGGTCTGTTGCAGTCTCCCGCAAAGAACGTCATCTCCGCTTTGCAGTCGGGTGGTGGCAAACTGGCAGGCATTGTCAAGACCCTGTCGGAAAGAGAATAAAAAAAACAAAATTAGAAACCATTTAAAAAGATAGAATCATGGCAGATTTGAAAGCATTTGCAGAACAATTAGTGAATTTGACCGTCAAGGAAGTCAACGAGTTGGCTCAGATCCTGAAAGACGAGTACGGTATTGAACCCGCCGCCGCCGCCGTGGCCGTGGCCGCTCCTGGTGCCGCTGGTGCCGCTGGTGCCGCTGCAGAAGAGAAGACCGAGTTCGACGTCATCCTGAAGAGCGCTGGCGCTCAGAAGCTCGCCGTCGTGAAACTGGTGAAGGAACTCACCGGCCTCGGCCTCAAGGAAGCCAAGGAATTGGTTGACGGTGCCCCCAAGGCCGTCAAGGAAGGTGTCTCCAAAGACGAGGCCGAAGGCCTGAAGAAGTCTCTGGAAGAGGCCGGCGCCGAAATCGAAGTAAAATAATTGTTTTTACCTCAACCAACAAAGTACAAGATCCCTCCGTGGGGTCTTGTACTTGTTGTGTTTCTTTTTACGCCGCCACGGCGTAATGTTCCGCGCCCCGGCCCATATTGCCGATACCACCGACCTCATCACCATTTTTACAAAAATTCAAAAGTAAATCACATTGGCAACAAAAAACACAAATACCAGATTTAGTTTTGCATCCACCCGCCCGGCTGAATATCCCGACCTGCTCGATATCCAGCTCAAGTCGTTTCAGGAATTCTTCCAGATCGACACTGATGCGGAAAAACGCCGCGAAGAGGGCCTCTACAAGGTCTTCTCCGAAAACTTCCCCATCACGGATGCAAGAAACAGCTTCGTCCTCGAATTCCTGGACTACTATATCGACGGACCGCGCTACTCCATGGACGAGTGCATCGAAAGAGGCCTCACCTACAGCGTGCCGTTGAAGGCCAAGATGAAACTGTCGTGCAACGACGCCGACCATGAGGATTTCGAGACCAAGATCCAAGACGTATATCTGGGCACCATCCCCTATATGACGCCTCGTGGCACCTTCATCATCAATGGTGCCGAACGTGTGGTGGTTTCCCAACTCCACCGTTCCCCCGGCGTCTTCTTCGGCTCGTCGTTCCATACCAACGGAACACAACTCTATTCCGCCAGAATCATCCCCTTCAAGGGCTCATGGATGGAGTTCACCACCGACATCAACAACGTGATGTACGCTTACATCGACCGTAAAAAGAAGTTGCCCGTCACCACGTTGCTGCGCGCCATCGGCTATGAGACCGATAAGGACATCCTCGAGATCTTCGACATCGCCCAGGAGGTCAAGGCCACCAAGGTGAACCTGAGAAAGTGCATCGGCCGCAAACTCGCCGCCAGCGTCGTCCGCGACCGCAACGAGGACTTCGTCGATTCCGAAACCGGCGAGGTGGTCAACATCAAACGTTCCGAGGTCATCATCGAAAGAGAGGTCTTCCTGGAAGAGAAGCACATCAACATGATCGCCGACGCCGGCATCAAGACCGTCTTCTTCCATAAGGAAAACGAAAAACAGACCGACTACTCCATCATCACCAACACGATGATGAAGGACCCGACCCATACCGAAAAGGAGGCCATCGACTACATCTACCAGCAGTTGCGCAACGCCGCTCCGCCGGATGACGAGACCGCCCGCTCCACCCTCGAGAAGCTCTTCTTCTCCGACAAACGTTACGACCTCGGCGAAGTCGGCCGCTACCGTATCAACAAGAAATTGAACCTTAACATCCCGATGGATGTCTGTGTGCTCACTAAGGAGGACATCATCGAGATCATCAAATATTTGATCGAACTCATCAACTCCAAGACCGAAGTCGATGATATCGACCACTTGAGCAACCGTCGTATCCGCACCGTCGGCGAGCAGCTCTACAACCAGTTTGGCATGGGCCTTGCCCGTATGACCAGAACCATCCGCGAGAAGATGAACGTGCGCGACAACGAGGTCTTCACCCCGATCGACCTCATCAACGCCAAGACGTTGTCGTCCGTCATCAACTCCTTCTTCGGCACCAACCAGTTGTCGCAGTTCATGGACCAGACCAACCCGCTGTCGGAGTTGACGCACAAGCGCAGAATCTCCGCCCTCGGCCCTGGCGGTCTGTCCAGAGAGCGCGCGGGCTTCGAGGTGCGTGACGTCCACTACACCCACTATGGCCGTCTCTGCACCATCGAGACCCCTGAAGGTCCGAACATCGGTCTGATCTCCTCCCTCTGCGTTTTCGCCAAGATCAACAAACTCGGCTTTATTGAGACGCCCTACCGCAAGGTGGTCGATGGCGTGGTCCAGTTCAACGAGCCGCCCATTTACCTGAGCGCGGAAGAGGAAGAGAACAAATCCATCGCACAGGCCCGCACGCCCATGGATGAAAACGGCATGCTGAGCGACAAGGTGAAAGCCCGTAATCTGGCCGACTTCCCGATTCTTCCGAAGGAGAGCATCGACCTCATCGACGTGGCCCCCAACCAGATCGCTTCCATCGCCGCCTCCCTGATTCCCTTCTTGGAGAACGACGACGCTAACCGTGCCCTGATGGGATCCAACATGATGCGTCAGGCCGTGCCGTTGCTCGATCCGGAAGCCCCCATCGTGGGCACCGGCTTGGAGCGCCAGGTGGCCCTCGACTCCCGCGACCTGCTTCGCGCCGAGGCCAACGGCGTGGTCGAATACGCCGACGCCCAGAAGATCGTCGTCAAGTACGACCGCACCGACGTGGAGAACCTCGTCCGCTTCGACTCCGCCACCAAGACCTACAACCTGCAGAAGTTCAGAAGAACCAACCAGAACTCCTGCATCAACGACAAGCCGCTCGTCCGCAAGGGCGACCGCGTCGTCAAAGGTCAGGTGATGACCGAGGGCTACGCCACCAAGAACGGCGAACTGGCCTTGGGTCGCAACATGATGGTGGCCTTCATGCCTTGGAAGGGTTACAACTACGAGGACGCCATCGTGATTTCCGAAAGAGTGGTGAAAGAGGATATCTTCACCTCCATCCATATCGAAGAGTTGACGCTCGAAGTGCGCGACACCAAGCGCGGCGTCGAGGAGTTCACCAACGACATCCCGAACGTCTCCACCGAAGCGACGAAGGACTTGGGTGAGGACGGTCTCATCCGTGTCGGCGCCGAAGTGAACGAAGGCGACATCCTCATCGGTAAGATCACCCCGAAGGGCGAGTCCTATCCCACTCCGGAAGAGAAACTCCTCCGCGCCATCTTCGGCGACAAGGCCGGCGACGTAAAGGACGCCTCCCTCAAGGCACCGCCATCCATGAAGGGTGTGGTCATCGCCGCCAAGTCCCTCTCCCGCCTGATCAAGGACCGCAAGGCCAAGTCGAAAGACAAGGACATCTTGAAGGAAATTGATGCCGTCTATGAGAAGGACCTCGGCGCTCTGAAAGAGAAAATCGTTCTCAAGTTATACGATTTACTGAACGGCAAGATCGCACACAACGTCTATGACAATGCCAAGAACATTGTCATCCAGAAGGGTGCGAAGTTCTCGCAGAAGTTGTTGAGTTCGGTCGATTACTCCACCGTTTCGGTTTCCAAGTGGACCAATGACGCGAAGTTGAACGCGCTGGTGACGGAGATCATCCGCAACTACCTCATCGAGGAGCGTGCGCTGACCGCCAAGATGATGCGTGAGAAATTCGACGCCACCATCGGCAGCGAACTGCCCGCCGGCATCGTGCAGATGGCGAAGGTCTATGTGGCCAACAAGCGCAAACTGCGTGTGGGCGACAAGATGGCAGGCCGTCACGGTAACAAGGGTATCGTGGCCAAGATCGTCAAGGAAGAGGATATGCCCTTCCTCGCCGACGGCACTCCGGTTGACATCGTCCTCAACCCGCTGGGCGTGCCTTCCCGTATGAACTTGGGACAGATTTACGAAACCGTCCTCGGCTGGGCCGGCAAGAAACTCAACATGAAGTTCGCCACCCCGATCTTCGACGGTGCCAGTATTAATCAAATCAACGAACTCTTGGCGAAAGCCGGTCTGCCCGCCAACGGCAGCATCGACCTGTACGATGGCGGCACGGGCGAGAAGTTCCATCAGAAAGTCACCGTGGGCTACATCTACATGATCAAGTTGCACCACATGGTTGACGACAAGATGCACGCTCGTTCCATCGGACCTTACTCCATGATCACGCAGCAGCCGCTCGGTGGTAAAGCACAATTCGGTGGTCAGCGTTTCGGAGAGATGGAGGTCTGGGCCATCGAGGCCTTCGGCGCCGCCAACGTGCTCCAGGAGATCCTCACCGTCAAGTCCGACGACGTGGTGGGCCGCGCCAAGGCCTACGAAGCCATCGTCAAGGGCGACGTGATGCCGGTGCCTGGCCTTCCGGAGTCCTTCAACGTGCTCGTCAACGAGTTGCGCGGACTGTCACTGAACGTCCAATTTGATTAGTAACACACAAACCTGTAAAGAAAATGGCTTTTAGAAAAGATACTAATACAAGGAAAGAGTTCTCCACCATCACGGTGAGCTTGGCGTCGCCCGAGATGATTCTCGAGCAATCGCACGGCGAGGTGATCAAGCCGGAAACCATCAACTATCGGACTTACAAGCCCGAGCGCGACGGCCTGTTCTGTGAGAAGATCTTCGGTCCCACCAAGGACTGGGAGTGCCACTGCGGTAAGTACAAACGCATCCGTTACAAGGGCGTGGTGTGCGACCGTTGCGGTGTGGAAGTCACCGAGCGTAAAGTGCGCCGCGAGCGCATGGGCCACATCCAGTTGGTGGTGCCCGTGGCTCACATCTGGTTCTTCAAGAAGATCGCAGCCCTGCTTGGTATTCCCTCCAAACAGGTGGATGCCATCATCTACTACGAAAAGTACGTGGTGATCCAGCCCGGCGTCGCCCAGGAGATCAAACTCAATGAGAAGGACAAAGAGGGCATCCAGCCCCTGACGCTGCTCACGGAAGAGGAGTACTTCGAGGTTGTCGATCAACTCCCGCAGGAGAACCGTCTGCTCGACGACAACGACCCCAACAAGTTCATCGCCAAGATGGGTGCCGAGGCGCTTTACGACCTCCTCCAGAAGGTCGATCTTGACAAGGAGTCGTACGAGTTGCGCGACCGCGCCAACGTGGAGACCTCCCAGCAGAGAAAACAGGACATCCTCAAACGCCTCCAGGTGTTCGAGGCATTCCGCGATTCCCGCAAACGCGCGGAGAACAAGCCGGAGTGGATGATTGTGAAGATCATCCCCGTCACTCCGCCGGAACTCCGCCCGCTCGTTCCCCTCGATGGCGGCCGCTTCGCCACCTCCGACCTGAACGACCTCTACCGTCGCGTCATCATCCGCAACAACCGTCTGAAGAGACTCATCGAGATCAAGGCCCCCGACGTCATCATGCGTAACGAAAAACGTATGCTCCAAGAGGCCGTTGATTCCCTCTTCGACAACTCCAAGAAGACCAACTCCGTGAAGACCGAAACCAACCGCGCTCTCAAGTCGTTGTCCGACAGTTTGAAGGGCAAGCAGGGTCGTTTCCGTCAGAACTTGTTGGGTAAACGTGTGGACTACTCTGGCCGTTCGGTCATCGTGGTCGGTCCCGAACTGCACATGAACGAGTGCGGTCTGCCGAAAGACATGGCCGCCGAGTTGTTCAAGCCGTTCATCATCCGCAAGATCTTGGAGCGCGGCATCGTGAAGACCGTCAAATCGGCCAAGAAGATTGTCGATCGCAAGGATCCCCTCATTTGGGACATTCTGGAGAACATCCTGAAGGGTCACCCAGTGCTTTTGAACCGTGCGCCTACCTTGCACCGTTTGGGTATCCAGGCCTTCCAGCCCCGTCTGGTCGAAGGCAAGGCCCTCCGTCTGCACCCCCTCGTCTGTACGGCTTTCAACGCCGACTTCGACGGTGACCAGATGGCTGTGCACGTACCGCTGGGCAATGCCGCCGTGATGGAGGCGCAGATTCTGATGCTCTCTTCGCACAACATCCTCAACCCCGCCAACGGCTCCCCGATCACCGTTCCTTCGCAGGACATGGTGTTGGGCCTCTATTACATCACCAAGCCCCTCAAATCGACGGAAGATATGAAGGTGCCCGGCGAAGGCATGTGCTTCTACTCTCCCGAAGAGGTCATCATCGCCTATAACGAAGGCAAGATCCACCTCAACGCCACCATCAAGTGCCGTGTCAACCTCGAAGGTGACGGCAAGATGGTGCTCACCGAGACCACCGTGGGCCGCGTGTTGTTCAACCAGGTTGTTCCCGAGAACTACGGCTACATCAACAAATTGCTCACCAAGAAGGCCCTGCGCGACATCATCGGCAGTGTCTTGCACAAGTGCGGCAACGCAGCCACCACCAAGTTCCTCGACGACGTGATGGGCATGGGATTCCGCATGGCATTCGTGGGCGGCCTCTCCTTCAACTTGGGCGACGTGCTCATCCCCGAAGAGAAGGCCGAACTCATCGCCAAGTCCAATGAATTGGTCGATGAGATCCAGATGCAGTATGAATACGGTAACATCACCAACACCGAACGTTCCAACCAGATCATCGACGTTTGGACGCACACCAACGCCAACTTGAGTAAGGTGCTGATCAAGAAGATCGCCGCCGACCGTCAGGGCTTCAACCCGGTGTATATGATGTTGGATTCCGGCGCTCGTGGATCTGAGACCCAGATCCGTCAGTTGGCCGGTATGCGTGGTCTGATGGCGAAACCGACGAAGGCGGGTGCCTCCGGCGGCGAAATCATCGAGAACCCGATTCTTTCGAACTTCAAGGAGGGCCTCTCCGTGTTGGAGTACTTCATCTCCACCCACGGTGCCCGTAAGGGTCTGGCCGATACCGCTCTGAAGACCGCTGACGCAGGTTACCTGACCCGTCGTTTGGTCGATGTCTCCCACGATGTCATCATCACCGAGGAGGACTGCGGCACCCTGAGAGGTTTGACCATCACCGCATTGAAGAAAAACGAGGAGATCATCGAGACCCTTGGCAACCGTCTGCTGGGCCGCGTGACCCTGCACGACGTCTATAACCCGAAGACCAACGAAATCATCGTAAAGGCCGGCGAGGAGTTGACAGAGGACATCTGCCAGGCCATCGAGGAGTCCGGCATCGAGGAGGTGGAAATCCGTTCGGTGCCCACCTGCGAGTCGAAGCACGGCATCTGCCAGAAGTGCTACGGTCGCAACTTGGCCACCGGCAAGATGGTGCAGATCGGCGAGGCCGTCGGCGTCATCGCTGCACAGTCCATCGGCGAGCCGGGTACACAGTTGACCCTGCGTACCTTCCACGTTGGTGGTGTGGCAGGCAACGTTGTCGCCAACAGCCGTATCCAGGCCAACAACGACGGTCTGCTCAGCATCGACGAACTCCGTGCGTTGGAGAAGGTTGATGAGAATGGCAAGACCTACTACATTGTCATCGGTCGTTCCGCCGAGATGAAGATCATCGACGTGAACACCTCCGTGGCTCTCTTCTCCGCCAACATCCCTTACGGCGCCAAGTTGTACTTCAAGCACGGCGACAGCGTCAAGAAGGGCGACATCATCGCCGACTGGGATCCGTTCAACGCCGTCATCCTCTCCGAAGTCGCCGGTAAGATCGACTTCAAGGACATCATCGAGGGCGTCACCTACCGTGTGGAGACCGACGAACAGGCCGGCACGCACGACCGCGTCATTGTGGAGAGCCGTCTCAAGACCAAGACCCCGACGATTTTGGTCAACGATGCCGAGGGTAACACCATCAAGACGTTCGACATCCCGGTGGGTGCCCGTCTGTCGGTGGAGCCTGGCGACACCATCGAGTCCGGCGCCATCTTGGTTAAGATTCCGCGTTCCTTCGGCAAGTCGGGCGATATCACCGGCGGTCTGCCGCGTGTCACCGAGTTGTTCGAGGCCCGTAACCCCTCCGATCCCGCCATCGTCTCCGAAATTGACGGCGTCGTCTCCTTCGAGAAGAAACTCAAACGCGGTAACCGCTGCGTCAGCATCACCTCGAAGACCGGCGAAGTAAAACAGTATCTTATCCCCGCCTCCAAGCAGATCCTGGCTCAGGAGAACGACTACGTGAAGGCAGGCACCCCGCTTTCCGAAGGTGCCCTCACGCCGTCCGACATCTTGAACATCAAAGGTGCCATGAAGGTGCAGGAGTACATCGTCAACGAAATCCAGGAGGTCTATCGTCTGCAAGGTGTGAAGATCAACGACAAACACTTCGAAGTCATCGTGCGTCAGATGATGCGCAAGATGGAGATCGAAGACCCGGGCGATACCAAGTTCTTGCAGGGTGAGTTGATCAACAAGGTCGATTTTCAGGAGGAGAACGACAACATCTGGGAGATGAAGGTCGTAACCGACGCCGGCGACAGCACAGAGTTCGTCAAGGGTCAGATTGTGACTCCCAAGCAGTTGCGTGATGAGAACTCGCTGTTGAAGCGCCGTGACCAGAAGACTGTGGAGGTGCGCGATGCCAAGCCCGCCACCGGCAAGCCGATTCTGCAGGGTATCACCCGCGCATCCTTGCAAATCCGTAGTTTCATCTCCGCGGCATCCTTCCAGGAGACCACCAAGGTGCTCACCAACGCCGCCATCAACGCCCAAGCCGACCATCTGCTGGGTTTGAAGGAGAACGTCATCGTGGGACACCTCATCCCCGCCGGAACGGGCCTGAAGAGATATCAGAACCTTGAGGTCAGTTCCATGGAGGAATACGAAAGTCTCATGGCTTCCAAAGAGTAACAAATTTTCAAGGGGTTGAACAATTCTTTCAACCCCTTGTTTATTTTAAAAACTTGAAAAAATAGAAGTTTATGAATCCTCAGGAACAGAAAATCGACATCAACCTCAGTGAAGAGGTGGCGAAAGGCACCTACTCCAACCTGACCATTATCACCCACTCCGACAACGAGTTCATCATGGATTTTGTCAACATGATGCCCGGTATGCCGAAAGGCAGCGTCGTATCACGTATCATCATGACGCCCTTGAATGCCAAGCGGTTGCTCAACGCACTGGCGGACAATGTCCGTAAATTCGAGGAGAAAAACGGCCGCATCGACGAGCGTTCGCAGGGAGTCATTCCCATGGTTGGCGGCGACGGCGGTTTGGCGTAAGGAAGGAAAAAACAGTATAGTAAAAGACAGCACGGCAGATCGGAAACGACCTGCCGTTTTTGTCCTGTGGGGGGGGGCGCATGCACCGTCTCTACGGAAACAACATATACACCCCTGTCCCAATTCCCACCTTCAACAAATCAACGCATCAACAAATCAATAAAAAATCCCACCCTCTTCTTGTCATTTTCAATTTTTTTGTATTTTTTGCAGCCAAGAAATGTAAATGAATATTTATATAAATATCTGTTTATATTATGAAATTCTACGACAGGGAATGGGAGATGGACTTGCTGGCTGAAAATACCATTCAGAACAATTACCATGTGTTTGCTGTCCTACAGGATTCTCATGTAACTTTAAAGGCAGGCGATGAAATCATTCTGACGGATGGATTTCGTGTGGGTAACGGAGGGGTTTTTGTCGCCAAAATTGAGGCATGTGAACCTGATGATGGAGATGGAATGCCAAATCTGACTGGCATCGGGGAACGCGCCCTGTTGGGTGGACGCACGCAGGACGGACGCACGCGGTGCGTCCCTACAGACAACGGTTTGACCATTTACCCGAACCCCACCGGCGGTACCCTGACGGTGGAATCGGCCAGCCCCATCCGCGAAATCACCGTGTACGACCTGTCGGGCCGGGTGGTTGTTGTGGCGCAAAATTTTGCGCCTCAACAATACGCCATCAACGTGTCATCCCTGCAAAACGGCCTCTACCTCCTGAAGGCCGTGACCGACAGCGGCGTGCAGACGGCACGGTTCGTGAAAAAACTGAAAGGTAAAGACAACGCATGCGTTGTCTCAAGGGGTTGGATTATTCTTTGAAATTGTCGTACATTTGCAGGCGCAAAAAATTGTAAGGACGAATGATGATTCGCCCCTCCAACGTACAGACAACGCATGTGTTGTCTCTGCCCAACAATTCAACAAACCAACAAAAACCAAACATCATGAAAACACCACCCCTTTTCAAAAACCTATTTCTCCTCGTGCTGCTGGTAGCGGCGGGGATGTTGGTGTCGTGCGAAAAGCTGGAACAGGCGGAGGAACAGCAGCAGCAAGGCCCGCCCTCTTATGCTTCTTCTGATGTGGATTTGCAAGGCACATGGGATTGTATCTCTCTTGTGCCATCGAGTGACACCTGTTACCTTCGGGTTACTTTTTTCGAGCATTATTTTTCCACAGACATCAAAGGTTGGTATTATCTGAAACGTTATGAGATGAATCCGCAGTGGCCATCGGGTGGTTATTTTAATGATTGGACGAGATGCAATTATTTGATTTACAATGGGGAATTCTATATGTGGAATCGCGAGTTGAGTCCCGTTCAATGGGTGGAAATGCCTTTTTATGCTAATATTCCACCCACCTTTGATGCATCTCTTCATGGTGACACATTGGATCTGCAATGTCTGTTCACTCGTGAGAATTGTCCCGATGTGGATTTGCCGGATGAGAGTCATTATACCTTTGTCAAACTCAACAGATAAGCCATGAAAACATTGAGACTTTTTTTCATATTGATGCTGTTGGGTGTTTCTCTTTTCTCTTGTACAAAAGAAGAACCTATTGACGAGCCAGATACTCCGACAGAACCTTGTGCAATATGCGGCACATGGGAGTGGCAGGCAGAGCATTCACTGTCTGTACAACCCGGAGAGGGAGACTATCTCAGGATTACATTCAGTGAGCATAGCTACAGAGTGGAGAGCAACTATTTATATTGCAATGGAGATACGTGTGTTCAACATCCTTGCCAGTTTTACAACCATGA